>Ga0308160_10007620_pt1 | contig 10707 bp, 10 predicted proteins | sample PhyFR1_FD_201036 | JGI IMG/M metagenome (GOLD analysis project Ga0308160, IMG submission 201036) | Phyllosphere microbial communities from UC Gill Tract Community Farm, Albany, California, United States - DLSLF.R1 | ecosystem: Host-associated > Plants > Phyllosphere > Unclassified | place: USA...
CCACCTGGCCCGCGTCCTGCAGCAGCGCGGCGAACACCAGGATCGCCGAGTTCACCGCGGTCACCGGGATATGCCCGTTCCACGCGCCCTGCCGGTTCAGTTCGAACAGCTCCGGCGCCAGCGCGCGACCCATGTTCAAGGTCGGCAGCGCGGTGCGCTCGGCGCAGGCGCGGATCAGCTGCGAGCCGCCGACCCAGGCCACGGTCTGCTCCACGCCGGCGGCGCGCAGCGCCTCGATGCTGACCAGCGAATCCTTGCCGCCGCCGATCGCGACCAGCGCGTGCGCGCGCAGACCCAGCGCCGCAGCGTCCTGCTCGTTGCCCGCGGTCGCCGGAAAACGGATGCGCTCGCGCAGATCCAGCCCGTTGCGGTAGGCGAACTCGCCCAGCCCGTGCAGGTACATGCTGTCCAGCAGCGCGGCAGTCTCGGCATCGATCGCGTAGTCGTCGATGGCGATCTGCGGTGGCACCGCGGCCTTGTAGTAGCTGACCCCGGCGATCAGATGCAGCAGGCGCAGCGCGCGCTGCACCGCCTGCGCGCGCGCCGCGTCCAGCACGAATGGCGCGCCGGGCACGGTGATCGTCTCCACCAGTTCCGGGCCTTGGTCGAAGGCATAGACCAGGCGCGCGACACCGCTGTCGGCATCGAACGTGCAGCGCACGAAGCGGAAGGTGGTGATCTGCTGTTTGTCGAAAGCGGTCATGGACTACCTGCAAGAACGCGCGTGCGACGCAAGTAGCGTCGGCACAGGAAAAATTCGATCATGGAAAACGGCAACGCCGCCCATAGCCATGGCAGGCAACCGAACAGGAACGCCAGCGGAAACAGCTCCCAGTTCGAGCTCCTCCGCGTGGCATCGACGGACGCCACGAACACCACCGCGAGATACAACGTCAGCGCCGGCACATAACTGCATGCGCCCAGCAGCACCGTGCGCAACGCCATCGCGCCCGCACGGCCGGCAGGCCAACGGCGTTGCCAGCGCCATGCCAACCACGCGCCGGCGCCTGCCGCGATCAGCGCAGGCGCCAGCCATTTGAGGCTGTCGGTCCACTGCAACGGCAGGCTCGTACCCGCCTGATCGGCCGCGGTGGCCAACATCATCGCCGCGCCGCCGGCAATGGCGCTGAGCGCAATGAACTCAGCCTGCGGGCGCATCGATCACATCCTCCCGCGGCAGCTCGCGCTGGTTGTAGGTGCTGGCCATCGCGTAGCCGTAGGCGCCGGCATCGGCGATCAGCATCACGTCGTCGGCCGCGGTGGCGGCGGGCAGGCGACGGCGCTTGCCGAACACGTCGCTGGATTCGCAGATCGGTCCGACCACGTCGAACACCGCATCGGCCTCGCGATCCAGGCGGCTCAGGTTGGCCACGTCGTGCCAGGCGTCGTACAGCGCCGGGCGCACCAGCGCGTTCATGCCCGCATCCAGGCCGACGCGGCGGATGCCGTCCTTCTCGATCACCTGGGTGGCGCGGGTCAGCAGCACGCCGCATTCGGCGACCAGGTAGCGGCCCGGCTCGATCGCCAGGCGGAACGCGGGATGCACCGCCTTGACCTCGGCCAGGCCCTGCGCCCAGGCGTCGAGATCGAACGGCTCGTCGTCGGCGCTGTACGCGATCGGCAGGCCGCCACCGATGTCGATGACTTCCACGCTGCCGATGCGGCGCGCGAAACCGGCCAATTCGTCGCACATGCGCCGCCAGTGCTGCGCCGTCTCCACGCCGCTGCCCAGATGCGCATGCACGCCGACGATGCGGATATCCAGGGTCCGCGCGACCTCGACGAACTCGTCCACCCGCGTCGCCGACAGGCCGAACTTGGAGGCCTTGCCGCCGGTGTTGACCTTCTCGTGGTGGCCGTCGCCATGGCCCAGGTCGATGCGCAGCCACAGGCTGCGGCCGCGGAACAGTTCCGGCCAGCGCTGCAGCAGCTCGACGTTGTCCACGGTGACGGTCACGCCCAGCGCGAACGCGGCTTCGTACTCGGCCTTCGGCGCGAAGCTGGGAGTGAACAGCACGCGCCGCGGCGACAGCTCCGGCAGGGTGTCGAACACCCGACGCAGTTCGCCGTGCGACACGCATTCCAGGCCGAAATCCTCGGCGACCAGCGCCTCGAGGATCGCCGGATGCGAATTGGCCTTGATCGCGTAGTAGCGCTGGTCGATCGGCGCGATCGCCTTCAGCGCGCGGGCGCGCTCGCGCAGCGTCGGCAGATGGTAGACATAGCGCGGCGTGCCGGCGTCGGCCAGGCGCAGCAGGTGCTCGCGCTCGGCATGCCACCACGGCGTGGGCCGCGCACGCACGCTGCCGGTGATCTCGCGCCAGCGCGGGCCGAACACCTCGGTCTCCTCCACCGGCATCGCGCCGCTGTCGATCAGCTCGGCGTGCAGGATCGGCAGCAGGCCCTCGGCGTCGGCCTCGTCGATGACGAAGGTCAGGTTCAGGTCGTTGGACGACTGCGAGATCATGTGCACGCGCTCCTTGCCGAACGTGGCCCACACGTCCGAGAGCTTGTGCAGCAGCGAGCGCATGCCGCGCCCGACCAGGGTGATCGCCGCGCACGGCACGATGATCTTGACCCGGCAGATCTCCGCCAGGTCGGCCGACAGCGCCGCCAGCACGTCGGTGTTGACCAGGTTCTCGCTCGGGTCCAGCGACACGGTGACGTTGGTCTCGGCCGAACCGATCAGGTCCACCGACAGGCCGTGCTTGGCGAAGCGCGCGAACACGTCGGCCAGAAAGCCGACCTGCTGCCACATGCCGATGCCTTCCATCGACACCAGCACGATGCCGTTGCGGCGGCTGATCGCCTTGACCCCGGGCACGGTGCGCGCGTTGCCGTCGATGCTGGTGCCGGGCAGTTCGGGGCGCTCGGTGTCCAGGATCGCCATCGGCACGCCGCCGTCGCGGCACGGCTTGATCGAGCGCGGATGCAGCACCTTGGCGCCGGTGGTGGCGATTTCCTGCGCCTCGTAATAGTCCAGCCGGGTCAGCAGGCGCGCGTCCGGCACTTCGCGCGGATTGGCGCTGAACATGCCCGGCACGTCGGTCCAGATCTCCACCCGGCTGGCGCCGAGCAGCGCGCCGAAGTACGCCGCCGAGGTGTCCGAGCCGCCACGGCCGAGGATCGCGGTGCCGCCGTCCTGGTGCCGCGAAATGAAGCCCTGGGTGATCAGCATCCGCGCCGGCTGGGCGACGAAGCGTTCGCGCCAGGCGCTGTCGGACTGCCACTGGCACGACACCGACAGGCGCTTGGACCACTCGCTCTGGTTCGGCTGCGGCGGCAGCGCGTCCAGCCACTGGCGCGCGTCCATCCAGCCGAAATCCAGGCCGCTGGCGCGCAGGTAGGCCGCGCCCAGCGTCGAGGACAGCAACTCGCCCTGGCCCAGCACCTCGGCCTGCCAGTCCAGCGCGCGGCTCGCCGCGCGCGGGTCGTCGAGCAATCCGCGCAGCGCCGCCAGGCGCTCGCCGAGCACGCTGTCCACATCCAGTTCCAGTTCGCCCAGGAAGTCGCGGTGGCGCTGTTCCAGCGCGGCCACGCGCTGCGCGCTGTCGGCGCTGCCGTCGGCGATCGCGGTCAGCTCGTTGGTGACCCCCGACAGCGCCGACACCACCACCAGCACCCGCGCCCCGGTCTCATCGGCGCGTTTTTTTGCCAGCTTCCCGATCGTGTCCCAGCGATGACGACGCGACACCGAGGTGCCGCCGAACTTGAGGACGATCCAACGATCGACAGGGGGGGAAGAGGACATTTCGTGTGTGGGGTCTGGTGGAGGGAAAGAGGCCCGGAACGCCGGGCGGAACCTGCGATTCTATGCCAAGCGCAGCGCTCCTGGCGCTTGCCGGCCGAGCCCGCGATTCGCAGGCCCCGCATCGTGTTTAACTTTCGATTGCTAAGCTGCGCGCCCCCTCCTTCGAGTGCCCCGCCATGACCACGCGCCGCTTCCTGCAACTGGATGTGTTCTCCCCGCGCCCCGGCGCCGGCAATCCGCTGGCGGTGGTGCTGGATGCGCAAGGCCTGGACGCGGCGGCGATGCAGGCGATCGCGCGCTGGACACGGCTACCGGAGACCACCTTCGTGTTTCCGGCCACGCAGCCTGGCGCTAGCTACGGCATCCGCATGTTCAGTCCGCAGAAGGAAGTGCCGTTCGCCGGCCATCCCAGCGTCGGCACCGCGCATGCGGTGCTGGAGGCAGGCATCGCCACGCCCGAAGACGGTGTGCTGGTCCAGGAAGGCATCGCTGGGCTGCTGCCGTTGCGTGTGGACGTGGACGGCGGCGTGCGCAGCATCGCCATCCGCACCCCGCGCGCGCAGGTCGCGGAGATCGCCGACGCCGCCGATCCGCGCCTGGCTGCGGCGCTGGCCGGCTGGGCGCTGGGCGCGCAACCGCCGGTGCGCATGGACGGCGGCCGCTGCTGGTGGCTGGTCGAAATCGCCGACGAGGCCGCGTTGCGCGGCCTGACGCCGGAGTGGGACGCGATCGCCGCCTTGGCCGAAAGTACCGCCAGCATGGGCGTGTTCGCCTACGCGCGGGCCGACCACCAGGCATATCAGCTGGCGGTACGCGCGTTCGTCGGCAATGGCCGCCGGTTCGAGGATGCCGCATCCGGCGCCGCCAACGCCGTGCTCGCCGCGTGGCTGGACCACCGCAACGCCCTGCCCGGCCGCGACGGCCGCTACGTGGTCAGTCAGGGCCGCGAGGTCGGCCACGATGCCTTGCTGACCCTGAGCGTGGACAGTGCCGGCGAGGTCTGGTCGGGCGGCCAGGTACAGACCGTGATCGACGGACGCATCGACTGGCGCTGAGTGTCAGATCGATCGCCACTGACTGCAGCGGCCGGAACGGGCGGCCTGAAGAATCGTCGTCGGCCGCCAGCGTCGCTGCGCTGGCGGCCGACGCCCTTAGACGCCTCAGCGAGGCGTCCGCATCGTTCAGTCGGGCAGCACGTCCACGCGAACCCGGATGCGGTCGCCCGGACGCTCCGCGCTACGCGTGTGGTAGTAGCGGCCACCGTATTCGTAGGTCACGTCGTAGCCGTCCACCCGGTCGTAGCTTTCGCTGCGGTAGGCGACCGGTTCGCACACGCTGACCGAGCCGGTCTGCACCGTGGTGCGGTTATTGCTGTCGTAGATCGAGCGCCCGGCCAGGCCGCCGACCATGGTGCCGACCGCGGTACCGACGAAGCGTCCATTGCCGCCACCGACGCGGCTGCCCAGCAGCGCACCGGCGATGCCGCCGACCACCGTGGCCGCGCTGCGCCCGCCGTCGCTGCCGCGGTAGCCGCTACTGTAGTAGCCGTCGCCGCGGTAGCCGTTTTCGACATATTCGCCCGAGGCCGGGCGCTCGTAGCAGCGCTCGGTGGTTTCGCGCGGACCGCGCACCGGCACGATGATCGGATCGGCACGGACCACACGGGCGTAATCGTAGGCGCCGCTATTCGCGTAGCCGCGATCGCGATAGCCATCGTAGCGGCCGTAGTCCTGCGCAGCGGCGGAGCCGACCACGCCCACGGCGAGCGCGGCGGTCAGAAGACGGGTCGAGAGCTTGTTCATGTCGAAGATTCCAGGCGCGTGGATCGCGCAACCGCATGCTCGGTCCGCGCCGGTGAAACAAGACTGAATTGGGACCGGTCGGCGGCGCCTGTTTAGCGCGGCGACAGCTGTTGCGGCAGCAGGGGCTTGCGCGTATCGCGACTGGAACCGTTCCCATGCAACGGCAAACGGCCAGACCGCGCGAGCCGTAGCCGGCATGGCCTGACCGCCTTTTTGGGAAAAGGCCTGGCGGCGCGCCAGGCCCGACGCTCAACCCAGCTCCGCTTCCAGGCTGATCGGCACGGCGCTCAGCGCCTTGGACACCGGGCAGTTCTGCTTGGCGTCGTCGGCCAGCGCACGGAACTGCGCCGCCTCGATGTTCGGGACCACGGCCTTGACCTTGAGCCGGATCTGCGACAACTGCGGACCGCCTTCCATCGACAGATCGACCTCGGCGCGCGTGTCCAGCGAGGTCGGCGGGAAGCCCGCCTCGCTGAGCTTGGCCGACAGCGCCATGGTGAAGCAGCCGGCATGCGCGGCGGCGATCAGCTCTTCCGGGTTGGTGCCCTTCTCGTCGCCGAAGCGGCTGCTGAAGGCATAGCGGGTGTTCTCCAGCAGACCGCTCTGCGGCGTGCTCAGCTGGCCCTTGCCGCTCTTCAGATCGCCTTCCCAATGCGCGGTGGCGTGACGCGAAATGCCCATGCGGTACTCCCGTGGTGAATGAGACAGCCACGATAGAGCAGCCGGCGTTACGGCCTTGTGCGGCGCAGTACCCCGCCATGTGCGGTACGCGCATCCGGGCACCACTGGCCGCGTTCTCGCGACGCAACCGTGCGCCTCCACGGCAGCGACCGCGGCCGGCTTCGGAGCGTGCGCGCTCGGCCGCGCGCATCGGAAGCAGACGGCGACGCGGGCGAGGGAGATCGCTGTCCGCCGGACTGGCCCGGGCAGCCGCCTGCGCACAAGGATTCCAGCATTGCCGATGGCCGCGGCGAGACGGCGGCGATGCCCGGTCCCGATTCGGCATGAACGCTTCAACGCGGCGCCGAGCGGCAGCGCGCCGCCGTTTTCCCGGTCCAAATCCGCCGTTCCGACGAAAAATAACGCGGCGCGAGGCGTTTTCCGCGTCTTTTTGCGGTTTGCCTATTGGCGCGGAGTAGCACATGCCCTACATTTCGCCATGCCGACGGGGTCGGCGCGACCCAACCACCTATCGTTTACGGAATCAGGACATCATGGCAAAGACCGCGAAAAAGGCTGCCCCGAAAAAGGCAGCGAAGAAAGTAGCCACCAAGACCGCCGCCAAGCCGGCCGCTCCCAAGCCGATCAAGGAAGCGCTGAGCAAGTCCGCGCTGGTCGCCCACATCGTCGAAGCCAGCGGCGTCGTCGCCAAGGACGTGCGCGCGGTGATGGCCTCGCTCGAGCACGCCGTGGCCGGCTCGGTCAGCAAGAAGGGCGCCGGTTCGTTCACCCTGCCGGGCCTGCTCAAGATCACCGCCGTCAGCGTGCCGGCCAAGCCGAAGCGCAAGGGCATCAACCCGTTCACCAAGGAAGAGCAGTGGTTCGCCGCCAAGCCGGCCACCACCAAGCTGAAGGTGCGCCCGCTGAAGAAGCTCAAGGACGCCGCGCTCTGAGCAGCGTCGCCTGACCCAGGCAAGCACACCTGACGAGACGGCCTGCGCCGTCTCGTTTTTTTTGCGCGCTCGCCGCCGCCCGCAGCCGGATTGACAGGCCGCTAAGGCGATGCCCGCTATACCTGTGGCATCACTCGACAGGAATGCGTGCATGAAGCTACAGGGCTTTCTCGACCAACTGCTGCAATCGGCGCAGGGCGCCGCCGGCCAGGCCATGGCCAAGACCGGCACGTCCGCCTCCGCGGGATCCTCTGCCAAGAGCGGCGGCCTCGGCGGCATGCTCAACGCCGACTTCGGCAAGGGTGCCCTGAGCGGCGGCGCGCTCGGCCTGCTGCTGGGCAAGAACCGCACCACGCGCAAGCTGGCCACCTACGGCGGCCTGGCCGCGCTCGGGGTGATGGCCTATCGCGCCTACGGCGACTACAAGCGCCAGCAACTCGGTGCCGCCGCGCCGGAGGAACCGCAGACCCTGGATCGGTTGCCGCCGCTGGAAGTGGAACAGCACAGCCAGGCGATCCTGCGCGCGCTGGTCGCCGCGGCCAAGGCCGACGGCCACATCGACACCCGCGAACGCGAACTGATCGAAGGTGAGTTCACCCGCCTCAACGGCGACGAGGACGTGCAGCGCTGGCTGCATGCCGAGCTGGAGAAGCCGCTGGATCCGGCCGAGGTGGCGCAGGCCGCGACCACGCCGGAGATCGCCTCGGAGATGTATCTGGCCAGCCTGCTCGCCGCCGACGAGCAGAGCTTCATGGAACGCAGCTATCTGGACGAACTGGCACGCCAGCTTGGCATCGACGACGCGCTGAAGCAGCAGTTGCAGAAGCAGGCCGGCACGCAGATTGGCTGAAGCGATGCCGACGGCAGCGCCCTCGCCTGCGCGGACGCTGCGCCGCTGGCTGCTGCGCTTGGCGGCGCTGGCCTGCACGGCGATCGCGTTGGCCTGGGCCTGGCAGCAACCGTGGGCGCTGCGCGCGCGGGCCGGCTGGGAACTGGCGCGGCAGCCGCCGCCGACCGCGCTGCGCATGCCGGTGCAGGGCGTGGACCCGCGCCGCGTCGCGGCCACCTTCGGCGCGCCGCGCGGCCGCGATCGCCAGCACGCCGGCGTGGACATCTTCGCCAAGCGCGGCACCCCGGTGCTGTCGGCCACACGCGGCATCGTCGTCGCCGTCGCCGAGCGCGGCCTCGGCGGCCGCCAGGTGTGGGTGATGGGCCCGGCCCGGCAACGCCATTACTACGCGCATCTGCAGGACTGGGCGCCGAACCTGCAGGTCGGCGATCTGGTCGAGGCCGGCGATCCGCTCGGCACGGTCGGCGACAGCGGCAACGCGCGCGGCACGCCACCGCATCTGCACTACGGCGTCTATGCCGAGGGCGGCGCCTACGATCCGCTGCCGCTGCTGCGCGCGGCGCGCTGAACGGTCGCGGCGGGACGCGGCATTGCGTCCAAGCAATCCGCGCCGGGTGTGGCCGACCATTTTCCGATGCGCTTGGCGACGCGCTTCACCAGACGATCCGATCCACGCCGCGTGGTGCTGGTCGGCAGCCGTCAAAGGCCCAACCTGCACGGCCGCCGCTTGCGGCACGGCCGATGTCCAATGCTTGATGACCCGCCCTGGAACAGAGCGTCGCGGCCATCCCTCTCGTGATAGCGGCGCACGGCGCCTATCTTGGATCGACCGACCCGCCGTGCGCACGCCCATGACCGCCTCCCAACGCTACCGCATCACCGTCACGCCGATCGAGGCCGACGGACTGCAATGCCAAGGCCGCTGCACCATCGAATTCGAGGCCCGCTGCCGGCAGGACTGGATGCGCCTGCTCGAAGCGGCGCAGCGTCATCCCGGCCTGCACGGCGACGAGCGCGCAGCGCTGACCATCGGCACGCAGCTGCTTCGCGGACTCAGCGAGCGCAGCGACAGCGAGGCGCAGGCCTTGTTGGCGCCGCTGCGTCCGGCGCTGGATGCGATCCTGGCGCGGCTGGCGCCGACCGCCGCGTGAGACGATCCAGTCGATGCGTCTCCACGGGTCGAACCGCTCCACTCCCCTCTTCCGCTAATCGCGCATTCACCGGCTGCGGTTATGTTGAACCCCTGATTCCGCCAAGGCACCACCTCCCATGAAGCTCCGCCTGCTGACCTTGCGCGCCGCCGCGCTGCTGACCCTCGTTGCCGCGACCCACCTGCAGGCCGAGCCGATGATCCAGGGCAAACAGGTCAGCGTCGGCGCCGCCGATGTGCAGCAATACCTGGACGGCAGCTTCCCGCAGACGCACAAGGCGCTTGGCGGCCTGGTGAAGATGACCATCCGCGATCCCAAGCTGTCGCTGCCGCCGGGCGACCGGCTGAAGATGCAGTTCGACCTGAGCATGGCCACCGGCGGCGGCGCGCCGACCCCGCTGGGCACGGTGCTGCTGACCAGCGCGCTGCGCTACGAACAGAAGACCCAGGGCTTCCACCTGCAATCGCCGACCATCGACGACTTCCGCCCGGCCGCCAACGGCGGCAAGCTCGACGCCAACACCCGCGAGTTGCTCAACGTGTGGCTGGACGACTACGCGCGCAAGGAACCGATCTACAAGCTGGATCCGGCGCTGGCCGGGGTGATGGGCAATGTGCAGATCGAATCGGCGGCGGTGGAGAACGGCAAGCTGGTGGTGCACTTCAACCAGGACATCGGCAAGCTGGTGCCGGCGGGAGCGCTGTCGGGGCAGTGATGCTGCGCTGTGACGATCGACAGGGCATTCTGCCGGAACCGAATCTGTAGCGGACAGCGTCAGGCTACGGATGCTGTCGCGGCTGAAGCCGCTCCTACAGTGCACCCAGTGAGCTGGCCGCCTTCCCTGTAGGAGCGGCTTCAGCCGCGACACTTTTTCTCGATTCGATCGATCCGACTGTTGCATTCCACGGTCGGGACTGAAGCCCCTCCTACAGAAAAACGGCGGCCCGCAGGCCGCCGTTTTTCGTTGCGGAGACTGTATGCCGGACTCAACCCAGCGCCTTGGCCACCGCTGCGGCGAACGCGGGAATATCGTCCGGCTTGCGGCTGGTGATCAGCTTGCCGTCCACCACCACTTCGGCGTCCTGCCAGCGTCCGCCGGCATTGCTCAGGTCGGTCTTCACCGATGGCCACGAGGTCACCTGCTTGTCGCGCACCAGGCCACTTTCGGCCAGCAGCCAGGGGCCGTGGCAGATCGCCGCGACCGGCTTGCCGGCGCTGGCGAACGACTGGATGAGGCGGATCGCGGAGGCTTCGGTGCGCAGGTTGTCCGGATTGATCACCCCGCCCGGCAGCACCAGCGCGTCGTAGTCGCCGGCATCGGCGTGGGACAGGCGCTTGTCGACCGGGACGCTGTCGCCCCAGTCCTTCTTGTTCCAGCCGCGGATGCTGGACGCATCGCCGGGCGCGATCACATCGACCTGCGCGCCCCACGATTCCAGCAGGCGCTTGGGCTCCTGCAACTCGGACTGTTCGAAGCCGTCGGTGGCCAGGACCGCGACGCGCTTGCCGGACAGGGAAGATGCTGTGCTCATGGGAAACT
>Ga0308160_10007621_pt1 | contig 10707 bp, 6 predicted proteins | sample PhyFR1_FD_201036 | JGI IMG/M metagenome (GOLD analysis project Ga0308160, IMG submission 201036) | Phyllosphere microbial communities from UC Gill Tract Community Farm, Albany, California, United States - DLSLF.R1 | ecosystem: Host-associated > Plants > Phyllosphere > Unclassified | place: USA...
AGCAGGCCCGAGTTCTCGGTGCTGGTGGTGGTCGACAGCTTGATGACTTGCTGCGCGAATGCCGGGACGGCGGCCGCCAGCAGGAAGCCGAGTACGGCAAGGTGTTTCTTCAGGTGGGTCATGCTAGTTCCTCTCAATGAAATCCGTATTGCTTCAAAATGTCTTGCCCTGCCTTGCCCAGCACGAAGCGCAGCAGGCGTTCGCCTTCGATCGACCCCTGGCGCGCGGCGATGCCGTAGCTGCTGCGCACGTTCAGGCTGTCGGGAATGCGCAGGGTCGCCAGGCGCGGCAAGGCCTGCGTCACCAGCACCGCATTCGTGCAGTACATGATGTAGGCGTCGGCACGGTCCTGCTCAAAAGCCGTGATGTAGGGCAGCGTGCTGTTCGGGTCGAGGCTGGCGGCGCCAGACAGCTTCAGGGCCTTCGCATCGAGCACCGCGTACAGGCCGGGCTGCTGCAGATCGGCTTTGCGGAAGAACTGCCAGGTGTAGTCGCCCATCGGGTCGCTGACTGGAGTCGATGTAGCCAGGCGCAGCTGGGGCGAGCGCAGGGTGTCGAGCAGCGTGTCCGCGCGCAGGCCGGCTTGCGGCGTCGAGACCACGCACAAATCGTTATGGGTGAAGACTGTCGATGCGCCCAGCAGGCCGCTTTTCGCCAGCGCCTCGGTATGCTCGCTGGCGGCCGAGGCGAACAGGTCGACGCCGCGCCCGCCCTCGATCTCCTTGCGCAGCTTGCCGGACGGGCTGTATTGGGCGTCAAAGGCGGCACCACCGGCGGCGCGGTAGGCGGCCAGGATGTCGCCGAAGGCCTGGCGCAGGCTGCCGGCGGCCAGCAGCACGGGTGCGTTCGCGGACGAAGCCGGTGCAGGTGCGCTCCCCTGCGCCAGCGCCACCGAAGGCAGTAAGGATGGCAGCAGCGCGGCCAGCGCCAGCGCGCCGCATGCACGCTTCGTGCGCTTGGTACTATCCCGCCCCATGTCATCCCTCGGTTTCTTATCGATGTGCTATGGTAAGCCGCCCTCAGAAACTTTCAATATGAACATGCTTGCATATGTTGCACGTTAAGCTAGCCTATACCTTCGCCGATTCCGCCGCACTGCGCTCCCAGCTCGACAATCCCTTGTTCGACATCCTGACGGCGATCCACGGCGCGGGCTCGGTCGGCCAGGCAGCCATCACGCTCGGCCTGTCCTACCGCCACGTGTGGGGCGAGCTGAAGAAATGGGAGACCGCGCTGGCCTCCGACCTCATCGTCTGGGAACGGGGCAAGCGCGCGCGCCTGTCGCCGTTCGGCGAAAAGCTGCTGTTCGCCGAGCGCCGTGCGCGCATGCGCGTGCTGCCGCAGATCGAGAACCTGGTGGCCGAGATGGAGCGCGAATTCGCGCTGGCCTTCGACCCGGGCGCCCACGTGATCCCGATGTACGCCAGCCACGACCTGGCCCTGCCGCGCCTGAAGGAATTCATGGGCCGCAGCGCCAAGCTGCACCTCGATTTGCAGTTCCGCGGCAGCGTCGAATGCCTGGAAGCCTTGGGCCGCGGCGAATGCCAGCTGGCCGGCTTCCACGTCAGCGAAGACCGCGCGCCCGGCAGCATGACGCAGAAGGCCTTCAAGTCGCTGCTGAAGCCGGGACAGCACAAGCTGATCAACTTCGTCGGCCGCCAGCAGGGACTGATGGTCGCGCGCGGCAATCCGAAAGCCATCCACACGGTGCAGGACCTGGCGCGCCCGGACGTGCGCTTCGTGAACCGGCAAGTCAATTCCGGCACGCGCCTGATGGTGGAACAGTTGCTGCGCCAGGCGGCCATCGCCCCTACGGGCGTGCGCGGCTTCGATAGCGCCGAGCCGACCCATTTGTCGGTGGCGGCGGCCGTGGCCTCGGGCCTGGCCGATGCCGGCTTCGGCATCCAGGCCGCCGCCGTCGAGTTCGGGCTGGACTTCATCCCGGTGATGCGCGAGCAGTATTATTTTGTCTGCCTGAAGGAAGCGGTCGACGCGGCGCCGATCGCGAAATTGCGCGAACTGCTGGCGCGCAGCGAGTGGCAAAGCCTGACGGCCGATTTACCCGGCTACGACACCACCGGCGCCGGCCAGGTCGTGTCGCTGAGCCGCGCCCTGCCCTGGTATTCGTTCCGCAAACCCAAGTGAAGAACACGTATGAATGAGGAACTGCCGGTGATGCAAGCGGACGTGGCGGCGGCGCCGGCGCCGCTGCGCTTCGACCGCGCCGAGTGGGCCGCCGCCTTTGCCGACCTCGGCACCTTCATTCCCTACGTGGTCGCCTACGTGAGCGTGCTGGGGATGGACCCGGTCGGCATCCTGCTTGCCTTTGGCGCGGCCCTGGTTTGTTGCGGGTTTGTGTACCGCACGCCGCTGCCGGTGCAGCCGATGAAGGCCATCGGCGCGGTCGCGCTGGCGCATGGCGCGGCCCTCTCCACCAACGCCATCGTTGCCGCCAGCCTGGTCAGCGGCGCGCTGTGGCTGGTCTTGGGGCTGAGCGGCGCCGCCAGCCGCCTGGCACGCATGATCCCGCGCGTGGCGGTGCTGGGCGTGATGCTGGGCCTGGGCATCTCCTTCATGCTGCAGGGGCTGCGGATGATGGGCGGCGACTGGCCGCCCGCATTGGCGGCGCTGGTCCTGGCCGTGGCGTTGCGGAACAGCCGTCTGTTTCCGGCGATGCTGGTCCTGCTGGCCGGCGGCCTGGCCTACGGCGTGGCGCGCCAGCCGGCGCTGTGGCAAGGCGCCAGCTTCGGCTTCGCCCTGCACCTGCCATCGTTTGCCGTGCTCGATCTGCGCTGGCCGGACTTCGTCACCGGCGCCCTGCTGCTGGCCCTGCCCCAGCTGCCGCTGACGCTGGGGAACGCCGTCATCGGCGTCACCGAGGAAAACAACCGCCTGTTCCCGGACCGCGCGACCAGCGTGCGCAAGGTGTCGGTATCGACCGGCATCATGAACCTGGCCGGCGGCGCCATCGGCGGCGTACCGATGTGCCACGGCGCCGGCGGCATGGCGGCCTACGCCGCCTTCGGCGCCCGCAGCGGCGGCGCCCCCATCATCTTCGGCGCCACGCTGGTCGTGCTCGCCCTGTGCTTCAGCGGCGCCATCGCCTTCCTGCTGCAGGCCGTGCCGGCGGCGGTGCTGGGCGCGATTCTGTTCCTCACCGGCGTGCGGCTGGCGGTCGGCAACGCACCGCGCACGCGCGACTGGCGCGTGCTGCTGCCGGTGGCGCTGACGGCGGCCGCCGCCTTGTGGAACGTTGGACTGGGCTTGCTGGTTGGCGTCGCCGCGTGCTGCATATGCCGGCAAAAAAACAACGGGGGTCAAGTCTGACATTTGGACACGGGCTCAGCTTTTATCCGCTTATTAGTTCCACGCAATAGAATATTCAGATGCTAATATCTGGCAATAATTTGCGCTATCAATAAGAGGCGATGCCTGCCGGATGGCAATGGGCGCTGCCGAACACGGAGACCGATCGGATGAGAAATGCGCTTTCCACTGCCATGCTGGCCATCGGACTGTTGATCGCACTGTCCGGACCGGCTTCTGCCCAGGACAACCACACCAGCCGACAGCAGATCGAACAGGTAATCGAACGCTTTCGCACGGCAATCAGCGACAAGGACACCGCCGGCTTCATGGGGCTGTTCCTGCGCGAGGACATCACCTGGAATGTCGTCTACACCGACGACAGCGTGAAGCGCTACAACGCCAGGCTGAAAGACACAAACATTCCGCTAGCGGTCAAGATCCAGGGCGGCAGCCCCAGATCATTCATCGAGAGCATCGCCAGGTCGAAACAGGCCCGCTCCGAAACCATCTCCAACGTGCGCATCGATACCGATGGCGAAATCGCCCAAGTCTGGTTCGATTTCGTCTTCATGGTCGGCGACTACAAGAGCGCCTGGGGCAAGGAGAGCTGGCAGCTGGTGCGCACCGACGCAGGCTGGAAGATCGCCGGCGTGGTCTGGTCGGCGCAAGAAAATCCGGCTCCGCGCTGACCTGGCGATGCCGGCCGGTATCGCTGCTGCCGACATACCCTTGGCCGCGTTTATGCCAGGATCAGTTTGTCTCCGAACGAGCGCACCATTCGGATGTCGTATTCGCGCGCCATCTCGTTCATGATGTGAAAGATGCGCAGGTGGTTGAACGCGCGGTTGTGATCGATGGCCAGCGCCTTGTGCCCGATGAGCCGATCGACCGCCTCCCGTGTCGGGGCGATGCGCTGCGACAGCGCCAGCGCACCGAAGCGCCGTACATATGCCCCGATGAGCTTTTCCGGCAGCTCGCGCTTGCTCGATTGCATCAGGCTACCGGCGAACAGTTCGCAATCCGACCAAGTCTGCCGGTGCACCTCCGTGCTGCCCTCCAGGTGGGTCAGACGTGGATGCTCGATGTGCCGGAACCAGCTGGCCGGTATGGCGCGCGGGATGACGCCGGAACGCCAGCGCTTCCACACCTGTTCCGCCTCGCTGTCGAGCAGGTCGGCCGGCACGCGCCTGTCGGCGGGATAGGCGCCGTCGAGGACGTAATCCTCGTCCGCCAGCAGCGCGCAGTCCTCCTGCAGCTCGATGGCGAGTACGACCGGAAATGCCATTGGCGGGGTGGGCAGGTCGAGCTCGCGCATGTCCGTCGGATTGACCACCGAGCATATAGCGGCCTTCAGCATCCTGGGATCATCCATGTAGCCGGCAATCTCGGCCGCGAAATTGGCATAGGCACCGAAATACGCCGTCAGTTCGCCCACATACACGCCCGCGGTCTCGGGCGGCAGCTCGATCGTCGATCGGCCGGCATGCCCTTCGGCGTCCGGCACGAGTCCGTTCGCGAGAATCTCATGCAGGCGCGCCAGCGAGGTGCCGTGTTTGACGATGGTGCCCTTCTTCAGTACAAATTTGCTCATGAACTAGCCTGGTTTTCTTGTTGAATTGACGGAGTGCCTGGCGAGCACCGTGGAGCACGCAGCCCACAGCGGGCTTTGCGACCCGCCATGCCCTGCCAGGTGCTGAGCATTATGTCCGTCGAATTCTCAAAGAAAATGGCTGGCCGCCGGGTACCGGTCGGCAGCCTCGCCGGTATTACGGCGCTGTACTGGCTTGAAAAGCGGGGGGCAGGTCTGACATCCGGACCCGGACCCGGACTCGGCCATGGCGCGGAAGGAGCGGCCAGAAGCTGGCGAGCGCAAGCGCAAGCAAGCCGTCCTTAAAGCCGAGCTCGTGTCCGGATGGCAGACTTGACCCCCGTTGTTTAAGTCAAACGCAGTGGCAGGCTGCGCAGCCGTTTTCCTGTCAAGGCGAATACTGCCGCGGCCACGGCCGGCGCCACGGGCGGCACGCCCGGTTCGCCCACGCCTTCGGGCGCTTCAAGGCTCGGCACGATGATGGTCTCGACCACGGGCGTGCGGTCCATGCGCAGCACCGGATAGTCGCCGAAGTTCGACTGCTGCACGCGCCCGTCCTGGATCGTGATTTCGCCGGCCAGCGCCGCCGACAGGCCGAACACCACCGCCGACTCCATCTGCTGGGCCACGATGTTCGGGTTGACCACGATGCCGCAGTCGATTGCGCACACCACGCGGTGCACGCGGATGTCCGTTCCCTCGACCGACACCTCGGCCACCTGCGCCACGATGCTGCCGAAGGACTGGTGCAGCGCTACGCCGTGTGCACGCCCGCTTGGGGCCTCGCCGGCGGCGCGCACCGCGGCGTCGAGCACGGCCAGGTGGCGCGGGTGCCGGGCCAGCAGCGCGCGCCGGTAGGCCACGCCGTCCTGTCCCGCCGCATGCGCCACTTCGTCGAGGAAGGCTTCCTTGAAGAAGGCATTGTGCGAGTGCCCGACCGAGCGCCAGTAGCCGAGCGGCACCGCGCTGTCGACGATCACGTGGGCGATGCGCTGGTTGTCGATCTCGTACTGCATGTCGTACTCGCCCTCGGCCGTGGTCTTGTCCGGCCCCATGCCGGGCAGGCCCAGGTTGCGCGGGAAGTACTGGTGGCCGATGGCGCCGCCGGCCGACTTGTTGTGCCAGGCCAGGATGCGCCCTTCGGCGTCGAGCCGCGCCGTGAAGCGCGCCAGCGCCGCCGGGCGGTAGACGTCGTGGGTGGTGTCGTCCTCGCGGGTCCAGATCAGCTGCACCGGCTTGCCATGGCTGGCCATGGCCACGGCGACCGCCTGCGCCACCATGTCGCCTTCCAGCCGCCGTCCGAAGCCGCCGCCGAGCAGCATCACCTCGATGCCGACGTCCTCGCGCGCCACGCCGGCCACCTTGGCGGCGACGTCGACCGCGATGCTCGGCACCTGGGTCGAGGCCCACAGGCGCACCTTGCCGTCCACGACCTGCGCGGTGCAGTTGACCGGCTCCATGGTGGCGTGGGCCAGGAAGGGCGCGCGGTATTCGGCGCTCACGGTGCGGGCCACGCCCGTCACATCCTGGGTGCCGGATTCGAAATAGGCGTAGCCGGACTCATTGTCCAGCGCCTCGGCAAAGCCCTGGTAGATCGCTTCCGACGACAGCTTGCCGTGCGCACCCTCGTTCCAGGTGACGGGCAGCGCGGCGGCGGCCTGCTTCGCCTGCCACCAGCTACGCGCCACCACGGCCACGCCGGCGCCGGCGCCCGAGAACTCGCCCAGTGCGCCGGACACATCGACCACGCCGGTCACGCCCGCCATGCCCTTGACGGCCGCGGCGTCGAACGAGGCGACCGCGCCGCCGATCACCGGCGCCATCTTTACCGCCGCATACAGCATGCCCTCCGGACGCGCATCGATGCCGAAGCGCGCGCTGCCGTCCACTTTGCCCGGCGTGTCGCGGCGCGGCACAGGCTTGCCGATCAGGCGGAATTCGCGCGGCTCCTTCAGCTTCACATCCGAGGCGTCGATGCCGGCGCCCACCTCGGCGGCACGCGCCGCCAGGCTGGCGTAGGACGCGCGCCGGCCGTCGCGGTGGATCACGAAGCCATCCTCGGTGCGGCAGTGCGCCACCGGCGACTTCCAGTTTTCAGCCGCGGCTTTCACCAGCATGGCGCGCGCCACGGCGCCGGCTTCGCGCATCGGCACCCAGGCATCCTTAACGCTGGTCGAGCCGCCGGTGAACATGATGCCGAGCTCGCGCCCGACCTTGGACAGCATCCACTGCACGCCGTCCTTCACGTTGCCGCGCTCGTCGGGGTGGAAGGGCAGGTTCTCGCGCAGCACCGTCAGGTTGCCGAAGATCTTGTCGATCGGCGCCGGTGCGATGCGCACCTGGTCCAGCGGCACGTCGAGCTCCTCGGCCACCAGCATCGGCAAGGCCGTGTGCACGCCCTGCCCCATTTCGCTGCGCGGCACCACCACCGACACGCTGCCGTCGGGATGCAGCGCGACCCAGCCGTTCAGCGCAACGACGCCTTTTTCCACCGGCAGCGGCGCCGAGGTATGCAGGCGCTGGCGCGGGGCCTGCATGCCCCAGCCGACCAGCAGCGCGCCGCCGCCGGCCAGGCCGCCCAGCAAGCTACTCAGCAAAAACCGGCGACGCGAACGGCGCGGCACTGCATGCTGCGCAGGCCCGGGCGCTTTAGCCGGAGGTGGATTCGTGTTGCCCGGATTGTCTCTCATGCGTGTCCTGTCCCCAGTCTGCCAGCAGCGCGTCCGGCCCCACCGGGCGCCCGTACAGGAATCCCTGTGCACGCGTGCATCCGTGGCGCAGCAGGAAGGCTGCCTGTTGTTCGTTTTCCACCCCTTCGGCGATCACCGAGAGGTTCATGCTTTTACCCAGCTGGATGATGGCGATGGCAATCGCCTCGTCGTCGGCATCGGCCGGGATGTCCTTGATGAAGCTGCGGTCGATCTTCAGCACGTCCACCGGCAGCTGCTTCAGGTAGGCCAGCGACGAGTAGCCGGTGCCGAAGTCGTCGATCGCCAGGCCCACGCCCAGGGCGTGCAGCTCGCCGATGAAAGCGGCGGCATCGCCGGTATTCATGATCACCGATTCCGTCACCTCCAGCTGCAGGCGGCGCGGCGCCAGGCCGCTCGACGCCAGCACCCGCGCCACCAGCGGCGCCATCGCCCCGCGCTCGACCTGGCGCACCGACAGGTTCACCGCCATCTTCGGCACCTGCAGCCCGGCCGCATCCCAGCGTCCCATCTGGCGGCAGGCTTCGTTCAGCACCCATTCGCCCAGCTGGTTGATGAAGCCGCTGTCTTCGGCCATCGGGATGAAGCGCGCCGGACTGACCAGGCCCAGCTCGGGATTATGCCAGCGCACCAGGGCCTCGACGCCGATCAGGCGGCCGCTGTCGATTTCCACCTGCGGCTGATAGTGCAGGAAGATCTCGCCGCGTTCGATGGCGCGGCGCAGCAGCGCCTCCATGCGCAGGCGCAGCGCGCCTTCGCCGTCCATCGCGGGCGAGTAGAACTGGTAGCCGTTGCGTCCGCGCGCCTTGGCCTGGTACATCGCCACGTCGGCATGCCGGATCAGGAGGTGCGATTCGAGCGCATCCTGCGGATACAGGGCCACGCCGATGCTGCCGGTGACGAACAGCTCGTGGTTCGACACCATGAAGGGCTGCTCGAACAGCGCCACCAGCTTCTGCGCCACATGGGTCGCGCCGTACTGGCCGTCCACGTGTTCGAGCAGGACGATGAATTCGTCGCCGCCCAGGCGCGCCAGGGTATCGCCCTCGCGCAGGCGTCCCCCCAGGGCCGCCGCCACCTGTTCCAGCAACTGGTCGCCGACCTGGTGCCCGAGCGTGTCGTTGACGTTCTTGAAGCGGTCGAGGTCGATGAACATCACGGCCAGCTGCTGCTGCTCGCGCGCCGCGCGGCCGATCGCGTGCAGCAGGCGGTCCTGGAACAGCAGGCGGTTCGGCAGGCTTGTTAGCGGATCGTGGTGGGCGAGGAAATCGAGCTGCTCCTGCGATTCCTTCAGGCGCGTGATGTCGCTGAACACGCCCACGTAATGGGTCAGCACGCCCTTCTCTCCCGCGCCCGCGTCGCCTTCTCGGTCGTGCACCGCCGATACCGTCAGCCACTCCAGGAACACCTCGCCGTCCTTGCGGCAGGACCAGACCTCGCCGCGCCAGAAGCCGGTGGCCTTCAGCTCGCGCGCCAGCTCCTTGTAGAACGCGGCGTCGTGGCGGCTGGAGCGGGTCAGGTCCCAGGGCTGGCCGATCGCCTCGGCCTCGGCATAGCCGGTAATCGTGGTAAAGGCGGGATTCACGGCGATGATGCGGCCTTCGGTGTCGACCACCATCACGCCGTCGGCGATGTGGGCGATCACGGTGGCCGACAGGCGCAGTTCTTCCTCGGCTTCCTTGCGCTCGGAGATGTCGGCAAACACCCAGACATTGCCCGCTTCCGGATGGCCGGGCACGAGCGGGCTGCCGCTCACCAGGCACCAGATCAGGCTGCCGTCGCGGCGGCGGAAGCGGCGCTCGTGGCGCGCATCCTCGCCGCGCGCCATGCGCGGGAAGAACAGGTCCTCGGCGCGCGCGTGCTCGCCCTGGCTGGCGAACAGCCTTGAGGCCGGCTGGCCGACCAGGCTGCCGTCCGGATAGCCGAACAGTTCCTCGGCGCGGCGGTTGGTCGAGACGATCAGCCGCTCGCGCGTAAACACCACGCCGAACATCACGTTGTCGAGGATCGCACCCTGCTCCACCAGCAGCGCCTCGATGCGCATTTCGTTGTGCTTGCGCTCGCTGATATCCGAGATGATGCCATCGACGCGGAAATCCGGGTCGCCCGGACGCCCTTGCGGCTGGCCGCTTTCCAGCACCCAGCGTTCAAGGCCGTGGGCATCGACGATGCGGTATTCGATTTCGTAGCTGCGCCCGGAGTGGATGGCTTCGCGCGTGATGCTGCGCTGCAGGCGCCGGTCTTCCGGGCAGACGATGTTCGACCAGTCCTCGGTGCTGCCGCGCATCAGGGTGGCCGCCGGATAGCCGGAAATGTCCTCGATGGCGTCGCTGACGAATTCGATGGGGCCGCCCGGGTGGGCGCGGAACACGGCGCCCGGCACCTGGTTGACGATGGTGCGGAACTGTTCCTCGCGGCGCGCGATGTCGACGAACAGCGCGCGGATCGCGGTGCGCATGCGCTCCATCTGGCGGCCCAGGCGCGCCAGTTCGCCCTTGGCCTCGAGCGCCAGCGGGGTATCGAAGTCGCCGCGCGAGAGCCGGTCGGAAAACGCGGCCAGGCTGCGCAGCGGGCGGTGCAGGCGGCGGCGCAGGAAGGTGAGGATCAGCGCCAGCGAGATCACGACCTGGATCGCCAGCACCAGCGCGTAATGGAACTGCTTGCGGCGCAGCGCCTCTTCGCTTTGCAGGTCGTCCATGTCGATGGTCACCTGCCCGATCGGCTGGCCGCGCACCACGATCTGGCGCTCGGCGCGCAGCACCCGGCCCTGCGGACGCGCCGGTGCGCGGGCGTCGATCAGGCCGGTGTCGGCCGGGCTGCCGGCCACGCCGCGCACCTGCACCCGCAGCACCGAAGGGTCGCGCATCACCGAGTCGACCAGCGAGCGGGCGGCGTCGGTGTTCATGTTCCACAGGGATTCCTGGATGCCGAGGGCGAGGATTTCGGCATTGCGCTGCAGGGTGGCGTCGAGTTCGGCCACGGTGGCGCGCCGTTCCTGCACCGCCAGCAGCAGGTAGCCGGCGGCCAGCGCCGGGACCACCAGGCCGCCGACCACCACGATGATCAGCGCGCCGTAGACCGAGCGGCTATATAAGCGGCCCA
>Ga0308160_10007624_pt1 | contig 10705 bp, 10 predicted proteins | sample PhyFR1_FD_201036 | JGI IMG/M metagenome (GOLD analysis project Ga0308160, IMG submission 201036) | Phyllosphere microbial communities from UC Gill Tract Community Farm, Albany, California, United States - DLSLF.R1 | ecosystem: Host-associated > Plants > Phyllosphere > Unclassified | place: USA...
CGATGAAGAACGCCCCGACCGCGGCCCCGATGAGGATGGCCGAGACCATGATGCCCTCGCTGGCCGGCGTGAGCCCGAGGCTCTCCTCCATCGAGTCGAGCGCACCGTTGATCACGCCCGTGTCGTACCCGAAGAGCAGGCCACCGAAGGTGGCGATGACCGCGACGGTGCCGAGACGCTTGGTGTGCGGGCCCGAGACCAGGGCGGGAAGAGCTACTCGGGGCGAACTGCCCGATGTGTCGGTGACCACGATTCCTCCATTGGTTGTGGTTACAGCTTCCCGCGTCGGTGCGGGTCGTCGCCCTGCAACGGCGACAGGACGAGGCTAGCCATGTCCGTATGTCCTGTCAATCGGTCATGCGTGGACCACCCCCTCGAGTGGGACGGAAGAGGGACTCGCGCGTCCCTAGACTCGGAGCATGCCTTTCGACGAGTGGTACGACGACGAGACACGAGAGGCCGCGACGGCCCGCGTGCTGCAGCGGCGGATGACGAACCCCACCGACCGCAACGTCCTCACCGTCGTCGCGGAGGAGTTCAACGTCCCGCGGCAGACCCTCAGCGACTGGGTCGACGAGGCCTCGCCCGAGTCCGCCAAGCCGAAGCGCAAGCCCCGCCCGAAGTTCTCGCAGGTCGTCAAGACCACCAAGGAGGCGCGGGTCGAGTCCCCCGAGGACGACGAAGCGATCGACGCTCCGCAGCCCGCCGCACCTCCGTTGCCCGCGAGCGAGCCCGAGCCCGACGCACAGACAGGGTCCGTGCCGCAGGCCGAGGCCGTTCCGCAGACCGAGGTCGCGTCCGACCCGGAGGCCGACCCGCAGCCGGAGCCGAACCCGGAGCCCGAGCCCGAGCGGGACCCCTGGGCGGCGTCCGATCCTGCCCCCGAGCCCGAGCCGACGCCCGAGAGCCAACCCGGCCTGCAGCCCGAGCCGGCATCCGTGCCCGCACCCACACCCGCACCCGCCGCACCCGCCGACAGCCGCCTCACCGCCCTCGAGGCCGAGGTCGCGGCTCTCCGCGCCGGCAACCGCGCGCTCGTCGAGGCCCTCCGCATCCTGGTCGACTGACGACGCCGGTCGGCGCCTGGCCGAGCCGGGCGACGGCCACGAGGCCGTCCGGTCACCGTCGTCGTGGTGACGGCCTCGACGTCGTGAACCGGGCCTGGCGCCGGTCGGCCGCGCGCGCCTCCCGGGGGAGGCGGTAGCCGTCGCGGTAGACGCCGACGATGTCGAGGGCGACGCCCACGAGGGAGCGGACGGCGGTGCGCCGCTCGCGCGAGCCGTACCAGTTGCGGTGGAGACGCCACAGCTCGACGATCCCCCGCACGAGCAGTCCCCCGCCGAAGAAGACGACGGCGATCCAGGCGATGCCGGTCGAGCCGAACGCGACGACCGCACCGATGCAGACGACCAGCGTCACCACCAGGGTGATCATCAGCGTGCGCGGGCTCGGCAGCTGTCGGCCGTGCTCGCCGGTCCAGTAGGACGACAGCAGGTAGAGGGCGTCCTCGCGGGAGCGTCCGCCGTGACGCAGCCGTTGGACGGCGGCGTCGGTGCGCGCGAGTCGGTCGGGCCCGTCGGCCTGGCGCACCGCGGCGCTGGTCGACGCGACGATGCGGATGACGGGAGGTTCGCGTCGAGCCACCAGGCCATCTTGCCGCACGCCGGACGCCGGCCGCCCGACGCCGCCCGCCGTCCGCCGGACAGGCCCGCGCTGTCCCCCGCCTGGCCGCTTCGCGAGTGCCTGCCGACCCGAGTCTGCAAGCTCGCTGGAGGTCGATGACGGGTGGGCTGCCGCTCGCGTCCGAATGGTGTGTCACCGAGACACAGCGCGTCCGCACTGCGGCACCGCGATCCCCGGCCACCGACGAGTGGCCGCGCCGAGAGAAGGACGACCACCATGAGCGACGACGACAAGCAGGCCGACGCAGGCTTCGCCGGCAGGTTCCGCGACCAGCTCGGCAGCCGGGCGATCGAGCCCCTCATCAAGGCCGTCCGCACCGAACTGCGGTCGGCGCGCGACGAGATCGCCGGCCGGGCACGGGACGCGCGGTCCGGCGCCGTGCTGCTCGCCGTCGGATCCGTCCTCGCGATCGTGACCGTGATCCTCCTGGCCGGCACCGCCGTCGCCCTGCTGGCCCTGGCCCTGCCCCTCTGGGCCGCCGCGCTCATCACGTTCGCGGCCTTCGCCGTCGTCACCGCGGTGCTCGTCGCCGTCGGCCTGAAGGGCGTCAGGCGGGGCGTCCCGCCGGTCCCCGTCGACACGGTGAAGAACCTCACCTCGTCGTCCGACTAGCCGCCGACCCCTCCGAACCGGGCCCCGTCCCAACCCGACCCAACCCGGCCCGACCCGGCCCCACCCGACCCTGTCCCAACCCACCCGACCCGACCCCGTCCCAACCCGACCCCACCCGACACCAGGGAGTCCCCCATGCCTCGCACCACACCCGCCAGCCGGTCCACGAAAGAACAGCGCACGCAGCACGCCGAGACCTACGCGCCCCTCGCGCGGTACGCCTCCGAGGCGTTCGGGGCGTTCCTCCTCGTCGTCGGAGGCGTGGGCACGGCCGTGTTCGCGTCGTCGTTCCCGGACGACGGCAACGCGCTCGGGGTCGGCTTCCTCGGCGTGGCCCTGGCGTTCGGCCTGAGCGTGATGGCCGGCATCTACGCCGTCGGCCACATCTCGGGCGGCCACTTCAACCCGGCCGTGACGGTCGGTTTCGCCCTGGCCCGTCGGACCCCGTGGGCGAGCGTGCCCGGCTACGTCGTCGCGCAGCTCGTCGGGGCCGCCGCCGGAGCCAGCGTCGTGGCACTCGTCGCCGCCGACGGCCCCGCCGGCTACTTCGCCGCGGCCCGGGACTCGGGCTTCGCCTCGAACGGCTTCGGCGCGTCGTCGCCCGGCGGTTTCGGCCTCGGAGCCGTCCTCGTCACCGAGATCGTGCTGACGGCCGTGTTCGTCGGCGTGATCTTGTCGGTAACCGCCAAGGGTGAGTACAAGGCCCTGGCACCCTTGGCGATCGGCCTGACCCTGACGCTGATCCACCTGATCAGCATCCCCGTGAGCAACACGTCGGTGAACCCTGCCCGCTCGCTGGCGGCCGCCCTCTACGGCGGCCCCGACGCCCTGGCCCAGGTCTGGGTCTTCTTCGTGGCACCCCTGGTCGGCGGCGCCCTGGCGGGCCTGGCCCACCGCGTCCTGCGCCGTCGCGCCTGACGGGCGACCCGAGCGGCTGGGAACGCAGGAGGCGCAGGTCGCGTGACCCGCGCCTCCTGCGTCCTCGTGCTCCCCAGCGGAGCACGCTTCTGGCCCGTCGCTAGGACCCGCTTAGCTCGGCATTCGCAAGGCCGTCGGGGGTTTTAATGGCCGAGAGCCAGGTCGTAAGACGATGGACGGCTTCGATCCCCGACAGAAGGTTTTCGTCCGGATCGTCGAAATGAGCGATTAGATTGCGCAGCAACCGCGTGGAATCGAGCCAGGAGACGAATTCGTCTCGCGAGAGCGACCATCCCAACTGAGGCCAGTTGTTTGCATAGAGATGCTGGAGGTTGCCAAACGTGTACTCGTCAAGGGGCTTAGCGGACGACGCGATAGCGTGGGCCAGAAGCGACCTCGCAACCCTCTTGAGTTCTCGTTCGCACCTACCGACAGCCAGGAATGGCAAGGCCAGTTCCTCGAACTCCAGAGCGAGGTCCGATGACGTAACGATCCCCGCCAGCAATCCACGGTAAGTGACCACCACATACCCGCGCTCGGTCACCGGGGCGACACTCGCGAAAAGATCTGAATGGAGATCGACGGGTGATGTCGGCATCGTCACTTCGCCGACAGTGGTCGGTCTCTCGCCCCGCAATGTCGACTGCCCGAACGACTCCCAAGTGAAGATACCCACCACTGCGGGGCGATCATGCGACTCAACGACGGGCAGCTGCGAGAAGTCGTGACGCATCATCAAGGTGAGGGCGTCAGCAACGAGGGTTTCTCTCGTGACGAATCCGCGTACGGCTCCCTGATCACGGAGGCGCAGGGCGTACATGGCAGAGTCGATTCGAGACAGGGTGAGGAGATGGTCCGCCGGTTGTTCAGAAACGGCTAGCACCACCTGTTCCGGACTGTCGCGCTCGATGAGGACTTCGAGATCGAGATGCCCACCATCGAAAGGCGGGTTAGTTCGCAAACCCATCTTGGCTAGGTCGCTGTAGATCGTCTGAACTCTGTTCTTTCCACGACTCTCGTAGCCCCAGTAACCGATGAGCCGTCGAATCGAAATGGGTTCGCCGCTGGCTTTCAGTGCCTCGAGATAGGTCTTGGTGTCACTCAGACTTGTGTCAATAGTCGGTTCCTGCATCGAATCGTTCCCCCTTGAGTCGGCCTGGTGCCGTCTTCAAGCTGCTCTCTCGGACAAAACGAGGCGCTCGTAAGCTCAAAAGGTCCGCATCACGCTTGGTAAGTGCCCGAAGGACAAGCGGACGCCGACCGCTAATTTCGACTCCCCCGATGTTCCGTCAACGTGGCCTCTGCCTCGCGGTTTCGCGGGAGGCCAAACTCAAGTAGTGACACATTCGACTAAGCGCAGTCGCAGCGTCGGTTTACGCGGACATGACTGAAGTTTGCTCGCCCGTGTCAGGATCGGGTGACCTGCCGCGGCGAGCGGCGACGACGAGGGGATGCGCGGATGGCCGACACGGACGAGATCGTGCACGTGGTGTTGGTGGAGTGGGCCGAGGGGGCCCCGGCCGACGTGGCCGAGCAGGCGACGCGGCTGTCGACCGAGCACCTCACCGGCATCGACGGCGTGCTGTCGGTGTCGAGTGGCGAGAGCGTCAGCCCCGAGCAGCTCGAGGCCGGCTTCGACTGGATGCTCGTGGTGCACTTCCGTGACGCCGCCGCGCGCGACGCCTACCTGCCCCACCCCTCGCACCAGCCGGTGGCGAGCTACCTCGGCGACGCGTCCGCCCGGGTCGTCGTCTTCGACGTCGCGGCCTGACGCGGCGGACGACGAAAGGAGGCGCTGGTCACCCGACCAGCGCCTCTAGGTGTCAAGACATGGCACGAATGGCCCTGGAAAGACGGAAAAGGGAGGTCGCGAGGAGAGGCACGGCTGCAACGAAGATGAGCCAAGGTCCGAACGACGAGAGGTGGAAGAGGCCACCCATCAAGGTCACGACACCGAACGACGCACGGAAGGCGAACCACACGCCCCTCTTGGGGTTTGCACCGCCGGGGACGGATGGGCGGCCACCGGCGAGCTCCGGGAAGAATCGTCCCCCGAGGACGGCGATCGGAACCGTAGCGAGAAGTCCAGTCATGGCACCCGCGAGGAGCACTTCGAGGAACCCCGCGAAGCCCCCGCTGGTGGCGATGACGCTGAGGACACCGAGCAGCGTCACCCCACCGACGAGCGGCAGCGCGATGGCGTCCTTCCGTCGCAGGTCTCCCCTCATCTGCAGTCGCGGCAGGTCTTCGTAGACGGTGCGGACTTCTTGGGCCCTCGTGTCGATGAGTGCGGCCACCATGGCTGCGTCGCACCCGGGCGGCAGATCCACCGGCGGCACTGGGGCCTCGCGAAGAGCGGCACCGCCGCCCTGCACGACATTTCGGGCACCGTTGGCTTCAGCAGCCCTCTCGGCCGCCCATCGTCGACGCTCGTCCGACGCTTCCCGCATCGAACGAATTTCTTCCTCTTCCTTCTCGCTCGACGCCTGCTCGCGGACCCGGAGGTCGGCGGGCGCCGTCGCCAGGATCGTCAGGGCGTCACGGGCGAGGCCCCGCAGACCGTCGGCGGACGGATCACTCATGAGCGTCATCCACCGGGCCGATGGCCGAGCGCCCCGTCACGAGTTCCCGGATCTCACCCAGGCTTGGCATGCAGAACGGTACAACCGTACGAGTGGTGTTGGCGTCATCGTTGCTCCAGACCACGGTCCTCCCGCTGTTCGGCACGGTGTGACGGGGCAGGCCGAGCGCGGAACGGTCGGCGTGGTTGACGTCGACCTCGATCTGCGTGGCGAACAGACCCAGGACCTTGGCCGGGCCACCGATGGAACGGCCGAGGACTTGCGAGACCAGTTGCGACAGGTTCCGCACCCACAGGAAGGTGTGGACCCCGACGTCCGGTCCCGCCTTGAGGATGTGCTCCAGCGAGCCACCCTCCGCTCGATCGTGCGTGTCGAGGACGACGACGAGACGGTCGGACACCGGCCCGGCCGCCACTGCGGTCTCGACCTCCGCGAGCAGTTCGGTGGGGTCGTCGCCCCAATCCCGGAAAGGGATGTCCGCGGCGGTCGCGAACTCGGCCAAAGATTCCGACATCGCGCGCGTCGCCTCGAGGTCGCGAGGCGAGGCGATGTCGATGCGAACAGGACGCGTGGTCGACGAGGCTCCCAGCAGCATCGGCAGGACCGTCCTCGCGACCAGGGTCGCGCTTCCCCCGATCAAGAGCACGTTGCCCCCGGACCGTCTCCGCAGGACAGGAGCGAAGAGAGGGCCGATGGTCGTGGGCGACCCCACCCACATCTCCCGGCCGGTGACGGGTGAGCGGAGTGAGCGGACGAGATCGATGCATCGGGACAGGGGTTCTCCCGCGGCGTCCCCGAAGACATGACGCTCGTTCCCGGGGACGCCGACGACTCCCCGTTCGACTGCGGTGGCGGCCAGTTCGGCTATGCGGGCTTCGCGTCGTGGACGGGGTTCGAACGCGACCTGCACGAGTCGGGGTTCGCCGACATCGACGCCCAGGCTGCGCTTGACGTAGGCCTGCCCGGCACCGGCGATCCTCGAAGCCCCGGCGTCTCCGTCGAGCACCTGTTCACTCGTCATCGCGTCGGTTCGGAAGGCGATGCGCAAGCCCACGTTGTCGAAGAGGGCCTTGTTCTCTCCGCGTGAACCAAGGCCCGCGGTCGATTGCGTGGCGAGCACCAGGTGGATGCCCACGGACCGACCTTGCTTGGCGATGTCGGTGAGATGTCGCGCGGCCTCCGCGCGGTACCGATCGTCGGTCAGGAGGACGTGGAACTCGTCGAGGACAGCGATGAGCCGGGGCAGTCGCCGGACGGGGTCGAGCTCGACCAAGTTGGCGACGCCGTGGTCTTTCAACAGCAGGGCTCGTCGTCGCATCTCGGCACCCAGGTGATCGAGCACCGAGAGGTACATCTCGACGTCGGACTCGACGGCGACTACCCGCGCGTGTGGCAGGCCTGGTCGCCCCGACATGACGTCGTCCGCGTACGACCCCAACTCGACACCCGCTTTCCCGTCGACGAGGAGGAACTGGAGATCGTCGGGCGAGTACGTCTCGGCCAGCCCGAGGATGAAGGCGTGCAACAGGCTCGACTTGCCGGCACCGCTCTGCCCCACGACCAAGGCGTGGACGTCACCGCGCTCGATGTGGAGACCGATGTCCACTCGTTCTTCGCCGGCCATCCCGATCGGCGTCGACACCGACGTGCCCGGCCGCTCGCGCCACCGGTCGGCCTCGTCGTGCAACAACGTGAGATCGATCATGCGAGCCACGAGACGCTCTCTGTACGCGCCGGCGATCGTCTCGACCGACCGGTGGATCAGTGCCACGTCCGGGCCCGGATCGACCAGGAAGCGCAGCCGAGTCCCCTCGGCCTGCACGACGGCACCGTCGGGCAGGACGTCCACACGTGTGCCGGCAGCCGTGGAGTCGTACTGACTCCCGTCGAACGAGATCGTGATCACGTGGACGCCGGCTTCATGCCCGGTCCGGACGAGACGGGCGAGTTGGACCGTCGCACGGCGGTCGAGGGCGGCCGGGCTGATGACGACGACGAATCGGTGAGATTCGGGCAGCAAGCCCTTGGCGAGCGCCGACTCGTTGTAGTCGTCGATGTCGGCGTAGGCACCCCGGAGTTTCGCGGCCGTGATGTCGGCGACGACCATCGAGAGATCGTCGAGTTGGTTCGCCGTCGCCTGGTCCGTGACGCTCGTCCGCGGAACGACAGCGGTGTTCCCCGGAGAGAACGCGGCGACCAGACGGCCGTTTCCGTGAGTGTCGACGGTGTGGACCACGGGATCCGACGTCGTCAGGAGGGCTCGGAGCAGGATCGAGTCGAGCAGGGGCGAGACCTGCTCCTCGAGACCGGCAGCGACACGGATGTGCAGGTGGGCCCGAGCCGGATGGTCGATGAACACCGGCGCGGCGGATTCGTCCAGGTGCCCCACCCGCATTAAGGTTCCAGGACGTGCGCCGGGTGACTCCGCTCGGAGCCCGGCAGCCCACACGTCATCCGCCCAGCGGCCTGTGAGTCGCGGGCCCAGAGCCCTCTCGAGCTCGGCGATGGCTCGCTCCGCGCCCGCGACCTCCTCGGTGACGACGGCTCGGTCGCGAGCCCGGGCCGCCCGGCCCGCGGCCTGGAGACCCTGCGTGTGGGCGTCGACCTCCTCGCGTTCGAGCTCGTCCACTCGGCGGGCGAGCCAGAGGAGTTCTGCCGATCGTCGGTCAAACCAGCGCACCGCGGAAGCATGGTCGTCCGGATGCTGCTCGAGTCCGAGGGTCACGAGGAGTACTCATCGAGGACGGCGGCCTTCCCGTCAACTTTCTCCGCGATGTTCCGCGCGGTCTCCCCGACGTCGACAGGGGACAACATCTCCTCGACTTCGCCTTCGGTGGTGTCGAAGAACGAGTCGGCCCACGACTCGGACGCCGACGACCGAGCTGCTTCCAAGACGCTCCGGGCTGCCTCCACATCCGAGGCGAATTGTCGGACGGCGGAGGCGTAGGTGCGCAACACCTCTGGGTCGGCATGGACGGCCATGGACGTTCCTTCACTCTGGTTGGTCGGCGGGGGTGACGCGCTGGGGGGCGCAGGCGATGCGACGAGCGGTGACACGACGGCGGTCCCTACGAGCGCTGGGACCGCCCTGGGCGCAGACGGCGTCGAACCTCGACCTGGGGAGGCGCCAGACGTATGGAGCGGCTGGCCCGACCCGCCGACGGCTGACCGAGGTGGACCGGAGTCGATCGCACGGGTTGCCGAACGTCTCTCGTCAGCGGCCTCTCGGCGTTCCGCGTACCTGCGGACCGCGAGGGCAAGCAGGGGCGCCGCCACCCCTGCCATGACGGCCACCGGAGCTACTGCGGGCCAGAGGACAGTGGCGGCAACCAAGATCTTCGGGGCCTTCGCGATGATCGTGGCCGTGTTCGAGACGATCGCCGTCACTGCGACACGGCGTTCCTCTCGTGCGGCGGCCGCACCCTCGGGTCGATGAAGGAACGAGGCGGCAACGATGCCGGTCGCGCCTGCGATCCGGCCCGTCGCGGCCACGACCCGTGACGCGGCGACGAACGATTTAGCTTCCTTGGCGACCTTGTCCGCGACCGGCTTGATGCCCGCCGCCTCGAGGTCCCAGCCGACCTCCTCGGCGCGCTTCGTGGCGACCTCCAGGCCTGCCTCCGCGCTGTCGAAGAGCGCTTCACCCCAGTCCGTCGCCCCGTCCAAGCGCTGGGCGATGCGAGTCAACCGTCCGTCGTTCGATCGGAGGAACTCGGTGGTGGCTCGTCTCGCGGCTGCCAGGCGGGCAGACCGCGCGAGCGAGTCACCGATGCTCACAGGGGCCTACTCGGACTCGAGTTGCCGGTCGAGCGTTAGGCACCGCGTGAGCAGCAGGCGGGGCAGGGCGGCCTCGAGATCGACACGGATCGAGGCGGCGTCCACGTCGGGGAGCAGGGCGGCCACGATCTCCGTCAGTTGTTCGACCGACGCCGCGGTCGATGCGTACACCCAGCACCAGTAGACCGCCTCGGACACGAGCATCTCCTGGCCTCCAGCCCCTCGAAGCCGGAACCCCAGCTTCTGGTCGTCGAAGCCGATCGCATCACCCGTCGCCAAAGCCCGGAGGCCCCGGGTCATCAGGCTAGAACCCTCCGAGAACCGGACGAGGGCGCCTTGGTCGACGAGCGCCTCGACTCGGTCACCTTTCATCGCGTGAGGCGAGCGGTGGTGCTCGAGGACTGCGGCATCGCCCGCGTCGAACTCGCGCACCTCGTAACCCTGACGGATCGCGACGACGAACCGCATCTCTCCCGAGGCATCCACCGTGCCGACCTCACCCAGCAGCTGGCCGACGAGTACGGCATGATCCGCTCGCTGTGCCACCGCGCCCCCGATCGCTCACCGACATGGTCCGCTACCGACGAGTAGCCGTGGCGCTGAACGTACTGCATCGGCACGGCCCAAGGGAAGTGAGGAATGACGCAAACATGGCCCGTACGGAACGGGCGCCCCCTCGATCCGCTCACGATGCGAGGGCGTCGGTCGCGCGACCCGCACCTCCTCCGATTCCGGCGTCCGTCGACCGCCGCCGGTGGCTCGGCGGTACTGTCACTCCATGAAGGTCCTGGCCGGCATCGTGACCGCGCTGCTCGTGGTGTCGGTGCTGCTGGTGCTCGCGGTGCGGGCCGACCCGGACGTGCCGCTCGTGCTGTCGGGGTCCGACGCGCGCCTCCCGTACTGCACGACCTACGAGCCGGTGATCGTGGAGGACCTCACGACGGAGACCCTCCCGGCCTGTGCACCGCACGGGGTCGAGCTGCGCTTCCCCGACGGCTTCGTCATCGACCTGCCCGACGAGCCCGGCGCCGGCGGACGCCCCTCGGATCGCTACGACTACGGCTACGTCGACGTCGGGGCCTTCGGCATGTACGCCTCCCGGGCCGACCACACCTGCGAGCACGTCGAGCAGT
>Ga0308160_10007626_pt1 | contig 10703 bp, 7 predicted proteins | sample PhyFR1_FD_201036 | JGI IMG/M metagenome (GOLD analysis project Ga0308160, IMG submission 201036) | Phyllosphere microbial communities from UC Gill Tract Community Farm, Albany, California, United States - DLSLF.R1 | ecosystem: Host-associated > Plants > Phyllosphere > Unclassified | place: USA...
GGATGCGCTGCTGCCGCTTGATGGGATCGAGGCCTACACGCAGGGGTTGATGGATTTGGGGGCGACGCTGTGCACGCGCTCGCGGCCTGATTGTGGGCGTTGCCCGCTGCAGGCGCGCTGCGTGGCGTATGCGACCGGGCGCACGGCGGAGCTGCCGGTGCGCAAACCGAAAAAGACATCTCCAGAGAAACGGGCGGATCTGCTGGTGGTGGTGTTCGATGGCGAGGTGCTGCTCGAACAGCGGCCGGGGAGCGGGATTTGGGGTGGTTTGCTGTCGCTGCCCGAGGTCGAGGGGCATGTGGCGTTGGGGGATGCGATGCCGGCTTCGCTTGCGCCTTCATCGTCGGTGATGGCGGGTGCGCTGGCGCGGTTTGGCGAGCTCGACGAGGTGCAGGCGCTGCTGCCGCTGGTGCATGTGTTCACGCACTACAAGCTGCATATTTTCCCGCACAAGGTAACGCCGCTTGCGCGGCCTGCGGCACCGGCGGGGTTTGTGTGGTGGAAGCTGGCGGCGGTTGAGGAGGCGGCGTTGCCGGCGCCGGTGAAGAAGCTGTTGCTGGAGTTGGGGCGGCCGAGCCTGTTCTGATTCGTAGAGGATGTGAAAAAATTGTCAGGGCAAGGCGCCGAGTCGAAGACAGTACGAGCGTACGGCGAGACGAGGCAACGCAGCCATGGCGATTTTTTCACATCCTCGTAGGGTGGGTACTCGTACCCACCTTCTGCGTGTGCCTGCCGTGTACGTGTTTTACCGTGGTCATGGTGGGTACGAGTACCCACCCTACAGGGTATCGAGCGAAAAGATCCTGCGGTGCTCGCGGATCGCGTACCGGTCCGTCATGCCCGCGATATAGTCCGCAATCTTGCGCGCCTGCTTGAAGGTATCGCCCGCGGCCACCTGGTAATCCGGCGGCAGCAGCACCGGGTCCGTCATGAAGGCGTCGAACAATTCGCGCACGATGCGGCTTGCCTTCACGCGCATGCGGTTCACCTGGAAGTGCCGGTACAAATTCGCGTACAGGAAGCGCTTCAGGGCCGTGGTCTCGGCACGCATGGCGTCCGAGAAGCGGATCAGCGGCGGCCCCTTGCGCACGTCCTCGATGTCGCGCGGCGCCGCTTCCAGCAAGCGCGCGGCCGAGGTCTCGACCAGGTCGGCCGTCATCGCCGTGATCATCAGGCGGATCGTCTCGTACAGCGCGCGCCGCCCCGGCAGGCCCGGGTACTGCGCCTCCACTGCGTGGCGGTGGCGCGCGAACAGGTCCACTTCTTCCATCTGCGCCATCGTCAGCAACCCGGAACGCAGGCCGTCGTCGATGTCGTGGTTGTTGTAGGCGATTTCGTCGGCCAGGTTGGTCAGTTGCGCTTCCAGGCTGGGCTGGGTCTTGTCGATGAAGCGCTGGCCGAGTTCGCCCAGCTGGCGCGCATTGTTCAGCGAGCAGTGCTTCAGGATGCCTTCGCGCGTTTCGAACGTCAGATTCAGGCCGTCGAAGGCGCCGTAGTGCTCCTCGAGGTGGTCGACCACGCGCAGGCTTTGCAAATTGTGCTCGAAGCCGCCGTAGTCCTTCATGCAGTCGTTCAGCACATCCTGGCCCACGTGGCCGAAGGGCGTGTGGCCGAGGTCGTGCGCGAGGGCCGTGGCTTCGACCAGGTCTTCGTTCAGGCGCAGGCTGCGCGCCAGCGTGCGGCCGATCTGCGCCACCTCGATCGAATGCGTCAGGCGCGTGCGGAACAGGTCGCCCTCGTGGTTCAGGAAGACCTGGGTCTTGTACTCCAGGCGGCGGAACGCGGTGGAGTGGATGATGCGGTCGCGGTCGCGCTGGAACTCGCTGCGCGAACCGGGCGCCGGTTCGTCGAACTTGCGTCCGCGCGACTGCGAGGAGTGCGCGGCGTAAGGGGCCAGGTTGCAGTCGAAGTCGATCATGCGCGCCTCCTTATCGCTGCTCGTCTTGCACGATGCCGGCCGCCAGCGTGGCCTGCAGCAGGTCCTGCGGCACGCTCGCGATGCTCGGGCTGCCCAGGGGCTTGAGCAGGATGAACTTGATCGCCCCGCCCTCGTTCTTCTTGTCGACTTCCATCAGCTCGATCCAGCGCGCTTGCCCCAGGTCCGGCGCCACGACCGGCAGGCCGGCCGCCGCCACCAGTGCGCGCAGGCGCGCGCAGCTGGCGTCGTCGATCAGGCCCAGGCGGCGCGACAGATCGGCCGCCATCACCATGCCGCAGCCGACCGCTTCGCCGTGCAGCCAGGCGCCGTAGCCGAGGCCGGCCTCGATCGCGTGGCCGAAGGTGTGGCCGAAGTTCAGCACCGCGCGCAGGCCGCCTTCGCGCTCGTCCTTGCGCACCACGTCGGCCTTGATTTCGCAGGAGCGCGCGATGGCATAGGCCAGCGCGTCCGGCTCGCGCGCCACCAGGCGTGCGATGTTCGCTTCGATCCAGTCGAAGAATTCGCCGTCCAGGATGGCGCCGTGCTTGATCACTTCGGCCAGTCCGGCCGCCAGTTCGCGCGGCGGCAGCGTGTCCAGCGTGGCGGTGTCGGCCAGCACCGCGCGCGGCTGGTAGAAGGCGCCGATCATGTTCTTGCCGAGCGGGTGGTTGATGCCGGTCTTGCCGCCGACCGAGGAATCGACCTGGGCCAGCAGCGTGGTCGGGATCTGCACAAAGGGCACGCCGCGCATGTAGCTGGCCGCCGCGAAGCCGGTCAGGTCGCCGATCACGCCGCCGCCCAGCGCCACCAGGGTGGTCTTGCGGTCGCACTTGTTGGCCAGCAGGGCGTCGAAGATGGCCATCAGCGAGCCCCACCCCTTGTGCTCCTCGCCGTCGGGCAGGACGATCTCGACGACCTCCTTGCCGGCCGCGCGCAGCGGCGCCGCCACCCCCTCGAGGTAGAGCGGGGCCACGGTGGTGTTGGTGACGATGGCCGCCTTGTTGCCGCCGACATGGCGCACCAGCGCCGCCGGATCGGCCAGCAGGCCGGGGCCGATCGAGATGGGGTAGCTGCGATCGCCGAGGTCGACGTTCAGTACGAGTTGTGATGCGAGTTGTGCTGCGTTGTGTTCCGGGTGAGTCATCGATGCCGCCTTCGCGCGCCGGGCGCGCCCGGCTTCGAGCGCGTCCAGCTGTTCTAGGATAGTCTGGACCATCGATTGTACGTTAGGACGGCCGGTATCGATGACGAGGTGCGCGATCTCGCGGTACAGCGGCTCGCGCTGGGCCAGCAATTGCTCGAGCTTGCGGCGCGGGTCGGCCGTCTGCAGCAGCGGACGGTTCTTGTCGTGCGCGGTGCGCTGCAGGATGCTGCCGATGCTGGCGCGCAGGTAGACCACGGTGCCGCGCTCGGCCAGCAGGGCGCGGCTGGCGGGGTCGAGGATGGCGCCGCCGCCGGTGGCCAGCACGATGCCGTCCTGGGCGGTGAGCTCGCGGATCATCTCGGCCTCGCGCCGGCGGAAGCTGCCCTCGCCCTCGATCTCGAAGATCCACGGGATCGAGGCGCCGGTGCGCGCCTCGATCGCATGGTCGGAATCGACGAAGCGCTTGCCCAGCCGGCGCGCAAGCAGCCGGCCGATGGTGGTCTTGCCGGACCCCATCAGGCCGACCAGGAAGATGTTGTTACTGTACGCCTCGGGCACGATAGTGGGCTCGCCTAAAAAGACAAACGGCCAGTTCAAGCCTGGCCGTTTGTTGTTACGGTCACCCGCTGCGGTTACCCGCTTATGGGCAGCTGAACGTCAGTTTAAACGGAATCGTGGTGACAACGGTACCTGGCGACGTCACGGTGACGTTGAAGGTGGCCGTTACCGGGGCCGTGCAGCTGGCCGCGTTCGGGTTCGAGATCGAGAACGTATGGCGCGAACCCTGGGCGCCGGACACATTCGTGCCGGTGATGTCGTCGGCACTGGCGCTGTGCGGGAAGATGTTCGGCACGGTTGCCGGCACCACCGCCGCCGCCGCCGCGTTCACGGCGTTGGCCACCTGGACCTGGGTGCCGAACGGCAGCGGGTTCAGGTTGACGTCGTTCAGCTGCAGCACGAAGACCTTCGAATCGACCGCGCGCACGGTGCCCAGGTCGGTCACCTCGGTACCCAGCGGCGTCGTGCCGTTGTCCAGGAAGACCTTGGCCGCGCCGGAACCGCCGAAGAACAGGCCGATCTTGCTGAAGATCGTATTGGCGCCGTCGGTCGTGCTGGCACAGACCGTGGCCAGGCCCGGACGCATGCTGTCGTCCCTCACCAGCGGGCCGGAACCGGTGTTGCAAGGCGTCGCCGGCTGGTTCGGCGCATGGCTGCGCGGCTCCTGGGTACGGAAGTCGACCGTGCAGCCGCCGTTGACGGTATTGCAGCCGCCCTTGTCGGAGGAGCCGATCGAACCCATGTTGGTCTGGAACACGACCGGGGTACCGTCCGGAACCGGGTTGCCGGAGGCGTCCGCGATCAGCACCTGCACGTGGGTGGCCGGGGTGCTCGGGTTGCTGTCCTTGTTCCAGCCTTCGAGGTTGTAGCTCTCGGCGCTGAGCGAGAAGGCGCGCTGCACCGGCAGGCCGGTCGTGACGACGATCGAGTCCGAGGTGGTCGAGATGTCCGGCAAGCCGTTGACCGCCGTGTTCGGCAAGGTCGCGAAGACGCGGAACGAGGTGGCGGCCGCACCCGAATTCACCGTGGTGATCACTTCGCCGTTTTCGTCGGTGCTGTCGGTGCTCTTGTTCAGTTGGACCATCGTCGGATCGGACACGCGGAACATCACTTCGCGGCGCGGCAAGGGGTTGCCGAAGGTATCGAAGACGCGGAATTTCAGGGTCGCCGTCTCGGTGCGGTTGATGCCGCCCTGGCCCCGGACCACGATCGACTTCCCGACCGGATCGGCCGAGACGAACTGCACCGAGGCAGCGGTCGGTGGCGCGATCTTCAGGGATACGGTGGCCGGCACCGACACGCCGTCGGCGGTGATGGTGATGATGTCGTCGTTGGCGCAGCCCTTGTCGCGGTAGACCGTCTTGGCCACGCCGCTGTTGGTGGCAACGGTGGTGGCCAGGGTCGCCTTGCCGGCGATGGCGCAGGCCGAGGTGAAGTTGACGTTCACCTGGTTCGCATACGCCACGCCGCCGGCCAGCACCGGCACCGTGATGTCGGTCGAGCTGTAGGCCTGGATCTGGGCGTCGCGGGTGGCGACCGTGCCGAAGCTGAGCGTGGTCGCGCCGACCTGGAAGTTACGTTCGCCGACGATGGTGGCGCCGTTCACGCTGGCGGTGGCGGTGAGTTTGCCCGCGCCGCCGGCGGCCAGGCTGGCCGCGCGCAGGCTGATGCGGGCCACGCCCTGGTCGTCGGTCAGCGCGGTGCCGGCCGACGGCGAGAAGATGGCCAGGCCGGCGTCGGTGGCGAAGGTGACCATCGCCTCCTTCACCGGGTTGCCGCTGGCATCCTTGACCGTGGCCTGCACGGTCAGGGGCGTGGCGCCGCTCAGCGAATTGCTGGCCTGGCCGCCGGTGCTGGCCAGGGCCAGGCTGACGGTCGGCGCCGCCGGCACCGTTGGCGTGGTCGGCGTGGTCGGCGCGGTGCCGCCGCTGGCGCCGCCTGGCGCAGCCACCGAGCCGGGATTGCCGCCGCCGCCGCCGCAGGCGCTCAGGGCCGCTGCCGCGATCAGGGTCAGGGCCGCCAGGCGCAGGGGCGAGGCGGAAGAAGAGATTTTGAAGGAGTGCTGCATCGTCGTTCCAGTTTTTCTCGATTGTTGGTTGTCGGTCACTCATGCAGCCGGCATACGGCCCGGCCCTTAAAACAGCGCAGCGACGCGTTTTAAGGGCGTCGCTGCACGAAAATCAAACAGTCTCAGACATGCGCGGACCTGCTCAGCGCGTCACCGCCGCGCGCTCGGCCACGATCTTCGGCGTGATGAAGACCAGCAGTTCGGTCTTCGAGCTTTCGCGGCCTTTCGTCTTGAACAGGTAGCCCAGCACCGGCACGTCGCCCAGCAGCGGCACCTTGCTCTCGTTGCTGCGCTCGGTCTGCTGGTAGATCCCGCCCAGCACCACCGTGCCGCCGTTCTCGACCATCACCTTGGTCTTCACGTGCTGGGTGTTGATGGCGAAGCCGGCGCGGGTTTCCTCGCCCTTCGAATCCTTGCTTACATCCACTTCCAGCACCACGTTGCCGTCCGGGGTGATCTGCGGGATCACTTCCAGGCGCAGGTTCGCCTTCTTGAATTCGATCGAGGTCGCACCGCTGCTCGACGCCACCTGGTACGGCAGCTCGATGCCCTGCTCGATCACGGCCACCATCTTGTCTTCGGTGACCACGCGCGGGCTGGAGATGATCTTGCCCTTGCCGTCGGCTTCCAGCGCCGACAGCTCCAGGTTCAGGAAGCGGTTGTCGGACGAGGAGAACAGGCTGAAGGCCAGGCTCGGCGCGTTGATGCCGCCGATCGCCGCCGCCGGCAGGTTCACCAGGGTCGAGTTGTCGAAGCTGCTGCCGCTGGACTGGCCGGTGACCACGCCGGCGCCGGCCAGGGTGCCGCTCAGGGCCAGGCGGTTGCTGCCGCCCACGCCGTAGCCGGCATCGCCGCCGGCGGCGTTGCGCGCATCGTTGAAGCCGATCTTGGCGCCCAGGTTGCGCGAGAAGCCGTCGTTCGCTTCCACCAGGCGCGCTTCGATCAGCACCTGCTTCGAGGCGATGTCGGTCTTCTGGATCAGCATCCGGATGTCCTCGATCTTCGCCGCGATGTCGGTCACGAACAGCTGGTTGGTGCGCGGGTCGATGATGGCGCTGCCGCGCTTGGACAGCACGCGGTTGCGGTCGCTGCCGCCGGCCGCGCCGGTGCCTGCGTCGAGGCCGAACACGGTGCGGAAGGATTCGGCCTTCTGGTAGTTCAGCTGGAAGATCTCGGAGCGCAGCGGCTCGAGGTCGGAAATCTGCGCGCGCTGCTCGAGCTCGAGCTTTTCCTTGGTCAGCAGTTCTTCCTTCGGCGCGATCCACAGCACGGTGCCGTTCTTGCGCATGTCCAGGCCTTTCGACTGCAGGATGACGTCGAGCGCCTGGTCCCACGGCACATCCTTCAGGCGCAGGGTCAGGCTGCCGCTCACGGTGTCGGCGGCGATGATGTTCAGGCCCGAGATGTCGGCCACCGCCTGCAGCGCGGCGCGCACTTCGATGTTCTGGAAGTCGAAGCTGATCTTCTCGCCGCGGAAGCCCTGCGGGCCGCCCAGCTTGTTCGGGTCTTCCTTCACGGCCCGCACATCGACCACCAGCTGGGTTTCGCTCTGGTAGACCGATTGCTCCCACTGGCCTTGCGCTTCGATGACCATGCGCACGTTCTGGCCCTGGGCCGAGGTGGTGACGCTCGACACCGGCGTGCCGAAATCGGTGACGTCGAGGCGGCGGCGCAGCGCTTCCGGCAGCGCGGTGTTCAGGAAGTCGACCTGGACCCGGTTGCCGAGCTGGCGCACGTCGACCGCGGTCTGGCTGTTCGGCAGGTCGACCACGACACGGCCTTCGCCGTTGCTGCCGCGGCGGAAGTCGAGGTTGCGCAGCTGCGGACGGCTGGCAGGACGACTGTCGACCACTGCTGCTTGCACCGGTTGGGATGCAGCCGCGCCGGCGCCGGCGCCATCCACGGTCACCAGGATCGACTTGCCGCTGATGGCGGCGCTGTAGCTCACGGTGCGCTTCAGGTTCAGCACCAGGCGCGTGCGTTCGCCGGCCTGGATCACGTTCACGCTGCGCAGGTCGCCCAGGTTGACGTCATGGGTGCTCTTGCCGCTGGCGTTCGCAGTGGCGCCGAAGTCGAGGGCGACGCGGGCCGGATTCGTGATCGCGAAGCCGAGCGGCAGCTTGGCCGGGGCCTCGCGCATGGCGATGTTCAGCACCACGTTGGCGCCCTGCTGGTTGGCGCTGATCGACTCGATGGCGTTCGCCGGCGCCTGGGCACGGGCCATGCCAACGCCCAGCAGCACGCTCGCCATCAACGCCATCAGTGCCGCGCTCGAGCGCAACAGCCAGCCCGGCAGGAAGCGCGCCGCGCCGCTGTTCATTGCTAATTGGGTCATTTCCCAGTCTCCTTACTTTCCTGCAACTCCAGCTTCGATATGCGCTCGACCCAATCGCCGCTAGCGTCCTGTACCATTTCCTTGATTTCCACTGCCGCCGGCGTCACGCGCGTCACCAGGCCGAAGTTCTGGCCCAGGTGCTGGCCGGCGCGCACGCGGTAGATGCTGCTCTCGATGCGCAGCAGCGCAAAGCTGGCGCCGCCCTTCTGCATCATGCCGACCATCGTCATCGTGTCCAGCGGGTAGGCTTCGAGCGCCTCGCGCTGCCGGTTCAAATCCGGCTGCAGCGCGCTGCGCGCCTGGGCCAGCAGGCCGGCCTCGGCCATCTTGGCCGGGCTGAACGGGTCCACCGCGCCCTGCTGGTCGTAGGCGAAGGGAATGAATTCCTTCGAGGCCGGCAGCGGTTTCACCTTCGGCCTGGTTTCGCTTTTCACCTGGTCCATCCAGCTGCGCACTTCGCGCACGTCGCTGTCGCCGCAACCGGCCAGCAGCAGGGCCGGCACCAATGCAGCCAGCTGAAACAGCATGCCTTGGCTCATCTTCATTTTGCGGCCCCTTTCGCCTTCTTGCTGCCTTTGGCGCCGGCCTTGCCACCCTTGCCGCCAGCCTTTGCCTTCAGGCGCGCGGCCCGTTGCTCGGACAGCTCCTCGGGGTCGAGGTAGCGGAAGGTCTTGGCGATGGCTTCCAGCGTCAGGCTGCCGTCCTTGTTGGTCTCGAGCGACATGTTATTCAGCGTCACGATGCGCGGCATGTGCGCCATGTCGGCGGCAAACGCGCCGAGGTCGTGGTAGCTGCCGCTGATGCGGATGTCGATCGGCTGCTCGGCGTAGTAGTCGCGCACCACCGGCTGGTTCGGGCGGAACAGCTCGAACGCCAGGCCGCGGCCGACGCCGGCCTGGTTGATGTCCGACAGCAGCGCCGCCATCTCGGCCTTGCTCGGCAACTGCTTCTCCAGGCGCTCGACCGACTGGTCGACCTGGACTTTCTGCGCCTGCAGCGCTTCCAGGTTGACCGCCTGCGCGATCTTCTTCTGGTAGGCGCTGCGCAGCTTGGCTTCCTGGGCCGCGCCGGCGTCCTGGGCCTCGAACTGGCCCTGCCAGTAGACGAAGTAGCCGAACACGATGGCCAGCGCCATCATGCCGGCCGCGCACAGCAAACGCGGCGCCAGCGGCCACTGGCCGGGCGGGCGCCCCTGCAGGCCCTCGAACTGGGCCCCCAGGTCGGCGCTCCATTGTTTCAGGTCGATGTTCATGGGGTGGCTCCATCCTTTGCCGCCAGGGCCGATGCCGCCAGGCCTTTCTTGTTGCCGCCTTCGCCTCCCTCGCCACCCTCGCCGCCTTCGGCTTCCTCGGCTTCGCGCGGGCGCTTGATGTTCACCGCCAGCGTGAACTCGACGGCCTTGCGCGCCAGCTTGTTCTGGGTGACGGTGGCGGCTTTTACTTCGGTCAGGTCGGGCTGTTCCAGCCAGGGTGACTGGCCGGACAGATTGCGCAGCATCTCGGCCACGCGCTCCTGCGACTGGGCGTAGCCGTTCAGGGTCACGCGCTGGCCGTCCTGCTTCACCGACTTGAGGAACACGCCGTCCGGGGTCTGGCGCACCAGCTCGTCGAGCAGGTAGACCGGCTGGTTGCGGTCGCCCTGCAAATCCTCGACCGCCTGCTGGCGCGACTTCAGCGCCTCGATTTCTTCCTTCAGGTTGGCGATGTCCTTGATCTTCTTGTCGAGCTTTGCGTTCTCGTTCTTCAGCGCCAGGTTGCGCTGTTCCTGGATCGCGATGCGGCTGGCGTTCCAGCCGCCCACCAGCAGCACGATGGCGCCGCCCAGCAGGGCGCCGAGCACCAGCATGGCGACAAAGGCCTTTTGCTTGAGCTTGCGTTTCGCTTCCCGGTGCGGGAGCAGGTTAATCCGGATCATCCGAACCTCCGCAGGGCCAGGCCGCAGGCAACCAGGCAGGCCGGGCCTTCCTGGCGCAGCTGTTGTTCGCGCAGGCCGGGGGCCAGCAGCATGCCGTCGAACGGCGCCACCGGTGCGGTCGGGATGCGGGTGCGCCCGCCGATCAGTTCCACCAGGCCCGGCAGCAGCGCATTGCCGCCGGCGAGCCAGATCTGGTCGATGCGGGTGTAGGGCGTGGAGGTGTAGAAGAACTGGATCGCGCGCGTGACTTCGAGCGCGGCGCTTTCCAGGAAGGGCGCCAGCAGATCGGCGCGGAAGTTTTCCGGCAAGTCGCCGGCTTTTTTTCGCGCCTCGGCTTCTTCATACGATAAACCATAGGTGCGCACGACGTCCTGGGTCAGCGTGTGGCCGCCGAAGGGCTGCTCACGTTCATACACGGTGTCGCCGTCGAGCAGCACCGAGACCTGCGTCATGCTGGCGCCGATCTGGAACAGCGCCACGATCTTGTCCTTGCCGCCGCCGTGGGCGCGTTCCAGGGCCGCACGTGCGGCATACGATTCGATGTCCATCACGGTGGCCACCAGGCCGGCCGCTTCGGCCAGCGCCACGCGGTCCTCGACCTTTTCGCGGCGCGCCGCGGCCAGCATGACTTCCATGTCATCCGGCGAGTTGGCGGCCGGGCCGACCACGTCGAAGTCCAGGCTCACTTCGTCGAGCGCGAACGGGATGTACTGGCTGGCCTCGGACTCGACCTGCACTTCGAGCTGGTCTTCGCCCATGCCGGCCG
>Ga0308160_10007627_pt1 | contig 10701 bp, 9 predicted proteins | sample PhyFR1_FD_201036 | JGI IMG/M metagenome (GOLD analysis project Ga0308160, IMG submission 201036) | Phyllosphere microbial communities from UC Gill Tract Community Farm, Albany, California, United States - DLSLF.R1 | ecosystem: Host-associated > Plants > Phyllosphere > Unclassified | place: USA...
GTACCCGCACCGCGAGCGAACGCCTGCGCAATGCCGGCGCGCTGGCCGCCAGCGAGGCGCAGTTCCGTACCATCGCCAACGCCATGCCGCAGATGGTCTGGTCGACCCTGCCCGACGGCTTCCACGATTACTACAACGAGCGCTGGTACGACTTCACCGGGGTCGTGCCGGGCGAGACCGACGGCGCGGGCTGGGCCGGCATGTTCCACCCGGACGACCAGGAAGAAGCCTGGGCGCGCTGGCGGCGCAGCCTGGCCACCGGCGCCACCTACGAGGTGCAATACCGCCTGCGCCACCGTTCCGGCGCCTACCGCTGGGTCCTCGGACGCGCCCTGCCGGTGCGCGACGAGAGCGGCGCCATCATCCGCTGGATGGGCACCTGCACCGACATCCACGACCAGAAGATGGCCGAGAACGCGCTGCGCCAGGCTAACCAGCGCAAGGACGAGTTCCTGGCGATGCTGGCCCACGAACTGCGCAACCCGCTGGCGCCGATCAGCACGGCGGCCCAGGTGATGCGGCTGCGCTACGGCGACGCCGAATACGTCAAGCGCGCCAGCGACATCATCGGGCGCCAGGTGCGCCACATGACCGACCTGGTGGACGACCTGCTGGACGTCTCGCGCGTCACGCGCGGACAGGTGCAGATGGAACGCGAACCGGTCGACCTCAAGACCGTCGTCAACAACGCCGTCGAGCAGGCGCGTCCGCTGATCGAGGCGCGCCACCACGACCTGTTCATGCACCTGGCGGCCGACACCGCCTGGGTCAGCGGCGACCGCACGCGCCTGACCCAGGCCGTGTCGAACCTGCTCAACAACGCGGCCAAGTACACCCAGCAGCACGGCCGCATCGAGCTCGACCTGCGCATCCTGGACGGCTGGGCTACCCTGGCCGTGCGCGACAACGGCAGCGGCATCGCCCCCGGCCTGCTGCCGCACGTGTTCGAGCTCTTCACCCAGGGCGAGCGCACGCCGGACCGGGCCCAGGGTGGACTGGGGCTGGGCCTGGCGCTGGTGCAGAGTATCGCCGCCCACCATGGCGGCACGGTCGAAGCCGAGAGCGGCGGCGCCGGCCAGGGCAGCTGTTTTACCTTGCGGCTGCCGACCATCGAGGCGCCGGCCCTGCACGCCGCGGGCGACGGCCAGGCCAGGGACGCGGAGCAGCCGCAGCCGTCCACGCCGCGCCGCATCGTGATCGTCGACGACAACCGCGACGCCGGCGCCTCGCTGGCGGCGGCGCTGGAAGCGCGCGGCCACGGCATCGCCCTGTTCGACGGCGCCCAGGCCCTGCTCGACGCCCGCGACCTGGGACCGGTGGACGCCTACATCCTCGACATCGGCCTGCCCGGCATCGACGGCTACCAGCTGGCGCGCCGCCTGCGCCAGGACGGTCCCTGCCCGGAGGCCCTCCTGATCGCCCTCACCGGCTATGGCCAGGCGCACGATTTCACGCTGTCGAAGGCGGCCGGTTTCGATCATCACCTGGTCAAGCCGGCCGACCTCGGGCAGCTCGAACGGATCCTCCACGAGGGTGCGGACAGGATTGTCCGCTGAACGAGGGCTGCGGCCGGGGTAGAATCACGGTTTTGCCCGAGGCCCGTCCATGACCAAACAAGCCCCGCCCGCCCTGGCTCCGCAATCAGGCCCGGACCTGATCCTCGGCCTGGACGACCGTCCCCGTCCCCTGATCGGCATCCTGGCCGCGCTGCAGCACCTGCTGGCGATCATTGTCCCGATCGTCACGCCGGGACTCCTGATTTGCCAGGCGCTGGGCGTGCCGGCGCGCGATACGAACCTGATCGTCTCGATGTCGCTGGTCATTTCCGGCATCGCCACCTTCGTGCAGTGCCGCCGCTTCGGGCCGCTGGGCGCGGGCCTGCTGATCGTCCAGGGCACCAGCTTCAATTTTGTCGGGCCCCTGATCGCGGGCGGCAGCCTGATGGTCAAGAGCGGCACGCCGGTGGAGGCGGTGATGGCTTCCATCTTCGGTGTCGTCGTCGCCGGCTCCTTCGTCGAAATGGGCGTCTCGCGCGTCCTGCCTTTCGTGAAGCGCATGATCACGCCGCTGGTAACCGGCATCGTGGTGCTGATGATCGGCCTCACCCTGATCAAGGTCGGCCTGATCAGCATGGGCGGCGGCTTCGCGGCCATGCAGAACGGGACCTTCGCCAACGGCGAAAACCTGCTGCTCTCCGGCGTGGTGCTGGCCCTGATCGTCGCCATCAACCGCGTGCCCGTGGTCTGGATGCGCAGCTGCGCCATCGTCATCGCGCTGGCCGTGGGCTACGCGCTGGCGGCCTCGATGGGCCGGCTCGACTTTTCCGGCATGCACGAGGCGCCCCTGTTCCAGGTGCCGCGTCCCCTGCACTTCGGTCTCGCTTTCTCCTGGTCGCTGTTCATCCCGATGATCGTGATCTACCTCGTGACCTCGCTGGAAGCCATCGGCGACGTCACCGCGACCAGCAAGATCTCGCGCCAGCCGGTCGAAGGCCCGCTCTGGATGCAGCGCATCAAGGGCGGCGTGCTGCTGAACGGTGCAAACAGCCTGCTGGCCGGCGTGTTCAACACCTTCCCCAGCTCGATCTTCGCCCAGAACAATGGCGTGATCCAGCTGACCGGCATCGCCAGCCGCCACATCGGCGTCTGGATCGCGCTGATGCTGGTCGTGCTCGGCCTGTTCCCGGCCGTGGCCGGCGTGATCCAGGCGGTGCCGGAACCGGTGCTGGGCGGCGCAGCGATGGTGATGTTCGGGGCGGTGGCCGCGGCCGGCATCAACATCCTGGCCAGCGTCCAGCTCGACCGCCGCGCCCTGCTGATCATCGCCGTCTCGCTGGCGCTCGGCCTGGGCGTGTCGCAGGTGCCCGAGTTCCTGGCGCACATGCCGCCGGCCCTGCGCAACGTCCTCGAATCGGGCGTGGCGACCGGCGGCATCTGCGCCGTGCTGCTGAACTGGTTCCTGCCGGCGAGCCATGAAGCCCAGGGCGAGCACGCCTGAACCGTCCGCGCACCTAGTTGCTGAGGGCAAGCACGCCGTCCACCGGCGACATGCCTCCGGCTCCGCCGGCTCCTGCGGCGCCTGCCGTTGCCGCCGCCATCTTCGCGCCGGCCCTGGTCGTCCCGGCGCTGTCGTAGTCGAGCACCTCGGCCCCGGCCGCGTCAACGTGGCTGATGCGCACCCGCATCCCGTCGCGTCCGCCGCGCGCGTTGTCGCCGTCGGCCGCATCGAGCTGGAAGCGGTAGCCGGCGCGGCCGTTGTAGCGGCCCGTGCCTTCCAGGCGCAACGTGGCGCCCGCGCGCGCCGTCACCGCCACGCTGTCGCTGCGGAAGGCGAACGGACCGTGCAGCACCAGCGCCGCATTCGCGGCCGCCTTGCCCGCGGCCTGGGTGTCGGCTAGCGGCGCCCACAGCGTGAAGCGCAGCGGCTGCGAACGGCCGGCGCCGGCCCCGCCCGCGGCAGCCAGCTTGCCGCGTCCGCTGAGCGCCGCCAGGCCCGGCTCGTTCACCAGGATCTCGCGCCGCGCTTCCGTGGTCCGTCCGCCCGAGTCCGTCACGCGCAGCACGACGGTGCGCGAGCCCGGTGCGCAGAAGCGGTGCTGCAGGACGACCTCGCCCTTGCCATACGCTTCGCGCACGAGCGGCGCAGGCGAGGCGCAGCCGTCGGCCCAATCCACCGTGGCCGTGTGCACCTGGCCCGGCGCATTGTCGATGAAGCCGAGGCTGACCCGCAGTTCCTGGCCGACCGTCACGCTGTCGGGCAAACCGGTGAACGGACCGAGCACCGGCGCATCGGTGCCTTTGCTTCCCGGGCGCAGCATGACCAGGCCGGCGTTCGACAAGGCGAGGATGGTGCCGGCGTCGTTGATGGCGACGGCGTGCGAGAGCAGCAGCCCGGCCGGGATGCGCTGCAGGCGGGCGTTCAGGTCGATGGGCGCATCGGCCCCGCGCCACAGGGTCGCGCGCCAGCCGCTCGGGCGCCGCACGCCGCCCACGATCTCGCTGCGGTTGTTGATGTCGAAGACGTCGGATTCGAGCGCGCCCGCACGCGGCAGCGGCACCAGGCCGCGGGCACGCGACCATTGGTAGGCGGTCGAGCCGGCCGCCGTCGCGGTGTCCCCGACGGCCTCGCCGCGGTCGTTCAGGTCGGCCACCGTACGGGAACCGGCGTTGCGGGTACCGATCGGCACCATCCCGCTTGCGCGGCTCCAGAAGAAGCCGGCGTCGTTCGCGTCGCCCGCGTCGTAGGAGGTGCCGGCCGCCTCGCCGCGCTCGTTGACGAAAGCCGTGCCGGCGATGCTCCCGCCCAGGGTGCCGAGGTCGGTCTGGCGGCCACGCGCATCCCATAGCGTGGCGCGCCGGGTCCCGCTGCCGTCATCGGCGTAGCCGCCGGAAAAGCCCGTATTGGCGACGGCGCGCACCGCGGACACGCCCAGAGGCAGTGGGCCGAGCGGCGTCATGGCGCCGCCCGGCTCGAAGCGCACCGCGCGCTGGATGCCCGATGCCTCGGTCACGTCGCCGACGACCTGGTCCTGGTCGTTGATGCCCCAGACCCGGCTCGGCACGTTCGGCAAAGCGCGCATGCCGCGCCCCAGGCTCCAGGTGAACTCGTAGAAGCGCCGGAACGGCCCTTCGCCTTCGCTGGTTTCGCCGGTGACCACGCCGCGGTTGTTCAGTCCGGCGATGGAGGTGTCCCCGGGCACACCGAAGGAAATGACGCGGTTGCCGTCGAAGAAGCCGCTGGTTCCGAACACGAAGGAGCCGACCGCCGCCTGTCCGTTTTCGTTGAGGTAGGCAATCGCCCCTTCCGGGTCGAGGTTGATCACGCTGTACACGGGAGGGACCGCCGGCGCCGCCGCCGCGCCGCCGGCAAGGGCCAGGAGCGGAAACAGGCCGGTCAGGATGTTGTTGCGCAGTGCAGGTTTGCAGTGTGCGCGCTTGGTAGTCGAATGCAGTTTCATGAGGCTCGCCGATCATGATGAGGGTTCGATGCCTGGCACGGTCCGCTGCACGCACAGCGCGTAACCGACCAGGTCCGGGAACCACTCTAGAGCCAAGAACTGAACAACTCCAGACCCCGCTGCGAAATGCTCCGGCTGGGTACGCTATTTGATACGGAACGGATTTACAGCGGGAAACGAACCGCGGCAATTCGAGCCTGCGGGAAAGAATTCCTCAGCTGGGGGAGCCCGAAACCGGCGTAGGTAAAGGCTTTCCAGAAAAATGCGCTTCCAGGTTGGAAGCCGCCAGCATGCCCATCGCGGTACGGGTCTCGACCGTGAAACTGCCGACGTGCGGGGTCAGGACAACATTGTCCAGTTCGCGCAGCGCGGCCGGCACGCGCGGCTCGTCGACGAAGACGTCCAGTGCCGCCGCGCCCAGGCGGCCTTCCTGCAGGGCCGCGATCAGGGCCGCTTCGTCGACCAGCGAACCGCGGGCGATGTTGACCAGGGTGCCTTCCGGACCAAGTGCGTTGAGAATGTACGTGTCGATCATCGCGCGCGTGGCGGCGCCGCCGGGCGCGCAGACGATCAGGTAATCGCTTTCGCGCGCCAGGTCCTGCAGGGACGCACTGCGCGGATAGGGGCTATCGGCCGTACTGCGCTGGAAGTAGCGGATCGCCATCCCGAAGCTTTCCAGGCGCGTGGCGACGGCGCGGCCGATGCGCCCCAGGCCGACGATGCCGGCCACCTTGCCGCGCAGGCTGCGTGCCGGCAGCAAGGGCTTCTTCGCTTCCCAGCTGCCGGCGCGCACATGGCGGTCGAGCTGCGGCAGGCGCCGGCTGCTCGCGAGCAGCAGCGCGACCGCGAGGTCGGCCACGTCCTCGGTCAGGACGTCGGGCGTGTTGGTGACGTGGATGCCGCGCGGCGCCAGCGCATCGAAGGCCACCGCATCGACGCCGACGCCGTGCACGGCGACGATCTCGAGCTTCGGCAGCTGCGCCGCCAAGGCGGCGTCGATGCCGGTGACGCCGGTAGTGAACACCCCGCGCACGTGTGGCGCGATACGGTCGATGAAGGCCGCCCGTTCGGCCGGCGCGACAGCCGCCATCCGGTGGCAGACGAATGCGCGCTCGAGCACTTCATCGACTTCAGGGACCCAGCCGGATCCCAACAACAGTATTTCTGGACGCACTCGCCACTCCCGGCCTTGTCAAACGGTCAGTATATGCCAGTCTAGTCGAGCCCGCGCCACCAGGCCTCGCCGGCATGCGGCTGCCCGATGGACAGCGGCTCGCCGATGCGCGGCGTGGCCAGCGGCAGGCCGCGCGCCGTGGCCAGCACGCTGATGCGCTCGAGCGGTTCCTGCCACCGGTGCAGCGCCAGGTCGAAGCTGCCGTTATGGATCGGCACCAGCCAGGCGCCCTGCAGGTCGAGCGCGGCCTGCAGCGTCTGCTCGGGCTGCATGTGCACGTCCGGCCATTGCTTGTCGTAGGCGCCGGTTTCGACCAGGGCGAGGTCAAACGGACCGAAGCGTTCGCCGATGGCCTTGAAGCCGTCGAAGTAGCCGCTGTCGCCGCTGAAGAAGACGCGCAGCTTGTCGCCGGCGATCACCCAGGATGCCCACAGCGTCGCATTGCGGTCGTTCAGGCCACGGCCGGAAAAGTGGCGCGCCGGGGTGGCGACGAAGCGCACGCCGCCGATGCTGCGTTCCTGCCACCAGTCGAGCTGCTGGACCTTGGCGGCGGCAACGCCCCAGGACACCAGCCGGTCGCCCACGCCCAGCGGGGCGAGGAAGGTTTCGGTCTTCTCCGCCAGGGCCAGGATGCTGGCGTGGTCGAGGTGGTCGTAATGGTCGTGCGAGAGGATCACGGCCTTGAGCGGCGGCAGCTCGGAAATCGCGATCGGCAATTCCGAGAAGCGTTCCGGACCGGCCCACTGCACGGGAGAGGCGCGTTTCGAAAACACGGGATCGGTGAGGTAGAAGCCGCCATCGAGCTTCAGCAGGACGGTCGAATGGCCCAGGCGCCACAGCGTGTTGTCGGGCGCGTCGAGCAGCAGCTGGCGGCTCATTGCGCGCACCGGAATCGGCTGCGCCGGCCTCGTGCCAGCCGGCTTGTCGAACATGAAGTTCCACCACAGGCGCGCCTGCTCGCCGAGCGTGAATTCGTGGACCGGCGTAGCGTTGACGAAGCCGCCGTCGCGGAACTGCGGCGACGCGTGCGTGATGCGCGCCGGTGCGAAGGCGCAGGCGCCGACCAGGGCGACAGTAATGAAGATCAAGGCGATGACGAGGATGCGCATGGATGGGCAATCGGGTTGGGACCGGCCATCTTACCCGGATTTGCCTATCCCGGCCGGGCCCGGCATTGTTGAGCCTTATGAATGCGATTCATGAATCCGGCGCTAGAATAAGAAGATTCTTTCATGAACGCATTCGATTATGGCGCGCGACAACATCAACGACATCCTGGTCTTCCTCGCCGTGGCGCGCGAGCGCAGCTTCACCCGTGCCGCGGCCAAGCTGGGCATGACGCAATCGGCCCTCAGCCACACGGTGCGCACGCTGGAGGCGCGTCTCGGCGTACGCCTCTTGACCCGCACCACGCGCAGCGTGTCGCCGACCGAGGCCGGCGAACGCCTGCTGCAGAACGTGGCGCCACGCCTGGAAGAGATCGAGGCCGAGATCGCTGCCGTCAGCGACCTGGGCGACAAGCCCTCCGGCACCGTGCGCATCACGGCGATCGACCATGTGATCGACGACGTGCTGTGGCCGCGCATCGCGCCCCTGCTGCCGCAGTACCCGGACCTGCACGTGGAGTTCAGCGCCGACTACCGCATCGTCGACATCGCGGCCGAACGCTACGACATCGGGGTGCGCTACGGCGACCAGGTCGACAAGGACATGATCGCCGTGCGCCTGACGCCCGACGTGCGCATGCGCATCGTCGGCGCACCCGCTTATTTCGCGCGTCGTCCGGTGCCGGCATCGGTGGCCGACCTCATGAAGCACAACTGCATCAACCTGCGACTGGCCAGCAGCGGCGGCATCTATGCCTGGGAACTGAAGCACGAGGGCCAGGACATGGAAGTGCGCGTGCGCGGCCAGGCCGTGTTCTCGACCGCCAACCACCTCCTGCGAGCCGCGCTCGACGGCGCCGGCCTCGCTTTCCTGCCCGAGGAGATGGTCGGCGAACACGTGCGCGCCGGGCGCCTGCAGAGCGTGATGGAAGACTGGTGCCCGCTGTGGCCGGGCCTGCACGCCTATTACCCGAGCCGGCGCCATTCCTCGCGCGCGCTGGCGCTGGTGATCGACGCGATCCGCCACAAGGGCTGAAGCCTATTTGCCGTACTGTTCGTCGCTGACCTTTTCCATCCACTCGACGGCTTTGCCGTTTTCAAGCTCCTGACTGGCGATATGGGTCATGGCCGTGGTGGGCGAGGCGCCATGCCAATGCTTGACGCCGGGCGGCGTCCAGATCACGTCGCCGGGCCGGATTTCCTCGACCTTGCCGCCCCAGCGCTGCACGCGGCCGACGCCGGCGGTGACGATCAGGGTCTGGCCCAGCGGATGGCTGTGCCAGGCCGAGCGCGCGCCCGGCTCGAAGGTGACGTAGGCGGCGCTGCCGCGCGACGGTGCCTGCGGCCCGTACAGCGGATCCACCCGGACCGCGCCGGTGAAGTTGGCGGCGGGACCGCGGCTCGAGGCTTGCGCCCCGTTGCGCGTGATGACGAGGTCGGCGGCGGGCGCCTGGGCATCGGCGGCGCCGGCGGCGCACAGCGCCAGCGCGGACAGGAGGACACGGTGCATGCGGGTTCCTTTCAAAACCCTACTCTAGCGTGCCGCCCCTGCCGCGATAAGACCGTCCGGATGACTAGCCCTTATGAACGCGGCTCATGAATCTACACGCGCCGCCGGCGCAGCGCAGCCAGGCCGGCCGCCCCCAGTCCGAACAGGGCCACACTGCCGGGTTCGGGCACCTCGGCCAGGAAGCCGCGGATCTCGCCGGCCGGGAAGTCCACCGTGTGAATGTTCAGGTAGGCGCGGCCCGCGGCCAAACCGGCCAGGAAGGCCGACTGCGCACTCTCCACGGTGCCGCCGTTGTTGGTGACGAAGGCGGGGTTGTAGGTGGCCAGGTTCAGCAGGTCGAAGGTTTCGGTGTAGCTGCCGGAGGTGACTCCCAGCGGGAAGGCCGGAAAGGTCGGCAGCGACGTGGCCACGCCCACTGCACCGACGCCCGGCACCGCCGTGCAGCAATGGATGTGCGAAGCCGTGGTCGGTGCCAGCAGGCCGCTGAAGGTGGCGTTCACCGTCATCGTCCCCGCCACATCGTCGATCACCACGTTTGCCTGTCCGGTCGCGGGCGAGGCATTCGGCGTCGCTTCGTTTGCGCCGTTCAGGGTCGTCGTGTAGCGGATGAGCCCGGCATGGGCCGCACTCGTGCAGAGCAGAAGCAGCGAACTCGTCAGACAAAGAGCAAGACGTTTCATGACTGATCCTCCAAAGTGGGTGTGCTACCCGATCAGCATAAAACGTGCCCGGCAGCTGCTGCGGGGCATGGATGGCGCCGGCAAGAACCAGGTGTAAATACTATCGACATACCGGATTTTCCAGGAGTCAGCAGCTGCTGCCGCATGCCATTTTTTCGCGCTCGGGCGCGTGACGATGTTCCCTGCTTGGCGTAGAGTTGCAGGTACGGAGCCACCCTTCTTCATCGCGAAAGGAGCCAACATGTACAAGACGATCGTGGTGCATGTCGACGACAGCGCCGCCATGGCCTCGCGCCTGCAGGCCGCAGCGCAGCTGGCCAGCCTGCACGATGCCCATCTGGTCGGCGCCGCGGCGACCGGCACGTCCTGGTCCTCGTATGCCCTGCTGGTCGGTTCGATGGCGGTCGCGCCGGTCGACGAGTTCGATGCGATGTGCGTCGAGGCGCGCAAGAGCCTGCGCCATTTCGCGGAAAGCGCGCGCCGGCTCGGCGTCGAATCGATCGAGGAGCGGATGACGGAAGACGAGCACCGGCGCTCGCTGCTGATGCAATCGCGCTATGCCGACCTGGTGGTGACCAGCCTCGACACGGGTGCGCGCGACATGGTGCGCGGCCTGCCGCAATACGTGGCCCTGCACGGCGCCCGCCCGCTGCTGGCGGTGCCGCCCGCCTATGCCGGCAAGCCGATCACGGAACGCATCGTGGCCGGCTGGGACGGCAGCCTGCAGGCGATCCGCGCGCTCCAGGCGGCCTTGCCGCTGCTGGTGCGCGCCCGGAGCGTGCAGCTGGCCCTGATCAACCCGGACCGCGAATCGGGCCTGCACGGCGACGAGCCCGGCGCCGACATGGCCCTGTATCTCGCGCGCCATGGGGTGCCGGTCGAGGTGGTGCTGGAAAAGACGCAGGCCGCGCCGGGACAGGCGCTGGCCGATATAGCGCACGATGCCGGCGCCGGCCTGATCGTGTCCGGCGCCTTCGGGCACAGCCGCTACCGCGAACTGGTGCTGGGCGGGGTCACGCGCTACCTGCTCGAGCGCAGCCCCTTGCCGGTCCTGCTGGCGCACTGAGCGTGGGAAGCCCGCGCGCGTCCGCGGCGGCGGCTGCGCGCGGGATGGACCGTGGGCGGCGACGCCTCCTCCGGCGCCGGAGCGGCGTCCGTCGTGGCCCCCGTGGATGTGCGCACCCCGAAGGCGATACTGGCCAGGACACCGAGCGTTCCCAGCGTTGCAAGCAAAGCGTCGAACATGCCGTCTCTCCGGAGGAGTGGGCCAGGCC
>Ga0308160_10007628_pt1 | contig 10701 bp, 9 predicted proteins | sample PhyFR1_FD_201036 | JGI IMG/M metagenome (GOLD analysis project Ga0308160, IMG submission 201036) | Phyllosphere microbial communities from UC Gill Tract Community Farm, Albany, California, United States - DLSLF.R1 | ecosystem: Host-associated > Plants > Phyllosphere > Unclassified | place: USA...
TGATGGCCAACTGGTCTATTTTTAACGCCAAGGTTGCCCTAACCGCTGTTTCTGAAAAATATAACATCCAGCTTGCATTTTTTGATGGCCGTGGTGGTCCGCCTGCACGTGGTGGTGGTAAAACACACCGTTTTTATGCCTCTATGGGTAAAGAGATTGCCAACAAGAATATTCAACTCACCATTCAGGGCCAAACCATCAGTTCACAATATGGCTCTATTGCGAGCGCAGAATTTAACATTGAGCAGCTGATCAATGCCGGTATTTCCTCTGGTATCCGCGAAAAACATAATATCCTGCTTGATCCTTTGCATAAAGATGTACTCGATGTGATGGCAAAGGACAGTTATGAGGCCTACGTAGCTTTACGCCAGGATCCTTTATTTTTAAGGTACCTGGAGAAATTCTCGCCATTAACTTTATTATCAAAGATCACCATCAGCTCCCGACCGGTAAAACGGAATTCCGGTAAAAAGCTGGAACTGGAAGATTTACGTGCCATCAGTTTTGTAACAGCATGGAGCCAGCTGAAACAAAGCATTCCGGGATTTTATGGTATTGGAACCGCATTGAAGAACCAGGAAGATCAAGGTAACTGGGATAAGGTTTATAAAACTTATCAGGAATCGGGATACTTTAAAACCATTATGGAAAACTGTATGATGTCGATGAGCAAAACAGACTTCTCGATCACTGCCCATTTTGCGGATGATCCGGAGTTTGGGGATTTTTGGAAGATGCTGAATGCGGAATTTGAGCTTTCTAAACGCATGTTACTGAAACTTGCAGACCAACAGTCTTTGATGGAGAATTACCCCGTTGAGAAGCGCTCCATTGCCGTTAGAGAGAAGATCGTCCTGCCACTGGTATTGATCCAGCATTATGCACTTTCCCTGCTTCAGCAGCAGCCTGCTGAGGCCGAACAGCAATCCTATGAAAAACTGGCAATCAGAACCGTTTACGGTATCGTCAATGCCGGCCGGAATCTGGCTTAATAACAAAGCCGGCCTTGAAATTCAAGGCCGGCTTTTCATTAATCAAATAGCCAATTAAGGCCGCATTACAACAACTAGTAAATTACTTTTCCAGTAGCGGTGATGATGGATGCGATACGCACAGCATCAAAAACACGCTCTTCAGTAGATCCTAATGCAAGAATCGATTTCTCATGTGCATTAACACACATCTCACATCCGTTTACTGCAGAAACAGCAATACTCATCAACTCAAAAAATTCTTTTCCGGTTACCGGGCTGCTCATCAACTGCATTCTGATACGAGCAGGGATCTGCGTATATTTTTCTTTTCCGGTGAAATGACGGAAACGGTAGAATACGTTATTTAAAGCGAGTAAAGATGCACAACCTGCTGCTTCAGCAATTTCTTCTGCAGTAGCACCTTTTTCTAAAGCTAAACGCTCGAAAAAGTTGGTTAAAACACCATTATTATTGTTTACAGCGATACTTAAAGCAACTAAAGCACATTCTTTCTCTGATAAATGAGCAGAAGTAAAAGTGCTGCTGAAGTTTAGTTTAAGGTCACGTACATATCTGGAGTTGCCTTTTTCAAGCAAGCTCAGGCTTTCATTTCTATAATCAGCTTCTAAACCAATAATGGCAAGAACTTCCTGAATAACCTCTGTATTTTCGCTCATGATTTTTGAAATTTGGGATATAAAAAATCCCTGCAAAATGCATTCACAGGGATAATATTTTTAAAATTTAATTAAACAACTAAAGTTGCCTCGCCTTTTTCCCAGTTACAAGGACAAAGTTCGTCAGTTTGCAAAGCATCAAGTACTCTTAATACTTCTTTAACGTTACGGCCAACGCTTAAATCGTTTGCACTTACCCAACGGATGATGCCTTGAGGGTCAATGATGAAAGTAGCACGGTAAGCGATTTTTTCACCTGGTTCTAAAATGTCTAAAGCTTCAGCCAAAGATTTAGAAGTATCAGCAAGCATTGGGAATTTCAATCCACGAAGATCATCATGGTTATTTCTCCAGGCTAAGTGAACGTTTTCTGAGTCAGTAGAAGCACCAATTAATTTGGTATCACGGTCACGGAATTCGCTGTAGTTTGCATTAAATTCTGCAATTTCAGTTGGACAAACAAAAGTAAAATCTTTTGGCCACCAGAACATGCAAGTCCATTCGTTATTGTCGTTGATAAAGGACTCTGAAGTTATTGTTTCAAATTCTTTACCTTTTTCAAGACTTACAACAGCAGTTTTAGAGAAGGAAGGAAATTGTTCACCTAAATTGATCATAATTATATTCGATTTTTTGTTAGCGCAAAGGTATAGCTCTGCAGCATGATTATCAACAGCGAATCAGTTATTCTGCATACGTATTCTCTATACACTTATAGAGTTTATCTATAATAAATTTAAAATAATTAGATTATACTTATCTCGTTTTCAACGTGGTTTCAAAGAGTTTAAAGATCCTTTTATACTCGTCTGTCCAGCTGCTCGGTGTGGTAAAGCCATGATCCTCAACCGGGTAAACCGCCAGTTCCCAATTGTCTTTTCCAAGCTCAATCAGTCGCTGCGAGAGTCTTACGATGTCCTGAAAGTGCACGTTGACATCTACCATACCATGGCACATCAGCAAATTTCCTTGTAATCCTTTGGCAAAATTTATTGGAGAACTTCTTTGATAAGCAATTTCGTCGTTAAAAGGCTCATTTAAAATGTTTGCAGTATAACCATGATTGTAATGCGCCCAATCTGTAACGGACCTCAAAGCACCACCACTTTTGAAAACTTCGGGCGCTGTAAACAGTCCCATCAGGGTGATGAAGCCACCATAGGAACCTCCATAAAGACCTACGTTTTTAGCATCCACGCCATATTTATCAACCAGTAATTTGATGCCATCCACCTGATCAGTAAGGTCCTTTCCACCCATGTGTCTGTATATTCCTGTACGATGTTTCCTGCCGTAACCTGAACTGCCAGTATAGTCGATATCTATTACGGTATACCCATTGTCTGCCAGCAAGTTATTAAACATATACTCTCTGGAATACTGGCTCCACCAGTAGTGCACATTTTGCAGGTAACCGGCTCCATGAACAAAAACCACTGCAGGACTGTTTCTTGTACCATTTTTAGCCGGGTATATCCTTGCATATACATCATCACCATAACGGTTCTTGTAGGATACCAGCTCTGGTTTTCTCCAGGCGTATGCTTTAAATTCTGCGGAAGTGGACTCAGTGATCTGCACTGCTTTAGCACCCGGTTTATTGGGTTGGATGTAAAGTTCCCATGGTTTATCCATGTAAGAATAGTTTATGGCCAGCCATTTCTCGTCCGGTGACAGGGTAACCTGATTTCCGCCTTTCATGCTGGTTATTCTGGTCGGTGTACCGCCAGTTACCGGCAGGCTATAGAAATGGGTAATACCGGGATGCTCCATATTACCCCTGAAATAAAAGGTTTTTTTATTTTTTGACAGCTGCAGCGTCTGTACTTCCCAGTTGCCCTTGGTTAACTGCACTTTACTGTTATTTTTAAGGTCAGCTACATAGATGTGTGAATAACCGCTGGCTTCACTCTGAAAATACAATTTACTGGCATCGAGGAAGCCCATATTAGCGGAAAAACTGCTGATTCCGGGGCCAGCGATCCAGGCATCATCATGCTGGCGGTCTACGGTACTTACTTTACCTGTTACCGGATCCAGTCTTAGGATCCAGAGGTCTTTATTATCCAGCGCTTTTGCCGCTATAACTGCTGCAGTGGCATCGTTATTCCAGATAACCGGTGTAAATCTCAGCTTACGATCTTCATTCTTCTTGGTTCTTTCCGCCAGTTGTTTCGGATAATCTTTTACATATTCCGGCAGGTCCTTGATGCCAGGCAGGTTATTAAACATGATTTGATAAGCCGTGTCTCTTTGGGTATCGTAAACAAAAGCCTCATAGCCTGATGGGTTTTCACCAACTTTGGTTCTGCCACTAATATCTTCCGTATAACCGGATTCCGTAACGTAATTCGGCACAATGGTATTCGTATTACCTGTGGCCATAGAAACGAGCGTATAAGTGATGAAACGCCCGTCTGGGCTAAGCGTTAATCCAGTTGCAAACTTGTTATCCAGGTAAATTGGTTTTAGACCGCCTTTTGCTGCAGCCCTGGAGAATCTACCGGTTCTTGGTGATGCCGGCGTTTTATCCTTCAGGACATCAAACAGTTCAGCTTGTTCTTTCTTAAGCCATTGATCCTGGGCAGAAGGATTTTTTGATCCAGTCCCTGCAGGCTTTTTACCAGCCTGGAAATTACTTAGCTGCACCGTTGCACCGGTTTTTAGATTCAGTAAAAAGAAGTTACCCCCTTTCTGGAAGTAGATGTCGTTATTTTTCAAAAAACCAGCATTGCTTTCGATATCCATGGTGTTGGTAAGGCACTGCTGTTTGTGCTGTTTAACATGCAATAAATAAATGTCGCCGTCTTTATCGGCCACGCCAAGGCTCCCATCCTGATTATAGACATAAACTGGTCCGATAAACTTTTCCGTTGTGCTGTCGGTGGACTTTTCAGGCTTGTTTTTGCCTACTTGTAGGCGGTATAATTGTGCTTTCGTTTTGTTTTCCGGATTCCAGTCGAAGTAAACAGTCTTGCTGTCGTCAGACCATCGGTAATTATCAGGAGCGGTACCGAGCCATTTCTGGTCGCGCATGATTTTTTCAACAGTGAGTGTACCAGCATCTTGTGCCTGGACCGCTGCTGCCGCAAACAGCAGTAAAGAGGTAAAAATTCTTTTCATGAATAAGCAATTAACTAAGCCTCCGCAAGATAATAGAATTTGCGAGTGCTGTGATTTTCGCCACAATCTCTTTACCTTGGATTATACTAACCAATGTAAATCATTTCAGTCGGGTAATACAGGGATCGGAAAGCGGGTACTGAATATTTTGCAGCTACGATTTAAAAAATGGACAAGCAAAAACTACGGAGCCAGGGCTGGTTTGGCCGAACCGGGAAGGACGGCTTCATTTACCGGGCATGGATGAAAAAGCAGGGTATTGCCCCGCATGAGTTCGACGGCAGGCCAATCATCGGCATCTGTAATACCTGGTCTGAACTTACGCCATGCAATTCGCATTTCAGGGAACTCGCAGAACATGTAAAAAGAGGTGTTTATGAAGCTGGAGGCTTTCCGGTTGAATTCCCGGTACTTTCATTGGGAGAAACGCTGATGAAACCGACGGCCATGCTTTTCAGGAATCTGGCCGCTATGGATGTGGAAGAAGCGATCCGGGCAAACCCCTTAGACGGTGTGGTGCTCCTTTGCGGTTGTGATAAAACCACGCCATCACTGGTTATGGGGGCATGTAGTGTAGACTTGCCCAGCATCGTTGTATCTGGTGGCCCGATGCTTACCGGCCGCCATCGTGGTAAATCCATCGGCACCTCTGATCTATGGCGCTTTTCTGAAGCGAACCGTCTGGGACATATGGACGATATGGAAATGACACTGGCGGAAGCAGGTATGTGCCGCAGCGACGGGCATTGTGCGGTAATGGGAACCGCTTCTACAATGGCTTGTATGGTGGAGGCCTTGGGCATTTCGCTTCCCGGAAATGCCAGCATTCCGGCACCGGATGCCGCACGCAAAATTATTGCGCAGCGCTCTGGTTATGAGATTGTACAAATGGTTAAGGCAGACCGCAAATTATCTGATGTTTTAACCAAAGCTGCATTTGAAAATTCCATCATGGTAAATGCCGCAATTGGGGGCTCCACAAACTTCGTCATCCATCTTTTGGCCATTGCAGGCCGCATCGGCGTGGATTTAACCTTGGATGACATCGATAAATATTCTGCAGACATTCTGCTTATTGCCAATCTGCAGCCCTCCGGAAGTTATTTCATGGAAGATTTATACTATGCAGGTGGCTTGCCGGTAATTATAAATGAACTTATGCCCAGGCTTAATGCCGATTGCATAACCGTAAATGGAAAATCCGTCAGGGATAATTTCAGTATGGCTGAATGTTACGACAATAACATCATTGCAACACTGGAAAAACCCTTCAGCACCATGTCCGGTGTAGTTGCGCTTAAGGGAAACTTATGTGAAAATGGTGCGGTCATTAAACCATCGGCAGCAACAGCTGCGCTGATGAAGCATACCGGCAAAGCAGTGGTGTTTGAAAATATTGAGGACTACAACGCCAGGATCAATGATCCGGACCTGGAGGTGGATGAAAGTTGCCTGATGGTATTAAAAAACGTGGGCCCTAAAGGCTATCCAGGTATGCCTGAGGTTGGGAATATGGGCCTGCCACCGAAGCTTTTGGCTAAAGGGGTAACCGATATGATCCGCATTTCAGATGGCCGGATGAGCGGAACAGGTTTTGGAACCGTGGTGCTGCATGTATCACCGGAGGCGGCCGATGGCGGCACCCTTGCCATTGTGCAGAATGGTGATGAAATTACACTGGATGTGAAAGGTCGGAGTTTGCATCTGCATTTGTCGGACGAGGAGATTGCTGAACGGAAAAAACATTTGCCCCCTGTGCCGGATGTGGCCTCAAGGGGTTATGTGAGGCTCTACCAGCAGCATGTACAAGGTGCCCATCTGGGTGCTGATCTGGATTTTCTGCGTGGCGGTTCTGGTAGTGCCGTGACCCGGGATTCACATTGATTTTTGAATAATTTAATATCGAAATTTATGAGGTTTAAGAATAAAGTTGCCATTGTTACCGGTGCCGGTCAGGGAATCGGGCTGGAAATCTGCAGGAAATTAGCTGCAGCGGGTGCCCATGTGATTTTAAATGATCTGGATGAAACATTGGCAAAACAAGGGGCAACAGCAATTACCAATCAGGGTGGCAGTTGCCTTGCAGTACCGGGTGATTCCAGCGACCTGAGCATCATTACGCAATTGCTGGATACTGCTGTTCGTGAATTTGGCCAGCTGGACATCGCTATTGCCAATGCCGGCATCACCCTTTTTGGCGATTTTTTCGACTATACACCAGAGGCCTTTTCCAGGGTGATGCAGGTGAACTTAAATGGCACCTTTTTCCTGGCACAAGCTGCAGCCAAACAAATGAAAGCACAAGGTAAAGGTGGGAAGTTACTATTTATGTCATCTGTGACCGGTCATCAGGCACACAAGGATTTGGGTGCTTACGGCATGAGTAAGGCTGCTATTGAGATGCTGGCCAGAAATCTAGTGATCGAAGTATCGGCATTTAACATCAATGTAAACTGCGTGGCACCAGGCGCAACGGCAACAGAAAGGACGCTGGAAGACCCGGATTATGAGCAAACATGGTCCAGGATTTCGCCAATTGGCAGGCCATCCAACGTAGAGGATATCGCCAATACGGCCCTGTTTCTGGTTTCGGAAGAAGCGAGACAAATCACCGGTCAGACGATAGTTGTGGATGGTGGCTGGAGTACCGTAAGCCCTTCTCCTTACTAATTTAACTTATCTGATTAATTAACTTCTATGGAAAAATCCGCCTTAAACTATGAAGTTGTGTTGCCCCATCGCTGCCTGTTGGGTGAGGGCCCGGTTTGGGATGCGCGTAGGAAGTCAATTAGCTGGATTGATATTTTAAACCGGCAGATCCATGAATACGCTGTTATTACCGGAAAACACCATACGATTACTTTGGAGCAAATGGTGGGTGCAATTGCACTTTGTCAGGATGAAAACTGGATTTTGGCAGCGCTGCAGGATGGTATTTACCAGTTGAACCGTAGCGGCACCGAAATCAAATTACTTTGTGATCCGGAAGCGCAGTCGCCAGGAAACCGTTTCAATGATGGCAAATGTGATCCTGCAGGACGGTTTTGGGTTGGCTCGCTCAGTTTAACGGAACAACCTGGTGCTGGAAACCTATATCGGGTTGAAATTGATGGTTCTTATCGTTCACAAGTGCAGGGAACGACCATATCAAATGGCATGGCCTGGAGCCCGGAGGGGCGTACATTTTATTATATTGATACCCCAACCCGCCAGGTTATGGCCTATGATTATCATGCAGACAGCGGAGTCATTTCAAATCCGCGTGTAGCGCTGATGATTCCGGAAGCTGAAGGATATCCAGACGGCATGACGATTGATGAGCATGGGATGTTGTGGATTGCACATTGGGATGGCTGGCAAGTGGCACGCTGGGATCCGCACACCGGAAAGAAATTGTTGAGCATCAGGTTACCCGTGGCGAGGATTACTTCCTGCACATTTGGAGGGGATGACCTGAACGATCTTTACATCACTTCAGCCAGCAAAGAACTCCCGGAAAAAGAAAAAGCGAACCAGCCGTTGGCAGGTTCGCTTTTTGTGGTTAAAGATTGTGGCTTTAAGGGCATGGAAACCATTCCGTTTGCCGGGCTATAAAGCCTTTTAATTTGCCTATTTCAGTGCATTGAAGAAATTAAACTCTACTCTGGCCAGGAACATGTTTTTATTGTATCTGTTCATCATATCGCCGGAAACCTGGAAACGATAGCCCAGATCTATCCGGGTAACGCTATTTAACACCACCTGAACTGCGGGGGCAAAGTCCAGATAGGCATCGCCATTTGCAGGATTTGTACTGCCCAGCATTTCGAAATACAGGTTTAAGTTAGGTGCCGTATAATTTTTATAAACCACCGGCAATACCAGATAACCCGATGACAGGCTGTAATTAATCATCTGATCCGGACGGGTAGTAACCTCCTTAGGAAGGTTATCGAAAGCTTTGACATAGCTTAGTGATCCGGAAAGGGCGAGCTTGTGCATCAGTCGGGTAAATATCAGCCCCCCTTGCACACCGCTGTTATCCCCTTCCAGGTTGATGTCATCTGAAATCGCTCTGCGGTTGCTTGTACTGATTCTGGCAAAGGCTGCCGCCCGGTTATGGGTCTTTAACCCATCCGCAGACAGGAAGCGGTATTTGGCATACAAACTACCGCCATTTAATGCATACTTACCACGTGCATCTGATAAAAATCCCTGCGCATGTGCCATCACCTTTTTGTTAAAGCCAATCATCAGCTCTGGCATGGTTCTGTTTACCGTGCTGTTGTTAAAACTGCCTTCCTGCGTAAGCCTTAGCCCTATTGATTTGGCAGGCATGTTACTTGCAGGTTCAGAAAACACAAATAGTTCCTGCCCTTTTAGCCTGCCGGCACTTAATACCAGCAGGAAAAGGATTATATAATGCTTCATGGAACCTATATGCTTAAATGATAAACGCGTGTTTTACGGCCTTCGATAACCGCTGAGCCACTGGCATAGGCATTTGACTTAACCGCAGCGACGTTCTTTTTAAAAGCATTATTGGGTATGAAATTTTTGTCAATCACAGTTGCTTTAACAGCTCCATTCAGCACCTTCTGACCAGCACCTACAATCTGGTAGTGCGTACCGTTCACTTCAGTGCGGCCATTATCATCTAAAGCAGCATTTTTAAAATTGAAGGTTGCACTCAGTTTTCCAACAGAAAATCCGGCTTCTTCTACCTTTTTACGGATAAGGTCGATGTTGACGTTTTTATCCCTTTTAAAGGTAATTGCAAATAGGTTTTTATTGAGATCAGGTTTGATATCCTGAATGAAATCCAGGGTTCTTAGTGAAGTCTCTGTGGCTTTTGAGCACATGGAGCAGGTTAACCCAGTAACCTGAAGTTCTGCGTTGCTGATATTTTGGGCGAATAAATTACTGCCAGTAAGGATAAATAAAGTAAGGATAAAATATTTGATCGTTTTCATTTTCAATAAATTAGTGTGAATAAATAAGGCCTGGACATGCGGATAGCATGCCATAGTGCTGGATATTTATTCCTGATCTAATTCCTGAAAACGCAATTGAAAGCATAGAGTGCCTGCCGGGCAGAAAATGGCGGCGCTTTATTTACTGCTTTGCTTAAGAATCTCGGCAGCAATGCTTCAAGATATTCTGAGATGATTGGCGCAAGAAATAAGGTGAAGCCAAAATCAGTAGGCAGGTTAATCGAAGAACCTCCCTGATGGCTGTCGGTAATCTTAGCATCAATGGCCGTGTTTTTACAGCAATGATCACCTTTCTCGGCTTTTTGATCTGCTGTACACATGCCACATTTGGCCTTAGAAGCCAGGCGCACAGCGGATAGGTCTCCTCCACAGAAATGCAGACTTAAGGCAATACCAATTACACTTATCAGGTAAAAGATACTCAGTCCAAACGCTATGTTCTGCCTCATTTTCATGCGCCTCAAAAGTAATAATAATTTAATCAAAAGCAATATTTTAAGCGATAAAGCGCTAAGATGTAGCGCTTTCTGTGGCTCAGGAAAAACATTTACCTTAGCAAAAAAAATATTCAATGAAAAATCTGTTCCTCTTTTGCCTTTTATTCTGGAGCATTGGCAGTTTTGCAGCCAAACCAAAACATCGCTATGTACGCATCAGCACCGATAAAGGAGCATGTATTGTGATGCTTTATAATCAAACGCCTTTGCACCGTGATAACTTTCTGAAACTGACGAAAGAAAAATTTTACAACGGTACCTTGTTTCATCGGGTGATTCAAAATTTTATGATTCAGGGTGGAGACCCGGATTCCAGAAATGCTGCTGCGGGTGCAGCGCTTGGCGAAGGTGATGTGGGCTATCAAATACCGGCAGAATTGCGGGACAGCCTTTTTCATAAAAAAGGGGTTTTAGCAGCCGCCAGGGATAACAATCCGGAAAAAGCTTCTAGTGG
>Ga0308160_10007630_pt1 | contig 10700 bp, 10 predicted proteins | sample PhyFR1_FD_201036 | JGI IMG/M metagenome (GOLD analysis project Ga0308160, IMG submission 201036) | Phyllosphere microbial communities from UC Gill Tract Community Farm, Albany, California, United States - DLSLF.R1 | ecosystem: Host-associated > Plants > Phyllosphere > Unclassified | place: USA...
CCCGTGATGATCGGCACGAGGAAGGTCGCGCCGAACATCGCGACGACGTGCTGGCCGCCGAGGCCGACGGTGCGGGGCCAGGTGAGGCGTTCCTCCGGGGCGACGATCTCGGTCGAGTCGACGGTCTTGCCGTCGCCGTGCAGTGCCCAGGGGAGTGCCATGCCGAGAACTGTAGCGAGGAAGCGGTTTCCTCCGTGTTTCCTGGGGACGGCGGCCGGAGAGCCGGTCGTACGGGCCGTCCGGCGTCTCCCGGGCCCTCCCCGGACGGCCGTCGGGGGCCTCACCTAGGCTGACGGGCATGACGAGCGACGCGCTGACCTCCGGCATCACCACCGACGACCTCGACCCCGCGGTGCGCCCGCAGGACGACCTGTTCCGCCACGTGAACGGCCGCTGGATCGCCCGCACCGAGATCCCCGACGACAAGGCACGCTACGGCTCCTTCCTCGTCCTGGCCGAGGAGGCCGAGGCGGCCGTCCGCGACATCATCCACGAGTCGCAGGAGGCCGAGCCGGGCACCGAGGCCCGCAAGGTCGGCGACCTGTTCACGAGCTTCCTCGACGAGGGCCGGGTGGAGGCGCTGGGCGCGGCCCCGCTCCGCCCGCTGCTCGAGCAGGTCGAGCAGGTCGGCGACGTGCCCGACCTGCTGCGCCTGGTCGGCAGCTTCGAGAAGCAGGGCGTCGCGAGCTTCGTGCAGCTCTTCGTCGACAACGACCCGGGCGACCCCGAGCGCTACGTCGTCTTCCTCGAGCAGGGCGGCCTCGGCCTGCCCGACGAGTCGTACTACCGGGAGGAGAAGTTCGACTCAATCCGCACGGCGTACGTCGCCTTCGTCGAGACCATGCTCGGCCTGGCCGGGATCGACGACGCCGCCGGCCGTGCCGCCCGCGTCGTGGCGCTCGAGACCGAGCTGGCCACGCACCACTGGAGCAACGTCGCGACCCGCGACAGCGACGCCACCTACAACCTGCAGCCGTGGTCGGAGCTCGCGGCCTCGGCGGCGGGGGTCGACCTGGCGGTCTGGCGCGACGCGGTGCAGGCGCCGGCCGGCACCTTCGACGAGGTCGTCGTGCGCGAGCCCTCGTTCGTCTCCGGCCTCGCCGGCCTGCTCGTCGACGAGCGGCTGCCCGAGTGGCGCGACTGGCTGAGCTGGCAGGTCGTCCGCTCGTTCGCCGCGTACCTCTCGTCCGAGTTCGTCGAGGCGAACTTCGACTTCTACGGCCGCACGCTGACCGGCACCCCCGTCCAGCGGGCGCGCTGGAAGCGCGGCGTCTCGTTCGTCGAGGGCGCGATGGGCGAGGCCGTCGGCCGCATCTACGTCGAACGGCACTTCGCGCCGGCGGCGAAGACCGCGATGGACGACCTGGTCGCGAACCTCGTCGAGGCCTACCGCCAGAGCATCACGCAGCTCTCGTGGATGACCGACGAGACCCGACAGCGCGCGCTCGAGAAGCTCGACAAGTTCACCCCGAAGATCGGCTACCCGGTGAAGTGGCGCGACTACTCGGCCCTCGAGGTCGACGCGAGCGACCTGATCGGCAACGTGCGCTCGCAGGCCGTCGTCGGGTTCGACCGCGAGCTGGCCAAGATCGGCTCGCCGATCGACCGCGACGAGTGGTTCATGACGCCCCAGACGATCAACGCGTACTACAACCCCGGCTTCAACGAGATCGTCTTCCCCGCGGCCATCCTGCAGTTCCCGTTCTTCGACGAGACCCGCGACGCCGCCGCGAACTACGGGGCCATCGGTGCGGTGATCGGCCACGAGATCGGCCACGGCTTCGACGACCAGGGCTCGAAGTACGACGGCGACGGCCGTCTGACCGACTGGTGGACGGCCGCCGACCGGGAGGCCTTCGAGGCCCTCACCTCGTCGCTGATCGCGCAGTACGACGCGCTCGAGCCCGCCCAGGTGCCCGGCCACCACGTGAACGGCGCCCTCACCATCGGCGAGAACATCGGCGACCTCGGCGGCCTGTCGATCGCCTACGACGCGTACCTCCTCTCGCTGGGCGGCGAGGAGGCACCGGTCGTCGACGGCCTGACCGGCGCGCAGCGCTTCTTCCTCAGCTGGGCCCAGGCCTGGCAGATCGCCATCCGCGACGAGGAGGCGATCCGCCTCCTGTCGATCGACCCGCACTCGCCGAACGAGTTCCGCTGCAACCAGATCGTCCGCAACATCGACGAGTTCTACGCGGCGTTCGGCGTGACCGAGGGCGACCGCCTCTGGCTGCCCGAGGCCGAGCGCGTCACGATCTGGTAGCCCCGCGCGGGTGACGGAGGGTGCAGGAGGCGGTCGTCGCGACCGCCGGGGAGGCGACCGTGGCGCCGGTGCGCGCCACGGCGGCTCCCGTGCGCCCGAGTCGTTCGGCCGGTCGTTCACGACGCTCGGCGAGCTCGCCGTGGAGGGCGCGTCGGTCTCCGTGGCCGTGCGCGACCTCGACGGCGGCGACGACCTGCTGAGCGTCGACGAGACGGTCGCGCTGCCGGTCGCCCAGGTCGGTGCCCTGCTGCTGCTCGTCGAGGTCAGCGCGCAGATCGAGTCGGGCCGTCTCGGCGCCCTCGACGAGCTCGAGCGCCTGGCCAGCCCCGGCGACCGGGCCGCGCTCGGTGGCGGAGGGGTCTGGTCGTACCTGCAGCGTCGGGCCCTGGCCGTGACCGACGCGGCGGCGCTGGTCGGCGCGCTGCGCGACCCCGCGGCCGTGAACGCGCTCGTGGGGAGGGTCGGCCTCGACGCCGTGCGAGCCCGCGCCGACGGCCTCGGCCTCGTGCGCACGGCCCTGCTCGACGAGGTGCGCGCCGAGCGCGGCCCGGACGACGCCCCGGCCCTCGCCGTCGGCACGGCGGTCGAGCTCGTCGGGCTGATGACCCGCCTGACGCACGGCGAGGTCGTCGACGAGGCGGTCTCCAGCCGCGTGCTCGGCTGGCTGTCGCTCGGCGTCGACCTCTCGCTCGTGGCCGGGTCGTTCGGCCTCGACCCGGTGTCGCACCGCCGGCTCGACCACGGCCTGCAGCTCGTCAACACGGTGGGGGTCTCACCGGGGACGCGCTCCGAGCTCGGCGTGCTGCGCGGCCCGGCCCGCGGGGTGGCGTACGCCGTGACCGTGGCGTTCGACGACCTCACGCTGGCCCGCCGCCTCCGTGTGGTCGACGCGCTGCGCGCCCTCGGCACCGACCTGCTGGAGCACGTGCACTGAGCCGGGGCGCCCGCGCCCGACCCGCCCAGGGGTCAGTCGATGAGCCCGAGCCCGGCGACGACGCGCAGCGTCTCGACGCCGGCGGGCGGGCACCGGTTGGCGTCGGCGGTCGTGACCCAGTGCAGCGAGCCCACCTCCGCCGAGGGAGTCGCGGGCGGGCTGCTCGACAGCGGCTCGGCCGCGTAGAGGGTCATGTGCACGAGGCGCCCGTCGGGCTCGCCGTGCGCCTGGGTGCTGACCGTCGTCAGCTCGCGGACGCTCGCGGGGTCGAGCTCGAGGCCGACCTCCTCGCGGGTCTCGCGGGCGAGGGCGTCCTCGCCGGTCTCGCCCGCCTCCCGCTTGCCGCCGGGCAGGTACAGCACGTCGCGCCCCCGGGCGGTGACCATGAGGAGGCGGCGGTCACGGACCAGCACCAGCGCGCTGACGACGAGGGGCTCCATCGGCCCATCATCTCGCGGGGCAGGGCGCACGCGCGGCGTGCGAGGAACGGTGCGGCGGGTCGCCGTCCGCCCGGGCGGGTCGGCGCTGGCCCGCCCGGAGGGACGGGAACCCGCCGCAGCAGGGCCGTCACAGACACGAGCCCGCCCGCAGGGACGGGAACCCGCCGCAGGGCAGCGGACGGAGGCGCGGCGCGAGGCCCGCAGGTCAGCCGGCGGAGGCGCGGGGCACGTCGTCGACGGACCGCAACGGGTGCGGCGAGGCGGCCGCCCGCGTGTCGGTCAGGCCGAAGAGGGCCTCGAGGCCGTCGCGGAAGTCCTCGCCGCGGCCCTCGCGGGCGAGCTCGCGGGCCCTGACCGACGGGGTGTGCAGCAGCACGCCGGCCAAGTGGCGCAGGGCCGCCTCGGTGCGGTCGGAGGAGTCGCCGCGCGACCGGGCACGCTCGATCTCGGAGTCGAGCAGGTCGAAGACGTGCTTGCGCAGCGCCACGACGGCCGGGGTCAGCGACTGTTCGGCGGCGACGGCCTGGAACTCGGCGGCGGCGTCGGAGACCATGGCGCGGGCGTCGTCGGCCGCGGTGAGCTGCGTCAGCGGGGCGTGCAGGCTGATGGTCTCGAGGTCGAGCAGCTCGATCCCCGGCACCGTGGCGACCAGCGGGTCGACGTTGCGCGGCAGGCCGAGGTCGATGACGAGGCGACGCGAGGCGTCGACGACCTCGGGCACGACGACCGGGGTCGTCGTGGTCGTGCAGGTGACGAGCACGTCGCTCCAGGCGATGGCCTCGGCCAGGTCGTCGAAGGGGCGGAGGTCGTGCTTCAGCCCGAACCAGGAGGCGCGGCCCGACGACGAGAACACGGCGAGGTCGCCGGCGCCGCGGTCGCGGAGGGCGGTGACCGTGGTGGCGGCGTACTGGCCGGTGCCCACGATGAGCACGCGGGCATGGGCCCAGTCCGTGACGCGGGAGGAGGCCAGCTCGAGGGCGAGGCGCACGAGCGACCGACCCGCGCCTCCGACGTTCGTGCGGTTCTTGACGCCGCGCGACGTGTGCGAGGCCTTCTGGAAGAGGCGCTCGAGGTCGGACGACGTCGTGCCGACCTCGCGGGCGCGCTCGAGGGCGCGGCGCACCTGGCCGGAGATCTCGTCCTCGCCGATCACGACGGACTCGAGGCCGCTCGAGACGGCGAAGAGGTGCTCGACGACCTCGTCGCCGGTGATGACGCGCACGGTGTCGCGCATCTCGTCGGGGTCGACGCCGCTGGCCTCGCTCATGGTGCTGATGGTGGCCTCGACGGCCACGGCGCTGGCGGCGGTGAGGGGCTCGTCGACGTCGAGGTAGGCCTCGAAGCGGTTGCAGGTCGCGAGCACGACGGCCCCGCTGACGAAGTCGCTGCCGTCGACCAGGGTGCTCGCCGCCGAGGGTGCGCCGATGCTCAGCTTCTCGAGGAAGTCGAAACTGGCGTTCTGGTGGGACGCCGTGAGGCAGATGAGCACTGAGCGATCCTAACTCTGATCGGCTGTTTCGGCTGGGCGTTGACTCGACGTCGAGAAGATGCTCGGGTTCGGGGGCCATGATCGTTGCCGAATGCAACACAGTGCACCACGAGGAGGACCATGACCACCACCACCAGCACCCAGTGGCAGCTCGCCGCCCGCCCGGTCGGGGAGCCCACCGCCGACGACGTCCGCCGCGTCGAGGTCGAGCTGCCCGAGCTCGCCGTCGGCGAGGTCCGCGTGCAGAACGCCTTCCTCTCGGTCGACCCGTACATGCGCGGCCGCATGAACGACGTGAAGTCGTACGTGCCGCCCTTCGCGCTCGACGAGACCATGACCGGCGGCGCCGTCGGCGAGGTCGTCGAGTCGCGCAGCGACGATCTGCCGGTCGGCACCGTGGTGCTGCACGACCTGGGCTGGCGCGACGTCGCCCAGGGCCCGGCCGCGGGCTTCCGCGCCGTGCAGCCGACCGAGGGCGTCTCGCTCTCGGCGTACCTCGGCGTGCTCGGCCTCACCGGCCTGACCGCCTACGTCGGCCTCACCGAGATCGCCCACATCCGCGAGGGCGACGTCGTCTTCGTCTCCGGCGCGGCCGGTGCCGTCGGCACGATGGTCGGCCAGATCGCCCGCCTCAAGGGCGCCTCGCGCGTCGTCGGCAGCGCGGGCAGCGACGAGAAGGTGGCGCTCCTCACCTCGAAGTACGGCTTCGACGCGGCCTTCAACTACAAGACGGGCGACGTCGCCGAGCTGCTGGCCGAGGCCGCGCCCGAGGGCATCGACGTCTACTTCGACAACGTGGGAGGCGACCACCTGTCGGCCGCGCTGGGCGCCTTCAAGGACGGCGGCCGGGCAGCCCTCTGCGGCTCGATCGCGAACTACAACGCGACCGGTGCCCCCGTCGGCATCACGAACATGACCAACATGGTCACGCGCGGGCTCACGATGCAGGGCTTCACGCTCGGGAACTACCGCCACGTCGCCCCCGCCTTCCAGGCCGAGATGGGCCCGTGGCTGGCCGACGGGCAGGTCGTCCACGACGAGACCGTCGTCGACGGCATCGACTCGGCCTTCGACGCGTTCACCGGCCTGATGCGCGGCGAGAACGTCGGCAAGATGGTGGTCCGCGTCGGCTGACCCGCGCCCGGCCGTCGAGGTGACGCGATCGGGGGCCTCGGCGCTCGCCGGGGCCCCGGTCGGGTCACCTCGTCGGCATCGCGGCCGCCTCGACGTCGAGGCGCCGCGGCGCGGCCGCACCGCGGCCGCCTCGACGTCGAGCGGCCCCCGCCGGCCGCCCAGCGCCCGGGTGGGAGGATGGGGCACGTGACCCTGCCCGACCAGCACCCCCTCAGCTCCGGCCTCACGAGCGGCTCGCCGCTGGTGCGCGCCCTCCGCGGCGACCGCCCCGACCGCCTCCCCGTCTGGTTCATGCGCCAGGCCGGCCGGTCGCTGCCCGAGTACCGCGAGCTGCGCGTCGGCACGGCGATGCTCGACGCCTGCCTCGACCCGGCGCTGTCGAGCGAGATCACGCTCCAGCCCGTCCGCCGCCACGGCGTCGACGCCGGCATCTTCTTCAGCGACATCGTCGTGCCGATCAAGCTCGCGGGCGTCGCGGTCGACATCGTGCCCGGCCGCGGCCCGGTGCTCGAGTCGCCGATCCGGACCCCGGCCGACGTCGCGGCCCTCCGCCCCCTCGAGCCCGACGCCCTGTCGTCGATCGCCGAGGGCGTCGCCCGCACCGTCGCTGAGCTGGGCGACACCCCCCTGATCGGTTTCGCCGGTGCCCCGTTCACGCTCGCGGCCTACCTCGTCGAGGGCGGCCCGTCGAAGGACCACATCCGCGCCCGCACCCTCATGCACAGCGACCCGGAGACGTGGGAGGCGCTGCTCACCTGGGCGGCGGACGTCACGGGGGCCTTCCTGCGCGCCCAGGTGCTCGCGGGCGCCAGCGCCGCCCAGCTCTTCGACTCGTGGGTCGGCAGCCTCTCGCTCGCCGACTACGAGCAGCGCGTGGTCCCCTTCTCGGCCCGGGCGCTCTCGCACGTCGCTGACCTCGACGTGCCGACGATCCACTTCGGGGTCGGCAGCGGCGAGGTGCTCAGCGCGATGCACGGCATCGGCGTGGGCGCCGTCGGCGTCGACTGGCGGATCCCGCTCGACGAGGCGTCGCGGCGCCTGGGCGGCGACGTGCCCGTGCAGGGCAACATCGACCCCGCGATGCTCCAGGCGCCCTGGCCGGTGCTCGAGGCGCACGTCCGCGACGTCGTCCGCCGCGGCCGCGCCGCCCCCGCCCACGTGCTCAACCTCGGCCACGGGGTGAACCCCGACACCGACCCCGACGTGCTGACGCGCATCGTCGAGCTGGCCCACACCCTCTGAGGAGGCGCGAGACCGTGACCGACGCGACCAGCGCACCCGGGGCCAGCGGCTCCGGGGCCGCGACCCGCGCCTCCTCGGAGGCACCGGCCGCGGGCGACGTCGTCGTGGTCGGCGGGGGAGTGGCCGGGCTGGTCGCCGCCCGTGACCTCGCGCTCGCGGGCCGGCGGGTCGTGCTCGTCGAGGGCGGCCCCCGCCTCGGCGGCGAGGTCGCGCGCCACACGGTCGCGGGCATCGACCTCGACGCCGGCGCGGAGAGCTTCGCGACCAAGGGCGGCACGGTCGCGGCGTTCCTCGACGAGCTCGGCCTCGGCGACGACGTCGTGCTGCCCGACCCCCGCGGCGCGTGGGTGCAGCACGGCGCGGGCGAGGCGTTCCCGCTGCCGCGCACCGGCCTGCTCGGCGTGCCCGGCGACCTCGGCGCGGCCGACGTCGTGGCCGTCATCGGCGAGGAGGCCGCGGCCGAGGCCGCCCGGCTCGACTCCGCCCCCGGCGAGGTCGGGGCCGACGAGGTGATGGTCGGGCCCTTCGTGCGCGCCCGCATGGGCAGCGCGGTGCTCGACCGGCTCGTCGCGCCCATCGTCGGCGGCGTCCACTCCGTCCACCCCGACGCGCTGCCGGTCGACCGGGTCGCGCCGGCCCTGCGCCGCGCGCTGCGCGACGAGGGCTCGCTGGCCGCCGCCGTGCGCAGCGTCCGTGCCCTCGCACCGGCGGGCTCGGCCGTGGCGGGCCTCCGCGGCGGCATGGCCCGCCTCGTCGACGCCCTCGTCGCCGACCTCGACCGCCTCGGCGTCGACGTCCGGCTCGACGCCCTCGTCGCCGCGGTCGACTCCCGCTCGGTGACCCTGGCCACGGGCGAGCGCCTCGACGCCCCGCACGTGCTGCTCGCCGTCGGCGACGGCGCCGCCCGGGCGCTCGCCGGCCGCCGCGCCCCCGAGCCCGGCCTGATCACCCTCGCCACGATCGTGCTCCGCGACGACCGGCTCGACGTCGGGCCGCGGGGCACCGGCGTGCTCGTCGCTCCGGGCGCCGTCGGGGTGCGCGCGAAGGCGCTCACGCACGGCACCGTCAAGTGGCCCTGGCTCGCCGAGGCCGCGGGGGGCCGTCACGTCCTCCGGCTCAGCTACGACTCGCCCGTGGTCGACGCGGGCACCCCCGACGACGAGCTGCGCCGCACCGCGCTGGCCGACGCGTCGGCCCTGCTCGGCGTCGACCTCGACGAGCGCTCGGTCGAGGGCACCGCCCGGGTCGTCTGGGACGCTCCCCTCCCCCAGGAGGCGCCCCCCGCCTCCCCCTCGCCCCTCGACGGCGTCGTGCGCGTCGGCGGTGCCGTGGCCGGCCGCGGGCTCGCCGCCGTGATCGCCCGGTCGCGTCGTGCCGCCGCGGAGCTGCTCGAGGGCTGACGACCCGGAGCGCGGCCCGCCGCTCCCTCCACCGCGGGCCCGCTGTCCCCGCCCGGCGGGTCGGCATGCCCGTCCGGGCATCTCCGTGCGGCCCCGGGCTACATTGGACCCACGCGCCGGGCACTCGTCCGCGCGCGGACGACATCGAATGGAGCGACATGCGAGGCAAACTGATCTTCGTCGCCGGAGCAGCACTCGGGTTCGTGCTGGGCGCGCGCGCCGGGCACGACCGCTACGACCAGATCGCCGACAAGACGTCGAAGGTGTGGCACAGCCGCGCCGTGCAGCGCCAGGTCGTCAAGGCGGAGGACTTCGCGGGCGCGAAGGCCGCCGACGCCGTCGACGCGGTCGTCGAGGGGGTCAAGTTCCTCGTCACGCGCGCCTTCGGCGGCGGGAAGAAGAAGAAGTGACCGACTCCGCCCGGAGCGACGGGGTGCGGCACGGGGGGAAGGCGTCCAAGCGGTCGTTCTTCGCCCTCGTGCAGGACGTCCCGACGCTGGTCACCGACCTCGTCAAGGGCGAGCTCGCCCTGCTCAAGTACGAGGTCATCGGCACCCTCAAGGCCTTCGGCATCGGCGCCGGCTTCCTCGTCGGCGCCCTCGTGTTCGTGTTCGCCATGCTCGGCGTGCTCCTGACCGGCATCGTGCTGCTCATCGCCATCTGGCTGCCGGGCTGGCTCTCGGCGCTCATCGTCGCGTTCGTGCTGCTGCTCGTCGCCGCGTTGCTGGCCTTCCTCGGCTACAAGAGCATCAAGAAGGGCCTGCCCGCGGTGCCCGAGAAGACGATCGCGAGCCTCAAGCGCGACCTCAAGGCGATCAAGGGCGTGGGCTCCATCCCGCGCGCCGACCTCACCGACCGCTGACCCGGGCGGGCCCCGCCCGCACCCGCGCAGCACCTGCACCGCATCCCCGCACCGCCCGCACCGAACGGAGTCCTCGTGAGCGACAGCAAGAACGACAGCAGCAAGGCCGACCGCACCGACGCGGACGACATCCAGGCCCGCGTCGACCGCACCCGGGCCGAGCTCGCCGCGACGCTCAACGAGCTGGAGGACAAGCTCAACGTGCCGAAGCAGCTCGGGGCCGCCGGCCACCGCGCCAAGGCGTCGTTCGAGCGCGACCGCACGCCGTGGCTCGCCGGCGCCGGCGCCGCCGCGCTGGCCCTCGCGGGCGTCGTCGTCGCCGCGGTGAAGCGCCGCTGAGCCCCTCCGCCCTCCCCGCCGGCAGCGCCGGTCGCGACGCCCTCCGCCCCCGGGCCGGGGGCGTCGCCGCAGATGACTCGACGTGCTGCTACCTGGTTGGGTTCCCAGCCGTGGCGGGAGGAGAATGATGAGCATGAGTCCCAGCGCCGACGCGCCAGTCCCCGAGCTGCCGACGTCTGATTCCCCCGCCGCCCTCACGGGTGAGCCGACCCACCCCCGCACCGCCGACTCCGGCCCGGCCCCGTCGCCCGAGGGCACCCCCGGCGACCAGCCCGCCGAGACGCTCGGCTACACGCTCTGGGCCGTGCTGCGTCGCGACCCGCAGAACCCCTACGCCCCCGACCTCGACGACGTCCCGCAGCTCGACGAGCTCGTGGCCGAGCTCGCCGGCGAGGGCGTCGTCGTGCGCGGCTTCTACGACGTCAGCGCGCTGCGCGCCGACGCCGACCTGATGATCTGGCTGCACGGCGAGGTCCCCGAGGCGATCCAGTCGGCGTACCGCCGCCTCCTCCGCACCGACGTGCTGGGCGGCCTGCTGCCGACCTGGAACGCCATGGGCATGCACCGCCAGGCGGAGTTCTCGCGCAGCCACAGCCC
>Ga0308160_10007631_pt1 | contig 10700 bp, 9 predicted proteins | sample PhyFR1_FD_201036 | JGI IMG/M metagenome (GOLD analysis project Ga0308160, IMG submission 201036) | Phyllosphere microbial communities from UC Gill Tract Community Farm, Albany, California, United States - DLSLF.R1 | ecosystem: Host-associated > Plants > Phyllosphere > Unclassified | place: USA...
GCTAGGCACTCGTGCCCACGCGGATCACGCACACCACAAACCGCACACGCAACAGCGCCACGTCCTCCAACTGACCATCGCACGAAACAAGAGAAACCAACATGGCAATCCAATCCAACGGCAAATCCGCCATCGTCACCGGCGCCTCACGCGGCATCGGCCGCGCCATTGCCCTGCGCCTGGCGCGCGACGGCATTGCGGTCGCCGTCAACTACGCCAGCCGTTCCACGGATGCCGACACCGTGGTGAACGAGATCACGGCCGCCGGCGGAAAAGCCGTCGCGCTCCAGGCCGACGTCTCCCAGGCCGCCGACTGCGCACGCCTGTTCGACCAGGCCGAAGCGGCCCTGGGCCCCATCGACATCGTCATCAACAACGCCGGCGTGATCCAGCCCGGCACCACCATGCTGGCCGACACCAGCGACGCGCTGTACGAACGCATCTTCGCGATCAACACGCGCGGCACCTTCCACATGCTGCGCCTGGCCGCCACGCGCCTGCGCCAGGGCGGACGCATCGTCAACTTCTCGACCAGCGCCATCGGCCTGGCCATGCCGGGCTACGCCGTGTATGCGGGCGCAAAAACGGCGGTCGAGACCTTCACCAACATCTTTGCCAAGGAAATGCGCGGCAAGGGCATCTCGGTGATGTGCGTGGCGCCGGGGCCGACCGCCACCGAGCTGTTCCTGGAAGGGAAACCGGCCGAACTGGTCGAACGCCTGGCGAAAGCGGCGCCGCTGGAACGCCTCGGCACGCCGGAAGACATCGCGCATACCGTGGCCTTCCTGGTGGGGCCGGACGGCGAGTGGGTGAACGGGCAAACGCTGCGGGTGAACGGCGGCATTGTGTAAAACTGCCGAGTTATCCCCACCTCATGTCGACCGCCATACTCATTCAGCAATTATCATCCATCCTGATATCTCCATGCAGCATGGTTAACTCTTGGTTGCGGAAAAATCGAGGACATGAAAAGCATTACCGAAATTACCGGTTCGCGAGATAAAGGTGGATGATCAGGCGCAGAGCACGTCGTAATGCACATCCCTGCGGTTCTCTTCCTGCGGTCCCTCGACCAGGTAAGCGTCCCAGCCAAGGCGGCCGAGATTGCTCGTCTGCGAGATCGTCACCGGCCGCACGTCGGCGGCGCGCAGCACCAGCTCGACCTCGTATTCAAGGGCAAGGCCGGTGAACATGGTCAGCAGGCTCTTCAGGGCACGCGCCGCCAGTCCGCCCGGCAGGAAAGCCATGAACCCGGCGTGGTCGAGCGGCCCGACGACCAGGCGCAGGCGCAGATCGCGTTGCCAGACGCGGCCGCCGGCGATCGCATCCTTGCCGAGCACGCCGATGGCGCCGCCAAGAATGGTCTGCTGGGCCAGCGGCACCTCGTACCAATGGCCGACGAACTGCTCGGCCGCGACCGGGTGTCCGAAATACTCGCTCAGCACGCGCGCCAGCTGCACGGCCGAGCTCGGACGGTGCCGGATCGAAGCGGCAAAGTAACCGATCGATTCGTCGAGCACGGCGCCATCCTGCTGGCGCGACAGGCGCTGGCGCAGCGAGGCGTTGCCCAGGCTAGCCAACCCGAGCAGCAACGGCAGGAAACTGTCCTGGCCATCATTCTGGTACTTCAGCGCCAGCCGGTACTTGCGCCAGGCCTCGTAGAACAGCGCCAATGAACGGTTCGAAAAGGTGTCGAGGAAAGCCCGCGCGCCGTCGTCCTTTTCGTTCAACAAGTGCTCGGCGATGCGTTCGGTGTAGTGGACCGGCAGCACGCCGGTGCCGCCGAGCAGCCCCATGAAGGCAGGCGTGATGCGCACGTATTTCAGCGTGGCGTCCTGCAGCGCGGCGCCGAGCGCGGCGGCACTGCGTTCGATGTCGCGCGGCTCGGGCGCGATGGCTTCGAGCTGGCTCGCGGGAAAGCGCAGCGAGGTCGAGTTCTGGAAGCGCAGGAAATTGGCGACCATGCCTTGCCGCGGCATGCCGTTGCGCTTGAGCCAAAGCTCCAGCACCCGTACCGCCCGGAAATATTCGAAGCGGTAGGGTTCCCGGAACAGTTTTTCGATTACAGCAGGCTCGAATCGCCGCTTCTTGGCAAACATCTGAGTAGTTCCTGGCCGTTTTTGTTGGAAACCACCACCAGCTGGGTGAAGCTGTTGGCATGCACATACAGCGCCAGGAAGCGTTCGACGATGTGGGTAAAGGCGTGGATGCCGCTGCCGACAAAGGCTTCCTCGTCGATGCTCAGGCGTACCTCGACGCCGCGCACCAGGCAGGTAAATGGATTGCCGGACAACCAGGCGGTGGCGGCCTGTTGCACGATGTCGGCAATGCCCGCGATCTGGCGCTGCGAAGAGGGAGAGCGCGGCAAGTCGTACAGCGCCAGCATTTCGCGGAAGGCGTCGATGCCGCCGTCGGCCAGCGACAAATGGTTCAGCGACAGGTGAGAAATCAAACGCCAGTGGGCGCTGCATCCGCGCGCGAAGCGGTAAGACGGCGTCGGTTTGCGCAGGAAGGCGATGCCGCGCGTGTTCGAGCCGCCCTCGAGGAACAGATCGCCCCCGGCCTGGCCATAGCCGAGCAGCGCGGGCAGGTCGCGGTTGCTGCAGGTCAGTTCCAGGTTCAGGGTATCGGTCTCGACGGCGGCCGGGTCGAAATCGATGTCGACGATCGTGATCTGCGCCTCGAAGCCGGGGCTGTTATCCAGCAATTCTTCGTCGCGCCGCATGGCCCAGTAATGGCCGTGCTGCTCGGGCGTTTGCGCATGCTTCAGCGAATAAAACGGGCGGAACTCGACGATGGCTTCGCCGTGCGGCGTCTGGCGCACCAGGTTCACCGAATCGACGGCGTAGACCTCGAAAGCAAAGGCGCGGCGCGCGTCGCCCAGCAACGGATAGCTGGCCGTGGCATGGGTCAGGCGGATCGGCTCGCCGCGCTGGCGGAACAGATTGATGACCGGCGTGCAGCCGAGCAGCAGGTTGTTCGTGCTCAAGGTGCCGAGCATGCGCGCGGTGTTCGAATCGGGGCGGATACCTTGCAGGCCCAGGTGCAGGGTCAGCGTCTTGCAGCCCGGCGGCAACAGCGGCGCCAGCGCCTTCAGGTCGATGTCGAAGAAATTGAACTTTTCGGGGAAACAGAAGTATTCGGTCAGCAGTCGGTAAGCCGCATGCGAACGCGCCGGGAAGTCGATCAGGGCTTCGTCTTCCCCGAACCCGGCGGGCTGGACGGGAAGGGCCGGCAAGGCGATCCAGCGGCCGTTGTGGTCCGTTTCGACCCAGGCGGCAACACCGCGCATGAACAGCGCATCGCGCAGGGCCGCGCAGAACGAGGGTTCGCCGTCGATGAAGACGCGCAGTGCGGAGACGCCCAGCTGGCCGGTCCGCACCCCCTCGAAGGCGCCGGACAGGCCCAGGTGGATGCAGGCGCTGGCCCCGGCCGGCAGGCGCACCGCTTCCGGCGGGCTGATGATGGCGTCGAAGCGCGCGCTGCTGATGGCAAGCGGCGTCACGATCACCGGATACACGGTGCGGAAGGTGCAGGGGCCGCCGCGTACCGGACGGGTGGTGAGCTGGGTGCCGCGCGGGATCGAGCCGATGCCTTGCGCCGCGCCGCTGTCCATGTAGGCGATCGAGCAGGACGGAAAGGGCCGCAGGTAGTGCGGATACAACACATCGAACAGGGCTTCGGTGAATTCCGGGTAATCGTCGTCGAGGCGCTTGGCGATGCGTGCATTCAGCAAGGCAAAGGATTCGATCATGCGCTCGGTGTGCGGGTCTTCGCACACTTCGCCGCTGATCAACAGGCGGCCGGCGATCTTCGGGTAGCGCTCGGCAAATTCGCGCAGGTTGCGGCGCAGGTAGCCCAGTTCGCTCTCGTAATACGGCAGTAATTGTTCCAAATCAGGCTCCCGCAGGCGCGGCGCGGCCTGCCTTGCTGATGCTGTAGCTCAGCGTTGAGGGTTGCAGCACGGCGTCGAAGTTCACCGATTCCTGCGAGGTGCTGATCACGAGCAGGGCAGTGATCGAAAAGTTCAGGCGGTTCACCGTGTCTTCGCGCAGTTCCAGCGAGGCCTTGACGTTTTTCAGGCGCGGTTCGTGGCGTGCGATCACGCTTTCGATGCAGGCGCAGATGTGGGCGCGGTCGGTCGGGCTCGACAACGACAGATCGGCGAAGTCGATCAGGCCGTAGCTGACGACCGACTTGGCGCATTCCGGGAAGGGCGCGAGCATCTCGTCGGGCAGCACCGAACGCGTGTTCAGCAGGGCTTCGAGGTCGCGCGCCACCATGTCCTTCATGTCTTCCAGCATCGCGCGCGGGGTGGCGCCGCGCAGCGGCACGCCGAGCAGGCGGTCGAACAGTCCAGGCGTAAAACCTTTCATCGTGATCCTTCCCGCTGTGCATTGGTTCAGGGCAAACCGCATGTTGCCACGGTGTCCAGCGCCAACGTTTGAGCAACTTCACATGCGCAACTTCTGGCCTTGTTATTGTCCTTTGAGGAAAGTTCGGCCCACATCAACAAATACTTGAGGGATGCCAGAAACATGAGCAGCAAAGTACTCTGGGGCGAAGGCCTCCTGTTACGTCCACAACATTTCCAGCGCCAGGACGAATACCACGAACATTGCCTGAACAAGGGCATCAAGGCCGTCCACCCCTATGCCTGGGGCGTCGAGCGCCTGCAGATCGACCGCGAGGCCCTGGCCAGCAATGTGCTGCGTGTCGTCGACCTTGCCGTGCGCTTCCAGGATGGCGAGCTGGTCGACGCGCCCGGGGCCGATGCCTTGCCGGATGCGATCGACCTGGCCGCGCTGCAGCAGTCGCAGCAAAGTGTTACCTACTACGTGGCGCTGCCGGGCCTGAAACCCTTCAATGGCAACTTCGCCCAGCCGGGGCAGGCATCGAACACGGCGCGCTTCGTCCAGGCCAACCACGACACGCCCGATTTGTACACGGGCGCGGCGCCGGTGCAGCTGGCTTACCTGAAAAAGTCGGTGCGGCTGGTGTCCGACGCCGACCCGCGCGACGCCTATGTCCACTTCCCGCTGCTGCGCCTGCGCCGCGTGAGTACCGGCGGCTTCGAGCTCGACCCGTCGTTCGTGCCGCCCAGCCTGACGGTGGCCGCCGCGCAGCCGCTGTTCCAGCAACTGCGGCGCCTGCTCGACGCCCTGCAGGCCAAGGTGAGCGCGCTGTACGGCCACCACCGCGAGCCGAGCAAGAACGTGATCGAGTTCCGTTCCGGCGACATGAGTTCCTTCTGGCTCCTGCACACTGCCAGCGCGGCGTATGCCGAACTGACCCACCACTTCCACCATCCGGCCCTGCATCCCGAGCGTTTGTACGAACAATTGCTGGGCGTGGCCGGACGCTTGATGACCTTTTCGAAAAGCTGGACCCTGTCCGACTTGCCGCCCTACCAGCACAGCGACCCCGGCCCCGGCTTCACCAAGCTGCACCAGATCATCCGCGAACTGCTCGACACCGTGATCTCCTCGAAGTACTTCGCCATCGCCCTCAACGAAAGCCGGCCCTGCTACCACATCGGCATGCTCGACTCGGGCAAGATCGACGAGAAAACCACCTTCTATATCGCGGTCGGCGCCGAGATCCCGGCCATCGAGCTGGTCGACGTGGTGCCGCTGCGCTTCAAGGTCGGCGCCCCGGACGACGTGGAAAAGTTCGTGCTCTCGGCCTTGCCCGGCGTGCGCCTGCAGTACACGCCCCAATTGCCGGCGGCGGTGCCGGTGCGGCCCGACACCTGCTACTTCCTGCTGGAAGCAAAAGGGCAGATGTACGAGCGCATGATCAAGGCGCAGTCGATCTCGATCTACGTGCCGGCCGGGATGACGGAATTGCGGCTGGAACTGCTGGCCGTGGCCTCGTAAGAAGGAGACAGGCATGTCCGGACCACTCATTGTCCTCGGCGACAAGACCTCACACGGCGGCGCCGTCATCGAAGCCTCGCCGAACAGCGATGCCGGCGGCAAAGGCATCGCCCGCGTCGGCGACAAGGCGACCTGCCCGAAACACGGGCCGAACCCGATCGTCAGCGGCGACAGCACCCTGATCGTCGACGGCAAGCCGGCCGCACGCAACGGCGACAAGACCGCCTGCGGCGCCACCCTGATCGCCGGCCAGCAGGCCACGATCGACAACATCTGAACCGATTCCCATGACAACTGCGATTGCTTCGCCGGGCGGCTTGCCCGGCCCGCTGAAAGGCGGCCTGCTGGCCGTGGCCGTGTTGGGCGCCTGCTGGGGCGGCGCCATCTGGTACTGGCGCGGCGCGGCCAGCACGCCCGGCACCGCCGAGCTGGCGCTGGTGCTGCTGGCCTTGCCGCTGGCGCTGGTGGGGTCGATGTGGTTCGGCGGCAAGCTGCTGGCCCGGCGCGCGGCAGGGGCGCCGGCTGCCCCGGCTTCGACCGCTGTTAGCGCAGCGGCGCCCGCTGCCGCCTTGCCGGCGCTGGCCATCGTCTCGAGCGCAGTCCGTTCGCCGTACGGCGCATCGGCCGAGGAATTGGCGAGCGCGATAGCCGGCAACACCTTGCGGCCCGACCTGGATGCCGAACTGGTCGACGACGACGGCTTTCCGGTGGCGGCAGCGCGCTGCAAAGATGCCCAAGACGAAGCCTTCCAGGAAGAAATGGGCGAATGGCTCGTGCAGAACGGCATGCCGGACCTGCGCTTCGGTGACGTGCAATGGCGCGCCCTGACCCTGGGCAGCGCCGTCGTGGCCGAGCTGGCCAGCCGCGCCGGCGATTTGCTGCCGGCCGAGGGCAAGCCGCCCGTGTTGCGCCTGCTCCTCTCCCTGCCGGCGGACTGGACGCTGGAACAGCGGCGCGGCGCCAGCCTGTGGTTCAGGCACCTGGCCGCGAGCTTCGGCTGGCCCGCGGCGCAGGTCGTGCTGCCGGAAGCCGACAGTGCCCTCGCTTCGGCAACGGCATCCTGCACCGAGCTGGCACGCGAAGCGGCAAAGGAGACGGCGCCTGTCGTGGCGCTAGTGATGGCCTGCGCTTCGCATATCGGGCAAGACATTGTCGACGAGTGGGCCGGCAAGGGCATCCTGTTCACCTCAGGCCGGCCACAGGGCCTGGTTCCGGGCGAGGGCGCGGCAGGCCTGTTGCTGACCGACACGCGGCTGGCGCAATCGATCGCAGGCACCCTGTTTGCCCTGCTCGATCCGGCCGAGGAAGCCCCGCGCGAGACGGCAACGCCGGCACGGCAACGTGCGAACCCGGCCCTGCTGGGTGAATTGGCGCAGCGTGCCGGCCGTCGTGGCGAGACCGGGATGGCGGACATCGCCATGGTGGTGGCCGACAGCGGGCAGCGCCAGGGGCGCACCCTTGAACTGATGGGCATGGTCTCCAGCGCCATGTCCCAGCTCGACGAAAGCGAAGACGTGTTCTGTGTCGGCAGCGCCAGCGGCGCCTGTGGCGATGTGCCTTTTGTGACGGCGCTGGCGCTGGCGCAGCATGGAACCCTGGTGCGCGCTGCGCCTGTGCTGTGCATCGGTAACGAAGATGCGCAGGGGTGCCATGCATTCCTGCTGCGTCCGCCGATGTCCGATCTCATCTGAAACCGTCCGCGGCAGGCCTCGTCCGAAGCGTCCTACACCAGCTCAAGTCGCGCGCCGATTGGCTCTGCCGGGCATCGGACTACCATCGGGTTTTCTGCATTCGAGCTGGGAGAACATGATGGCAGGTAACAACGAGAATGAACGCGGCGACCGCCAGGATCGCCTGGATACGCAAGACAAGGACAGCAGCATGCGCAGCCGCGTCGATACCCTGTCGGCGCCGGTTTCCGCGAACGAAGCGGGCAACCAGCAGCAAGGCGCCGGCTCGGCGCGCCAGGGCGGCTTTCCGAGCGCTTCGCCCGAGAGCAATGTGAATCCGCCAGGTGCGCCGCAAAGCAGCCACGGCAGCGCTACCGGCCCGATTGCCGGCGGCACTATCGGTGCGGCACGCGGCAATGACAACCGCCAGTCCGGCATGGGCGCCGCCGCCGCAGGCGGCAACCCGGGCACCTCGATGGGCAGCCCGGACGGCGCCGGCCAGCAGGGCCGGGTCACCGGTATTTCGGACGGAAATGAAGTCGAGAAACTGGCGGAGAAAGACGAAGGCGGCGCGGGTGGCGCCGACTCCCGCTAAACAGCTAGCCCGTGCTGGTTTGGCGGATCGATTGATCGGCTGAACGAGCCGGCGCACCAACCCTCGTGCGCCTGTCGAGCGAAAGCCGGTTCAGGCCAGGGTGGTGGACAGACGGGGCAAGCCCTGCTGCTCGCGCATACCTGCGGCGGTGTATCCGGCACTGCCATGCTCGCCCTTGAGACGGAAGCGCTGCACGACCTGCTCGAGCGCGCTGGCCTGGTCCTGCAACGACGCCGCCGTCGCAGCAATTTCCTCGACCAGGGCCGCATTGTGCTGGGTAATCTGGTCCATTTCGCTGACCGCCTGGTGGGTCTGCTCGATGCCGGCCGATTGCTCGCTGCTGGCAGCGGCGATGTCGGCCACGATGTCCGACACCTTGGCGATGCCGCCGACGATGTCCTGCACGGTGCCGCCGGCCTCGCGCGCCAGGCTGCCGCCCTGGTTCACCTGGGCCACCGAATCGTTGATCAATACCTTGATTTCACGCGAGGCTGTGGCCGAGCGCTGGGCCAGGGTGCGCACCTCGCTCGCCACCACGGCAAAGCCGCGGCCCTGCTCACCGGCACGCGCCGCTTCCACCGCCGCATTCAGCGCCAGGATATTCGTCTGGAAGGCAATGCCGTCGATGACGTCGATGATCTCGACGATGCGCGCCGACGAGGCCTCGATATGCCCCATCACCTCGACCACCTGGCCCACCGCCTGGCCGCCGCGCACGGCCGCTTGCGCGGTGTTGCTGGCCATACTGCTGGCCTGGTTCGAATTGTCGGCGTTGTTCTTCACCGTGGCCGTCAATTCTTCCATCGACGCCGCGGTTTCTTCCAGCGCCGAGGCTTGCTGTTCGGTACGCGACGACAGGTCGATGTTGCCGTTGGCAATTTCGGTGGCGCCGCTGGACAGCAGCACGGCGCCCTGGCGCACTTGCGACACGATGTCGTTCAGGCCGGCATTCATGTCATTGAGGGCACGCAGCAATGCGCCGGTTTCGCTACGGTCGTCCGCGCGCACGTCGATATGGGTGGTCAGGTCGCCGGCGGCGACGGTGCGCGCCAGGTCGACCGCCTGTATCAATGGCCGCGTGATCGATTTGCTGATCTGGAAGGCAAGCAGGGCGCCGGCCACCATGGCAAACACGGTCATGCCGAGCATCAGGTAGCGCGCCTGTTCGTACGCGTGCTGTGCATGCATGGCATCTTCGTGGCTTTTTTTCCTTTGGAGTTCCATGAACTGGCGGATCGCGTCCTGCCACTGCGTCGTCGCCGGCCCGGCCGTGCCAAGCAGGTAATGGATGGCGTCCTGGGTATTCACCGCCGACAGCTCGAGGAAGTGGTTGTTCATCGGCCGCACGGTGCCGGCCAGGGCGTCCAGGTCGCGCATGAATTGCTGGCCTTGCGCATCGAGCGGCAGGGTGTTCAGTTTGGTAAAGGCGCGGTCGTATTGTTCGCGCGCCGCCTCGATCTTCGGTGCCTCGCGCTGTGCTTCAGCCTTGTCTTCCAACAATGCCATCGAGCGGACCACACGCGACACGATGTGCACCGAGTCCGACATCTCCTCGAGCAGCTCGATTTTCACCATGTTGACGCTGACGATATGCTCGGTGTCGGCATTGGTCTGCTTGATCTTCTGCAGGCCGGTCAGGGAAACGATGAGCAGGAAAAGAAGGATGATGCCAAAGCCCAGGCGCAGCCGTGCCTTGATGGTGTAGCGGAGGAAGGTCATGTTCGTTTTCTTGTAAGCGAGTTCGGACTGATCGAAGCGATCCGAGCAAGGACAAGGAAAACCATTTTCCATACCGCCAGGCTGGCGTCACCGGGCGGCTGTCTTGACGAATCAAACGACGAAGGCGTAGCTTACAAGAAACAAACTCTTATTGATGAATTCGTTACTTTTATTTCCGTTTGGAAAGCTAAAAAACAACAAAATAGTGACAAATTTGATGATGTTACAAGGAGCATTTTCAGATTGAGAAGAAAATGCTCCTTTCGCGACTTACTCCACCGTCACCGATTTCGCCAGGTTACGCGGCTTGTCCACGTCCGTACCGCGTGCCAGCGCCGTGTGATACGCCAGCAATTGCAGCGCCGCCACGTGCAGGATCGGCGACAGTTCGCCGTAGTGCTCGGGCAGGCGGATCACGTGCAGGCCGTCGCCCGAAGTGATGCGCGAATCGACGTCGGCAAACACATACAGTTGACCGCCGCGGGCGCGCACTTCCTGCATGTTCGACTTCAGCTTTTCCAGCAGCGCATCGTTCGGGGCGATGGTCACGACCGGCATCTCTTCGGTCACCAGCGCCAGCGGGCCGTGCTTCAGTTCGCCTGCGGGATAGGCTTCGGCGTGGATATACGAGATTTCCTTCAGCTTCAGCGCGCCTTCCAGGGCGATCGGGTAGTGCATGCCGCGGCCCAGGAACAGGGCGTTCTCCTTGCGCGCGAATTCTTCGGCCCAGGCGATGATCTGCGGCTCCAGCGCCAGCACCGAGGACAGGGCGACCGGCAGGTGGCGCATCTGCTTCAGGTGTTCGGCTTCCTGTTCGTCGGTCAGGCGGCCGTTTAC
>Ga0308160_10007632_pt1 | contig 10700 bp, 7 predicted proteins | sample PhyFR1_FD_201036 | JGI IMG/M metagenome (GOLD analysis project Ga0308160, IMG submission 201036) | Phyllosphere microbial communities from UC Gill Tract Community Farm, Albany, California, United States - DLSLF.R1 | ecosystem: Host-associated > Plants > Phyllosphere > Unclassified | place: USA...
AGAAAAAATCATTATTCTCGATTTTGGATCCCAGTACACACAATTAATTGCAAGAAGAGTTCGCGAGCTAAACGTTTACTGTGAAATTCATCCCTTTAACAACATTCCTGAAATAACTTCAAACGTAAAAGGTATCATCTTTTCCGGAAGTCCATATTCTGTAAGGCAGGAAGATGCCCCGGCAATTGAGCTGGAACGGTTTATGAATAATTACCCGGTATTGGCGGTTTGTTATGGCGCACAGTACATCGCATTGCATTCCGGTGGCGATGTTCAGCCTTCATCAACCAGAGAATACGGCAGAGCCAACCTGGGCTATGTTTCAGGAAACAGTAAACTGTTTAAAAACATCCAGGAAAGTTCACAAGTATGGATGTCGCATGGCGATACCATTACTGAAGTTCCAGATAATTTTGAGATTATAGCAAGCACCGATTCTGTTCGTGTGGCAGCATACCAGGTTAAAAACACAGAAACCTATGCCATTCAGTTCCACCCGGAAGTAACACACAGTACAGATGGTAAACAATTACTTGAAAACTTCCTGGTAGATATCTGCGGATGTAAGCAGGAGTGGACCCCCGATGCCTTTGTTGAATCTACCATTGCCAACCTGAAAGAACAATTAGGTGACGACAAAGTAGTTCTTGGTTTATCTGGCGGTGTTGATTCGAGTGTTGCAGCGGTGTTATTACACAAAGCTATTGGTACCAACCTGCATTGCATATTTGTAGATAACGGTCTCCTTAGAAAAGACGAATACGATGCTGTTTTAGAACAGTACAAACATATGGGCCTTAACATCAAAGGTATTGATGCTAAAGACCGCTTTTTAAGTCAGCTTGCTGGTTTAAAAGATCCTGAACTTAAACGTAAAGCCATTGGCCGCGTGTTTATCGAGATATTTGATGATGCTGCACATGAAGTTCAGAACGTTAAATGGCTTGGTCAGGGTACCATCTATCCCGATGTGATTGAATCGGTTTCGGTAAAAGGTCCTTCAGCTACAATCAAGTCGCACCATAACGTTGGTGGATTGCCGGCATACATGAAATTAAAGGTCGTAGAGCCACTTAATACTTTGTTTAAGGACGAAGTAAGGCGGGTAGGTAAAACGCTTGGTATCGACGATGTAATTCTTGGTCGCCATCCTTTCCCGGGTCCGGGTCTAGCCATCCGTATTCTTGGTGATGTAACCGCAGAAAAAGTGGCCATCCTTCAAGAAGCAGACGCGATTTATATAAACAATTTAAGAGAAGCAGGGTTATACGATCGGGTATGGCAGGCAGGCGCAATATTCTTGCCTGTGCAATCTGTTGGCGTAATGGGCGATGAGCGTACCTACGAAAACGTGATTTGCTTAAGAGCAGTGGAATCTGTGGACGGTATGACTGCCGACTGGTGTCACTTGCCTTATCCAGTACTCGCAAAAATTTCTAATGAAATCATCAACAAAGTAAAAGGAATTAATCGCGTTGTATATGACATCAGTTCTAAACCCCCTGCAACGATTGAGTGGGAATAAATCCTTAATTGTACTGGTATTTGGCTTGCTGCTGTCAGCTTGCTCACCCAAGATACAACCAAAAACTACCCCTTCGGCAAAAACGCCTGAACCTGAAAAGGAGAAAGCTGCTGAAGTAGCTGATAAAAAGTTTACGGAAGCAACAATCTCTATGTTGCTTCCGTTCAAACTTAACCAGATCAATCCAAAAACACCAACAAAGGCCGAAGTCGAGAAAGCAGCACTTGCCATAGATTTTTATCAGGGCTTTATGCTGGGCATTGATTCGGCTGCCAGTTCCGGACTCAATTTTCATGTAAATGTTTTGGACACCCGTGATTACAACGGTCAGATTGAGCTTTTAAGCAAATCGCCTGGTCTGTCATCCAGTAATCTTATTGTCGGTCCCGTTTATCCTGAAGGCATTAAGTACTTCAGCAAATTTGCCATAGCGCATAATTTGCCGGTGGTATCTCCACTTGCCGCTTCTCTACCAGAGGAATTTAATAACCCCAACCTGATTTCGATTGTCAATAATATAAACCTGCATGCCACTAAAATCGGCGATCACATTGCTAAAAACTATAATACGGCAAATCATGTGGTGGTATTAATAAATCCTAAAAAACCGGATGACGAAGTATTGGGCGCACCGTTAAGGCAGTATTTCAGTGGTATGAAAAACCGGAAATTTGCATTCCAGGAATTTGCTTCTGTATTTTCCATGGAAATGAAAGTGCAGAAATTAAAGAAATATGTGCTGGTGTTAACTTCTTCTGATAAGAGCTTTGTTACTGCAACAATCGATAAGCTGATAAAAATGCAGCGTGCAGGTCTTGATGTCCGCCTTTACGGCCATCCAAACTGGATGAAGCAGACTTACCCGGCAGAGAAATTACAGGCCTTAAACACCATCATCAGTGCTTCCTATAAGGTAGATTACAAACGTCCGCCAGTTATTAGCTTTGTGAAAAAATATCGGGAAAAATACCAGTTTGAACCAGGTGAATATGCTTTTAAAGGTTATGACATTGGTCTATACTTCGGCAATCTGATTGCTAATGCTGGTCCGGATTTCACTGGCCAGATCACCAAACATAAATACCGGGGCTTGCATAACAATTTTGCTTTCGTTTATGATCCCAAACTGGGATTCATCAACACCAGTCTTATGTTGCTTCAATACAAGAATTTTGCGCTAAATACCATTGAATGAAAGTAGAGCATCAAATCAAAACTTTTGAGCGAATATTAAAGGAATACGACGGCGCATTGCCATTGCATCGCTTTCTGGTAACTTATTTCAAGTCCAATAAGCAGATGGGCTCTTCTGACCGACGTTGGGCCTCCAGATATCTCTATAGCTTTTTCCGTCTGGGTAAAGCCTTAAAAGCGCAGACCTTGCTGGAGCGTTTAACCGTTGGCGATTTTTTATGCAATACCAGCAGTAGCTTAGTTCTGGAAAGCAATAAGCCAGAATGGGTGGAGCAGGTGGCATTGCCTGTAGCTGCTAAACTGGTATTGGTAAAAGACCATTTTCCAGACTTTGATTTGGCCGAGGTATTTCCTTTTCAGGCAGCACTGTCGGACGAGGTAGATGTACTCCAGTTTTTGGAATCCTTTTTCATTCAACCAGATTTATTCATCCGGTTTAAAGCCAAACACGCAAAAGAGATTCATACCACATTGACTGAAGCTGGTGTACCTGTTAAAGAATTGTCAGCCACTGTTTTTTCGCTCCCTAATGGCACTAAGCTGGCACATCTCCTTCCAGACAACAAAGACTACCAGGTTCAGGATTTATCCTCTCAGAAGACCGGAAATTACTTTCAGCCAAAACCATATGAATACTGGTGGGACTGCTGTGCTGCATCAGGCGGTAAATCTTTGCTTTTGCATGAAATGGAACCGAAAGTTCAATTGCTGGTTAGTGATGTAAGGGAAAACAGCTTAAATAACCTGGACGAGCGTTTCAAAGCTGCCGGGATCAACAAGTATCAGAAAAAAGTGCTTGATCTGCTTGTTGATAATGAGCAGCATTTACACCATTATGAATTTGATGGCATTATCCTGGATGCCCCTTGTTCTGGATCAGGCACCTGGGGCAGAACCCCGGAAATGCTGTACTATTTCGATCAGCAAAAAATCAATACCTATAACCATCTGCAGCGTTCCATCGCAGCCAATGTCGTTAAGTATCTTAAAAAGGGAAAATACCTGATCTACATCACTTGTTCTGTCTTTAAAGCAGAGAACGAAGAGGTGGTGGCTTATTTGCAGCAGGAACTCGGCTTGGAACTGGAACAAAAAGAAGTGATAAAAGGTTACGGGGAAAAAGCAGATACGATGTTCGTAGCCCGCTTACTAAAACCCTAATGCAACTTCTGAAACCAAGCCATGAACTTTCCCTTCAAATACCGAAGGGCTTCAAAGAAAATGGCTAGTATGCCAATGATCAGTGTATATTGTTCAAAGTTGTTCATGATCTCATTTGCTTAACAATTGCTTAAGCGGATTGTTTATATCAAAATAACGATAATTTTTTACAATCCTGTATTGTTGCGGAATAATTTAATGGCAATGGCCAAAAGGATGATTCCGAAAGCCTTACGTAAAATATTCAAGCCAGTTTTTCCAAATAACCGCTCCAGGCGGTTGGTATTCTTCAATACAAAATATACAAATAGCATATTAATCAGAATGCCCACCAGAATGTTCTGGCTCGCATATTCGGTTTTCAGGGACAACAAGGTGGTCATGGTTCCTGCACCCGCAATCAGCGGAAAAGCAAGGGGTACAATTGAAACGGTTTCTACGGATTCTTCTTTAAAAAGTGTAAGTCCCAATACCATTTCCATGGCAAGGGCAAAGATCACAATGGAACCTGCTATGGCAAATGAAGCCACATCAAGACCAATGACTTTAAGTAGTGATTCACCGGCAAAGAGGAAGATAATCATCAGTACCGTCGCAACAATACTAGCCTTCTCTGACTCCAGGTGCCCGGCTTTACGTCTCAGTTCAATAATGATCGGGATGGAGCCTAAAATATCAATAATGGCAAATAACACCATAGAGGTTGAAACGATCTGACTTACATTAAATTCCATGGTCTGTATGATTTGCCACAAAAGTAAATCTATTAACGCCAATTCAAAATAAAAGCGGCCATCTTTTGGATGGCCGCTTTTATTTTATCGGAAATATTGAACTTAATTTTTCAGTCCTTTTTGTTTCTTTCTAACAACAGAGTTTTTAACGCTGTAAGTGAAATAGATTGCAAAACCGATTGCCATCCAGATCACAAGTCTTTCCCAGTTGTGGGCACCAAGACCAACCATCATCAGGATACAAACCAATGCGCCTAAGATTGGAACAAATGGCATGAAAGGCGTTTTGAACGGTCTAACACGATCCGGATCTACTTTCCGTAACACCAATACACCGATACAAACTAACGTAAAGGCAAACAGCGTACCGATACTGGTCATATCACCTACAACATCTCCGGGAACGAAGGCCGCAAACAGACCTACAAATACCAGGAATATCAAGTTTGATTTATAAGGTGTTTGATATTTAGGGTGTACAGAAGAGAACACTTTAGGTACCAAACCATCTTTAGACATCGAGAAGAATACCCTTGATTGTCCCAATAACATCACCAGGATTACAGAAGAGAAACCTGCAAGGATCGCTACGGTAATCAATACCGATAACCAGTGATAGTTGTGCATATAGGTTTCGATGGCATAAGCAACAGAAGCTTCTTTACCAGCTGCCGTAAATTCTGAGTAATTGGCTACACCAGTTAATACGTGACCGAAAAGAATATAAAGTACAGTACAGATCGCTAAAGAAACTAAAATACCAATAGGCATATCTCTGCTTGGGTTTTTCGCTTCCTGCGCTGCAGTTGAAACGGCATCAAATCCAATGAAAGCAAAGAAAACTACACCAGCACCAGCAATGATACCGGAAATACCAAATTTACCGAAATCTTCCTTGAAGAAACTCAGGAAGCTCTTATCACCGTTAGTCCAGGCAACTTCACCCGCATTAACCGGAATGTAAGGTGTGTGGTTTACCGGGTTCATATAACCCCATCCAATTGCGATAAATACAACAACGATCGCTACTTTAAGAATTACAATGATACCATTGATGGTAGCAGATTCTTGTGTTCCTCTAATGAGCACAAAAGTTAAAAGTATTACCACGAAAAGAGCAGGTAAGTTTATAATGCCCTGAATTCCACCACCCAGGCCGTCAACGCCGGCAAGTGAAGTTTGAAAAGGGGAGTGACAGTACTCATAGGGTATGGAGACACCAAACGTCTCTAAAAGCTTATTGAGGTATTCTGACCAGGCAATGGCCACAGTGGCTGCACCTACGGCATATTCAAGAACTAAATCCCATCCAATGATCCAGGCCACTACCTCACCCATAGTGGCGTAAGAATAAGTGTAAGCACTACCAGCAATCGGAATCATAGATGCAAACTCTGCATAACATAATCCGGCTAAACCGCAGCCTATAGCTGCCAGAATGAAAGAAAGGGTTACCGCTGGACCAGAGTGATCTGCAGCAGCAGCAGCAGTTCTAACGAACAATCCGGCTCCGATGATAGCACCAATACCAAGCGCAATAAGGTTCCCAACACCCAGCGTCCGTTTCAGTGTTCCTTCGCCACTTTCCGTAGACTCCTGAATCAAGGCGTCTATCGATTTTTTAAATAACATAGATTAAGGTTTAGTTTGTTTGTTTCAATAAAATGGAAATTGTTTTATTTTTTTTAATATAGCTCCAAACCTAATTAAAAATTATCTAAAAATAAAAAGGGATTTCTATCGGAAATCCCTTTTCACAGTAACATTATCAGTCATTTTACCGAAAATCGTTAGCAGCTTTTTTAATGATGGTTAAATTGTTGAATTTTCCGTTCAATTTTTATAACTTTTTCTTTAATCGTGGCATTTGTTTGCGTGGCATCCCCCACTGCAATATGTGGTGCAATAATTAAAGAGACAATGGACATTAATTTAATTAAAATATTCATTGACGGTCCGGAAGTATCCTTAAATGGGTCACCAACCGTATCACCGGTTACAGATGCTTTATGTGCATCTGATCCTTTGAACTCCATTTTACCTTCTATCAATACCCCTTTTTCAAAAGATTTCTTTGCATTGTCCCAGGCACCACCAGCGTTAGACTGGAAGATTCCCATCAGCACCCCCGAAACGGTTACGCCGGCAAGCATGCCGCCCAAAACCTCCGGACCGAAACTAAAACCAATAATAATGGGTACAATTAAAGCAATGGCACCTGGAAGCATCATTTCGCGGATGGAAGCCTGGGTGGATATGGCCACACACTTTTCGTATTCCGGTTTAGCCTGATACTCCATGATACCAGGAATATCCCGGAACTGCCTTCTTACTTCCTGTACCATCGACATGGCCGCCCGGCCAACTGCTGAAATACATAATGCAGAGAAAATAAATGGGATCATGCCGCCTACAAACAACCCGGCAAGTACATCAGCCTTATAGATGTCAATGGTGGTAATACCCGAGATCCCTGCGAATGCTGCAAATAAGGCCAGTGAGGTTAAAGCTGCTGATGCAATCGCAAAACCTTTTCCTGTTGCTGCCGTCGTGTTTCCAACGGCGTCAAGGTTGTCGGTACGTTCCCGAACTTCTTTCGGACAGCCGCTCATCTCTGCTATTCCACCTGCGTTATCTGCTATCGGACCAAACGCATCAATCGCCAGCTGCATCGCCGTTGTTGCCATCATCCCGGCAGCTGCAATAGCCACGCCGTAAAATCCGGCAAAGTGGTAAGAGCCGTAAATCCCCGCTGCCAAAACTAATATTGGCAATACCGTAGACTCCATACCGACAGATAATCCACCAATGATATTGGTTGCATGCCCGGTAGAGGATTGCTGAATGATGGATTGTACGGGCCGTTTACCCATTGCAGTATAATATTCCGTAATTAAACTCATTAAGGTACCTACCACCAGTCCGACCAGTATTGAATGGAAAACGTCATCTGCACCAAACTGAAAATTCCGGATCTCCATCTGTTCTGGCAATAACCACTGCACGGCAAAATAGGATGCGATTGCAGTCAGGATAATGGACATCCAGTTTCCAAGGTTCAGGGCTTTCTGTACACTGTCTGTCTCCTTTGAAATCTTAACGAACCAGGACGAAACAATGGAAAAGAGCAGTCCCAGTCCGGCGATTAACATGGGCAACAGGATCGGTGCCATACCGCCAAAGTTATCTTCAGACCGGATCTCCTGGCCAAGCACCATGGTCGCCAGGATTGTAGCCACATAGGACCCAAATAAATCGGCACCCATACCAGCAACGTCACCCACGTTATCACCCACATTATCTGCAATGGTTGCCGGGTTACGCACATCATCTTCCGGAATGCCGGCTTCCACTTTTCCAACCAGATCCGCGCCAACATCTGCAGCTTTCGTATATATACCGCCGCCTACGCGCGCAAATAGGGCAATACTTTCTGCTCCTAAAGAGAAACCTGCAAGTACTTCAATGGTTTTCTTTAGCTCGGGTCCGTTAGCCGCAGAACCAGGACTCACAAAGGCATAATATAATATAATGAACAAACCGCCCAGTCCGAATATGGCAAGTCCGGCCACGCCGAAACCCATCACCGTACCACCAGTAAAAGAAACTTTCAAGGCCTTAGCCAAGCTTGATCTCGCCGCCTGGGTGGTGCGCACATTGGCTTTAGTTGCTATGCGCATACCAATATAACCTGCGGTAGCAGAGAAAACGGCACCAAGTAAAAATGCAAGGGCAATAACAGGGCTGGAGTGAATTGGATTTTGAGGCGTACCCTCCATGGTGCCTGACCAGGCCAGTAACGCACCCGCAATGATTACAAAATAAGAGAGCACTTTCCATTCCGCTTTTAGAAAAGCCATAGCACCATCGGCGATATAGCCGGCGAGTTCCGTCATGTTTTTATCGCCGGCATCCTGCTTGCTTACCCAGGCACTCTGGACGGCCATGAAAAGGATACCAATGAGTCCGAAACCCGGAATCATGTAGATCAGGTTGTTTTGTAGAAACTCCATACGTTATATTTGGTTTAATTGGTTAGCAAGGCAAGCCTATACAAAAATAAAAGAGTTTATGGCTTTACCAAATTTATAATATGCTGAGCATGAGGCTGGCAGTTTTATTATTCGTTTTTTTAAATATCTTAGCGCGATAACGCAAAACATACTTAATCATCTAATGGAAAAAGAAACGCAGGAGGATCATCATTTTAAACGGGAACTGGGCTTATTAGACGGCACCATGCTGGTTGTAGGCTCCATGATTGGTTCCGGAATCTTTATTGTTAGTGCCGATATCACCAGGCAGGTTGGCTCTGCCGGCTGGCTTACCCTGATCTGGGTACTCACCGGATTGGTTACAGTAATCGCTGCGGTAAGCTACGGCGAGTTAAGCGCCATGTTTCCTAAAGCTGGCGGACAATATGTATATCTTAAAGAAGCCTACAATAAACTCATTGCTTTTTTATATGGCTGGAGCTTCTTCGCGGTGATCCAAACCGGGACAATTGCTGCAGTGGGTGTGGCTTTCTCTAAATTTGCCGCCTACTTGTTTGAACCATTGAGTGATGAAAACATACTTTATCAGTTGGGCGACTTCAAACTCAACGCCGCACAGCTGATGTCTATTGTAACCATTATGCTGCTTACTTATATTAATAGTAAGGGGGTTAAAAATGGTAAACTGCTTCAAACTTTCCTTACCGTCATTAAGATCGTATCGCTTTTTGGGTTGATTATTTTCGGATTTACCATTGGCGCTAAAGCGGAAGTCTGGAATGCCAACTGGTCCGATGCCTGGAACAGCAGTTCCTTTGATGCGGGTACCGGTTCATGGGTGGCCATCTCGGGCACTGCCCTTATGGCGGCTGTTTCGGCAGCTATGGTTGGCTCTTTGTTCTCCAGTGATGCCTGGAACGGGGTGACCTTCATTGCCGCGGAAATCAAGAATCCGGAAAAGAATGTCGGCTTGAGTTTGTTTTTAGGAACATTCATCGTTTCTGTGATTTACATACTGGCCAACCTGATGTACCTATCAGTAATGCCTTTAAATGATATTGCTTTTGCAAAGTCAGACCGGGTAGCAGTTGTTGCGGCACAGCACATATTCGGCAATACCGGAACGCTGATTATTGCCATCATGATTATGATCTCTACTTTTGCCTGTAACAATGGGCTGATCATGGCGGGTGCACGGGTGTATTACACCATGGCAAAGGATGGCTTGTTCTTTAAAAAGGCAGCAATATTAAATAAATCGAGTGTGCCTGCCTGGGCATTATGGTTCCAGTGCATCTGGGCATCAGCGCTGTGTTTAACAGGTAAGTATGGAGACCTTTTAGATTATGTCATGATCATCGTGATCATTTTTTATATCTTAACGATTTACGGAATTTTCATCTTAAGACGAAAAATGCCTGATGCGGTACGACCATACCGTGCATTTGGATATCCTATACTGCCGTTTTTCTATATCATCGTAGCTTCGGCAATTTGTATCTCCTTATTGGTTACAAAAACAAGTACCTGTGGCTGGGGCGTGGTTATTATGCTTGCCGGTATACCGGTTTATTACCTCACAAAACCGAAAGAAGCTTAAGTTTATTATAATCTATAGCTTAATTATACTGCAAATAAAAAGGGCTGAACTGGGAAAATCCGGCTCAGCCCTTTTTATGATAGGTAAATCCTGATTACTTCATCAGTGCCAGGAAAGTGGGCACTTCCTTATCATTGCTGGAGAATTTGATCAATCTTTTATTTGTGCCATAAAGATACATGGACGGATATTTATCAGGCTTAAAGGTTGGGATGAAAGCCTGAGATTTATCTTGTAAAACGGTTACATTTTTCATCGTTAGCAAAGGCTTTGCAAAATTACTCATGAAATAATCGATGGAACGAAATTCATCCATAGACACCAGGTAGACATTTACTTTGCCCAGTTGCGCAGTTTGCCTGGACAAATCACCAGCAACTTTCTGACAATGCTCACAAGTGGCATCAAAAAACATTACAAAGGCTTTTTTGGTCGTAGGGATCTGTGCAGTGGAAAATGCTTTTCCATCTTTGGTATAGAAAATCGCATTT
>Ga0308160_10007633_pt1 | contig 10699 bp, 7 predicted proteins | sample PhyFR1_FD_201036 | JGI IMG/M metagenome (GOLD analysis project Ga0308160, IMG submission 201036) | Phyllosphere microbial communities from UC Gill Tract Community Farm, Albany, California, United States - DLSLF.R1 | ecosystem: Host-associated > Plants > Phyllosphere > Unclassified | place: USA...
AATTTTCCGCAGCCCTGGCCGAGCGTGCCCGCGCCGGCGTGAAGGTGCACGTGATGCTCGACTTCATCGGCAGCATCAAGATGAGCGACGACGCCATGCAGAAAATGCGCGACGCCGGCGTACAGCTGCAGCGCTATCACAAGCCGGCCTGGTGGAAACTGGCGCGCCTGAACAACCGCACGCACCGCAAACTGTTGATCGTCGATGGCGTGGTCGGTTTCACGGGCGGCGTCGGCATCGCCGACCAGTGGCGCGGCAACGCCCAGGACGATGATCACTGGCGCGATACCCATTTCCGCGTGCAGGGTCCGGTCGTCGGCCAGATGCAGGCCGTGTTCACCGATAACTGGCTCAAGGCCACCGGGGTCGTGCTCGACGGCCCCCTGTATTTCCCGCCGCTGCAGGCGGTAGGAAGCATGCCGGCCCAGATGTTTTCCAGCTCGCCCACCGGCGGCAGCGAAAGCATGCACCTGATGTACCTGATGGCGATCACGGCCGCGCGCACCTCGATCAACATGTCGGCCTCGTATTTCGTGCCGGACGAACTGACCATCCGCGCCCTGATCGCCGCCGCCAAACGCGGCGTCAAGGTGCGCATCATCACGCCCGGCAAGGAAATCGATTCCGACGTGGTGCGCCTGGCTTCGCGCGAGCGCTGGGGCGACCTGTTAAAAGCCGGAATCGAGATCGCCGAATACCAGCCGACCATGTACCACGTGAAGGCGCTGGTCGTGGATTCCCTGATGGTCTCGGTCGGCTCGACCAACTTCGACAACCGCTCGTTCAGCATCAACGACGAAGCGAACCTGAACGTGCTCGACGCCGATTTCGCGAAGGCGCAGGACGCCATCTTCGACCAGGACTGGCAGCGCGCCCGTCGCATCACCTATGCGGCCTGGCAGAACCGTTCGTGGGCCGAAAAACTGAGCGGAGAATTTGCTTCGCTGTTCGGTTCGCAGCTGTAAATATCGTTTGCATTCACCTACGTAAACACCGGAAATATCGGTTGACGAGCTGGGGAGGGATTACGGATACTCTGGGCTGCTCCGCGGAGCCATATGTATCTTCAACCCTTCCTGATCGATCGCGAATGAAAAAGACCCTCCTCTCGCTGGCCATCCTGACCAGCTTCGCCGCACAAGCGGACGAAGGCATGTGGATGCCGCAGCAGCTGCCACAAGTAGCCCAGCAACTGAAAGCCGCCGGCCTCGAACTCGACCCGGCCACGCTGACCAAACTGACCGAATTCCCGATGGGCGCGGTCGTGAGCCTGGGCGGCTGCTCGGCTTCGTTCGTCTCGCCGCAAGGCCTGGTCGTCACCAACCACCACTGCGTCTACAACAGCGTGGCCGTCAACTCGACCCCGCAGAAAGACCTGCTGGCCAACGGTTTCCTCGCTAAAACCCTGGCCGAGGAAGTGCCTGCTTCGCCGGGCAGCCGCGTGTTCGTAACCGAAGAAGTGACCAATGTCACCGACCAGATCATCGACAAGAAAGTCGCCAAGCTGACCGGCAAGGCACGTATCGACGCGATCGAAAAGAACCAGAAAGAAATGGTCGCCGCCTGCGAGAAGACCCCGGGCTACCGCTGCACCGTGGCCAGCTACTACGGCGGCCTCGAGTTCTACCGCCTGAAGCAGCTGGAAATCCGCGACGTGCGCCTGGTGCACGCGCCACCGGCCGGCGTCGGCAAGTTCGGCGGCGACACCGACAACTGGATGTGGCCACGCCACACCGGCGACTACGGCTTCTACCGCGCCTACGTGTCGAAAGACGGCAAGGCTGCCGACTACTCGGCCGACAACGTGCCGTACGTGCCGAAGCACTTCCTGAAAGTCGCCACCGAAGGCTCGAAGGAAGGCGATTTCATCATGGTCCTCGGCTACCCTGGCCGCACCAACCGTCACCGCCTGCCGTCGGAAGTGCAGTACACCTTCGACTGGAACTACCCGGCCTTCGTGCAAGCCTCGGGTGACGTGCTCGCCATCATCGAGCGCGAAACCAAGAACGATCCGGCTGCCAAGCTGAAGTACGCCGGCCAGATCGCGGGCGTGAACAACTACTACAAGAACCGCAAGGGCATGCTGACCTCCTACGAGAACAGCGATTTCCTGCAGCGCAAGACCGCCGAGCACAATGCGATGAAGGCCTGGGTCAACGCCGACAGCGCCCGTAAAAAACAGTTCGCCGGCGACATCGAGACCGTCGAGAAGCTGATCGCCGAGCGCGACAGCCACACCAAGGAAGGCTTCTACCTGGGTTACGCCCAGCCGCGTTTCCTGAGCTCGGCACGTACCCTGTACCGCCTGGCCAACGAACGCACGAAACCGGACGCCGCGCGTAAATCGGGCTACCAGGAACGCGACATGGCACGCATGACCTCGGTCATCACCGGCCAGGACCGCACCTACGACGAAAAGGTCGACAAGGCGCTGGTCATGCACTTCCTGACCAAGTACCTGGCCCAGCCGGCCAAGGAACAGGACACCGCCTTCAACGCCGCCCTCGGCATCCGTTCGGGCATGAGCCAGGACGAACTCAAGGCCGCGATCGACAAGGTCTACGCCGGTTCGAAGCTGGCCAACAAGGAAGAGCGCACCGCGTGGCTCAAAAAGTCGCCTGCCGACTTCAAGGCCAGCGACGACAGCTTCATCAAGGCAGCCGTGGCCATGTATGACGCCGACCTGAAGGACGAAGCCAAGTCCGAAGAACTCGGCGGCAAGATCCAGAAGGCCTATTCGGGCTACATGAAAGCGAAGATCGCCTACATGAACAGCAAGGGCCAGGCCGTCTACCCAGACGCCAACGGCACCCTGCGCGTGACCTTCGGCAAGATCGCCGGCCGCGACCATGGCGCCGACGGCACCGGTTCGTGGACCGCGTTCACCACCGTCAAGGGTGTGGTCGCCAAGCACACCGGCGAAGGCGAGTTCAACGCCCCGACCGCCCAGCTGGCTGCGATCAAGAACAAGGACTTCGGCAAGTATGTCGACCCGGTCCTGAAGACGGTGCCGGTGAACTACCTGGCGACGCTGGACATCACCGGCGGCAACTCGGGTTCGGCAGCGCTGAACAAGCGCGGCGAGCTGATCGGCCTGGCATTCGACGGCACCCTGGACTCGATCATCTCGGACTGGGACTTCAATGCGGCCAATACCCGCGACATCCAGGTCGATGTGCGTTACATGCTGTGGAACATGAAGCACGTGGACAAGGCGGATAATCTGCTGAAGGAAATGAACGCGCTGTAATGTGATCAGGGCGCCCCGGTGCCCTCTTCCAGACAAAGCCACGTTGCCGACAGGCGCGTGGCTTTTTTTGTCTTTGTTGGATCACAACGACACAGAAAAATATTTTCCTTGATACAAGATTAAGTACCGATCGGAATGATCGGAACCTGGATGGAATGCATTGCCGCGGCCAGCGACGAGCAGGCAGCGAGCGTGCGCGAGATCAATGTCGCGGTCGACCACGTCGACAACCTGACCCAGCAGAACTCCTCGCTGGTGGAACAGGCGGCGGCCGCCGCCGAATCGATGCGCGAGCAGGCGCAGGCGCTGGCGCAGCAGGTGATGGTGTTCCGGTTGGCCTGAGTATGCGCTACCGGTTCACGATTGCTCAGGCCGGCGGCGCCGGCGACAGCAGCCCACGCACGGCCGCCGCCAGCTCCTCGCGCGCGTAGGGCTTGCTGAGCAGGTTCACGCCCTCGTCGAGGCGGCCGTTGTGCATCACCGCGTTCTCGGTATAACCCGAGGTGAACAGCACACGAATGCCGGGATGGCGCGCACGCGCGCGTTCGGCCAGGACGGTGCTGCTCATCGTGCCCGGCATGATCACGTCGGTGAACAGCAAATCGATGCGCTGCCCGTCCTCGAGCAGGGCCGCCGCGGCGTCGGCGCTGGCGGCGCTGAGCACCGTGTACCCGAGCTGGGTCAGCATGGCGCCGACGTTGTCGCGGATCTCGGCCTCGTCGTCCACGACCAGGATCGTCTCGTCGCCGCCCCGCACCGGCGCCACCGTCTCACTCTTGCGTGCGCTCGCCGCCTGGTCCGTGCCCGGCAGCAGGATGTTGACCGTCGTGCCGGCGCCGGGCGCGCTGTCGAGGTCGATATGGCCGCCACTCTGCTTGACGAATCCGTACGCCATGCTCAGGCCCAGGCCAGTCCCCTTGCCCACGCCCTTGGTCGAGAAGAAGGGCTCGAAGGCGCGCGCCTTGACCTCGTCAGCCATGCCCACGCCGCTGTCGCGCAGCGCCAGGTGCACATACGGGGCGCCGTCGCGCAGCGTGTTGGCCACGGAAACAAGCAGCGTACCGCCTTCCGGCATCGCATCGCTGGCATTCAGGACCAGGTTCAGGATCACGTTTTCCAGCTGCTGCGGGTCGGCTTCGACGTTCCAGGCATCCGGTGCGATCTCGTAGCGCATCTCGACGCGCTCGCCGACCGCGCGCTTGAGCAGCAGGTCGATGCCTTCGAAGACCTCGTCCAGCTTCAGGGCGCTCGGCTGCAAGGGCTGCTTGCGGGCAAAGGCGAGCAGCTGGGCCGACAGCTTGGCGCCGCGCCGCACGGCCGTCTGCGCCGACTGGCAGCGGTCCTGCACCTTGGCGTTGGCGGCGGCCAGCATCTTGATCAGGTCGAGGTTGCCGTTGATGATGTGCAGCACGTTATTGAAATCGTGGGCGACGCCGCCGGTCAGCTTGCCGATGGCCTCGAGCTTTTGCGCATGCATCAGGGCCGTCTGCGTTTCTTCCAGCGAGCGGGTGCGTTCCTGCACGAGGCTTTCCAGGTGGGTTTGATGGCGCTCCAATTCGAGCCGCGCCAGATGCTGCTCGGTCACGTCCTGGCCCTGGATGAAGATGCCCGCCAGTACTCCGTCGGCGCCGATGTTCGGCTGGAACAGCACGTCGATATAGCGCTTCTCGGTTGCGCCGTCCGGGCCGCGCTGCAAAACCAGCTTCATGCCGTTGGCTACGTGGGGCTGCCTGTCGCGGGCGGCGCTGTCGATCAGCTCGAACCAGCCCTGCCCTTCGAGCTCCGGCAGCGCCTTGCGGATCGGCAGGCCGACCAGCAGGCGCTCGCCGACCAGGCGTCCGAACGCCGCGTTCACGATCTGCAGGTGGCAATGGTCGCCGCCGAGGACGGCCACGAAACCGGGTGCCTGTTCGAACAGGCTCAGCAGGCGAGCGTGCTGGCTCTCGAGCCTGTCGTTGGCTTGCGCCAGCAGCTCGGCGTGCTGTGCGGCGCGCAGGTAGACCCGGTTGACCTCCTTCAGGTACAGGCCCAGCATCACCAGCGCCGCCAGCAAGGCATTGATGCGGCCGACGTACCAGCCGACCGACAGGCGCGTTCCGCCCGCCATCGTGATCGCGTTGTCGAAGGCCAGCGCCACCATCGCCACGCCGATCCAGGCGCTGATCGGCGTACGGAAGCGCGTCGCCCGCCACAGCATGAACAAGGCCGCCATGATCACGGCCTGGATGAAGGGCGCGTAGCCGCTATGGGTAATGCGGTTGAAGTCGCCTGCCACGTCGACCACCGGCAGCAGCGGCTCGAAACGCGTGACGGCGGCCAGCGTGATGAGAATGGCCGCGCCGGTCCAGGCCAGGCACTGCAGGAAGGCGGCACCGGTGTCGGCGACACGCCGTCCCGGCGCGCGCAGTTCGGCCAGCGCGTAGCAGAACAGCATGCCGGTCGCGCTCAGGTGCCAGAAGAACCACAGCCAGATGGTGGTCTGCCCGCCGCCCAGCAGGCGCACATCCGGAATGAAGGAACCGGGCACGGACAGGAACTGGGCCAGCAGGATGGCCGCCGTGTACACCGAGCCGCCCCACAGATAAAGAATGGCGTAGGTGCCGGTCTGCTTGAAGTAGCCATACAGCAGATAGGCGGCGACGCTGTAGGCGCCGATGATGGCTGTCTGGTAGGACGGCAGGAAGACGGGAATGGCGGGCCATTTGGTCGCCGCGATCGGCATCAGGAGCACGGTCACGATGGCGATGGCGATGGCGGCCAGCAAGGCCTGGCGCTGGAAGGGCGGCAGCGTGCCGGAGGTTCGGCCGGCCTGGGTCGTGGTGGAAGCGGTCTGGGTCATTGCTGTACCTGAAGTGCTGCGGTGAAAGCAAGATCCGGTCGCTGCCGATGCCGGTTCAAAGGTGACACCGTCCTTGCGAAATGTTGCAGGGTAACACCCTTTGGCACACGCTTCCCGAAAAATTTACCGCGTTCGTCCGCAAAAAAAAACGCCGCGTCGATCGCGGCGTTCTTGTCAGCAAAACGGTATTACAGCTTCTTGTTCAGCCGGCTATGCCTTACGCTGTACAGGAAATAGGTAGCAATCGCCGCCGCCATCCAGATGAAGAACACGCGGAAAGTCGCATGCGGCAAGTCCTTCATGATGTAGAGGCAGGCTGCGATCGACAGGCCCGGCACCACATACGGACCGAAAGGCACGCGGAAACCGTGCTCGGCATCCGGTCCCTGCTTGGCGCGGATGACCGGTACTGCGATCGAGACGACGATGAAGGCCGTCAGCGTGCCCATGCTGACCATGTCCCACAAGAAGGTCGAGTCGACCAGGCCGGCCACCAGGCCCACGACCAGGCAGACGATCAGGGTATTGCTGACCGGCGCGCCGCTCTTCGGGTTCACTTTCTGGAAGGTCTTCGGGATCAGGCCGTCGCGGCTGATCGCGTACAGGATGCGGGTCTGGCCGTAGATCGTCACCAGGGTCACCGAGAACACCGACACCACCGCGCCGGCCGACAGCACCAGCGCCGGCCAGGCCTGGCCGGTAACGTTCTGCAGGATCACCGAGAGGCCGGCCTGCTGGCCCTCGAACATGTGGGCCGGCTGCGCCCCCATCGCCGCCAGCGCGACCAGCATGTAGAAGGCGGTGACGATCACCAGCGCCGCCAGGATGCCGATCGGGACGTTGCGGCGCGGATCCTTGACCTCTTCGCCGGCGGTGGCGATCGTGTCCAGGCCGATGAAGGAGAAGAACACGGTGCCGGCAGCGGCCGTGACGCCGGCCATGCCGGCAAAGCCCTTGCTGTTGTCGGTATTGAAGAAGGGCGTGAAGTTGTTGGCGTCGAAACCGGTGAAGGCGATCGCCGCGAAGAAGGCGAGGATCGCCAGTTTCACGACCACCATGATGGCGTTCGTCGTGGCTGACTCCTTGGTGCCGCGCACCAGCAGGACGCAGCACATGGCCACCAGCAGCACCGGCGGCAGGTTGAAGTTCCCCGAGTGGACCGTCAGGTTGCTGTGGTCCGAGACGAACATGGGCGAACGCAGGGGCGCCGGGATCTCCCAGCCAAAGGCGTTCTGCAGGAAGTTATTTAAATAATCCGACCAGCCGATCGCCACCGCACTGCCGGCCAGGCCGTATTCGAGCAGGAGGCAGGCCGCGACAATGAAAGCGGCGAACTCGCCTACCGTGGCATAGGCGAACGAGTAGGAAGAACCCGAGGCCGGCACGCGCCCGGCCAGCTCGGCGTAGCACAGGGCGGTCAGGCCGGCGGTGATCGCGGCGATCAGGAAGGATAGAATGACGGCGGGGCCCGCTTTCGGTACCGCTTCGACCATCGTGAAGAAGATGCCGGTACCGACGGTGGCGCCGACGCCGATCATCGTCAGCGGGAACAGGCCCAGGGTACGGTTCAGGCCGCCGCCATGGACGGCGTGGCTGTCTTCGTGTGCGCGCTCAGCCGGTTTGGTACGAATCAGCTTCTGGCCCAGTGTCAGGTTCACGGTAATCCTTTGTCACTCAATAGGGAAATGGCTGAGCACACAATGCCGCCAAAGTTCGCGATTATAGGGCCGTTCCGCTGTTGTTGAGAAAATAGTTTTCTTAAAGATGCATTTGCAATGCGTATTTTCTGACGCTAGAATACAGTCGTTCTTTCCTGAAGACATCTTATGCGCCTGACCCGCTTTTCCGACATTGGTTTGCGCGTGCTGATTTACCTCGAGCGCGCCGGCGAACGCCCGCATCCGGTGACCGTTGCCGAGATCGCCAAGCAGTTCGCGATCCCGCAAAACCACCTGGTGAAAGTGGTCGGCCACCTGGCGCGTGCCGGCTGGGTACGCGCCCTGCGCGGCCGCAACGGCGGCCTGCGCCTGGCTGCCGATGCGCACCAGCTAACGGTGGGCATGGTGCTGCGCGAACTCGAAGGCGACGACGACCTGGTCGATTGCGAAACGATGCGCTGCGCCCTGAGCCTGGACTGCCAACTGCGCGGCATATTAAAAGCCGGCATGCGCGCCTTCTATGCCGAGATGGACCGCTACACCCTGGCCCAGGTCACGGAAGGCAGCACCGGCGAGCAGATCGTCCGGATGCACAAGATGTTCTGGAGTGGAAGCACCGCCGGCACGGCCTGAGCCCGCCAGCGCACACGCCCGGCTTGCGGGCGTTTTTTTGAACTTTAAAGTTGCATTTAAAATGCATGAATGAGGAAACCACGATGATCTCCGCCGCCTCCCGTCCCTATATCGATGCCAGCGTTCCCGTCCTGCGCGAACACGGCCTGACGATCACCCGCCTGTTCTACAAGAACATGCTGGCCGAGCATCCGGAACTGACGCGCCTGTTCAACATGGGCAACCAGGCCAGCGGCGCGCAGCAGCAGTCGCTCGCCTCGGCCGTGTTCGCGTATGCCGCCAACATCGGCACGCCGGAGGCGCTGGGACCAGTGGTGCAGCGCATCGTCCACAAGCACGTCTCGATCGGCATCCGCGCCGAGCACTACCCGATCGTCGGCCGCCACCTGCTGGCCGCGATTGCGGAAACCCTGGGCGACGCGGCAACGCAGCCCCTGCTCGACGCCTGGGCCGAAGCCTATGGTTCGCTGGCCAATCTGCTGATCCAGGCGGAAGCCGAGATGTACAGCACCGCAGGCATCGAGCCGGGCGAAACGCGTCCGATGCGCGTGACGGAGGTGAAGCGCGAGAGCGAGAATGTGCTGTCGATCCGTTTCGTTCCAGCAGACGACAAGCCGCTGCCGCCTTTCAAAGCCGGCCAGTACGTCAGCGTCGCCGTCGACCTGCCGGGCGGACGTCATCAATTGCGCCAGTACAGCCTGTCGGATGCGGCGGGCAAGGACAGCCTGCGCATCTCGGTCAAGCGCGAGGATGCGCTGGACGCAGCGCCGGCCGGCGAGGTGTCGAACTGGATCCACGCGAACGTGAAGGAAGGCAGCGTGCTGCAGGTGACGCACCCGTTCGGCGAATTCACGCCGGATACCGAGTCCGATGCGCCGATCGTGCTTCTGTCGGCCGGCGTCGGCATCACGCCCATGGTGTCAAGCCTGAACCGCATCGCGCTCGTGAATCCGCAGCGCCGCGTCATCTTCGGCTACGCCGCGCGCGATGCGGCGCACCATCCGCTGCAGGACGACGTTGCCGCTGCCAAGGCCGTCATGCCGAACCTGCACGTCGCGACCTTCTATGAAGATATCGGCAATGCCGCCGACGGCGTGATGGCCGGCCGCATGGACATCGCGCGCCTGCCGCAGTGGGACCTGGAGACGACCGACGTGTGGCTGTGCGGTCCATTGAAATTCATGCAGGCGCAGTGGCTGGCGCTGCTGAACGCCGGTGTGCCGGCGCCGCGCCTGCACCGCGAGGTGTTCGGTCCGGATCTGCTGGACCACCTGCTGTAATCCAGTTTAGTGCAGGATGGTGGGTGGGCGCCCCGCGCCCACCTACCATACGATTACAACATCTGGACGTTGCGTCCGCTGGTATTGCGCTGGGTTGGCTGGCCATATACCCGGATCGGGCCGGAACCGCTGGTCGACGCGAACACCGACTGGCGCACGGTGGCCGAGATGCCGCCCGAGCCGCTGCTGGACAGGTCGCCCTGTTCGCTGCTGAGGTTCGCCAGGTCGGCGCTGCCTGAACCGCTGACGCGCACGTTCAGGCTGCGCACGGCGCCGCTGGTCTGGACCGTGCCCGAACCGCTGATCTGGATGCGCGCATTATCGCCGCGCACCTCGCCGATCACCACACCGCCCGAGCCGCTGACGACGACGTCGGCACTGCGCGCACGCAGGTCCCCGGCTTCGATCTTGCCCGAACCCGACACCCTGGCATCCAGCTCGGCCACGTTGCCCGAGAGGCGCGCCACGCCCGACCCGCCCAGGCGGACCGACAGCGGCTCGCCTTTCAGATCGCGCACCGTCACATGGCCCGAGCCGCCGGAGTGCAGGTCCGTCAGGCGCGGTACCGTATAGGTCACCTTCAAAGGCGTCGTGCTGCGCAGGCGGCGCTCGGTCTCGATATGGAGGGTGGAACCGCGCGTCTCGGTCTTCACATAAGGCAGCAGGTTGCTGTCGCCCTCCACCACCAGCGAGGGCGCACCGCCGACGCGTACATCGACGATCATCGATCCCCCCACGTCCAGCCCGGTCAGCGCCGCCACGGCGCGCGTATCGCGTGCAGGGACGCCGTTGCCGTCGACGCTCTGGCCGCTGAAGGGCGTGTGGACCTGGTAGTCGCGGCCGTTGTCCGACGGGGTGGCGATGACGATGCAGCCGCTCAGGGCGGCGACGCAGGCAAGGGCGATCAGGGTGCGCATGGAGAACCTTTCCAGTAGTGGTTGCGTTATCAATGCATTCACTCTAGAGCGAGTCCTCCTCGTGGTCACGCCAGGTGCGACGAACTGCGCATTTCACGGCCTGAAGCGCAAAAAGTGCCGAT
>Ga0308160_10007635_pt1 | contig 10696 bp, 8 predicted proteins | sample PhyFR1_FD_201036 | JGI IMG/M metagenome (GOLD analysis project Ga0308160, IMG submission 201036) | Phyllosphere microbial communities from UC Gill Tract Community Farm, Albany, California, United States - DLSLF.R1 | ecosystem: Host-associated > Plants > Phyllosphere > Unclassified | place: USA...
ATGTGACATGTCGGCTATGGTCGACGCAGGTCGTCGGCGCGAATCGGGTTGCGCACCGGCGGCCGACCCCGGCGCCCTCCCTTCCCTGCGGTGAGGGCTCCACGACGGGCCAGGCGCCTCGCGCCTGGCCCGTTCATCAGCGTGGGGCCGGGTCGTTCCGCCCCGGACGGGACGTCGCGTCACCGGCCGTCCCGCGACCACTCCGCGCTCGACACCGGCGTGCGGTCACGGCGTGGAGGCGAGCTGCGGCGCCCGGGCCACGAGGTCGTCGACGACGCGGGTGGCCGCGGTCGTGAGCGGGCGCACCTCCGCCGTGACGAGGGCGTCGTGCTGGAGGCCTCGGAGGGCGTCGACGGCGACCCGCGCCTCCGGCACGGCCACCGCCTCCGGCACGCCCTGCGCCACCAGCCAGCCCGCGACGAAGTCGTGCCAGCGGGCGGCCTCGCCCCGGGCCGGGCCCTGCTCGCCGGCGACGACCTCGAGCAGGGCCGCCTCGGTCTCGAGGCGCAGCAGGTCACGGCCGCGCTCGCTGGTCGAGTCGGCCCAGGCGTCGAGCAGGTGCGACCGGAGCGCCCGGCCGTCGAGGGTGGTCGGGTCGACCGCCAGCGCGGCGTCGTGCCGCGCAACGACCCCGCGCACGATCTCGGCGACCAGCTCGGCGCGGTTGCCGAAGTGGTAGACGAAGACGTACGTGCTCACCCCGAGCGCATCGGCGAGGGTGCGGAACGACACCGTGGCGATCGACCGGCTGCGGAGGTGCTCGATGATCTGCGCGAGCAGCTCGGGCTTGCGGGTCGGGTCGGGTCTGCGAGGCACGGGAGCCCCTCCTCTGCGAGGGCGAGCAGCCCGGCCCTGCGCCGGGTCGTCGGCCCGGTCGCACGATAACAGACGGTCGACCCGCCGCCCCGGCTCCCGGACGACGGCGGCGGGCGGGGTCCGCGGGCTCCGCGGAACGGGCCCGACGACCCCGATCGACACCCGGCCCGATGACACTCCAGAGTTCCGTCTTTGACATGTCAGCACTCCACCCGGTACATTCGACACAGTGCCGCACGACGCGTCGCGGGTGATCCCCCTCGACGCAGTGCGGTGCCGACGTGCCCCTCGCCCGCGCAGCTGGTCCTCGACCGCCGTGCGGCCGGGCACGTGGGGGCGCCCGCCGTTCGGGTCGGTCGGGTGCCCTGTGCCGGGGTGTCCGCCGTTCGGGTCGGTCGGACCCCCGGCCCTCTCCCCTGTCTTCTCGCCCCGTGCCCTGTCCGTCCACGACGGCGACCTCGTGGCGGGGCCCCGTCCGCGGCCGGCCGGGTGCCCTACGGCCGCGGGGCCTCGCCCGACCGCAGCTGCTGCTCCCGCTCGCGGACGGCTCGACGGAGCGCCCGCTCGGCGTCCAGCCCCTCCGCGGTCGCCGCGTCGACGCGGGCGAGGAGCTCACGCCCCCACGCGAGCTCGACGTCGGGCTCGGCGTCGAGCGCGCCGTCGACAGGGGCGGCGGGCGGCGTGACCTGACCGGCCGACCGGCGCCGCGACTCCACCTTCTGTGCCCTCGCCAGGGCGGGCAGGCCGAGGGGCACGCCGTCGTAGGCGCTGCGGCGGTCGGCTTTCTCCTGGGCCTTGGCGGCGGACCAGAGCCGGACGATGTCGTCGACGTCGGCGGCCTCGTCGTCGGCGAAGACGTGGGGGTGCCGACGGACGGTCTTCGCGGCGACGTCGCGGACGACGTCGGCCAGGTCGAAGCCCTCCCCGGGCGCCCTCGCCGCGATCGCCGCGTGGAGCACCACCTGGTAGAGCACGTCGCCGAGCTCCTCGCGGCGGTCGGCCGGAGTGCCCGACTCGATCGCCTCGACGAGCTCCGACGACTCCTCGACCAAGTAGGTGACGAGGCTCTCGGCGGTCTGGGCGCGGTTCCACTCGCAGCCGCCCTCGTCGGCCAGCAGGGCCTCGACCACGCGGACGAGCGCCGCGAGCTCGACGCCCGCGCGGCCGTCGACGCCGTCCGTCACGGTCGGCTCAGCTCGCCGCGGCGGAGCTGTCGGCGGACGGGCGCGGCGCCTCGGCGCCGTAGATCGACGACATGAGCTGCTCGACCCAGGTGATGAGCTCGCCGTCGGGCAGGGCCTCGCCGTGCTTCCGCGGCAGGGGGACGCTCACCGAGCGCGTCTGGCCGAACCAGCGCGAGCCCGGGTACATGCGCTGGAGGCGCACCTGCATGCTGTCGGGCAGGTCGAGGCCGGCGACCCGGAGGTTGCTGCCCATGACGACGACCTCGCTGAGCCCTGCCTTCTGGGCGGCACGGCGGAGGCGCGACACCTCGATGAGCGCCAGCACGGACGCCGGCGGGGCGCCGTAGCGGTCGGTGAGCTCCTCGAGCACGGCGTCGATCTGCTCGTCGGTCGACGTGGGCGAGCTCGCGGTCGAGAGCTTCTGGTAGGCCTCGAGGCGGAGACGCTCGCTCTCGACGTACTCCTCGGGGATGTGGGCGTCGACGGGGAGCTCGAGCCGCAGCTCGGTCTGGCCCTCGGCGACCTCGCCGCGGAAGGCGCCGACGGCCTCGCCGATCATGCGCAGGTAGAGGTCGAAGCCGACGCCGGCGATGTGCCCGGACTGCTCGCCGCCGAGCAGGTTGCCCGCCCCGCGGATCTCGAGGTCTTTCAAGGCGACCTGCATGCCCGCGCCGAGCTCGTTGTTCGCCGCGATGGTCTCGAGGCGGTCCTGGGCGGTCTCGCTGAGCGGCTTCTCGGCGTCGTAGAGGAAGTACGCGTAGCCGCGCTCGCGGCCCCGGCCGACGCGGCCGCGCAGCTGGTGCAGCTGGCTGAGGCCGTACTTGTCGGCCCGGTCGATGATGAGCGTGTTCGCGTTGGCGATGTCGAGCCCGGTCTCGATGATGGTGGTCGAGACGAGCACGTCGAACTTGCGCTCCCAGAAGTCGACCATGACCTGCTCGAGCGTCGACTCGGCCATCTGCCCGTGCGCCACGGCGACCCGCGCCTCCGGCACGAGCTCGGCGATCTGCGCGGCGACGCGGTTGATGCTCGAGACGCGGTTGTGGACGTAGAAGACCTGGCCCTCGCGGAGGAGCTCGCGGCGGATGGCCGCGGCCTTCTGGCGCTCGCTCTCGGGGCCGACGAAGGTGAGGATGGGGTGGCGGTCCTCCGGCGGGGTCGCCAGGGTCGACATCTCGCGGATGCCCGTGACGGCCATCTCGAGCGACCTCGGGATCGGCGTCGCCGACATCGCGAGGATGTCGACGTTCGTCTTGAGCTTCTTCAGCGCGTCCTTGTGCTCGACGCCGAACCGCTGCTCCTCGTCGATGATGACGAGCCCCACGTCTTTGTAGACGATGCTCTCGCTGAGGAGGCGGTGGGTGCCGATGACCATGTCGACGGTGCCGTCGCCGAGGCCCGCGATCGTCTCGCGGCTCTCCTTCGCCGACTGGAAGCGGCTGAGGCTGCGCAGGTGCACGGGGAAGCCGGCGAACCGATCGGCGAAGGTGTCGAAGTGCTGCTTGACGAGCAGCGTCGTCGGCACGAGCATGACGACCTGCTTGCCGTCCTGGATCGCCTTGAAGGCGGCCCGCACGGCGACCTCGGTCTTGCCGTAGCCGACGTCGCCGGAGAGCAGGCGGTCCATCGGGATGGGCCGCTCCATGTCGGCCTTGATCTCGTCGATGGTCGTCAGCTGGTCGGGCGTCTCGGCGAAGGGGAAGGCCTCCTCCAGCTCGCGCTGCCACGGGGTGTCGGGCGGGAACGCGTGGCCCTTCGACGCCATGCGCGCCGAGTAGAGCTTCACGAGCTCGACCGCGATGTCGCGCACGGCGCGACGGGCCTTGCTCTTGGCGCTGGCCCAGTCGCTGCCGCCCATCTTGCTGAGCGTGGGGGCCTCGCCGCCGACGTAGCGGCTGAGCAGGTCGAGCTGGTCGGTGGGCACGTAGAGCTTGTCGCCCGGATAGCCGCGCTTCGACGGCGCGTACTCGAGCACGAGGTACTCGCGGCTGTTCTTGACGGCGTTCTTGCCGCCGGTGCTGACCTCGCGGCTGGTGAGCTCGAGGAACTTGCCGATGCCGTGCGTCTGGTGCACGACGACGTCGCCGGGCTTGAGCTGCAGCGGGTCGACGACGGCCTTGCGGCGGCTGGCGAGCTTCTTCACCTGCCGGGAGTCGTAGTTCGCCGAGCGGCCGTAGAAGTCGCTCTCGCCGAGCACGGCGACCTTGGCCTCGGCCAGCTCGAAGCCGGCCTCGACCCCGCCGGCGACGAGCAGGGCGACGCCCGGCTCGAGCTCGTCGGGCAGGTCGTCGAGCAGGCGAGCGGCCACGGCGCGCTCGCCGAGCACGTCGCGGGCCCGCTCGACGAGGCCGACGCCCCGCGAGGTCACCACGACGCTCCACCCGTCGCGGAGGCGCTGCACCACGTGGTCGACGGCGCCCTCGGCGTGGCCGCTGAAGCTCGGCACGCTCTCGGCCTCGACGCGCACGTAGTCGCCGGCCGACGCGGCGGCGTCCTCGTCGCTGAGCACCTCGCCGGTGTCGAACGAGCTCATCGTGAACCAGGTGCGGTCGCCCGCCGACTCGCGGAGCTGGCGGAGGGTGATGAAGTCGCCCGCGTCGAGGTCGATGGGCGCCTCGGCGCCGGCGGTCGCGGCGTTCCACGCCGCGGAGAGGAACTCGCGGTTCGTCTCGGCGAGGCTCTGGGCACGGGAGTTCACGCGCTCGGGCGACAGCACGGCGACGGAGGCGCCCGCCGGCAGGTAGTGAGTGAGCGGCACGAGGCCGTGGACGAGGGCGGGCGCGAGGGACTCCATGCCCTCGACGGGGATGCCCTCGGAGATCTTGGCGAGCATCTGCGCGAGGCTCGGGAACTCGTGCTGCATCTCGCGAGCCCGCTGCCGCACGTCGTCGGTGAGCAGCATCTCGCGGCTCGGCGGCAGCTCGACGCCGGGCACGTCGCCGTCGAGGCTGCGCTGGTCGGCGACCGAGAAGCGGCGGATCTGGTCGACCTCGTCGCCGAAGAAGTCGACGCGGACGGGGTGCTCGGCGGTGGGCGGGAAGACGTCGAGGATGCCGCCGCGGACGGCGAACTCGCCGCGACGGGTGACCATGTCGACCCGTGCGTAGGCGAGGCCGACGAGGGACTGCGAGATGGCGGTGAGGTCGTGCCCGCGGGAGCCCACGGTCAGCTCGACCTGGTCGATGTCGGCGAGGTTGTCGGCCAGGGGCTGCAGGGCGGCGCGGACGCCGGCCACGACGACGATCGGGCGCACGGCGTCGGGCGTCGCGGCGGCCTCGGCCGACCAGGCGGCGAGGCGCCGGAGCGCGTGGATGCGCTTGCCGACGGTCTCGGCGCCGGGGCTGAGGCGCTCGTGCGGCAGGGTCTCCCACGCGGGGAACTCGATGACCTCGGCGTCGGGCAGGTAGCTCGCGAGCGAGCCGCGCACGGCCTCCGACTCGCGGCCCGTCGCCGTGACGACGAGCATCGCCTGAGGACCCTCGCGGCGGGCCAGGAGGCCGGCGACGAGGGGGACGCGCAGACCGTCGACCAGGCTGTAGTCGGTGCTGCGACCGGCCCGGTCGAGGGCAGCGGAGAACGTGGAGGCGCGCGACAGCGCCGAGATCAAGCCCGCGAGTATCACCCAGCAAGGCTACTCGGCACGACCGACAGACAGCCCGCGGGTTCGCTGAGGGCTCAGCCCCCACCGGGGATGCCGCCCTGGGGAAGGGAGCTAGCTCTTGGCCGTGTGGAACTTGAGCTGCGCGCTGGAGCTCAGGGGATCGCGGAGCGATCCCGCGACGCCAGCGCCGACCACGTCCGTGGTCGGTCACGTGCGGGGCGCTCTAGCTCTTCGCGGTGTGGAACTTGAGCTGTGCCGCCGTGAGCCCGTCGGCGGCGATCATCTCGACGGCGTCGGCCGCGTCGGCCACGAGGATCGGCAGGGTCTGCCGCTCGGTGGGCGTGAAGTCGCGCAGCACGAAGTCCGCGGCCGGCTGGCGCCCCGGGGGGCGGCCGATGCCGACCCTGACCCGGAGGAACTCGTTCGAGCCCGTCGCCGCGATGATGTCGCGCAGGCCGTTGTGGCCGCCGTGGCCGCCGCCCTGCTTGATCTTGAGGGTGTCGAAGTCGATGTCGAGCTCGTCGTGCACGACGATCAGCCGCGACACGTCGAGGTCGTAGTACTTGAGGAGGGCCGCGACCGGGCCGCCCGAGAGGTTCATGAAGCTGCCGGGCGCCGCGAGCACGAAGCGGGGGCCGCCCGGTGCCGGGCGGCCCTCCGCGACGAGCGAGTTCGTCCTGTGCTTCTTGAACCCCGCCGACAGGCGGTGGGCCAGCTCGGCCAGCACCATCTGCCCGACGTTGTGCCTGTTGCCGGCGTAGCCGGGCCCGGGGTTGCCGAGCCCGACCACGAGCCACTGGTCGCTCAGGGGGTCCTCCTCAGTGATGCAGCGGCGGGGCGTCAGACGGTGGTGCGGGTGCTACTCGGAGCGCTCTTCGTCCTCGATCGAGGGCACGTCGCCCTCGGCCTCGGCGGCCTCGCCCGACTCGTCGTCGACGGCGTCGGTGGTGAGGTCGAGCTGGGGCACGGAGACGCTGGTGACGAGCACCTCGGGGTCGGTGACGAGCACCGCGCCCTCGGGCAGGGTGACGTCGGAGGCGTGGATCTGCGCGCCCTCCTCGAGGCCCTCGATCGAGACGACGACCGACTGCGGGATGTCGGTGGCCGACACCTCGAGCGAGATGACGTTGAGCTCGACGACGTGGATCGTGCCGGGAGCCGACTCGCCCTCGATGTGCACCGGCACGTCGACGGAGACCTTCTCGCCCTGGCGGACGACGATGAGGTCGATGTGCTCGATGATCTGCTTCACCGGGTCGCGCTGGATGTCCTTGACGAGGGCGAGCTGCTTCGTGCCCTCGATGTCGAGCGTGATGAGCGCGTTCGAGCGACGCGTGATGAGCATCGTCTCGTGGCCGGGGAGGGTGACGTGCTGGGGGTCGGTGCCGTGGCCGTAGATGACCGCGGGGATCGCGTCGGAGGCGCGGATCTTGCGGGCCGCTCCCTTGCCGAAGCTGGTGCGCAGGGTGGCGGACAGGGTGTTGTCGTCGGACATGGTGGTCTCCGTTTCTGCAGGCCCTCGGGCCTGGGGGTGTGTGGTCGGTGTCAACTCGAACGCGCGTCGCGTGAGGAGGGACCCACAGCCGTGGAGCGACCACCCAGAGGGCGGTCTCGGGACTGAGTGCCTGCCTACCTCGTCGATCACGGATGCCGGGGCATCCCTCGCCGAAGTTCAGCTGCCCAGGTTACACGCGGCCCGGGCGTGTCGCCAACCGGTCGAGGACCTCGGCCACGATCTCGTCGGGGCCGGCCTGCACGTCGACGCTGGTGCCGGGCTCGTCGTCGGCGAGCGGCTCGAGCGCGGCGAACTGCGACTCCATCAGCCCGGGCGGCATGAAGTGGCCCTTCCGGGCCTTCTGGCGCTCCGCCACGAGCTCGCGGACCCCGGTGAGGTGGACGAAGCGGAGGCGGTCGTCGCCCGAGCGGAGGACGTCGCGGTACGAGCGCTTCAGCGCCGAGCACGCGACCACCACGCCGTCGTCGCCGGCCTCGCGGATGCGCCGGGCGACGATCTCTAGCCAGGGCCGACGGTCGTCGTCGTCGAGCGGGTGACCGGCCGACATCTTGTCGCGGTTGGCCTTCGGGTGCAGGTCGTCGGCGTCGACGAACGGCACGCCGGCGCGCTCGGCCAGCAGCTCGCCGACGGTCGACTTGCCCGACCCGCTCACGCCCATCACGACGACGGGGGGCAGGGTGGTGGTGGTCATGCGGTGTCCTTCCGAGACGGGCGGGTCCCGACCAGCGTAGGCGCGCCTCCCCCCGTCCGCCGGGGGTGCCTGACGGTGCCTGTCAGTCGGTCGGCGGCGAGGCATAGTCTGCGGTCCACCGACCTTGAGGAGGCACCGTGACCGAACACGGAGACACGAGCGAGCAGACCGCGCAGGCGAACATCGGAGTGGTCGGCCTGGCCGTCATGGGCTCCAACCTGGCGCGCAACCTGGCGAGCCGCGAGGGCAACACCGTCGCGGTCTACAACCGCTCCCCCGAGCGCACCGACACCCTGATGAGCGAGCACGGCGACGCCGGCTTCGTCGCGTCCAAGTCGATCGAGGACTTCGCGGCGTCGCTGCAGAAGCCGCGCACGGCGATCATCATGGTGCAGGCCGGGAAGGGCACCGACGCCGTCATCGACCAGCTCGCCGACCTCTTCGAGGAGGGCGACATCATCGTCGACGGCGGCAACGCGAACTTCCAGGACACGCGGAGGCGCGAGGCCGCCCTCAAGGAGCGCGGCCTGAACTTCGTGGGCGCCGGCATCTCGGGCGGCGAGGAGGGCGCGCTGAAGGGCCCGTCGATCATGCCCGGCGGCTCGAAGGAGGCGTACGAGACCCTCGGGCCCATCCTCGCCTCGATCGCCGCGGTCGCCGAGGGCGAGCCCTGCGTCACCCACGTCGGCAGCGACGGCGCCGGCCACTTCGTCAAGATGATCCACAACGGCATCGAGTACGCCGACATGCAGCTCATCGCCGAGTCGTACGACCTGCTGCGCCGCGTCGGGGGCCACGAGCCGGCCGCCATCGCCGACGTCTTCGAGGAGTGGAACCGCGGCGAGCTCGAGTCGTACCTGATCGAGATCACCGCCGAGGTGCTGCGCCAGACCGACGCGAAGACCGACGCCCCGCTGGTCGACTCGATCGTCGACCAGGCGGGCTCGAAGGGCACCGGCGTCTGGACGGTGCAGAACTCGGTCGGGCTGGGCGTGCCCGTCGGCGGCATCGCCGAGGCCGTCTTCGCCCGCGCCGTCTCGTCGAAGCCCGACCAGCGCGCCGCCGTGCAGGCGACGCTGCAGGGTCGGCCCGAGGTGCAGGAGGCGGGCGACGGCTTCGAGGACGACGTGCAGAAGGCGCTCTACGCGTCGAAGATCGTCGCCTACGCCCAGGGCTTCGACGCGATCATCGCGGGCGCCCTGGAGTACGGCTGGGACATCGACAAGGGCGCGATCGCGAAGATCTGGCGCGGCGGCTGCATCATCCGCGCGCAGTTCCTGAACCGCATCGTCGACGCCTACGAGAAGGACGCGACCATCGCGACCCTGCTCGAGGACGACTACTTCGCCGCTGCCGTCCGCGACGGCGAGGACGCCTGGCGCCGCATCGTCGCCAAGGCGGCGCTGTCGGGGATCCCCGTGCCCGGGTTCGCGTCGGCGCTGTCGTACTACGACTCGCTCGCGTCGGAGCGCCTCCCCGCCGCCCTCATCCAGGGGCAGCGCGACTTCTTCGGCGCGCACACCTACGAGCGGGTCGGCGAGGAGGGCGTGTTCCACACGCTCTGGTCGGGCGACCGCTCGGAGATCGAGACGGAGCCGTCGACGCACTGAGTCGCGGCGGGCCGGAGACGCCGAACGGCCGTGACTGGGTCCGACCCGGTCACGGCCGTTCTGTGGCGCAGGTCCCGGGGTGCCCGGGGGCGCCGTCGGCTGCGCCTCCTGGTTCGACGGAGCCGCTACGCGGCGCCGTCGAACATCGACGTGACCGACCCGTTGTCGAAGACCTCGTGGATGGCCCGCGCGATGAGGGGGGCGATCGGCAGGATCTCGAGCTTGTCGAACTTCTGGTGCTCGGTCAGCGGCAGGGTGTCGGTGACGACGACCGAGTCGATGAACTCGCTGGCGAGGATCTCGGGGGCCGGGTCGCTGAACACGGCGTGGGTCGCGGCGACCACGACGCCGATCGCGCCGGCGGCCTTGAGGGCCTCGGCGGCCTTGACGATGGTGCGGCCCGTGTCGATCAGGTCGTCGACGAGCAGGCAGACGCGGCCCTCGACCTCGCCGACGATCTCGTGCACCGTCACCTGGTTCGGCACCAGCGGGTCGCGGCGCTTGTGGATGATGGCGAGGGGCGCGTCGAGCTTCTCGCTCCAGATGTCGGCGACGCGCACGCGGCCCATGTCGGGCGACACGACCGTGAGCGTCGCGTTGTCGAGCTTCGCGCGGAAGTGCTCGAGCAGCACCGGCATCGCGAAGAGGTGGTCGACGGGGCCGTCGAAGAAGCCCTGGATCTGCGGGGCGTGCAGGTCGACGCTCATGATGCGGTGGGCGCCGGCGGCCTTGAACAGGTCGGCGACGAGGCGGGCCGAGATCGGCTCGCGGCCGCGGCCCTTCTTGTCTTGCCGCGCGTACGGGTAGAAGGGGGCGACGACCGTGATGCGCTTGGCCGAGGCGCGCTTGAGCGCGTCGACCATGATGAGCTGCTCCATGAGCCACTCGTTGATCGGGGCCGAGTGCGACTGGATCACGAACGCGTCGGCGCCGCGGACGCTCTCGTCGAAGCGGGCGTAGAGCTCGCCGTTGGCGAAGGTGCGGGCGTCGGTCGGGATGAGCTCCGAGCCGAGCTCCGCCGCGATCTGGTTCGCCAGCTCGGGGTGCGCACGACCCGAGACCAGGACGAGTCGGTTCTCCCCGGTGATCTTGATTCCGGACACGTCACTCGCTCTCCGGCCCCGAGGGGCCAACCCGACCGGCTCGCTAGTCGGTCGTTCGTTCGGCGCGGGCGGCGGCCTCGGCAGCCGCGGTGCCGGGGCGGTTCGCCTCGACCCATCCGCTCGCATTGCGCTGAGGAGCGATGCTCAGGGCCAGGGCACCTGCCGGCACGTCCTT
>Ga0308160_10007636_pt1 | contig 10696 bp, 8 predicted proteins | sample PhyFR1_FD_201036 | JGI IMG/M metagenome (GOLD analysis project Ga0308160, IMG submission 201036) | Phyllosphere microbial communities from UC Gill Tract Community Farm, Albany, California, United States - DLSLF.R1 | ecosystem: Host-associated > Plants > Phyllosphere > Unclassified | place: USA...
CGAAAGCGGAGCCAGTTATCCCAGGCGAGATCATCGACCCAGGAATCGAAGCCGATAACGATCACCGCTCCGATTCCCCGCCGGATGAATAGACCGCCAACCATCGCCGCCTGGACTCGGGAGTCCACCCTACGAACATCAACGGCCGATCGCCAGCACCGCGTTCGCGGCCCCATCATCCAGCCTGAACGCCCGCACCGCGCGCGCCAGTTGCGCCGCCTGGTCCTGCATCGCCTGCGCGGCGGCGCTGGCTTCTTCGACCAGCGCGGCATTGCGCTGGGTCGATTCGTCCATCTCGCCCATCGCCAGGTTCACCTGGGCGATGCCGCTGCTTTGTTCGGCGCTGGCGGCGCTGATGTCGGCCATGATGTCGGTCACGCGGGCCACGCTGGCCAGCACCTCGTGCATGGTGGCGCCGGCTTCGCCGACCAGCTTGCTGCCGGCTTCGACGTCGCCGGTCGATGCCGCGATCAGGGTCTTGATTTCGCGGGCCGCGGCGGCGCTGCGCTGGGCCAGGTTGCGCACTTCGTTGGCCACGACCGCGAAGCCGCGGCCCTGCTCGCCGGCGCGCGCCGCTTCCACGGCGGCGTTCAGCGCCAGGATGTTGGTCTGGAAGGCGATGCCGTCGATGACGCCGGTGATGTCGCCGATCTTGCGCGAGGACTGGTTGATCGACGCCATCTTGTCGACCACCTGTGCGACGATGCTGCCGCCTTTTTCGGCCACGCTCGATGCGCTCACGGCCAGCTGGTTGGCCTGGCGCGCGTGGTCGGCGTTCTGGCGCACGGTGTCGGTCAGTTCGCCCAGCGACGAGGCGGTGGTGGCCAGGCTGGCGGCCTGCTCTTCGGTGCGCGAGCACAAATCGAGATTGCCGTCCGAGATTTCCTGCGAGGCGTTGGCGATCTGCTCGGCGCCGTCGCGCACGTTGCCGACCACGCTGGACAGGTTGCGGCTGATGCCGTTCATGGCCTCGGTCAGGCGTCCGATCTCGTCTTTGCCGCGGCTGGCCAGGGTGACGGTCAGGTCGCCCTCGGCGATGCGCACGGCGGCGTCGCGCACCTCGGCCAGCGGACGGGTGACGGCCTTGCGCACGAAGGCGTACAGCACGGCGGCAAAGGCGGCCAGGGCGACCAGGCCGAACACGATGTAGCGGTTACGCAGGGCGGTGGCTTCGGCCGTGATTTCGTCGCGGTAGGTGCCGCCGGCGATCACCCAGTTCCAGTCTTTGAACCAGGTGTAGAGGGCGAATTTCTCGCGGCTCGATGCTTCGTCGGGATTCCGCCATTCGTAGCTGATCTTGCCGTCCTTCTTGTCCAGCATTTCCTTCACAAACGGGCGGCCGTCGGCGGCCAGGCGGTCGAGAATGTTCTTGCCTTCGGCGGTCGGGTGCACGATCAGATCGCCCAGGGCCTTGCCCGGCGCCGCGTTCAGCACATAAAAGTAGCCGGTATCGCCGACTTTCGCGGCGCGGATGCGGTCTTTCAGCGCCGCCAGGTCCTTGCTGATGTCGATGCCCACATACAGGGCGCCGACCACCTTGCCGGCGGCGTCGCGCACCGGCTCGTACTGGGTGATGAACTGCTTGCCGAACAGGGTCGCCAGGCCGACATACACCTTGCCGTCGCGCAGGGCGGCATAGGCCGGCGTGGCGCGGTCGAGCTGGGTGCCGACGGCGCGCTCGCCGTTTTCCTTTTTCACGGAAGTGGACACGCGCACGAAATCCTCGCCGCTGACGGCAAAGATGGTGGCGTTGCCGCCGGTCTCGGCCGAGAAGCGGTCGGGCGCGGTGAAGTCCAGATTCAGGGCCTTGCCGTCATGCGTCAGGGTCGGCACGGCCTTGCCGCCGATGTCCACGGTGGCGCCGGTGTCGAGCGCGAAGCCGCCGGTAAAGCCGGCGGCGAAGACGCGGCCGAAGCTGACCGCCTCGCTCGATACGGTCTTGTGGAACAGCGACACCGTGGCGACCAGACCATCGAGTTCGGTCTTGACGCTGCGCGCGGCGCGCTCTTCCAGCAGCGAGGACGTGGTGGTGCTGATGGTCAGGATCAGGGCGCCGATAATGGCGCCGACCAGGGCGAAGGTGAAGGCGCTGATCTTGGAGCCGACGCTCCAGTGGGCGAAGTTGAGTGGTCTGTTAGACATGGTTGGAGAAATAAGTAAAATTCCGGTTTCTCCACCGATCATAACGGTGCGTTATGCACTAACGCAATAAAACTTGCCCTAAATCAGTTCTAATGCTGCCCCGCAACAACGCATTGTGTATTTACTGTACATGAATGTGGTGAAACTGTAGCGCAGCGAGGTTGGCATAGATGCCACCTTGCGCCACCAGCGCCGCATGGGTGCCGGTTTCGACAATGCGTCCGTCTTCCATCACCACGATGCGGTCGGCGCGCTGCACGGTCGCGAGGCGGTGCGCAATGATGACGGTGGTGCGCCCGACCATGGCCGCTTCCAGCGCGCCTTGCACCAGGCGTTCGGATTCGGCGTCGAGTGCGCTGGTGGCTTCGTCGAGCAGCAGCAGCGGCGGATTTTTCAGCAGCGCGCGCGCAATCGCGATGCGCTGGCGCTGGCCACCCGACAGGCGCACGCCGCGCTCACCCAGGAAGGAGCGATAGCCTTGCGGCAGGCGCTCGATGAATTCGTGGGCGGCGGCCAGTCTGGCGACCGCGATCACTTCCTCGTCGCTCGCTTCCGGGCGGCCGTAGCGGATGTTTTCCATCGCATCCGCCGAAAAGATCACCGTATCCTGGGGCACGATGCCGATCGCGCCGCGCAGGGTGTGCAAATCGAGGTCGCGGATGTCCATGCCGTCCAGGGTGATGGCGCCGGTTTGCGGATCGTAGTAACGCAGCAGCATCTGGAACAGGGTGGTCTTGCCGGCGCCGGAAGGGCCGACCACGGCCACGGTTTCGCCGGGCCGAATGTCGAGCGACAGGTGCGACAGCGCGGCGCTGTCCTGGCGCGAAGGATAGGCAAAGGTCACGTCGTGCAGGGCCAGGGCGGCGCCGCCGGTGGTGCGTGCAGGCAGCGGTTGCGGGTGCGCCGGGTTGCGGATGCTGGAGCGCGCCGCCAGCAGTTCCAGCAGGCGCTCGGTGGCGCCGGCGGCGCGCTGGGCTTCGCCCATGGTTTCCGACAGCGCGCCGATCGAACCCGCCACGATCGAGGCATACAGGATGAACTGGCCGAGGTCGCCGCCGGTCATGCTGCCCTGCAGGACCGCGTGCGCGCCCAGCCACAGCACGAAGACGATGGTGCCGAACACCAGCACGATGGCCAGCATGGTCAGCAGCGAACGGGCGCGGATGCGTTGCATTGCGGCCGCAAACGCGCCCTCGACGGAGCCGCCGAAGCGCTTCGCTTCGATCTTTTCGTGGGTATAGGCCTGCACAATCGGCATCGCGTTCAGGATTTCGCCGGCCAGGGCCGAGGCATCGGCGATCCGGTCCTGCGAATCGCGCGAGAGCGCACGCACGCGGCGCCCGAACAGCACGATCGGCACGATCACCACGACCAGCAGGCCGAGGATGATGGCGGTCAGCCTGGCATTCGTCACGAACAGCATGACCAGGCCGCCGGCGAACAGCAGCACGTTGCGCAGTGCGACCGAAATGCTGGTGCCGACCACGGCCTGGATCAGGGTGGTGTCGGTGGTCAGGCGCGACAGCACTTCGCCTGTCTGGGTGGTTTCGAAAAATTCCGGGCTCTGGTGCACCACGTGGCTGTAGACGGCGCTGCGGATGTCGGCCGTGACGCGCTCGCCCAGCCAGGACACCATGTAGAAGCGCGCCGCGGTGGCGATGCCGAGCACGGTGGCCACGCCAAACAGGGCCAGGAAGGTGGCGTCGACATTTTTGATACTGTGCTCGCCGGCGGCCGCGCCGAAGCCGAGGTCGATCATCTGCTTGAAGGCGGCGGGGATCGCCAGCGTGGCGCCGGCTGCGAACAGCAGGGCGACACCGGCCAGGATGAATTGGCGGCGGTAGGGACGCAGGAAGGGGAACAGGCCCTTGAAGGCGGCGAGGCTGCCCTTGGCGGGCGTGGAAGAAGCGGTACGGGTGTTGCCGGGTGCTGGCGTGCTTGCTGGGGTCGTCATCGTGTTGCTTGTTGTTGTTCTGTCTGGTGTCATCGTTTCATCGTTCGGCTTCATGGCTTCCGCTTCACAGTTTCATGCTGCGCAGGTAGCCGGTCAGTTCCAGGTAGCCGTGCCCGGCGGGTACGCCGTCGCGCGCCACCGTTACCGCGCCTTCCCAGTACACGGCGCCGGTCGAGCGGCGCGAATCGAGTTCCTGGTCTTGCTGCAGGGGCGTGACCTGCCAGCGCGTGGCGCCGGTCGTCACCGTGGTGGCGACCGGATATTCGGCGTGCGTGCGCGGCGACTTCCAGCGCGCCTGGGGCGCAAACTGCACCTGTTCCGGCGCGTAGCGGGTGACCTTGCCGGCGCGGTCGCGCAGGGTTGCGTGCGCCCATAGTTTACCACCTCCCTTGGCCCTGACCTGGAAAGCCATCAGCGCCGAGCCGTCGTCGAGATTCGCCGCGACCCAGTCCCAGCCGCTGGCCTCGGGCTGCAGGGCTTCGCTCGACCACTCATGGTCGAGCCAGGCGCTGCCCGTTACCTGGCCGGCGGCGCCGGGGCGGCCGGCCGTGCCGGTCACGCGCAGCTGCGGGTGGCTGTAGTAGTAACTCGCGTTGCGCGCTGCCGGCCCCTTGCGCGAGTAGCCGCCTTCGCCCTGCACCAGCACAGGCTGGGTCGGCGTCAAGGTGAGTTCCATGCTGATTTCGCCGGATCGTACGGTCACGCGATAGTTGCCGTCGGCGCCGCGCGTCATGCGCCAGTCGTCGAGTTTGATGTCCGTATCGCGGGGTTTCGCCCAGGCCAGGCCGAAACCTTCGCGCGCGCTGCGCTGGTCGTGCAGCAGGCGGCCGACGGCCGGGTCCGACAGGGCGGCGTGGCCGATCACCAGCTGGTGCGGCGCAAAGGCGCTGGGGTTGGCCGTATCGTGCCCGGTACGGCTGCGGAAGAAGGTCACCTGGAAGCCGAGCGGCTTGCCATCGGCTCTTTGCAGCCAGCCGGTGACGTACCACCACTCGGTGCGGAAGTCCGGATGGGCGCCGTAGTCGAGCGGGAAGCTCAGCGCCCGGCCCGGTGTCACCGGCGCAAAGGTCGGCGGCGCGGCAAACGCCAGCTGGGTCAGGAGCACCAATAGCATCATTAAAAAACGCATCACCAATCCTCTCTCACGGCCCGCACCGGACCACCGGACAAGGCATAGCGTCCCGACACCAGCGCCGTCGCCACCGAGGCGCCGACCAGCACCGCGGCCACCGTCGCCAGCAGCCCCCAGGGCAGGTGCAGCCCCATCGTCCAGTGGAAGGATTGCGGGTTCACGACGAACACCAGGATCAAACTGATCACCAGCCCGAGGGCAAAGCCGCAGGCCACGCCCAGCGTGGTCAGCAAGCCGCCTTCGCAGGCCAGGATGCCGAGCACCTGGCCACGGGTCACGCCCACATGGCGCAGCATGCCGAATTCGCGCGCCCGCGCCAGGGTCTGGGCCGAAAAGGTGGCAGCCACGCCGGACAGGCCGATCACGATGGCGATCGCTTCCAGCAGATAGGTGACGGCGAAGCTGCGGTCGAAGATCTGCAGGCTGGCGGCGCGGATGTCGCCGGGCCGGGCCAGTTGCAGGGCCGGACCGAAAGGCAGGGCGCGCAAGGCGCGTTCGATGCGCTCGGCCTGCGCTTCGCCGCCGGCGTAGATGGCGGCGTCGGTGACGGCCGTTTCGCCGGTCAGGGCGCGGTAGTCGGCGAGCCGGATCACGACCGAGCCGGACTGGTTGGCGTAGTCGCGCCAGACGCCGGCAACGAAGAAGGGGGCGGGCTTGCCGCCAAGCGGCAGGGTGATGGCCTGGCCGACCTGGGCGCCGTACAGATCGAGCATCGCTTCCGACACCCAGGCCGGCCGTGCCTGCGCCGGCACCGGGCTGGACGCGCCGACCAGGAACAGCAGGCGCCCCGGATCGGCGGCGTCGATGTCGCGCGCGATCAGCACCACGTCGGGGCGGTCGGCGCGCAGCGAAACCGGGCGCGTGCGCAGGAATTGCACCTGCCGCACGCCGGCCGTGGCCAGGATCGCGCGCTGCTCGTTCGGGCCGAGCGAACCGCTGCTGCCGCCCGCCGCCGTGCGCACGTACAGATCTGCCGGCAGGATGTGGCGCATCCAGTCGTCGACCGACACACGGAAGCTCGACACCATGATCCCCATCGCCACCATCAGGCTGAAGCTGGCCAGCACGCCGCCCAGGGCAATCGAGGCCTGGCCGGGAGCATTGGCCAGCCGCGCCAGCGTCAGGGCCAGCACCGGCGGCGGATTCCGGCGTTTCAGCAGCGGCCGCTGCAGCAGGCGGAAAGTCGTCGAGGCCAGGCGCGGCATCAGGCCGATGCCGCCGATCAGCAGCAGGGCAATCGCCAGGTAGCCGAACAGCGGCAGTTCGAACACCGGCGGCGCGCAGGCGAACAGCGCCGCCAGCGCCAGGCAGATGGCCGAGGGCCAGACCCGCGCCAGGCGCGCCAGCGCCGCCTCGTCGTTGCCGGATTTGAGGGCCACGGCCGGTTTGGCGTTGGCCGCTTCCAGCGCCGGCGCCAGGCAGCCGAGCAGGGCCACGCCCAGGCCCAGCGCGAAGAACACACATGCGGCGATCGGCGTGAACACCACCTGCGGTTTGATGCCCGGGAAGTAGCCGGCACCGAGGTCGCCGCCGAAGAAGCGCAGCGCCAGCGCCGCCAGCACGTAGCCGGCCAGGACGCCGAGCAGGGCGCCGAGCACGCCCAGGCTGGCGCCTTCGACCAGGACCTGGCGCAGCAGCTGGCGCCGCTCCACGCCGAGCACGCGCAGCAGCGCGAACTGGCTGCGCCGGCGCATCACCGACAAGGCCTGGGTCGAGAACACGAGGAAGGCGCCGGTGAACAGCGCCACCAGCGCCAGCACCGTCAGGTTAACGCGGTAGGCGCGGCTGAGGTTATTGTTGCGGCTTTCCTGGTCGCTGTCGTTCGGCTGCGCGATGCGGAAACGCCCCGGAAAATCGCGCTCCAGGTCGCGTGTCAGCTTGGTTTCGAACTCCGCGCGGTTCACACCGTCGCGCAGTTTCAAATCGATGCGCGAAAGTTTGCCGAGCTGCTTGAAGCGCCACTGGGCGGCGCCGATGTCCATCACGCCGATGCGCTGGCCCGGCCGCGCGCGCTGCACCGGGCCGGCCACCCGCAGCGTGAAGTCAAGGGTGCCGGTGCGCAGCAGCAGGGGCGCGCCGCTGCGCAGGTCCAGCCAGCTTTGCGCGGCGGGCGACAGGAAGATGGTGTCGTCGCCCAGCACGTCGGCGCCCTGGCCTTCGGCAGGGACGCCAATCAAATCCGGCGCAATGTAGCCGGCGCGCAGCGGGTCGATGCCGACGATGCGCAGCGCGCCTTGCGCGCTGGGTACGGCGGCCTGGACTTCGAGCACCGGCGAAGCCAGGGCCACGCCGTCGTACTCGGCCAGGCGCGGGTAAATCGCTTCGTCGAACAGGGCTTCGCGGCCCAGCACCTGGATGTCGGCCTGGCCCGACAGGCTCTTGATGGCGGCGGAGAATTCGTTGAACGCGGCGGCGTTGATCAGGTGGATGGCGAAGCCCATCGCCACGCCGACCGCGATCGCCGCCACCGCCAGCACGGCGCGCACCGGATGCGCGCGCCACTCGCCCAGCAGCAGCCAGCGCGCAAGCATGCCCGGGCCGCCGGCGTTTGGCCGAACCGGGTTCAGGCCGGACATTCCACCGCCAGCGCCTCGGCCTGCCGTTGCGCTTTCAGGCGCGCGCCGGCGACGGCCTCGCCGCGGGCACGGCCCAGGTCTTCATCCAGCCACTTCTGCTTCAGGCGCAGGCGCTCGCATTTCTGTTTCTGGGCGTTGAAGGCTTTGGCGGCGCGCTGGCGTTCGCGTTCCTCGCGCAGTTCGTTGCCGGCGCGTTCCTTTTGCAGCGCCAGCAGGCGCAGCTTGTCGCCGGCCAGTTTGTCGGCGGCGGCCTTGTCGACTGGCGGTGCGGCTTGCACGGCCAGCTCGGCGCCAACGCCCTGCGCGCAAGGCTGGTCGCCGTAAGCAATTTTGCCGGCCACCGTGCATTTATAAATCGTCGTTGCGGACACACCCTGCGCCACCATGCAGGCGGCCATTGCCACAAGTATTTTCCTCATCGATGCGCTCCCTGTCTCAAAGAATTTTGCCAGGGTTCATAATGCCGAGCGGGTCGAGGGCCCCTTTGATGGCACGCATCATGTCCAGTTCGACAACATCCTTGTAGCGCTTGAGCTCGTCTCGCTTGAGGGCGCCGATGCCGTGTTCGGCGGAAATCGAACCATCGAAGGCAGCCACGCTGTCGTGCACGATGCGGTTGATCGCGTTTTGGTTGCCGAGGAAGGCCTCGTGCGCCACGCCGTCCATCGGCGCCACGTTGTAGTGCAGATTGCCGTCGCCCAGGTGGCCGAAGCAGACCACCTGGCAGCCGGGGAAGCTGGACGCCAGCTGCGCATCGGTGGCAGCGATAAAGTCGGCGATGCGCGAAATCGGCAGCGAGACGTCGTGCTTGATGTTCTTGCCGGCGGCGGCCTGGGCCAGCGGAATGTGCTCGCGCAGCTGCCATAAGCCGACTGACTGCGCGCCCGAGGTGGCCACGACCGCGTCGCTCGCCAAGCCTTGCTCCAGCGCCGTTTCGATGGCCGCTTCCAGCAGGCCCACCGCGTGCGCTTCGGATTCGCTGCTCGATACTTCCAGCAAGGCGTACTGGGCGTGGGGCTGGGCGAAGGGGCGCGGCAGGTGCGGGAAGTGCTGGCCGACCAGGCGCAGGCAAAAGTCCGACATCAGTTCGTAGGCCGTCAGGCTGGAGCCGCACACGTCCTGCATCAGCGACAGCAGGGCCAATGCGCGTTCGGGCGATTCCAGCGCCACCAGCGCGGTGGTCGCCGCCTTCGGCTGTGGATACAGCTTCAGCACGGCGGCGGTGACGATGCCGAGCGTGCCTTCGGCGCCGACGAACAGATCGCGCAGCGCATATCCCGTGTTGTCCTTGCGCAGGCCGCGCAGGCCATCCCAGACCCGGCCCTGCGGCGTGACCACTTCCAGGCCCAGGCACAAATCGCGCGTATTCCCGTAGCGCAGCACCGCGGTGCCGCCGGCATTCGTCGACAAGTTGCCGCCGATGGTGCAACTGCCTTCGGCTGCCAGCGACAGCGGGAACAGCAGGCCGGCCTCGCCGGCGGCGTCCTGGATCTGCTGCAGGATGCAGCCGGCCTGCACGGTCATCGTGCGGTTGATGGTGTCGATGTGCAGGATGCGGTTCAGGCGCCGCAGCGAGATGACGACGGCGTCGCCGGAAGCGTCGGGCACGCTGCCCAGCACCAGGCCGGTGCGTCCGCCTTGCGGCACGATCGGCACCCGGTGTTCGGCGCAGGCCGCCACCAGCTGCGCCACTTCGTCGCGGTCGGCGGGCAGCAGCACGGCGCGGGCGCTGCCGGTAAAGCGGCCGCGCCAGTCGGTGAGGAAGGACGCCATGTCCGGCGCCCCGGTCAGCACCCGCGACGCGCCGCAAATTGCGCGGCAGCGCGCGAGGAAGTCGTCAGTCATGCGGCACTTTTACCTTGTCGAGCAGCTCCTTGGCCATGCGCTGCGCCGCCTTTTTATAGGGGCGCAGGTAGAGCAGGGCGCAGGCGAAATACACGCACACCAGCACGATCTCGCCGATGGCCATGATGCGCGAGGCCTCGAGTTCGTCGCTCCAGGCGCGCACGCAGCCTTCGGCGAAATACACCAGGATGACCATCGACGACCATTGCAGCGTGTACAAATCGCGCTTGACGACGCCGCGCAGCGGCACCAGCAAAGGCAGCGCTTTCAGCGCCAGCAGCGAGCCGCCCGCGTGCAGCGGCGCGACCCAGATTTCCCAGGCTACCAGCCAGCCGATCAGCCAGATCAGGCTTGCGATGGCGCCGACATGAAAGATCCTTGGGGTGTGCATCAGCGTGGTCCGTGTGAGGGAGTAAGCAACCTGGAGGCGGCCTCGGCCAGGCGGCGGCCCTGGGCGATGGCCAGGCGTTTTTCGTCGTCGGTGATCGGCTTGTCGCCGTCGATGCCGGCCCAGTGGGTGACGCCGTAGGGGCTGCCGCCGCTGGACGTGGTCATCAGTTCCGGATGCGTGTAAGGCAGGCCCATCAGCAGCATGCCATGGTGCAGCAGCGGCAGCATCATCGACAACAGCGTCGCTTCCTGGCCACCGTGCAAACTGCCGGTGGAGGTGAACACGGCCGCCGGCTTGCCGGACAGGGTGCCGGCCAGCCATTCGGTGGCGGTACCGTCGAGGAAGTATTTCATGGCCGCCGCCATGTTGCCGAAACGGGTAGGCGAACCCAGGGCCAGGCCGGCGCATTCGAGCAGGTCGTCGCGTTCGACGTAAGGCGCGCCACCGGCAGGGATGTCCGGCTCGACCGCCTCGGCCACCGTCGACACCGCCGGCACGGTGCGCAGGCGCGCCTCGGCCCCGGGGACGGACTCGATGCCCTGGGCGATGAGCTCGGCAAGTTTACGGGTGGCGCCATGGCGCGAGTAGTACAAAACGAGAATAGTCAGGGACGGTGGGTTCATCGTTGGTATTATAGGATGCTTTGCTCAAGTGCT
>Ga0308160_10007637_pt1 | contig 10695 bp, 6 predicted proteins | sample PhyFR1_FD_201036 | JGI IMG/M metagenome (GOLD analysis project Ga0308160, IMG submission 201036) | Phyllosphere microbial communities from UC Gill Tract Community Farm, Albany, California, United States - DLSLF.R1 | ecosystem: Host-associated > Plants > Phyllosphere > Unclassified | place: USA...
CGCAGAATTTAAAGCAATGGTTGAAAAAATCAGTGGAATCAGCTTTACAGACTTCTGGGAAGAATATGTTAACGGTACTGCAGCTGCAGATTACAAAACCTATTTTGGTTATGCGGGTATCAATGTAAAAAATGACAATGAAGGCAAAAGCGTAGCTTACCTTGGTCTGGCGTCTAAAAAAACCGAAGGCAGAATGTACATTTCTGCGGTATCCAGAAATTCAGCAGCATGGACCGGCGGTCTTAATGTTAATGACGAATTGATTAGTGTTAACGGTGTGCCAGTAGAAGCAGCAATCGAGCGCATGCCGGAGATGACCAGCAAAAAAGTTGGGGATGTTGTAAAAATCAAAGTGGCAAGAGATGGTAAAGTCCTTGATTTTGATATTACGCTGAAAGCAAATCCAAACATTAAATTGGTTGCTCAAATCGATGAAAATGCTACGCCTGCTCAAAAAGCAGTCTTGAAAAAATGGATGGGTGTATAATCCTACTTTATAGGCATAAAAAAACCGGCTTGCCCATGGGCAAGCCGGTTTTTTTATGCAAACAGATTCCTAGAAAGTAAATCTGATGGAAAGTCCTAAGCCAGAAGAATCAAAGTTTGTTCCTGGAGCAAGTTCAACTGCTGGTTTCCAGTCTAAAGACAAATTCAATGGCGCTTCAGTGAATTTATAATCCAAACCTAAAACTCCATCAACAGAAACATATGCTTTATTAGAATCATCATATTTCCATGTTCTTGAACCTACCGTTCCACCAATACCATAATACCAGTTTAAGCCTTGAGCACCTTGTATCGGGTTGTAGATTTCGTATAGACCAGTTACTCGGAAATATTTATAACCATCGTTAGATCTGAAGTTCGCAATAAGGTCCAGCATTTTGTTGCCACCAAGTGTAGTTTTAAAAGTTACCCCGTTTGCAGTACCGAAACGTCCACCGATTGCGTTTCTGTAATCCTGAGCATTAGATGTGCTGTAAATACCAATTGTGGCAATCACAGTAAGGCAAATCATTGTAAAAAGTTTTTTCATAATTTTTTTTTAATTAACAATAGTTTATTAATTCAACTAATGTGCCAGTTCATACCGGCTGCTGCAAATGTACAACAGCCTGAGGATATTGAGTTAATTAATTGTTATCCTTAAAAATGGGCCAAGGAGTGTGTTCAGGCCGAAAATAGACCATATTGCAAATCGGTTTCAATACATTGAATATTTTGTTAGATTTGAAATAAGCCAAATATAAAAGCAAATTCTATGGGAACTACAGTTACACGAGTATTCGATATCCTTAATTATAATTTAGAAAATTTCCCAAAAAATGACTTCGTTAGCGGAAAGGTCAACGGCACCTGGACCTCCTACAGTACACAGGAATTTTGCGATACAGTTAATCACTTAAGCAGGGGGCTTGTTACGCTTGGGTTGGGTAAAGAATCCAGAATCGCTGTTATGTCCGCTAACCGGCCAGAATGGAACATCACCGACTTTGCGATCATGCAACTTGGTGCTTATCAGGTCCCTTTGTATCCAACACTTGCAGAGCATGATATTTCTTTCATACTTAAAAATGCAGAAATAACGCTACTTTTTGTCGCTGACGAAGTCTTATATAATAAAGTAAAAGCGGTAGCTGACACGCTTGAAAACCCGATTCAGATTTATAGTTTCAATCAGATTCCAGGGGTAAAGCATTGGGCGGAACTGGTATCCATCGGTAAGGAAAGAACAGAAATAGATCTGGATAGTTATCGGGATAAAGTTAGCCCGGACGATATTCTTACCCTTATTTATACTTCAGGAACAACTGGAACACCTAAAGGTGTAATGCTTACCCACAACAACCTGGTTCAGAATTTCAAGAACTCTGCAGTAATTTTTCCTACCGGTGTTAAACGAGTTTTAAGCTTTTTACCCTTGTCGCATATTTTTGAGCGTATGATCGTTTATGTGTATTTCTATACTGGGGCGGCGGTATATTATGCGGAAAGTATGGACACTATTGTAGCAGATATCCAACACGTAAAGCCAAATGGCTTCTCCACCGTTCCCCGGTTACTGGAAAAGGTGTATGATAAAATCATGGAGAAAGGGAAGGCGCTTACGGGAATTAAAAAGAAAATTTTCTACTGGTCCGTTGCGGAAGCAGAAAAATTTGAAATCAACACAGGATGGTTTTACAACTTTAAATTAAACATTGCACGTAAACTGGTATTCAAGAAATGGCAGGAAGCCCTTGGGGCTGAGATTATCGTTATTGTATCTGGTGGTGCTGCACTTAACCCAAGGCTGGCACGTATATTCTGGGCTGCCGGAATGCCTGTTTTTGAAGGCTATGGATTAACGGAGACCTCACCGGTTATTACTGTGAACCATTTCAACAATACCATGTTTGGAAGTGTAGGCCCGGTAATCAACGGGGTGGAAGTGAAGATTGCGGAAGATGGTGAAGTGTTAACCCGTGGACACAATGTGATGAAAGGTTATTATAACCGCCCGGATCTTACTGCAGAGACCATCGATGCGGAAGGTTGGTTTCATACCGGCGATATCGGTGAGCTTGTTGATCAGAAATTTTTGAAAATTACAGACCGCAAAAAAGAGATTTTTAAAACTGCAGGTGGAAAATATGTAGCACCTCAAATGTTGGAAAACAAATTTAAAGAAGCACTACTTGTTGAACAGGTCATGGTGCTGGGCGAAAACAGGAAGTTTCCATCTGCGCTAATTGTTCCTAACTTTGCGGCATTGAAAACCTGGGCTGCAGAAAAGGGCATTCCTTTTACCAGCAATCAGCAGATCATCAATGAAGAAGCTGTACTTGAAAAATTCCAGCAGATTGTCGTGGAAAGCTGCAAGGAGTTTGGCAAATGGGAGCAGGTAAAGCGATTTAAGCTGCTTGTTAAAGAGTGGACCATTGAAGGTGGTGAGCTTACCCCTAAACTAAGTTTAAAAAGGAAAATCATTCTGGGGAAAAATCTGGAAGGAATAGAGGAGATGTATAGAAATGCAGAAAACTATAAGGGTTAAAATTATCGCGGGCCTGTTTGCGGCCATGTTTGTACCATCATTATTTCAAACAGGTTGTACAACGAGTAAGTTGAGCATCAACAGCGATGCGGAGTTTAAAAACGGTATGGTGGTATCCGCCAGCCATTATGCCTCAGATGTAGGTTTGGCTATCCTGAAGAACGGTGGTAATGCGGTGGACGCAGCGGTAGCCGTTCAATTTGCATTGGCGGTGGTTTATCCAAATGCCGGCAATATTGGTGGTGGTGGATTTATGGTTTACCGTTCTGCATCCGGTGAATCCAATACCCTGGATTATCGAGAGAAAGGGGCTTCTAAAGCCAGCAGGGATATGTACCTGGATAGCGCTGGAAATGCAATTGTAGAAAAGAGTTTGTTCGGCAGCCTTGCTGCCGGCGTACCGGGTTCCGTAGCTGGCATGGTGGAAGCGCATCAAAAATATGGTAAACTGAAATGGGCCGAACTTGTAGCGCCTGCTGTTTTGCTGGCAAAAAACGGCTTCAAAATTTCAGAACGACAAGCGAATGAATTAAACGGAATCCAAACTCGTCTAAAAACCCTTAATCCTTTAGGTACCGCTTTTATCAAGGAGAAATGGACAACAGGTGATCTTTTGCTGCAGCCGGAACTTGCGTTTACCATGGAGCAGATCAGGGATCATGGAAGAGCTGGTTTCTATGAAGGGCCGGTAGCGGATGCCATTGTTGCGCAGATGAACCGTGATCATGGTATCATTTCCAAAGCGGATTTAAAGAACTATCAGGCCGTTTGGCGCAAAGCAATTACCGGCAAATACAAAGATCTGAATGTTATCACCATGCCGCCCCCTTCCAGTGGTGGTATAGCCTTAATTCAGTTGTTGAAATCAGTTGAGGCTCATCCGTTAAAAAGATGGGGATTCAATGCAGATTCCACGGTGCAATTGATGGTAGAAGCTGAAAGAAGAGTATATGCAGATCGTGCTTCGCATCTTGGCGATCCTGATTTCTATAAGGTCCCTGCCAATGCGTTGATGTCTGATGCCTACGTGAAAAAACGTATGGCAGATTTTAACTGGAGTAGTGCGACACCGAGCAGTGCTGTTTCGGCTGGAGTTATTAGTCCTGCGGAACATGAAGAAACTACACACTTCTCCATTGTAGACCGCGAAGGCAATGCGGTATCAATTACCACCACACTTAATGGCTCTTATGGTGCTCAAGTCGTGGTAAAAGGTGCAGGTTTCTTTTTGAATAATGAAATGGACGATTTCTCGGTTAAACCAGGATCACCAAATATGTATGGACTTGTTGGTGGAGAGGCTAATGCCATTGCACCCAATAAAAGGATGTTAAGTTCCATGACACCGACCATACTGGAAAAAAACGGTGATTTATATATGGTGGTTGGTACACCGGGTGGGTCTACCATTATAACATCGGTATTCCAGACTATCTTAAATGTGGTTGAATTTGATAAAAGCATGCAGGCTGCAGTTGATGCTAAAAAGTTTCATCACCAGTGGCTTCCTGATGAAGTTGGTTACGAAGCCAATGCCATTGATAGTGCAGCCTTGAACAAGTTAAAGTCTAAAGGGTATAACATGAAGAGCCGCGGAGCGATCGGTCGTGTGGATGCCATTCTCAAAACAAAGCGTGGCTACTATCAGGCTGGCGCTGATCCGCGCGGAGATGATAAGGCTGCCGCCTGGTAATAAATCCTGAAGTGCGACAAGCAGATAAGGTATTCGTTTTTAATTAAGAACAGCCGTCCCTAAATAGGATGGCTGTTCTTGTTTAAAGCCTGTTTTATACGCAAAATCCCTATCCGTATGGAAAACTTCCATTTTCATCTGTACTGCAACGGCTTTGTAAAATTTGTAAACATTTTTCGTATTGATGATTTTTAAGGTATTGAAAATGAAATAGTTGAAAATGAAATTTGTAAACATTTTATTTTAAATCAGAATCTTTATGTTCAATTATTTACCTTTAGTCCATCAAATAACTCAAGAAAAACATTCATGGAGATCGAAAACCAGATTAAAGAACAGATCACTTATACTGCTGATGAAGCCTATAAGGAATCATTAAAATTTTTTAATGGTGATGATTTAGCTGCCCGGGTTTGGGTGAATAAATATGCACTTAAAGATTCTGATGGTGTGATTTATGAAAAGACGCCAAATGACATGCACCGTCGCATCGCATCGGAGCTTGCACGCATAGAGCAGCGCTATCCTAACCCGATGTCGGAAGATGAGATATTCAATTTAATCGCCAATTTCAAATATATTATTCCCCAGGGAAGTCCAATGACGGGGATCGGTAATCCTTACCAGGTTGCCTCTTTGTCCAACTGCTTTGTAATCGGTAACGATGGTAATTCTGATTCTTATGGTGGAATCATGAAAATTGACCAGGAGCAGGTGCAACTGATGAAAAGACGTGGTGGGGTTGGGCATGACCTTTCTCATATCCGTCCAAAAGGATCGCCGGTTAAAAATTCGGCATTAACCTCCACCGGTATTGTGCCTTTTATGGAGCGCTATTCAAATTCTACCCGTGAAGTTGCGCAAGATGGAAGACGCGGTGCATTGATGTTGTCGGTAGCGATCAAACATCCGGACGCCGAGAATTTCATTGATGCTAAAATGGAACAAGGCAAGGTAACTGGTGCAAACGTATCTGTGCGCATCGATGATGCCTTTATGCAGGCCGTAGAATCCGGACAAAGCTATACCCAACATTATCCAATAGACAGTAAATCTCCGGTTTATAAAAAAGAAATAGATCCTGTAGCTTTATGGAAAAAGATCGTTCATAATGCATGGCGCTCTGCTGAGCCCGGCATTCTGTTCTGGGATACCATCATTAAAGAGTCGGTGCCGGATTGTTATGCAGACCTGGGTTATAAAACCGTGTCTACCAATCCATGCGGAGAAATTCCTTTGTGTCCATACGACTCCTGTCGTTTATTGGCCATTAACCTATACGCTTATGTAGAAAATCCTTTTTCTGCAGATGCTGTATTTAACTGGGATTTATTTAAAGAACATATTCATGCGGCACAACGCATGATGGATGATATCATTGACCTGGAACTGGAAAAAATTGATGCGATTTTGCTGAAAATTGATAAGGATCCGGAAGATGAAGAGGTTAAACGCATTGAGCGGAACCTATGGCTAAATATTCAGACCAAAGCTAATGAAGGCAGAAGGACAGGTATCGGCATCACCGCAGAAGGTGACATGCTTGCCGCCTTAGGTTTGCGTTATGCCAGCGAAGAAGGTACTGCCTTTGCTGTTGAAATTCATAAAACCATTGCGCTTGAAGCTTACCGTGCCTCGGTAACTGCTGCTGCAGAACGTGGTCCCTTCAGCATCATTGATGCGGAAAGAGAAAAGAATAATCCTTTTGTATTACGTTTAAAAGAAGCTGATCCGGAACTATATTTCCAGATGCTGGAGCATGGTCGCAGGAATATTGCGCTGTTAACCATCGCACCTACCGGTACAACCAGTTTAATGTCTCAAACCAGCTCTGGTATTGAACCTGTATTTATGCCGGTTTACAAAAGAAGACGTAAGGTAAATCCGAACGACAAGGAAGCCCGTGTTGATTTTGTAGATGAGGTTGGTGATTCATGGGAAGAATATGTGGTGTTCCACCATGGATTTAAGAAATGGATGGAAGTAAATGGTCATGATCTGACTAAAAATTACGGACAAAAAGAATTGGATGAACTGGTTATGCTGTCGCCTTATTATAAATCCACCAGCAATGATGTGGATTACATGAAAAAGGTGAAAATGCAGGGGCAGATCCAGAAATGGGTTGACCACTCCATTAGTGTAACCATCAACATGCCGAATGATGTGTCTGAAGAGCTGGTCGGACAACTATATATGGAGGCCTGGAAAGCGGGATGTAAAGGTGTTACGGTTTACCGTGATGGGTCTCGTGCAGGTGTTTTAATTTCAAACACAGAAACAGCGCAATCAGAAAATGCAGTATCTGCAACCAGCTTCCCTACTGAAAGACCACAGGTGTTACAGGCAGATGTTGTTCGTTTCCAGAACAACCGCGATAAATGGATTGCCTTTATCGGATTGATTGATAACAGGCCGTATGAGATCTTTACCGGTTTCTCTGATGATGAAGATGGTATTTTGCTTCCGAGATGGGTTAATGATGGTTTCATCATTAAAAACAAAGAAGCTGATGGAAGCTCCAGGTATGATTTCCAATATCAAAACAAACGCGGGCACAAAACCACCATTGAAGGATTATCTTTCAAATTTAACCCGGAGTATTGGAACTATGCGAAACTGATTTCAAGTACCTTAAGACATGGTATGGCAATCGAAAAGGTTGTTGAGCTAATCAATAGTCTGCAGTTGGATGAGTCCATTAATACCTGGAAAAATGGGGTAGCTCGTGCATTAAAACGCTATATCCCGGATGGAACAGAAGCTAAAAAACAGCAATGTCAGAACTGTAACTCCACCAACCTGTTGTATCAGGAAGGTTGCCTGACTTGTAAGGACTGCGGTTCTTCCAAATGCGGATAAAACTTAATTCATAAATTTAAAAAGAGGTTGTTCAATTGAACAACCTCTTTTTTTTTGATCGGAATTTAAAGTGGTTGAATTTCATCTGTACCATGCTTTGAAATGAAACAGAACAGGCTGTGAACAAACGCAGATGAAATCCAGATCAAACACAGGTGTCGTGTGCGTCTCATCTGGGTTTGATCTGGGTTTGATCTGTGTCTGATCTGCGATTCATCCAATATTTTTCCGGCGCAAATCGCTTCCATTCTTGCGATAAACAGGCGCTTGATTTTCCTAAACAACCTGACAAAATTTTTATTTTTTGTTATTTGTTTACAATCAATATTTGATTAGCTTTGTTATGCAAGCATAGTAATTAATGAAACAACAGGAAACAGTAGATTATTTTTTAAAGGTGGTTTGGCAAAACGTCTCAAACGTTTATAACCAGATTGCTTCGGGGTTTGGAATCACGCAAGCGGTTGGTTATATGTTAATTAACATCGATAAGGAAGGCACTGCAGTTTCGCAGCTTGCCGCTCTTTTGGCTGTAAAGGCCACCAGCTTATCCAGGATGCTGAATAACATGGAAGAACTTGGGTTGATTTATCGCGAAGCATCGGAATGTGATAAGCGTTCGGTAAAAGTTTTCCTTACCGATTTCGGCCGGGAGAAACGTAAGCTGGCCAAAGAGGTGGTCATTAGTTTCAATGAATACCTCAACGACAACCTGAGCGTACAGGAACGAAACCAACTGGTTAAAACGCTGCAGAAACTAAACAAACTCACATTAGCATACACTAGTACGATTGAAAATGATGAACAAAAAAATAAATAAAGTTGCCGTATTGGGCTCCGGTATTATGGGTTCCCGTATTGCCTGCCATTTCGCTAATATCGGGGTGGAAGTGTTGCTGCTTGATATTCCTGCAAAGGAAGGACAGCGAAACAGCATTGTCAATACGGCGCTTGAGACTGCCATTAAAACAAATCCATCCCCGGTTTACACCAAATCTGTTGTCAAAAAAATTACCACCGGTAATTTTGAAGACGATATGAAAAAGATCGCCACGTATGACTGGGTGATTGAGGTGGTGGTTGAGAACCTGGATATCAAGAAAAAGGTATTTGAACAGGTAGAACAATACCGGAAACCAGGCACCATCATTTCTTCCAATACTTCTGGTATTCCGATCCACATGATGGCGGAAGGTCGATCAGATGATTTTAAAGCAAATTTTTGCGGAACGCACTTTTTTAATCCGCCAAGATATCTGCGCTTGCTGGAAATTATTCCAACAAGTTTTACCAATCCGGAACTGGTTGATTTCTTAATGCATTATGGTGATAAGTTTTTAGGTAAAACAACGGTTTTATGTAAAGACACGCCGGCATTTATTGCCAATCGTGTAGGTGTATATTCCATCATGGCTTTATTGCACCTGGTAGAAAAAATGGATCTAACGGTTGAGGAGGTCGATAAATTTACCGGTCCTGCTTTAGGCAGACCGAAATCTGCAACTTTCCGTACCACGGATGTTGTTGGATTGGACACCATGATTAAAGTTTCTAAAGGACTTTATGATAACTGTCCGGAAGATAAAGCACATGAGCTTTTCAAACTGCCGGCCTATGTGTCGCAGATGGAGCAAAACAACTGGTTGGGTGATAAGACCAAACAGGGTTTCTATAAAAAAACCAAAACGGCGGAAGGCAAAACGGAGATCCTTGCACTGGATTTGAAAACTTTAGAATACCGTCCACAACAGAAGGTTAAATCTGCTACGCTTGAGATGACCAAATCCATTGAAAGTGTTAAGGATCGCATGAAGGTTTTTGCGGCAGGGAAAGATAAGGCAGGCGAGCTGTTCCGTGCTTCTTTCTTCGGACTGTTCGAATACGTTTCTGACCGTATTCCGGAGATTTCTAATGAACTATACCGGATAGATGACGCCATGCGTGCCGGTTTTGGCTGGGACCTTGGTCCTTTCGAAGTCTGGGATGCGGTGGGTATCCAGGAGTCACTGGCAGGCATGAAGCAATATGGTCATGAGGCAGCATCATGGGTTCATGAAATGCTGGAGGCCGGACATACTTCGTTCTACAAAGTGGAAAATGGGGTAAAGATGTATTACGACATTCCATCTAAAACTTATGTAGCCGTTCCAGGTGCAGAAGCTTTTGTTATTCTGGACAACCTGCGTGCAAAACAAACCCTTTATAAAAATGCCGGCGCATCCATCATTGATTTGGGTGACGGTATTTTGAATGTAGAGTTTCATTCGAAAATGAATACCATAGGTGGCGATACTTTGCAGGCCATCAATAAAGCCATTGATATGGCCGAAAAGGATTACCGTGGATTGGTGATTGGAAATGACGGGGCAAACTTCTCTGCAGGTGCTAATGTGGGTATGATTTTCATGATGGCTGTAGAGCAGGAATGGGATGAATTGAATATGGCCATTAAGCTGTTCCAGAATACTTCTATGCGTATCCGCTATTCTTCAATTCCGGTAGTTGTGGCGCCGCATAATCTAACGCTTGGTGGTGGCTGTGAGTTTAGCTTACATGCAGATCACGTACAATTGAATGCAGAAACCTATATGGGACTGGTGGAGTTTGGTGTTGGCGTGATCCCTGGTGGTGGTGGTACAAAGGAATTTGCCTTAAGGGCATCTGACGAGTACAAAGCAGATCAGATTGTTCAAAACGCATTGAAAGAAAGATTCCTGACCATTGGTATGGCTAAAGTGTCCACATCGGCGGAAGAAGCATTTGAACTTGGATACCTGCAAAAGGATAAATATTCCATATCCATGAACAGGAGCCGTTTGATAGCTGATGCCAAAGCGAAAGCGATTGAGCTTGCCGAAGCAGGCTATACCATGCCGGTGAAACGTAAGGACATCAAGGTATTGGGAAAACAAGGTCTGGGTATTGTTTATGCCGGTGCAAATAGTATGTACTCGGGTAAATTCATCTCGGAGCATGATAAAAAGATTTCAGAAAAATTAGGATATGTAATGTGCGGAGGCGATTTATCTGCCCCAACGGAGGTTACCGAGCAGTATCTGCTTGACCTGGAGCGTGAGGCATTCCTGTCGCTTTGTTCTGAGCGAAA
>Ga0308160_10007638_pt1 | contig 10691 bp, 6 predicted proteins | sample PhyFR1_FD_201036 | JGI IMG/M metagenome (GOLD analysis project Ga0308160, IMG submission 201036) | Phyllosphere microbial communities from UC Gill Tract Community Farm, Albany, California, United States - DLSLF.R1 | ecosystem: Host-associated > Plants > Phyllosphere > Unclassified | place: USA...
AAGTAAGTATCGTCCAGGCAACGTCGGCGACGACCGTCACCGTGGCCACCACCGGTCCGGATGGCGAGCAGGAAATCGTCCAGCAACAAGTCGTGAAATCGGTCACGGCAATCGGCCCGAACGGCGACGCCGACGAACTCGACGCCAATGGCGACGAACCGCGCCGCCGCCGCCGCCGTGGCGGACGCAACCGCAATCGCCGCGACCGCGACCAGGTCGAGGGCATGGAACAGGACGGCATCGACGGCGACGCCACCCCGGCCTTCACGCCGGTGGCCGACGAAGAAGCTGCCAAGGTCCAGGCCGAAGCCCGGGCTGCACGCAAGAAGGCCGAGCCGAAAGCGGCCAAGGCCGCCGACAAGGGTCCGTGGCCCTTCCCGACCGCCGAATCGGTGAAAGCCGCCGCGGTCAAGGCTGCCGCCGAGCAGGCGGCCGAGGCCGAAGTTGCTGCGGCTGCCGTTGCGGCCAAGGCCGCGCCGGTGGCACAGCCGCAAGCCGCTTCGGCCCAGGCACCGTGGCCGTTCCCGACCTCGAAGTCGGTGGCGGACGCCGTGGCACGCACTGCCCCTGCCGAGGCGCCGGTTGAGACCGCGCCCGCTGCGTCGGTCGAGGCGACGCCGGCTCAGGCTCCGGTCCAAGCTCCGGCTGCCGCGACGCCGGTGGCTGCAGAGCCTGCGCCAGCACCGGCTCCCGCAGTTGCCCCAGTGGAAGCACCGGCCGCGGTAGCCGCCCCGGTGGAAACCGCCCCGGCAGTCCAGGCTGTCACGCCAGCGCCGGCCGCGGCACCCGCTCCGGCACCGGCTCCGGCTCCGGCCGCCGCGCCGGCCGACATCGACGCCGCCCTGGCCCAGGCCGGCCTGACCCTGGCCGCGACCGACCCGGAAAAACTGCGCGCCGCCCAGGAAGCCGCCGCCCAGGCAGCAGCCCCGGTCCGCGTCGGCCGCGCCCGCAAGGTCGCACCGCCGCCGGTCGACGAGCCGCTGATCCAGGTCGACACGCGCCAGTAAGCAAGACTTGTTGAACAAGGCTTGTTGAAATAAAAAGGGAAGCTTCGGCTTCCCTTTTTTATTGCACATGAATTGGATGTTTGGCGGCAATGCTGCGACCGCCTGCGGAGGAACTGGGCACACTATTCGTTCAGATTGTCTTATTGAGAATTGCAATGAACGGTGTCAAGAAAATCAGTCTCGGCCTCCAGGGTGGCGGGGCCTACGGCGCCTTCGGCTGGGGTGCGCTGGATTGTCTGCTGGCCGATGGCCGGCTGCAAATCGATGGTATCGGCGCCGCCAGCGCGGGCGCGATCAATGCGGTGGTGCTGGCCGACGGTTATGCGCGCGGCGGCGGTCCCGAAGGTGCGCGCCGCAAGCTGCGCGCGTTCTGGAATGCATTGGGCCAGAGTGCGATGATGGGACCGATGCGCCCGACGCCCTTCGACTGGTTCAGCGGGCGCGGCAGCATCGAAAGCTCGCCCGGCTACCTGCTGCTGCAACTGGCCAGCGCCGGCATGGCGCCCGGCGTCATGAATCCGCTGAACATCAATCCGCTCGGGACACTGCTGGCGAGCCTGGTCGATTTCGAGCGGGTGCGCGCCTGCGAGGAACTGAAGCTTTTTATATCGGGCACGAATGTGCGTACCGGCAAAGGCCACAATTTCCGGCGCGACGAACTGACCGTCGACCACGTCATGGCATCGGCTTGCGTCCCCCAGGTGTTCGCACCGGTGCATATCGATGGCGAAGCCTACTGGGATGGCAGCTTCGCCGGCAATCCCCCGCTGGCGCCGCTGGTCGACGAAGTGGCCGCGCGCGACCTGCTGGTGATCCTGAACAACCCGATCTCGCGGCGCGACCTGCCGCTGACCATGGCTGACGTGCACAACCGCACCAACGAAATCGCCTTCAATACCAGCCTGATCCGGGAGTTCAGCGCGATCCAGCACATGGCCGCCGCAGTCGACGAAGAAGACGGGGAACAGGTGCACATGGGCGCGGTCCGCTTGCACGTGATCAGCGGCACGGCGCTGATGCGCGACCTGAGCATTTCGAGCAAGTTCAATACGGACTGGTCGTTCATCCTGAAAATGCACGACCTCGGCCACGCGGCGGCCGAGCGCTGGCTGAACGACCGAGTTGGAGGCGTGGGCATCGCGTCGACCTTCGATCCGGCCGAAATCTACGCGTCGGAAACCCTCGGTCCAGCCCTGTAAATATGGCCGTGTCCTGTGCGCTTTCGTCCCGCGTGCTATCGTAACGAAATGTCTGAAAAAATCATTATGCTGGCAGATGCCAGGGCGCCGTCCCTGCCCGTCCCGGACGCGCTCGAAGCCCCGACCGGGCTGCTGTCCGACGCGCTCGCGCGTCCGTTGCACGACCTGCGCATCTCCGTCACCGACCGCTGCAACTTCCGCTGCGTGTATTGCATGCCGAAGGAAGTGTTCGACAAGGATTACGCCTACCTGCCCCACTCCTCGCTGCTGAGCTTCGAGGAGATCACGCGCGTGGCCTCGCTGTTCGTCGCCCATGGCGTGGAAAAGCTGCGCCTGACCGGCGGTGAGCCGCTGTTGCGCAAGAATATCGAAGGTCTGATCGCCCAGCTGCGCGCGCTGCGCACGCCGTCCGGCAAGCCGCTCGACCTGACTCTGACCACCAACGGCTCGCTGCTGGCACGCAAGGCGCAGGCGCTGAAGGATGCCGGCCTCGATCGCGTGACGGTCTCGCTCGATGCGCTCGACGATGCCGTGTTCCGGCGCATGAACGACGTCGACTTCGCCGTGTCGGACGTGCTGGACGGGATGGCGGCGGCGCACGCCGCCGGCCTCGGCCCGATCAAGGTCAACATGGTGGTCAAGGGTGGCATGAACGACGACCAGATCCTGCCGATGGCGCGCCATTTCAAGGACACGCCGTATATCCTGCGCTTCATCGAATACATGGACGTCGGCGCTTCCAATGGCTGGAACATGGACGAAGTCGTGCCCTCGAGCGAAGTGGTGCGCCGCATCTCGGCCGAGATGCCGCTGGTGCCCGTCAGCGCCAACTACGCCGGCGAGACCGCCGCGCGCTGGCGCTACCAGGATGGCCAGGGCGAGATCGGCCTGATCTCCAGCGTCACCCAGGCCTTCTGCCAGGATTGTTCGCGCATCCGCCTGTCGACCGAGGGCAAGCTGTACACCTGCCTGTTCGCCACCCGCGGCCACGACCTGCGCGCGCTGATGCGCGAAGGCCGCAGCGATGCCGAGCTGTCGTCCGCAATCGCCCAACTGTGGCGCAAGCGCGCCGACCGCTATTCCGAGACCCGCACCATCAATACGGCCGGGCTGGAGCGCAGCGGCCAGCGTATCGAAATGTCCTATATTGGCGGCTGACCGGGGTCGGATAAAATAACGGGATGAACAAGGAATCAATCAGCGGCCTGCTCCTGGCCGGCGGACGCGGCACGCGCATGGGCCACGTCGACAAGGGCCTGCAGCCGTTCGGCGGCACCACCATGGCCGCGCACGTGCTGGCGCGCCTGGCGCCGCAAGTCGCCACGCTGGCCATCAACGCCAACCAGAACCTCGACACCTACGCCGCCTTCGGCGTGCCGGTATGGCCGGACGATACGCCCGGTTTCGCCGGTCCGCTGGCCGGGCTGGAGGCGGGCCTGCGCCGCTGCACCACCCACTACCTGCTGACGGCCCCCTGCGACTCGCCCTTCCTGCCGGCCGACCTGGCCGAGCGCCTGTTCGAAGGCCTGCAGCGTGAGGATGCCGACCTGGCCGTCGCCGTCACCGAAGAGAACGGCCTGCGCCAGCCGCATCCGGTGTTCTGCCTGCTCAAAACCGGCCTGGCGCCGGTGCTGTCGAACTACCTGGCGGCCGGCGGCCGGCGCATGGATGGCTGGTACCCGCAGATCAAGGTGGCCGAAGTGCTGTTCGGGGATGCCGACGCCTTCCGCAACATCAATACCCGGGAAGAGCTGCAGCAGCTCGATCCGTCTGCGCATCAAGCCCAACCCTTGCCGCGGCTGGCCGACGTCGTCAGCTGCCTGTCCAGCTACGACCCGGAGGCGCTGCCGGTACGCGATGCCCAGCGCATCATCCGCGACTTCGTGACGCCGGTGCGCGCCACCGAACAGGTCGCGCTGCGCGCTGCGCTCGGACGCGTGCTGGCGCTTGACGTCATTTCGCCGATCAACGTGCCATCGCACGACAATTCGGCCATGGACGGCTATGCGCTGCGCGGAGCCGACCTGCTGCCGGACACACCGACCCGCCTGCGCGTGGTCGGCACCACCTATGCCGGCCGTGCCTTCGACGGCGCACCGCAAGCCGGCGAATGCATCCGCATCATGACCGGCGGCGTGATGCCGGCCGGCTGCGACAGCGTGGTGCCCCAGGAATTCGTGCAGGTCGACGGCGAATCGATTGTCCTGGCGCCGGGCGTGATCCGTCCCGACGACAACCGCCGCTTCGCCGGCGAAGACCTGAAGCTGGGCAGTGCCGCGCTGGCCGCCGGCAAGGTGGTGCGCCCGGGCGACCTCGGGCTGCTGGCCTCGCTCGGCGTGGCCGAGGTGCCGGTACGCCGGCGCCTGCGCGTCGCCTTCTTCTCGACCGGCGACGAACTGCGCTCGATCGGCCAGCCGCTCGACGAAGGCTGCGTCTACGACAGCAACCGCTACACCATCTACGGCATGCTGCAGCGGCTCGGCTGCGACATCATCGACATGGGCGTGGTGCGCGACGACCCGCAGGCACTCGAGCAGGCGCTGCGCGACGCCTGCGAAAGCGCGGACGCCATCATCACCTCGGGCGGCGTCTCGGTCGGCGCTGCCGACTACACGCGCGACATCATGGCGCGCCTGGGCGACGTCACCTTCTGGAAGATCGGCATGCGCCCGGGCCGCCCGCTGGCCTTTGGCCGCATCGCGTCGAACGGCCGCAGCGCCTTCCTGTTCGGGCTACCGGGCAATCCGGTAGCGGTGATGGTCTCGTTCTACTTCTTCGCGCGCGAAGCGCTGCTGCGCATGATGGGCGCCGAGGCGCCATTGGAACTGATGCGCGCGCGTTCCAGCGCCACCATCCGCAAGAAACCGGGCCGCACCGAATACCAGCGCGGCATCCTGGCGCGCGGCGCCGACGGGCAGCCGGAAGTGCGCATCACCGGATCGCAGGGTTCGGGCATCCTGCGCTCGATGTCGGAGGCGAACTGCATGGTGGTGCTGCATGACGAGCAGGGCAATGTGCAGGCCGGGGACATGGTCGACGTGCTGCTGTTCGAAGGGCTGATTTAGCACACCCCGCGTCGGTGGCGGCACGGATCGGTGTCCGTGCCCCCTCCCGGATTGCATCCACCACGGTTATTTGGGGGTGGTCATTTTTGCATCCGTTTCCAGTCGTTTTTGCAGGCGAACCCGGGCCGTGGCGACGTACGCCCGGCACGCATTCCCATCGATGAACGCCGTATTGCCCATCTGCGGCTGCTTCGCCTTGCGTTCCCACAGTCCGCTGAATTCGGGATGCGCCGACACCAGCACGTCGCATTTCAGCCCTTCCACCGTCGCCATCGAGCGTTCGATGTCGGCGCGGGCGGTCGGGTAGCCCGGGTTGCCGTCGAAGCGCTTGCCGTCGGCGGCGACCGCGTTCAGGCTGTCGGCATAGACGATGTCGACGGTCTTGCCGGCTTCCGACGCGCGCCAGGTCCAGCTGGTGCCGCCGCGGGTGTGGCCGGGCGTGAAGCGGGCGGTCACGGCCAGCGGGCCGAGCGTGACCACTTCGCCGTCGCGTACCGCGCGCAGCTTTGCCACCGGCGTCATCGGCGGCAGGTCCCCGTCCGGACCGGTGTATTGCGGGTCGCCCTTGTCGGCCTGGCCGGTGCGCAGGACCTTGAGCGCTTCCGGGCTGGTCAGCACGGTCGCGCCGCTCAGCTTCTGCAGCTCGGCGAGGCCGCCGGCATGGTCGAAGTGTTCGTGCGAGGTCAGGATGTAACGGATGTCCTCGACCCGGAAGCCGAGCTGGCGGATGTGCTGCGCGATCTGCGCCGCGGCTTGCGGCGTGGCGCCGTCGACCAGGATGTGGCCGGCCTTCGAGGTGATCAGCACCGAACTCAGGCCGGCAGTGCCGACATAATAGGTGTTGCCGAACAGGGCGAACGGTTCCTGCGGGCCGTTCCAGTCGGCGGCCAGCACGGGCGCGGTCAACACGGAGGCGCACAGGGCGGCGGCAAGGAGATGGCGGAGCGTGGTTTTCATGGTGGTCCTATTGTAGGGCAGCCTCCCTGCCCGCCCGGCCGCCGTGTGACGAAACGCCGGCCCGGCGTGACGTCCGGCGCCCCGTTCAGTCGTCGCGCTCGGCCGATGCGGACGATTCGGCGGTGCCCAGCATCAGCTGCGCCGCCTCGTTCGGCAGCGCTTCCACCGATTTCAGCTTGCGCGCCATCTGCCGGCTCCTGACTTCGGCGCTTTCGATGTTCTTGGCGGCGCGCTCCAGCGTCAGCTTGGTCGCGGCCAGCACGTCGCCGAACTTGCCGAATTCCGTCTTCACCGCGCCCAGCACCTGCCACACTTCGGACGAGCGCTTTTCCAGCGCCAGCGTGCGGAAGCCCATCTGCAGGCTGTTGAGCAGCGCGGTCAGGGTAGACGGGCCGGCGATGGTCACGCGCAGCGTGCGCTGCAAATCGTCCGAAAGGCCGGGCCGGCGCATCACCTCCGCGTACAGGCCCTCGGTCGGCAGGAACAGGATCGCGAAATCGGTGGTCTGCGGCGGCGACACGTACTTGTCGCAGATGGTCTTGGCTTCGTTGCGCACCGCGCGCTCCAGCTCGGCGCCGAAGCGCGCGACGCCATCCGCATCGGCGCTGTCGGCCGCTTCCACCAGACGCTCGTACTGCTCTTTCGGGAACTTGGCGTCGATCGGCAGCCACAATGGCGGGCCGCCGTCGACGGTGCCCGGCAGCTTGATCGCGAATTCGACGCGCGCATTGGTGCCGCGCACCGTCTCGACGTTCTTGGCGTACTGGTCGACGGTGAGCACCTGCTCGAGCAGCATCTCGAGCTGCACTTCGCCCCAGGTGCCGCGCGTCTTGACGTTGGTGAGCACGCGTTTCAGGTCGCCGACACCGACCGCCAGCTGCTGCATCTCGCCCAGGCCCTGGTGCACGCGCTCCAGGCGGTCGGACACCTGGCGGAACGATTCGGTGAGGCGGGTCTCGAGCGTCGCGTGCAGTTTTTCGTCGACGGTCTGGCGCATCTCTTCCAGGCGCTTGCCGTTGTCGTTCTGCAGGTCGCGGATCTTCGATTCCAGCGTGGCGCGCACTTCGAGCATGCGCTGGGCATTCGATTCGGTCAGGTTGGCGAGCGCGCCGTTGAGGGTGTCGGCGAAGCGCTTCAGGGTGCGCGCCTGCTCTTCGCGGCCGCCGGCCGCGTGCATCTGGATCTGCTGGCGCATGGCGTCCAGCTGCTGGGCGGTGGCGCCCTGGTTCTGCGCCAGGTGGGCGGCGAGTTCCTGGCGCGTGGACTGGGCGCTGGCCTGCAGTTCGTGGCGCAGTTCGCGCTCGAGGCGCTCGAAGGCCTGGGCCGAGCCGTCGTTCCTGGCGCCGGCGCGGCTGCGCGCCAGCAGGCCGAGCTGCAGCGCGATCACGGCCGCCAGGCCGATCGCGAGGACGATGAATTCGATGGTGGACATGGTGATCCTAGTGGGCTTCTCAGTGGGGCCTGTTGCGCATCCAGTCCGCGGTCTGGAAGAAGGCGGTCATCAGGCGCAGGCGCAGGTCGTAGTCGTAGCCGAGGTCTTCCAGCGCCATCGCCATCGCGCGCAGCCACTGGTCACGCTCGCTGGTGCCGATCGCGAACGGCAGGTGGCGCGCGCGCAGCATCGGGTGGCCGTATTTTTCGATGAAGAGATTGGGGCCGCCCATCCAGCCGGACAGGAACATGAACAGTTTCTCGCGCGAGCTGTCGTTGGGGACCGGGTGCATCGCGTGGATGCCGGCGAAATCGGCTTCCAGCTGCATGATGTCGTAAAAACGGTCGACCAGTTCGCGCAGGCGGCTTTCGCCGCCGATGATTTCGTACAGCGTACGTTCTTGGGTGTTATCGGTATCAGGCATCCATCCATGATAGCGCAGCGGATGGATGCCGTGAATGGCGCGCCCCTTACGTCGCCTCGCGCAGCGTCTGCAATGGCGGCTGGCGCAACACATTGCGCAGCCCCAGCCAGCCGCCGATCAGCGCGCACGCCGCGCCCACCACCAGCCCGGCCACCCACACGGTCGGATCGAAATGCCAGGGAAACTTGAACTGGTACTCGGCCAGCGCCCATCCCAGCGCAGCGGCGCCCGAGGCCGCCAGCAGCCCGGACAAGCCGCCGACCAGCGCGAACTCGATGCGCTGGGCCTGCGCCAGCTGGCCGCGGGTGGCGCCCAGCGCGCGCAGCAGGCCGGCTTCGCGCGTGCGCTCGGCCTGGGAACCCATCAGCGCCGCATACAGCACCAGCACACCCGAGGCCAGCGTGAACAGGAACAGGAACTCGACCGCGGTGACGACCTGGTCGAGCACTTCCTGCAGCTGGCGGATGATGCCGCTGACGTCGACCACGGTCAGGTTCGGAAACTGGCGCGTCAGCGTGTTGGCCAGGCCGATGCCCTTGGCCGGCAGGCGGAACGCGGTCATGTAGGTGGTCGGCGCGTCGCGCATCGCGGCCGGGTTGATGATCACGAAGAAGTTGGCGCGCATCGAACCCCATTCCAGCTTGCGCAGGCTGGTCACCCTGGCATCGACCGTGAGGCCGCCCATGTCGAAGCGCAGCGTGTCGCCCAGCTTCAGGCGCAGCGTGGTGGCGATGCCCTGCTCGACCGAGGCTTCGGCCATGCCCGGCTTGTCGTCGTACCAGCGCCCCGCCACCACCTCGTTCCCGGCCGGCAGGTCCGGCACGCTGGACAGGTTGAATTCGCGGTCGGACAGGCTTTTCGCGCGCGGATCGGTATACGTGGTGGCCGTCACCTCCTTGCCGTTCACCGCCGTCAGGCGGCCGCGGATCATCGGGTACAGCGGCAGCTCGGTGACGCCGGCGCCGCGGATCTGGCGCGCGACCGCATCCTTCTGGTCGGGCTGGATGTTGATGATGAAGCGGTTCGGCGCATCGGGCGGCGTCGACAGTCGCCAGGCCTGCATCAGGTCGCCGCGCACCACGGTCAGCACCAGCAGCGCCATCAGGCCCAGCGACAGCGACACGATCTGCACGATGGTGGCGCCGGGACGCCGCTGCAGCGAAGTGATGGCGAAGCGCCAGCCCTGGTGGCGGGCGGCGCCGCGCAGCCGCCGCAGCGCCTGCAGGCACAGCCAGCCGACCAGCGCGAACACGGCCAGGCCGCCGAGGAAGCCGCCGGCGGTCAGCATCGCCAGGCGCACGTCGCCGGCCTGCCACAGCAGCAGCGCGAAGAACACGGCGATGCCCAGGCCGTAGGTGACCAGCGCCATCGGCTGCGGCGCCGCCTGCTCGCGCCGGATCACGCGGTTGTGCGGCACGTTGCGCAGCTGGAGCACCGGCGGCAGCGCGAAGCCGACCAGCAGCAGCATGCCGGTGGCGATGCCCTGCAGCGCCGGCAGGATCGAGACCGGCGGCAGCTCGGCCGGAATCAGGTTGCCGATCATCTCGAGCAGCACGAAGTGGGCGCCGAAACCGGCCAGCACGCCGAGCACGCTGCCGGCCAGGCCGACCAGCGCGAATTCGAGCAGGAACATCAGCCCGACCTGGTTCTGGGTCATGCCGAGGCAGCGCAGCATGGCGCAGGCGTCGAGGTGGCGCTGCATGAAGCGACGCGCCGCCATCGCTACGGCCACCGCCGCCAGCATCGCCGACAGCAGGCTGACCAGCGCCAGGAAGCGCTCGGCGCGGTCGAGCGTGTTGCGCATCTCGGGACGGCCGTTTTCCAGGGTCTCGATGCGCACGCCTTTCACGTTGTCGGCCTCGATGCGCGCACGCAGCCAGCGTTCGTAGCCGGCAATCGGCGCCATGTCGTTGGGCGAGGCCGATGCCACCTGCATGCGGTAGGTCACGCGCGCGTAATTGTCGACCAGGCCGGTGCTCTTCAGGTCTTCCAGCGGAAGCATCACGCGCGGCGCGAAGTTCGAGAACGAGGCGCCGCGGTCCGGTTCGGTCGCGATCAGGCGCGCCACCTTGAAAGTCTTGTCGCCCAGCTGGATGGTGCTGCCCACCTTGATGCGCAGCGGCGGCAGCAGGTTGACGTCGACCCACACCGTGCCCGCTGCCGGGATGCCCTCGGCGGCGTCGCCCAGCGCCTCGCTGGCGTCGTCCGGGCTGGTGGTGGTGCGCAGCTGGCCACGCAGCGGGTAGCCGGTGGACACCGCCTTGACCGAGGCCAGCACCGCCTGCGAGTCCTGGCCCTGCCCGGCCTGGGCCATGCTGGGAAAGGTGACGGTATCGGCCAGCACCAGCCCGCGCCGCTGCGCCTCCGCGCGCCAGGCGGCGGGCAGCGGCTGGTCGGCGTTGACCAGCAGGTCGGCGCCGAGCAGCTGGTGGGCATCGCGATTCAAGCCGCTGCGCATGCGGTCCACGAAAAAGCCGACCGCGGTGAGCGCGGACACCGCGACGATCAGCGCCACCAGCAGGAAGCGCAGCTCGCCGGCGCGCCAGTCGCGCGCGGTCATGCGCAGGGTTTGGGTCAGTAACGGCAGCCGCATGGCGATATCCCTTT
>Ga0308160_10007639_pt1 | contig 10690 bp, 9 predicted proteins | sample PhyFR1_FD_201036 | JGI IMG/M metagenome (GOLD analysis project Ga0308160, IMG submission 201036) | Phyllosphere microbial communities from UC Gill Tract Community Farm, Albany, California, United States - DLSLF.R1 | ecosystem: Host-associated > Plants > Phyllosphere > Unclassified | place: USA...
TCATATCGTGTTTTGCAACCGGACAATCGGTGAAATCGACCTCACGATGGAACAGTAAAATAGGGGCGACATGTGTCACCTATGTCTCTAGACATGTGTCACCTATGTCCCTGTGCCATACACGCGGTCTGCGCCTTGGCGACCTCGACCGCCGATTGCCCGCGCTGGGCGCGGCGCCACTGCTCCGCGAACAGCGGAATACTGAGGTCGACGGCCAGCGCAGTGCTGCGCCCATGGCCGCCGTCGGAATGCTTGGCCCATCCATGGCTGAGGCTGACGCCGCCTTCGGTCAGGCCCGTCCCCGAGGAGGCCAGCAGGCGCCGCTTGTGTTCGAGCTGCGCCGCATGCAGGACGATATCCGGATGCGTGTCGACCGCGGCTGCCAGCGCCGCGCGCGTCACGCAGGCGACTGAAAAAGCGGGCCTCGTCAGCGCAGCGCCATCGACAGGCCGGCCGGCGAGGACCTGAAGCCGTGCCAGGGCGTCTTCCGCCGCAGCCCCGGTTTCCTGGGCAATGTACCGCGCCGAAAAATACGTCGTCTCGACTCCCTTGACGTCGGAATCGAGCGCTAGCCGTGCCGTCTGGCGCAGCGCCAGGACCCGCCCTGCCTCCTGTTCGCCTGCCAGATAGGTCTGCGCCAGCCGCGACTGCGCCTGGCGGTAGTAGGCTTCCACGTAGGCATAGCGCAGGCCCTTGAGCACCTCCATTCGCGTCACCTGTTCCTGGAGCCTCTGCAGGTCCACGTTGCGCCTGGCGCTGTCGATGTCGCGCAAGATGAGCTCGCGGCTGCCGAAAAGCGGTATGCGTACCCCGACCAGGGCGCCATAGCGGCCGTGGCTCGACGCAAGCGGCGTGAGCCGTTGGGTGAAGGCATCGCGGGTGCCGTCGGCGCGCAGGCTTTCGACCGTGTATTCCTCGGGCCGTGTGGGCTCTTTTTCCCGGGCCAGCGTGCCGGAGACGAACAGCCGCGGCGATGCCGCCGCCAGCGCTACCTCGTGCCGCGCCTGCGCCGCCATGCGGTCGGCCTCGGCCAGGCGCAAGGCCGGCGCCTTGTCGATCAGTCCTTCCAGGGTCGCAAGTGTCAGCGGTTCGGCCGCCGGCGCAGAGGCAGTGTGCAGCGCGCCGGCGAACAACAGCAGGAGGCATTGCTTCACGATGGGCTCCTTGGCTAGAACTTCGTTTTGCGCAGGACCCACCACGGGGCCATGGCAGAGTCGAGATGGCCACGGTTGAGCATCTCGTGCAGCAGGCCGATGGTGCTGCAGACCCGCTCGAGATAGGCGAAGAACGGATAGATGGGGAGATAGAGGAAGTACAGGGCATCGCTTTTCGGACGTTCCGACACGACCAGCCAGTACAGCGTGAACAGCATGACCAGCAGGATCAGGTAGGCCAGGTAGACAAAGAAAAGGATGCCGATGACCAGGCCGGTGTCGAAGGTCAGGAACAGGTAGGCCGAATAGAGAAGGATCAGGAAGGGCATCACGATCTGGAACAGGATGCCGGTGACCAGGTGGGACAGGAAATTCTTCCAGCCGAGCAGGCTTGGCCGCAGGTTGTGGCGATATTTCCTGACGTAGATGTAGAACAGGTCGCCGTCCCAGCGCAGGCGCTGCCAGAAGAACTCGCGGGCGGTCGTCGGCGCGTCGGTATGGCCGACCACCTTCGGGTCGAAGACGATGCGGTAGTTGCCATGCCGGCCGAAGTACTGCTTCAGGCGCTGGGTCATGTCGAGGTCCTCGGCGGTGCCGGCATCCCAGCCGCCGACCAGGTCGAGAACGCTTGCCCGGAAGATGCCGAACGCGCCGGAAATATTGTTCACCACGTTGAAAGCGGCCAATCCGGTCTTGCCGCCGCCGATCGAGATCAGGTATTCGAGCGCCTGCATGCGGGTGACGAGCGAGACGGCGGCGTTGCGCACCCTGAGATTGCCCGCGACGGCGATCACGTCGGGATCGCGGAAGTGCGTGACCGCGTTGTACACCATATCGTTGTCGAACGAAGTGTCGCCGTCGAGCGCCATCACGATTTCGCCGGTCGCGATCGAGCGCCCGCTATTGAGCGACGAGACACGGCCGCCGCGCTGCCATTTCGGCAGGACGATCAATGTTCGCCCAGGCAGCGCACTGATCGAGGGCAGGTGCCTGCGCGCCGCCGTGAGCGTTTCAGCGTTCTGGACAGCGCCATCGACGACGGCAATGATCTCGATATCGCCCGGGTAGATCTGGCGGGCGAGCGACTGCAGCGTGTACTGGACGTCTTCCTTTTCCGAATAGCAGGTAATGACGCAGGATACCTTCGGAAACCGGCGCGGGACGACGATCGGGGCCACGTGCTGCAGGATCGCGTAGCGGTAGATACCCACCATTACAATCAGCATCAGGGGCAATTCCAGGAACAGCGCGAAGGGAATGAAGCGTGTTGCGATCTCGGCCCACGACGATGCAAGCAGACCCTCGAGCAGGGTCAGGAAGCTGACGAAGGCGGCATGTAGCATCGCATGCCCCTAGTTTTCGATCAGCCGCGTCATGATCGCGTCGGAATCGTCGCCGCGGGTCATGTCGCGCGGCGCGTGGAAGACCTTGAGGCGGATCGTCAGCCCCGGCCCATTCTCCGGCTGCATTTCGCTCGTCTTCGCGCGCAGGCGCGCTTCGGCATCGTCCGGGGTGTTGAATGGCAAAAGCAGCCAGAGCCGGTCTGCAGTGTCGAAGCTGGTGACATCCGAGGCGCGAACGACTTCACGCAAGCGCAGGGTAAATTCGTCGATCAATTTATAAACCTTGTTCGCGCCCAGTCGCGATAGTAATTCGTCGGTATTCGTGAATTCAATCAGGAGCACGCTGAATGCCAGCGTTTTATACCGTTCATACGTCGTGGCCGCCCATAACAGCAGCTGCTTGAAATAGGCCGGGAGCACGTGGTTGATGGCCTCTCCCCTATTTTCCGGGCCGTAGAAATGTCCCTGCCGCAGCGCTTCCAGCCCCCGCGAATTCAGGGAATACGAAAAAATTTCGTTCACATCCAGCTTTTCGGGGTCGTCGATGTGTTTGCAATCGAAGCAGCTGGCAACGATGCGGGCCTCCATCGACGAGTTATGGCATGTACGGCACAGGTACTGCGCCATCGGCAAATCGTAATCGACGCCAATATGTCGCAGCCGCATTTCGCATTTCGGACATATCAGCGCACCCTCGACTTCGAAATCCGACTTGCGCGAGGCATGGCCGCATGTGAAACAATGCAGCGAGGGCGTGTGTTTGATGTGAATGCTTGAGCAGGCAGGGCAAATATCGATATAGGATAGATGGCCGCTGCCGCATTCCCGGCAGACCCGGATCCGGTCGTAGAGCTGTTCCGGGTTGAGCAGCTGGCTGCGCGTCAGCCGCGCAAACCAGGCCGCGTCTTCATCTTTCCCTCCCAGCGCCTCCACGAGCGGATAGACGTACAAGCCCTTGCTGTTCTGCTCATAACGAGGCGTCAGCAGATACTTTCCTCTTATATACATGTAGAGCAGCAGCCGCTCGGCGGGAACAAGACCGACGAGCTCGACCTTCAGGCTCGCTCGCGCCAACTGTGCACGGTCGCAGCGCAACGAGGCCTCCGCCAGCGTGAGCTGCCCGTCGAGCAGGGAATTCGCGCACGGAGCTTCCGTGAACGCCAATCGCTCCCACCATTGGGAGTGGCGAATATCGAGCGCCAGCTGGTCCAGATCGCCGTCCCATGAAGCGTCGATCCAGAATCCGCTCGGGTCATGCGCAGCCGCGAGAAAATCGTGCCAGGAAACGACTGAAATATGCGGGGAATTATCTGACGATGAAACATTGGAAAAAATCACGAGCGCACTCATTTGTTGCCCTTAATATTTTGTAATTCACAACGACAAAGTTAGCTGTAGTGCCTTGGTGCGCCACAATAGTCGGTCGAGAATAAAAAACAGGCTTGAGATAGCTCAATTCATGCAGACTTGCTAGCAATATCTGATGAATCATTGGGCAAGTGGAAATTAATCCAAAAGTAAATAGCGAACTCGGCGATTAAAAATCCGCCCGGCATCCGCAAAAGAAGTGTTTTTGCTGAATCGGAAAATATCGCCCGGATCAATGAACCAATTTTCGACGAGGGCGATCTGATTTGAAATGTCTCAGTCCGCATTGTCCCGGAAGCGCCGCAAGGCTGCATCGACGATGCCCTCGGTGCTGCCGGCTTCCAGGTGCGCTTCGCGCAGCAGGTGCGCATCGCTCCCCGTATGCGTCTCCGTGTAGATGTGCTCCAGCGCCGCCTCGCTCCCGAGCGCCCTCGCATGCGGCTCGAGCCGGCGCAAGGTGGTCAAAATGTCTTCGCGCAGCGAGATCGTCTCGTGGGTCTGCGGATGCACCAGCGTGCCGTCCAGGCCGAAGCGGCAGGCCTGGAAGCGGTTGTAGTTGTAGACCAGGTAGTCGTCTTCCAGCGGCGCCGGCTCGTTCCCCTCGAGCAGATAGCGGCACAGCGCCTGCAGGTAGCAGGCCAGCGCGGCGGCGCGCTCCACCGTCAGCGGCGTGTCGCAGACGCGCAGCTCGATGGTGCCGTATTCGGGCTTGGGGCGCAGGTCCCAATAAAAATCCTTCATGCTGCGCACGATGCCGGTGTTTTCCATGCGCGCGAAATAGTCGCGTTCGAAGGCATCCCACTTCAGGATGAAGGGCGCCCGTCCCGACAGGGGAAACGCGAACACGCTGTTCAAACGCGCTGAGTTGAACTGGGTGTCGCTGCCCTGCAGGAAGGGCGAAGAGCTCGACAGCGCGATGAAGTGCGGGATGTAGCGGTTCAGCGCGTGCAGCAGGAACAGGGCTTCGTCGCCCGACTTGCAGCCGATGTGCACGTGCTGGCCGAAGACCGTGAACTGCTTGGCGAGATAGCCGTACAGGGCCGACACTTCGCGAAAGCGCGGTTTCGAAAAGATCTTGCGCTGGGTCCACTGCTGGAACGGGTGAGTGCCGCCGCCGCAGATGCCGACGTTGAGGCGGTCGCCGGCGCGCAGCAGGGTGTCGCGGATGTCGCGCAGCTCGGCCAGCAGTTCGCCATGGTGCGTGTGCACGCTCGAATTAATTTCGATCATGCTCTCGGTGATCTCGGGCGTGACGTTGCCGGGGAAAGGCGCGCGCTCCAGCAGTTCCAGCATGTCGGGCGAGGCGGCGACCAGGTCGAAGTCCGACAGGCTGACCAGCTGCAGTTCGAGCTCGACGCCCATGGTGAGCGACTGCGATTGGGCAAATGGGGGAAGTGCCATCTTCACGCCTCCTTGATGTGACGGGTTTCATGGGCCCAGACGACGGCGCGCTGGGTCAGCACGGGACCGACTACGTCCAGCAGCAACATCACGGCCGCCAGCGGCGCGAGCCGGTCGATCAAGTCCACGCCGATCCAGCGCGTCTGTTCCATCAGCAAAATCGCAAAAACCGACATCGGCGTCAGGGCCAGGCCCGAGAGCGCACCCTTCCTGGTCGAGATGCCGGACACGCGCGCAAAGGCCGTGCAGACGCCCACCTTGACCAGGCCGCGCACCAGTACCAGCAGCAGGCCGAGCGCAATGCCGCCGCCCAGGTGTTCGACCTGCACCTTGGTAGCGACAAAAAAGAACATCAGCACGGCCAGCAGGTCGCCCAGCACGCCGAAATTGCGTTGCGCCGGCGCGAGCGCGATGCGGCGGTGGCGCGCCACCAGGCCGAAGGTCAGGGCCGCGAGCACCGGCGAGAACTGCAGCACGTGGGTGACGGCCACTAGCAGCACGACCGCCAGCGCGAAGGCGAGCGTGGCGTCGCGCGCGGCGTCGATCAAACGCAGCCAGAGCGGCACCAGGGCGCCGAACAGCGCGCCCAGCACGCTCGATGCGCCCAGCACCAGCAGGCTGCTGCCGGCCGCGTGGGTCAGGTCGCCCGAGGTCTGGAACACGCCGATGCCGACCACGACGTTGAAGGTGAACACGGCCATCACGCAGTTCAGCGCGGTCAGGTGCATGGCCCGTTCCGTCACCTGGCCGGCGGCGCCCTGCTCGTTCAGCACGCGCAGCAGGCCGGCCGGAGAACTCGACATCGCCAGCGAGGCGGTCAGCGCAGCCGGCAAGGCTTCCATCCCGCACACGGTCGCCACCCAGTAGACGGCGGCGAAGGTCACCGACGCTTCCAGCAGCGAGGTGGCGACGATCCACGGATTGCTGCGCAGCCAGCGCAGGTTGATGCGGTAGCCGAGCTCGAACAGGATCAGCCCGAAGCCCAGGTTCGCCAGCAGCATGAAGTTCTTCGATTCGGAGGGCGGCAGGTAGCCGGCCGCGAGGTTTCCGAACACGAAGCCGGCGACGCCGTACACGGCGATGCGCGGCAGCGCGGTCCAGCGGAAAATCAGTTCGCCCGCCATCCAGGACAGCGCGATGGCGATGGGCCAGGCAAGTTGCAAGCCGAGATCGGCGTAGTCGGGCATAAGGAATCCTCCTCGAGGGCGGAAGGAATGCTGCGTACCGGGCGGTACGTCTCCCGCGAAAAAACGGCCCCCGGAAGGCTCCGGGGGCACAAAAAGAAACGCAAGAGCGCCTCATCGCTGATCGAGAGCCCAGCCTGGCGGCCTCGCTCTCAACCCGGCCATATTGCCTGAAATATATATTATTGGCAACTACATTCGTGCCAAGATATTTACGCCTATTTCACCTGGGCGAGCTCGCAGCGCGATTTGCGGCCCTCGACCAGGCAGCGGTTGCGCTCGCGGCCGTCGCGGTCGTGCACCAGCACGCGCCAGCTGTCGGGCCCCGTGCGCTCCATGCTCATGAAGCCGAATCCGTCGATCCAGGAGCTCATGTGCTCGACGATGGCGCCCGGCGCCGGGCTTTGGCCGGCGGGCGGCGCGGCCGGCAGCGGCACGATGTCCTCCGCCGTGCCGGAGAAGCCCGCGACGAACTGGGTCGGGTGGCTGCTTGCAAAGCTGAGCTGCTCCCACAGGTGCACGTGGCCCGAGAGCAGCATGCCGAAGGAGAGCGGCAGGTAGCCCGGATCGGCGTCGCCGAAGGCGTCCAGCAGGCCCTTGTCGCCGCCGAACAGTTTCACGCCGCCCGTTTGCTTGTCGCGCTCGGCGCCGAAGGCGAACAGCGGATGGTGGTCCACCCCGATGCTGTAGCGCGCCTGCGCGGCCAGGCGGGCGATCTTGCGCTGGCTGTCGGCGTAGGCGGCGCGGCGTGGATCGGAGGCGGGCAGACCCTTCCAGCTGGTGTTGGCCGTGTCGAACACGACCAGCTGGGCGCCGCCGCCGAGCGGCACGGCGTACGGGTCGCTGTGCTCGCCGACCGCGTCGTTCGCGGGCGCATCGCAGTCGCGTCCGGCCTGGAACGGGCGCGGGTCGAGCCAGCGCCACCAGCCCTGCCCGGCGCGGCTGCAGTTCTCGTGGTTGCCGCGCGCCAGCACCCAGGGCGCGGCCGCCAGCAGCTTCTTCGCCGGAGTGAAGAAGTCGGCGGCCCAGGCATCGTAGCCGTAGCCGTAGGGGCTGCCGGCGCAACCGGCGCGGCCCGGCGGGCAAGGATCTTCGCGGTAGTGGTAGTCGCCGACGTGGATCACGAGGTCCGGCTGGAAGGCGGCGGCGCTGGCGGCCACGCGCGCGAAGGGAAAGGCCTGGACGTCGTTACAGTCCTGGAACTCCTTGCTCTTGAGGCGGCAGCCGGTGTCGCCGATGACGACGATGCGTGCCGGGGCCGCCTTCGGTACCGGCAGCGGGAGACCAGCCACGCTGGCGGTGACGGCGCCCGCCGCGATCGGCGCTTCGCAGGCCAGCATCGCGCTGGACGGCGGCGTGTGCGGCTGGCCGGGCCGCGCCGGAATCGCCGACTTCGGCACGCGCACGCGCATCGGCATGGCGCGGTTGTCGACGACCAGCGGCGGACAGGTCGGCGCCGCCGTGATCAGGCGCGCCGTGGCCGCGCCATCCTCGCCGATCACGACGAAGGCGACGTCGTCCGGACCGGGATCGGTGACCAGGCTCGAACAGGCAGTGAGCAGGAAGGCCGGGGCGAGCAGGCCGAGGCGCGCCAGGGAGGAGGGAATCATGTGCTGCTCCGTGCAAAAAGTGCGAATGTAGCACAGCCGTATGACGCTTCCACTACAAAGAGCCTGCAGGCGAACGCGGCCGCGCCGGAATACGGCGTAACATTTTGCCAAAAGGAGGCGGGCAGCAATGGAACAGGTACCGATGTGGTTGCAGGCGGGTTTCTGGGGCCTGGTCGCGGGCGGCGCGCTGCTGCTGGGCGCGGCCGTGAGCTGGTGGGTGGCGGTGCCGGCGCGGCTGGTGGCGGCCATCATGGCCTTCGGCAGCGGCGTGCTGATCTCCGCCCTCTCCTTCGAGCTGATGGACGAGGCTTACCGCACCGGTGGCTTCGCTTCGACGGCCGCCGGCTTTCTCGGGGGCGCGGCGGTGTATACGCTGGCGAACTGGCTGCTGTCGCGCCACGGCGCGAAGCACCGCAAGCGCTCGGGCGGCCAGCAGCCGAGCGAAGCCGACAAAGGCGGCAGCGGCGCGGCAATCGCCGTCGGCGCCCTGCTCGACGGCATTCCGGAATCGATCGTGATCGGCCTGTCGATGCTGGGCGGCGGCAAGGTCAGCATGGTGGCGGTGACGGCGATCTTCCTGTCCAACGTGCCGGAGGGCCTGTCGAGCGCGGCGGGCATGAAGAAAGCGGGCCGCAGCGCGGGCTACATCTTCGGCATCTGGGGCGCGATCGCGCTGGCATCAGGCCTTGCGGCGCTGGCCGGCTTCACGCTGTTCGAGGGCGTGTCGCCGGCCATGGTCGCGGCGACGACGGCGACGGCGGCCGGCGCGATCCTGGCCATGCTGGCCGACACCATGATTCCCGAGGCCTTCGAGGAGGCCCATGATTTCGCGGGCCTGATCACGGTGGCCGGATTCCTTGCCGCCTTCGCGCTCAGCAAGATGGGCGGCTAGGCGCGCCCGCCCGGGCCAGCTTCAGCGGCGCGGGAAATCCGGACGGAAGGTCTTGGCTGGCGGCGTGCACTGCTCCACGGAGCGTGGCTTGCTGTCGTCGTCGCTGTTCGTCACGTAGCAGTCGTCGAAGACCGAGCAATAGCAGGCGGACCATGTGATGTCATCCATCTGCTTGTGCAGCGCGACCAGGGTCGGATTCGGCTCGGACGTCTCGGGCCAGTCAAACATTTGCACCATCGCGCCCGGGCGGATCAGCGAGCCGGCGATACCGCCGCGCGAGTCCACGCCCCTGGCATCGCTTGGCTTGGCCGAGCAGCACTTGTCCAGCAGTTCGGTCAGGTTGGCAACCGGTTGCCCCTTGAAGTTGAACTGCACCCACTCGATGCGTGCCGGTCCGACGCCATTGTTCTCCAGCATGTAGCGCACGCGACGTCCGAACGCGTTGACCTCGCCGTCCTTGTGTTCCGTCGAGGTCGAGCGCATCAGTTCGACGTACGGGTAGCTGTTCGACGCCACCAGCTTTTCCATCGAATGCGCCGAATGCAGGCCGAGCCAGAGCGACACCAGCGAGACGATCCCGGCGGCCAGGCCGAGTCCGAGGTCGAGCCAGCGGATGCCGGTCTTGTGCGCATGGTGATGGTGATGGCTTTCGTGTTCCACAGCGAGTCCCCGATTAATGTTGTTCAGAAATAATATTATAGCAATTGAACAAGATCCGGGGACGAGATTTTGGGCCCGGCGCACCCCCGCCATCCCTTACAATACCGGGCGCCGCACTGCCGCGGCTCAGCCGAGAGAACACCATGATTTTCCTGAAGGTCCCTTACGCCGAAAAAGACGAAGCCAAGGCCCTGGGCGCCCGCTGGAATCCGACCCGCAAATGCTGGTATGTCCCGGACGGCAAGGACAAGGAGCCCTTCGCGCGCTGGATCGCCGGCGGCGCGGCCGACTCGGGCGCGGACGCCACGATAGCGACCTCCTCGCGCGACGCCTTCGGCGCAAGGCCGGTCATCGGCGCGAAGTATGTCGAACTGCCGCATGCCTGCAATCCCTTCGAGGAGTGCGCCGAATGCCGTCCGAAGCTGATCGAGAGCGGCTGGCTGGAAGCGCACCAGGCGGTGCGCAAGATGCTCGCCGGGCTCTGAGCGCACAGTTCACCGACACCGACACGAGGACGACGGACGATGCATAGCGAACCCCTTTCCCAGCGCCTGCGCTCCCTGGTCCGTGCGCTGCCCCCGAACGGCATCACCCTGAGCGAACTGGTGCAGCGCGTCGGCAGCGACGGCCTGCTGATCCTGACCGCCCTGCTGACCCTGGTCTTCCTGATCCCGGTGTCCATTCCCGGCGTGTCCACCGTCTTCGGCGCGGCCATCCTCCTGATCGGCCTGAGCCGCCTGCTGCGGCGCGAATTGTGGATTCCGGCGCGCATCGAGCACAAGCGCATCGGCACCAAAAAACTGCGGCCCCTGCTGCGCAAGGCCTTGCCCTGGCTGCAGAAGATCGAACGCGTCAGCCGTCCGAACCGCATCCAGTGGCTGGTAGCCGAGGGGCCGGTCGCCCACCTGAACAACGCCTCGCTGATCCTGGGCGCCGTCCTGCTGATGATGCCCTTCGGCCTGATCCCCTTCAGCAATACCTTCCCGGCGATCGCCCTGCTGTTCTTCGCCATCGGCCTGCTGCAGCGCGACGGCGTCTGCGTGCTGCTGGGACATGTCAGCAATGTGGCGACGATCGC
>Ga0308160_10007640_pt1 | contig 10688 bp, 11 predicted proteins | sample PhyFR1_FD_201036 | JGI IMG/M metagenome (GOLD analysis project Ga0308160, IMG submission 201036) | Phyllosphere microbial communities from UC Gill Tract Community Farm, Albany, California, United States - DLSLF.R1 | ecosystem: Host-associated > Plants > Phyllosphere > Unclassified | place: USA...
TCAGCCGTCTTTATCCGATACGATCCAGCGGCAATCTCAGATGAACCAGAACCCGAAGTAGGTCGAGGAGAGGGGTATCGCGAATTCCTATTCTTTGGAGATGTCGAATCAGAGTATCGGAAAAAGGGAGATGAAGATGTCGGTCTGGTGAGCAAGGAAGGTGCCGCTAGGATGAACAAGACGATATGGGAGGAAGCGGCTCGTGGGTGGGATGTCGGTAGGCTGGCGGGGATTTTTGTACGTATCATCTGTTGATTATGACTGATGATAGATTGAATGCTCTTACGACTCGGATCGGCCTGCCTCCTTGATGTTTGGTCATATATCCCCTCCTGGTTTATATCACGAAATGAAGACTCTGGCGAGCATGGTCAAGTCGAAAGATAGCGAAAGACCTCTAGAGGGCCTCAAGGTATACGTGACGCATGTCAAGGAAGCGTTGATACCTCACCCATCTGGCAAATCGGCTCGAGAACGGATATTACAGGAACTTCTGGAATTGGAAAAGGAAGGAAAGCTAGGAGTGGAGTTCATCGCCGTCCAGCGAGGTGATCGTATATGTAAGTCCATCGCTCCACTCTCTGGATACTGCTGATGGTTAGTGATATAGCGCAGCGAAACCACGTGAGGATCGCCCTCGCTTACGGCCGTTCAGGCACACCGTAATTTCCGGAAGCTAAGCTCCGGCCGGCTTGTTATCCACCATATGGCCCTAAGCAAGCTTTTTCGACGTGATTAGAGTACCTAAAGAAGTAGAGCATGCATCTTCTTGACTTTCTATATATCCCTCAGATCACACATTCAGTATGAACATGCAAGAAAAATCAATAGCGGGTCCATCCCGGAAACGCGCCAATTCAATCCCAATCCGACGGATTTCATCACTCGAGACTTCCTTGGCAGCTCCATTGACCCGTCTTCTTTCACATCCCGATTCAACACTGGTCAATCCAGCTATTGGGAACCTCAGATCCACACTACCTCCAATCGCCCATACGCCGAATGCATCGAGACCTGCTTCACCCCATTCGAGTGTGGAGGAATCACCATATCCTGGATCAGGGACGCCTGAAGATCCTTATCTGGTCGATTGGCTGGATGATGAACCTGCAAATCCATATAATTGGCGGCCCGCTTTCAAATGGACGACGATGGCTATCATTGCCATTTCGACATTATGTATTTCGTTTGCGAGTAGTAGTTACTCGTCAGCGATACCGGATATAATGAAGACTTTCAAGGGGACAACGCAAGAACAGGGTATAGCAGGATTGAGTCTCTACGTTCTAGGTATGTGCTCATTTGACTCTGATGTGAACGGGGGATATGAGTCGGACTGATGGACAGGATTCGGTGTAGGGCCACTATTTTGGGCACCAATCTCCGAAATGTTGGGTCGTAGATGGGCTTTCAACGCCTCCTACCCATTATTCGCTATCTTCAACATGGCAGGAGCACTATCAACAAACCTACCAATGATCCTCATCGTCAGGTTCTTAGCAGGGACGTTCGGGAGTGCACCACTAACAAACGCCGGTGGGCAAATTGGGGATATGTTTGCTGCGTGAGTCCCACCTTGAACTTGATGATTCGAGCTGATTTCAGTCATGAGAGAGCCCTCGCGACGACGCTCTTTGCGCTTGCGCCCTTCCTAGGCCCCGTCTTAGGCCCTATCGTCGGTGGATTCGTGGTGGAGAAGCACGGATTTAGATGGGTTTTCTGGGTCCAGTTCATTTTCGCTTGGTACGTCCATTTTTTTCTTTTTTACCACTATCGAAAACTGATCAACAGTGTCATGCTCACTCTCTCGGCTCTATTCGTCCCCGAGACATTCGCTCCCACGCTACTAAGAAGAAAGGCAAAGAGGTTACAGAAAGAGGCGAACGAATTGGGGACTGGAGAGGTGTTTATCAGTAAATACGATAAAGTCGTCAAGCCACGAAGCGAGATTATCCGGGTTGGAATGAGTCGGCCTTTTGATATGATGTTCAGGGAGTTGATCGTTGCTGCTCTGGGACTATATGGTGAGTTTTGCACTTCGTTTGAGGGTTGACGCTGACGATTCCAGGCGCACTGATTTACGGTATCCTATATGTGAGCTCTAAATCTCGACCGAGTCTCTTTTGGAGCTGATCTTTCCAGCTCTTCTTCACCGCCTTCCCCCTTATCTTCCAAGAGACTCGAGGCTGGTCACGTACGTCTTCCCCTCCTCTTCTGCCGTCGGATTGCTGACAATGTAGCCGGAATCGGAGGTCTAGCATTCCTCGGAATCGGAATCGGCTTGATCCTCGGTGTAGCCCTCACCCCCCTCCAGAATCACTACTACGAAAAAGCTCGAGCAAAGACCCCCGCCGGACAAGCAGTCCCCCCCGAGGCTCGACTCGAAGTATGTTGTATCGGAGCCGTTATCCTTCCTCTCGGCTTGTTCGTCTTCGCATGGACATGTACACCGAACGTTCATTGGGTTGTACCCATCCTAGCATCTGTTCCATTTGGCGCTGGATTCTTGTTGATCTTTACGGCTATCAATAACTATATTATCGATAGTTATACCCTCTATGCCGCTAGTGCTTTAGCGGCAAATGCAGTACAGAGGAGTGTTTTAGGGACGATCTTTCCTTTATTCTCAATAAGGCTATACGAGGGCTTAGGGTTAAATTGGGCTGGAACTCGTAAGTCCTCTACTTCAAATATGGATCCCTGCTAAAGAGATAGTAATCGCATTCCTTGCATTGATCTGCACGCCATTACCTTTCCTGTTCTACAAGTACGGCCCCTACTTGAGGCGGAAATCGAATTATGCACCCTCCCAACCACTACAGAAGACTTTGACAACTTCGACCGAGGGTGAGAAAGACGATGAGGCTACAATTGCTGGAGGACTGGAACCGGGGATGTTACCTACCGCTGGGGAGGATCATGGGCGGACAAAGATGATGGTCTGATGTTATTGATATTACGACCAACGACGTCATGCATATAGACAAAGAGGTACACACAGTATATTCCAAGATGATCTCTCTTGCCTGCTCGTACTAGTTGCTCGACCAGAGACGATACTGACTGGACTGATCACTTTCCCCTTCTACGCCTGTGAACATTGACCACCTCCATTCCGACTGTTATCCCATCCTCGGTCCTCTCTGTATACTTTCGTTCCCACCTTTCTTTGCCTTTCCCATCCTTGGTTCCGGTGAAACCTAGCCTCTTGTAGTCCTCGGGAGATTGAGGGCGAGACGTGGTAGGGTACTGTGATGCTCGAGAAGGGGATCGACGAGGTGGTCTAACGGTCGAATGAGAAGATGGCACGGATGTTCTCGAAGGTGGTCGGGAGGACGGCTTTGAGGATCGCTTCGACGCTGATGCCGTATATTTCGAGCTTTGCCCTTTGTCCCTTTCGTCTCTCTCGTCTTGCAGATCGGTCCTTCTCCTTTCCATGTTCTGCGTGGTTGGTGCATGTCTCGGGTCGGCAAAGGTAGTGCCAGGGGGGAGACGAGTGCGGCCACCGACGAGCGAGGATGGAGGCGGGAGCGTTCTACCTGCAACGCCATCCCAGAGGCTCCTCGCGGTGGCGGTTTCACTTGGGGGTGCCATCCCCGTCTTGCTCGACACATTGCTGTATGCCATGATGGTATCAAGAGTGTGTTTTGGTAGGTCGAGAGGAAATGTATGGGTGGCGAGGAATGATTGTAATGAATAAAGCGACCCGCAATAGGTCTATATACCTTTTGCCCTGGGAACGTGTGACCTCTCCACAGCCAAGACATCCTTTGATCGAGTGGATACCTTGGAGCTCGCACCGAGATATCCTGCTCCACTTGCCCGAGCAGTACGAAGGTTCTCCGTCATGCGGTGCCATACTATCGGCGATTGGACCGAATGGTGAAAGTCCATGGAGTTTTGAGATGCTGTTGGATCAATATCAAAACCTATTAAATCCTTCGACTCGGCCCCACAGGCCTATCCACGAAACGGTAAGTACTGTAATCGTCGAGATTAATTGACACCAGGTCCAGATGCGACTTCACCCTTCAATCTTCTTCACAAATGCATATATCTATCATACGTGTATCATACTCTCAATGTTATTGTCACTCTCACTTGTATTCGCGCTCTCACCGTTATTCACACTCTCCACCGCTATTCACACTCTGACTGACAAAGGAAGCTCACACCGGTCTCACACAAATCTGAAAAAGGGGTCACTTGTGATATCCTAGTCCTCTCTCCTTCTTCTAGTTGAGGAAGGATGATCCCTTCGCGGTCGGGGTCTGGATGTCTCCCTTAATCGAGATGGATAACCATCGTCGCTCCTCTCGTGACTGTACCCATGAGGGCTGCTGGATCTGGAAAAATTCCTCGGCTCAAACAAATCTGAGTCAATGGTGCTTCCGCGGCGTGATCGCTGGCTGCTGCTTCGTTCAAGAGGGGGCCTAGGTTGAGATCGAGATCGTCCTGAACTTCTCTCACGCCTGGGTTTGTAGTAGGAATCGTACTGACTTGGTCCGGCAGGACTCCTGGGTCGAGGCGGAGCCTGTCCCCCTTCGGTGAATCGATCGTGGCTGGTCGCCGGACGGCTTCGGTGTCTGCGATGTCTGGAAGGGGACCGTGGTCGAAATTGCGGCTCTGGGGCAGGAGTATGGTCTTAGCTGCCTGGGCTGGCAACAGTCGGCGTCCGAGAACGGGGTCGTCGATCGCTCTGCTCATTGATGGATCGCCGGTACCCCCTGTCGGGGTCACGGCTCTCTCGGTCTGGGTCATCGCTCCCTGCTCGTCTTCTATGTCTTTGGCCGGGGGGCTATAGAATGTCAGTCATCATGTCTGTAGAATCGGATAGGGTAGGGTACTCACACGCAAGAAATGGTCCTGTGCTTCGGGGCGGGAGCGCTGGGACCGAGAGGAAGGGTTTCTGCTTCCTGATCGCTCTCTTCTGTGTCCATCACGAGTAGGAGCACTCGAAGAGCCTTGTCGCTCGGCGTCTCGGGATTGGCTTCGACTTCGCCTTCTGTATTTGGCTTCGGTTTTGTAGCGGTTGTCTTCAGCCAATCTGTGTTGTTGTCGAACCTTCTTGTCCTGCTCCTTGGCATCGATTTCTTCAGCCCTCCTGTCCCTTCGACGTGGTGATGGGGTCCATCGTCGTGACTGTCGGGACTCTTGTCGTTCGTTTCCGCCCCCCAGTACGGTTGGTGGCAGCTCGGAGCTGGCGTATCCTGGAAGGGGGAATTGGTAAGGCTCCTCCCGTCGAGGCAGCGAACGTTCGGAATCCCTCCTTTGGCGTCTGGTGTCCTCAGTCATCTCAATGAGATACGGTGTGCGTGCGAAATGGTCAGCGGGGAAGAATAAAAAAGACTCAGCCTGCCTGTTGCATTTATATCGCACACCCAAAGCACATCAAGGGGAGGGGGGAAGGCCACGTTACTCTTGTTGAGAGTATGGGCAGAGAGCCTTCTAGTAGGGGCTACACCCGTATGTCTGTAAATAGATATTCACTCTACCTCGCATCTGTCCCGTTTGGACGAGCTGAGTTATGCGATCCTTTCTGGATGCGACTATGAAAGGATGACTGTTCGACAAAGGATACCTCACCTTTCAACTACCCCGTGACGTGCGGTCCGCAGCTCGTAGCCACAAGCCACTTCCCTCTAGCGCTTTGATCGGAGCGTCAATGTCGGTCTTACCACGCCCCTCCTTTCTTTGATGCTCGAACAAGGGAGTGCGACAAGGCAGTGTACGATTCACCTTCAGCTGCCTTCGTCCGGCGATCTGAAACTGGGCAAATACTCCCCCTCGGCGCTCGTGGCTTGACCTAGCGCTCTTTCATGAATGAAATCATAATACCAGCCCTCGGCTGGTAGATTGACGCTTCGTGGTAACTGTGGTACGCCTGAGCCGCCTCACGAAGATTCTGAGATTTGAAGGCAAATGAACATAACACTTCTTCTACACAGATACATGTCAATCATGCTCAACCTTTGTATGTACACAAAACAACTTCTGCTATGAGATATAGTATGTACACAAACCGACTTCTGCTATGAGATATACTATGTACACAATGACCACACATATCAGGCAAAATTCAGCGCTCATCTCGGCAAGTACAGCTCACAACGACTTCAGGAAATCCTTTGCCCTTGACGTAAATGAACGATCGGAGCTCTTCTTCTTCCTCGAGCTTGATCTGTCGTCGCTCCTTCTGCTATCGCTCCTCCTAGTATCGCGGCGGGTTCGACCTTCGTCTCTCGAACTATCGCGTCGAGGTCGTTGGCGATCTTCGTCCTCTCGCCTTCGGCGTCTGTCATCCTTCATTCTATCAGATATGGATCGTCGTATAGATGTTGATAACGCTTACCCTTCTATCCCTTTCGTCTGCTTCCCTGGCAGTCATTCGGCGCCCAGACCTCGATCGATGGTGCTCTCTGCCTCCATCAGAATATCCTCGTCCACTTGAAGCCCTGTGTTCAACGTCTCGACTTGAACGCCTAGCTCCCCTAGAAGTCCCGGTTCGACCAGGGGGTCTGCTTCGCGCTTGTTCTCTACCTCGTTCATCGCCAGTCTCGCCCCTTGTTACGAGTCTTCGCTCGCCTGTCGTACTTTGTGTTCGGATCTGAGATCTGCTTCGGCGTGCTGACTCTCCTGCTGGTCTTCGGGTGTGATCTCTCCTCCCTTCTGTTCGCGTGTCCGTACCAGTTCTTGCAGGTTCACGCCTGTGTGTGTCAATTTCATCTCGACGCGTGCTTCGATCTCGGCGTCTAGTACCAGAGGGCTCTCGTGCACCTCTGGCCCTACCCGTGTGCGTGATCTTGTCCGTTTCGGTGGGGCTTGGGCGATCATCCCTGGGCAGTCGAGAGCGGGAGCGTGGCCCGGGCCTGGTGTCGTCGTCCCTTGGGTTCCGGCCCCTGGACACGAAAGCCGGCTGCTCCTGATCGCCTCGACGAGTGAGCGCATGGTAGGTCCGTCGACTATCACCTCCAGTCTCGGGATCTCTCGCGGTAGTCGGAGCAAGGTTCCCGGATTGACGCCTGGTCCTATCGGTGGGCTGGAACTCCCAATTCGAGGGTGCGCTAGGCCGTCCATACATGTCTCTCTTGTAGAGGTCTCTGTTGGGGTCTGTCATTGGGTCTTGTCAAATTGAAAGTATGAGGATTGCGATTACAAGTAATTTGAAGAATTGGAAATCCGGTTTAGTGGCCTGCTTTTTATCCTGTATCGTCGTTCTAGCGAAGGCGGGCTGGAAGGCCATGCCGAGAGGTGGAGCGTTATCACTTGGACGGCTTCGAAACGGCAGCCGGGCACAATGGCATGATATGAGGTCCATCGTGTACCTCGGCGTTGACCCGGTTTACGGTTACTTAGGGAAGCCGTGGAGCCAGACTCCACTCGGACCGAAGCTCCTTTGGCAGGTTGTGGGCATGACCTAGGTGATGAGGTAGGCTCTGCTGACGTTGGAGCATGTGGTGCTCGGAACAAGACATCGATGCGTCCTTCTATCGACAAAGGCCGAGGCTATTGACCGGTGAGCCTACGAAGAGTGATGTCTTGATGCATGTGTAGGCCGCATCTATGCGAAGCGACCAACTTCTTATTCGCTATGTCTGAAGTAAGCCGGGTGCTGAAACATCGCTGCATGTTGGCCCGGCTGACAGGAAGAAGGTGAATCGATAGTGAAGAGGCGAACATCTGGCTGATGTTGATGTCGGCGTTTGGGAGCTGTTTCCGGTCACGTGATCCGAATAAAGAATGGTTGCGATTCTGCTTCAACCGTCACTCGCTGAAGACATTTCATTCCAGTATACAAGCTATAAACAAACAATTCCGAACACCATGATCTCACCTCATATCTGCAACGAACATGTCACTACTTTGATCTGATGATGTAGTTCTTGAACTTCTTAATTATACCAGGAGGAGTCTTTGATCGTTCTCGCCTCCGCCCGTAATGATCGCTGGTACCGCCTTGACCACTATCTCTCGAATTCCTTGCCGCTCTCGCTCTCGCTCTCCTCTCATCGTTGCGTCTCTCGTGGCTGTCATCCCGTCTTTCTTCTTCGTCACTCCTCTCACGGCTCGTTCGGTACGAGGTACCACTCCCTCTCCCCTCGGTATAGTACTCATCTCGTCTCTCCTTATATCTGATTGTATCTTCCTTCCTACTTCCCCCCTCACCTTGACGGCTCCTTGCTCCGCCATCACGCCTCCTCTGCATTGGCTGTTCTCCTTCACTCGCTTCCCAGTCTTCAGCATCTCTGGCGTCAGTCTGCTGGTTTCCAAGCGGTCCAACTTTGGTTCCTCCTTTACCTGATTCTGATCCAGTGCTGCTCGGCTGTCCTGGACGCTTTACTTGACGTGAGTCCGGAATCGACTCTGGGCTCGACCCTGGACTGTGATGCTTGAGATATCTGACTTCGTCACTCAGTTTGATGGTGACCTTCTTGGCAGTACCACTGCCGCCTGAAGGCTTACGAGGTTGACTGCGCATGGCTGACTTTCCCTTTTCTGTATGGCTCGACGCTTCAAGCCTTCCTATGTCATCTTGCTCGGTGAATCGTTCTTCGGGTGTTCTCTCAAATTCGTCTCTGGACAAATCCCTTCTGGTGGGACGGGATTGACTCAGCCTTCGCCTGTGATCCTGTATCTCCTCATCATAGGACGTTGGGCCACGGCCACCACCGCACTCGTCGCCGACCTGTCTTCGCTGATCGACAGACTGGCTGGGAGGCCGACTGTTCGACCCGTGAACATCACTTTGTTGTTGTGAGTCAAGGCCGGATGTTCCAGCTCTTGGATGCGGAGTGTGTCTTCGGCGGGGTCTCTCGGGCAAAGCGTCATCTCTCGGCGGATCTGATAGTCTCGAGCTGTCCGATGGAGCACCTTCAAAGAAGAGCTTTCGCCGTTGAGCCGCGGCAGAGTTTTCCCAGTCTCCTCGATCGTCGCTCATATCATATAAGTGAGTCCTGGTACGTATGTAACGTATGAATTGTCCACAATGGGAAATGGCTTGAAGAGCTGAACATCTGATTCATACCGGACATGTATATATCCACCATCGAGCACCGAAGGCACCTGGAACACCAAGATTCATGTGAGCCTTCTTGTAGACGGCCTGGCCGGATCTCCCAGAAGACGCGATAGTTCAGTTACCCGGACCGGAATATCTTATCTCTCTGGCTCCATGCTGGTGAACGAAGCGATCTTGCGCTTGAATTGGAGTTGGAGCCTGTTCAGCACTGGACCGAGCTTCCTTCCTTTGGGCACTGATAGGCTCTTGTATTCCCTCCTTTCTCCCTTGGAGCAGCCGTCACAGGCTTTGAACCCACAATAGGCTCTCCATCGTGAGATGACGCCATCTCAGGACCCTTCGACGATGCGTGGGGAACGTGGGCTTGAAGGGACCCTTCGGTCACCCAAAAGATGCTAGGCTGGATCGTCTTGAGCGTCGAGTAATATCGCAGCGTTTGGTGGTCATGCATGGGGAAGTATGGTACGATGAAATGCAGATGGGATACATGCACTGGTGCATACATATGAAGTCTCGATACGGAGTTATGAACACGGACGGAGAAGGTAGTGAACAGTAAATCGGTATACAGAGTCGATCTCACGGCATTTCGGGGTGAGACTTGCTGAGCCTAGTCCCTTTGCTCGGGGGTGTATCAAAATTGTTGGTACCACTCTTAATATTCGATCTCCAAGTCTGAGGTGTGCCATCAGTCGTCCAGTGGACACTGCCTTTGTCCGTCCTGGTGACTCTATGGCGGATTTCCTCTCGATCATTCCGATGGGTCGCCTGCTCAATCCACTCCTCTCGTTCTCCCCTGGTCCCTCGTCCTTTCTGTTTCGCTTTTGGCTCAGAGGCGTGTTGCGACTTGTTGCCTTTGGGTCCCAAAATTACCTCCTTCAATTTGGAAACCAGTGACCCGTGACTGGATCCACCGGAGTTAGACCTGACGGGACCTTTTGAAGTCGATCGTATGGAGCTCTTGTTGCTTGCTGGCTGATAGATACTGTATGGACGGCGGAAATCCGAGGGTGGATTCTGGCCCTTAGTAGCCCGATTGGTATGCTCCTCTCGATATCGGTCGACACGGCTAAAACCGTCCCGATAGCTTTCGGCGATCCACCGCGTCAATCTGTCCGGAAGGACCGTGTCGACCCGAGTCAGATCGACGACCAGGCCGTCTTTGAATAGACGGCCTGTCAGCTTGTAGATCAGCTGCGAACCTACATAATGGGGGTAGTTCGGGTCGTCATAGATCTGCGCGCCGTGCTCGACCATCCAGCGATAAGTACCAACTGAGTCCTTGTCAATGGGAATAATGGATTGGGCGAACTCGGGCCTTTCTTGCGTGTTGCTCTCGTCAAAGAAAGCTAGCCGTGGGTCCGCTCGATTGGTAACATAATCGGGCTGTGCTTGCTCCGGTGTGACAAAGTGTGAGGTGCTAGTCCTCTGGGGTTCGGGTTCCGGAGGTGTCACGTCCTCCAATTGCTCGTATCGGTAGCCGGCGTAAGAGAGAGCTGGCTCTGGACCGGGTGGTGGAGCTTGACGGCCATTTGAAGGCGTACTAGCCCACTTGGCCGCCCCAGCCAATAGCATTTCGTCTATCTTCTGGAGGTCTATAGTCCCGCCAAAAACGTCTCTCTTGCCACCTTGATTCATGACGAGTGACGAAGTAAATGTTCCAGGTGCG
>Ga0308160_10007641_pt1 | contig 10688 bp, 6 predicted proteins | sample PhyFR1_FD_201036 | JGI IMG/M metagenome (GOLD analysis project Ga0308160, IMG submission 201036) | Phyllosphere microbial communities from UC Gill Tract Community Farm, Albany, California, United States - DLSLF.R1 | ecosystem: Host-associated > Plants > Phyllosphere > Unclassified | place: USA...
GGCTAGGCCCTGTCACCGCGACGGTGACAGGAAGGGAGGTCTTACCTCCGCTAAACGAGGGCACGCGCGACAGCGTCCGTGGCATCGTCGTGCTGCTCCCGTCGATCGGCGTCACGCCGAGCGAAGCGGGCAAGGGCGCCGAAGCGTCAGAACGGTCCGGGTTGAGCTCCTTGCTCGTCCTGTGATGGGTGAGCCGCCGGATCGAGAGGCTGTGGCGCTTCTTGCCGTCGTCCTCGAGCTGGCCGGCGCCGCCGGTGCCGTAGAATGAGATGTGCTGCTTGATCGACTGGCACCAGATGGCTGCCTCTTGCGGGTGGCTCGCCCGGAGCGAGTACTTGGGGAAGCGCGAGTCGTGCGTCGCCGGCTGGATGTCGAACGAGGTCGACGAGATCGACTTGAGCGTAGCAAACTTGAGCGAGATGGACCCGCGGCAGGCCTTGTTCTCCTCCTCCTGGCTACGGAAGTCTGCAGGATCCGGAGCAAGAATCGGTGTCAGCGAAACCCAGTCGGCCGAGCGATCACGAACCGCGCTACTCCCAAAGCGACCCGCCAGGCGGTACTGACACGAGAGGACGCCGCTTTCGATGACGAACCACCGCGATTTGTAGCCGTGGGCGACATTGGTGTACTTGAGCAGGTAGCCTCTAAATGTCGGGAAGAGAAAGACGGCAAGCAGTGGGGGGACGAGGCATCAGCAAAGAGAAGCAAACGAAGGACCGATGGCGATCCCGCGAACGCACCTCTGGGTGACCGGACTGCCGTCCTCCTTGCGCTGTGCGAGCGCTTTCTGATTGTTGCTCGCCTGCTTTAGCAGGTTTGAGACGTGGTCGCCGGCCGGCAAGTTGTCAAGCACGCGATTGCCCCGCCGGTCGCGGACAAAGACGTCGGCGTTGCGCTCGAGGACGAGGTACTTGATCAGGACGAGGTCCTTGCGCCTGCGAAAGGAGGTGAGACAGACCCAGGTCGAGGTCAGCTGGTGAGAGGAGCTCGCCAGGCACGGGCGAGGCAGACGCACCGGACTGCCTCATGGAGCGCGGCAACGCCCTTGTTGCTGTCAAGAGCGTTGAGGTCAAGAGCGCCGGCACGGGGGCTCTTGAGCAGCTGGAGCAGTTGGTTGGCCTCGCCATCACGCCCGCCGTCGGTCGCCTTCGGCGTGCTCGCGGGAGCGTCAATGTACCTCGACAGAAGTTCGAGAAAGCGGGTCTGGAGGGCCTGCCGTGAGGCCAGGATCGTCGCCTGGACCTCGTCCGACGAGGCGGCGCTCAGGACCGACCGCGAGGTGGCATCGAGGAGCGTGTCGTCGATGGCCGGCTGGTCGAGCAGGAGCTTGACTGCGAGCGCAGCGCCGCGAGTGAGAGGGAGGGTCTGACATCAGCTGCCTGGCCGATGCTGCCTCAATCTAGGCTCGACAAGGGACCGACCGATATCGGCACGCCCGAGCTCGGCCGCCAGATGCAGCGGCGTGATGCCCGACTCGGTCGGGTACGGGGCGTTGGGGTCGACCGCCCGGTTGGAGAGGAGGAGCTCGACCGTCCCATCTGACGGAGAGCCCGCCAAGACGCACGTCAGCCCAAGTCTCGGTCAAATCCCGCAGAAGAATCGACAGCTGGGCCTCGAGACGCGACGGGCCGACGCACAGGAGGCACACTTAACGGCCCGGTTCAGCATCGCCGCCGCCTTGTCCTCCTCGCCAGGTCCCGCCGCCCGGGTGAGGTCGTTGAGGAACGGCTGCAGGCGGCCGACATCGCCGCTGCGGAGGGCCTCGAGGAGCTTGAACTGGTAGAGCGCCTCGCTGTCGCTGACGGGCTTGCCTTGTGGAGCGCGTCGATCGAAGGGGTTGGGTCAGGTCAGACGACTGCCCAGGGCACCGGGGGACGGGGGGCGGGGGGGGGGGCTCGGACGGGCGAGGAGGGCTGAGCGGGCGTCGCCCAGCGTTCGGAGACTGACTTTCGGCCCCGTAGGATGCCTTTCTCAGCGAGGAGGACGAGGAGCTCATGCGGCACCGAGCTTCCAGAAGATCGCGATGGACTTCTATGGGGAGAGGTCGAGAAGGTTGCGCTGGGGTTTGTCCGGAAGGTGTTGGTCGGGGGGAGAGGCCAAGCGATGGGTCAGAGGCAGCCGCTCGGGGCCTCGGCTCGTGCGTGCGTCTGCGCCACCACAGGCCGACAGGCCGGCAGACGACTCGCTCAACCCTCCGAGCCCGCCCAGCGCTTTCACTTTGGCATCCTTGACCGTTGAGCGCAGAGCAGAGAGAGAAATAGACTAGCTAGTACAACAAGAGAAATGGGATCATCCGCTCCCGCCGGCCGCTGCCGGCGACTCCCGGCCGGTGCCCTGCGTCATCATCGGTTGACCATCGACGCCCAGCCGACGGCATCGCCGCTCCGGCCGCCCTCGAGCGCCTTGAGATGCGGCGCGACAAAGGCCGAGCTCGTCTCGCTACCGTCGTCCTCGTCAAAGAGTGGGCCCGGGTCCATGCTGGCGCCGGCGCTTTGGCTGTAGGTCTGCGCCCGGGGCGGGGACGACGCTGCCGATGCGGCCTTTGACGAGGTCGTCGATGAACCGGCCGACCGCATCGCCGGCCGGAGGGGCGGAACATAGATCTGGCGGTCCGTGAGCGACGTCTTGCGCTCGAGAGGCGTCGTCATGAGCGAGGCCGATGGTGGAAAGGCGAGGGGGATAGGGAGCGACTGGCCGCCCTGGTAGGCGACCTCGTCCGGGTCCGTGCTCGACGCCGGCGACCGCGCATTTGCGACACGGCCGTACATGGCCCACTTGCGGACGCCGTTGGCCGCCGAATCCTTGTACGAGGCCCGATGGCTCGGCAGATCGGCCGCCGTCAGCCGGCGCATTGAGACGACGACCCGGTTCTCCTCATCCTCGTCGTTCGCCCGGGTCCGCGGTGGCCTCTCCGCACTCGGTGCGCGGGCTGGCGAGGGCGACGAGGCCGAGACCGGGTGGATGCTCCGGCCGTCGAGCGTGTACAGCGGCTCCTGCTTGAAGCTGCTGCTGCTGCTGCCAGCCACCGCCGAATAGTCGTCGGCCGCGTCGGAGCGTTCGAGCGTCCGGGCCGTCGATCGGATGAGCGAGCCCGGATCGGCAGGGCCACCGGGCGATGTCGGCGGCGATGACGAGGACGACGTCGTCGAGTGAGGCTCAAAGTCAAAGACGTCCTCCTGCTCGCCAACGACGGTGCCCTCCTCCTCGTCATCGTCGTCCTCGGGCGGGAGGTCGTCGTCTTTGAACGTGACGCGCTTTGGCGTACCGCCTTCCTTCTTGACCCCTGAGCCCGACTCCTTGGGCTTGGGCTCTGATGGCGGCGCCGCTACGTCCTCGACTGCGTGGGCGGCCTCGCCGGGCGACTCGCGGAACGCAAGGTCCTGCTCACCGCCCTCGCCGCCTTCGGGGCCGTCGACCTCTTCGGCGGGCGGGGTGAGTACAGTCGGCTGGGCGGCCAGGAGGGCTGCCCGCTCCTCATAGCTTCGGCTCTTGACGTCGTCGCCCTCACGGACGAGCGTCGCTCCGGCCCGGGCGTTGGTCGTCGAGAAGATGAGGTTGGGCGGCGAGGGCATGTGCGAGAGCCGTATCGAGGTCGCCAGATCGAGATCCTGGTTCGATGGCCGACGCTCACGCTTCTTGACCGGGATAGAGGCGCCGGCCGGCGCGACCGCCGACTCGACGTTGCCCGGCTGGGACGTTACCGGGGAGAGAGGCGACCGGGCTGGAGGTTGTGCTGCCGACGTGTTTGATGAGGCGCCGGCGGCGGCGTGCATGTGTGAGGTCCGGGCAAGGCTCGCGCCCAGCAGTGACGCCTGCCCACCGGACGGCGGCGAGCCGGTCGGAGTTTGCACTACCTTGGCAAAGGCCGTCGTCTGTGGGACGCCAATCTTGAGCGAGTTGGGCGACGGCGACTTTGCCTCGGCCCTGCGCTCGACGCTGAGGCTGCCGCGCGAGCCGGCGGCGAAGCCGGTGTCGCGAGTCGTCGCTGAGGCCCGGCTGTGAGCGACCGACGAGTCGAAGGGCTTGCCGGCCAGAGCGGGCGGGGAGGACGTGCGGGACGGTGCCCGATGAGAGCAGTAGGCCTCCCAGACGACCATCACCTCGCGCTGGACGCTGCGCTCAGCGTCGGCGAGCGCGGCCCGCTTCTCGGCGACGACGGCGGCGAGCTCCTGCTCGAGCGCGTCGCGCCGCGCCGCCAGCTTGGTCGCGGCGAGGGTCGAGATGGAGGCAAAGAGCGGATCCGAGGGTGTGAAGGGCGGTGGGAGGAAGAGCGGGTCGGGCAGGTCTTGCAGGAGCGACGAGACGGCCGGAGCGGCGACCGCGGGCGGCGGGCGCGGCGTCGACGGGTAGACCTCCTTCGAGGACGCCGCCAGGGACGATAGATCCAGCGGGAGGACGGCTACTGAGGCGCTCTGCTTGGGGCGGATAGTTCAAGCAGGAAGTCAGCCAAACGGCATCCTCGCACGACCCCTGCTCGGCCAGACTGGTCGGTTGATCGTGGGCGGTCGTCGTCCGGCAGATCAGATGATGCGCGCACCTCCTGCTCGGCGTCCGGCGGCGGGGAGACGGCGCCGGCCACGAGCTCGACCTCGCCGTCGTCTCCGGCGGCGGCGGCCTGGTGGACGATGTCGCCGCAGACCAGGCACTGCAAGGTGGTCCCATCGCGCTTGACCATGTCCTCGAGCACCTGCGTGGGCGCGGACGGAAGGGCAAAGCAGGCCGTCAGGTTCGGCGAACGGCGGCTGGTGCGATGTCTGCTAAAGGCGCTAGCGGGGCCTCACGAAGCTCAGCGTCAGGTCCGCCGGTCGATGGCGCGCCGCCTCCTGCTCGGCTGCGACCCGGACGTTCCTGCAGCGGCAGGCCGAGACCGACATCCGGGAAGGAGAGTAAGAAAAGGGTGGTAGAGGACGGCTTGTCGGCCAGAGGGTTGCAGCGGGTGGGGGAGCAGGGTCCAGCAGCGGGCGGCGGCCCGACTTGCTCCTCCTCGCGCGGCGGCGACGGAGGCAGCTTCACGAGCTAGGACGAGAGAGAGCCCCCTTCGAGCTGCCATCCAACCCGAGTCAACAGCTCCTCCCTCTTCCCCTTCTTACCACTCGCAGGCCGAATCCGAAAGCTCTCAGCCGGCATTTGGTAGACGGACGTGCCTAGTCGGAGCTTCCGCCGTCAAGACTCGCCCACCTGAAAGGGGCCTGAGCTCAACCCGACGCGCGACGACCCTTCTCCGCCGCCGCTGCCGCTGTCGAAGCTCGAGTCAGTGCTAGTCGACCTCGCCTCCAGTCCCGGGAGTCCGCTAGACAGCATCAGACGCAGCTCACAGCTCACGAGGTACGTCTGTCAAAGTCGGCTACAAGGCACAGGCGCACACCGCTCGGCCAGGCGCGCGACACGCTTCGGCCTCCGTCATTGCTTAGCGGCGCAAGCGGGGGTGCCGTCGACGATCTCGTCAGGTCGTCAGGTCAAGGGACCGGGCGCGCCGGGCTTGAAGAGGATCTCTCGTGCTCAGCCTGACGACTGATCGGCGTTCTCCTGTGCCTGCCGAACAAGCAGGTCCTCGGACCCCCCTTCATCGCACGGCCGCTCGCTCGACTCGCAACGCTCACCGCTCGCGGTCCTCTGCGGCTCTTTCGCCGACCGGTCCGTGATCCTCGACCGAGCCCTCTCGTTTCGACGGCCGGCTTGAACCGCTTCAGCTTTCGCCTTTCGGAGACATGTCTTCGCCCGTCAAGTCATTTGGCAGCCAAGTCCCTGGCTCGGCGACGCGTCGGCCGGCCAAGCTCCGGATCGCCAACCCAGACAGCTCGGACGAGGAGACCTCGCGAGCGAGTCAGACGGCTCGCCGGGAGGAACTCTTCCAGCGAGCCCGGTTGTCGCAGGATAATCCGGCGCCTCTTCACGTCTCAACTGCTGCGCCCGTCGCGGGCCCATCTTCGAACGGCGTCGGAGGCACGGCGGCCAGTGGCCCCTGGAGCGCGCACCCAGGGCCGTCGAGACCGACGCTCGACGGCCTCAGCGCCCCCGCCGGACCCGAGCGGAGTCAGAGCTCGCCGACGCTACCGGGCGCACGAGCTCTGCCAAGTCCTGTCGGCGGTCCCGCCGAGGCTAACGGGGCGCGTTTGCGACAACCCGGCTACTTTGCCCCGCAGCGGTCGTATTCTCTCCTCACCAACGCCGGAAGCACTGCTGCGACGACGCCCTTAGCGACACCCGGTCTTCCCGCAACTGCACAGCCAACACCAGCACATTCGCACGCGCTGCCGCCGCCACCGCCGCCGCCGCCCCCTCCGCCGCCGCCCAATCTGACCGGCCGCGACCTCGATGCCTGGAAGTCGATCGCCCAGGCGCAGACGTACACTTCGCCGACAAGTCTCTTCCCGGGCGGGGGCTCGCCACCGCTGCGGCCGTTACCCCGACCGGCTCCTCCCGTCCCGCCAGCGGCGGCGTCGGCTGCGCAGTCGAACGCCTCCTCCTCGCCTTCGACGTCAAGTCTGCCACCCATCTCGCCCGGCTCGCCGCTCTCCCTCTCGCTCGGCTTTACGACCGGTCCAACCTTGCCGACAGTCGAACCCGCTTCTCAGCCGCGCGGCAAGACGCCGCCCCCTAAAAGCGCCTCCTGGCGCAACGCACCTCGGCCGCCTTCACCCTTACGGACGACGGCGCCCGCAGCTCCGTTCGGCCACGCGTCGTCCCCGCTCGGACCCGCCGTGCCAGGTCAGGCCGGAGTCGTCGCCGAAGCGAGGTCTCGACCGAGTGAGCATCCGCCCATCGGCAGGGTGACGCTGCTCGCGACGACCGACGGCCACAAGTTTGCGAGCGCAGACGTCTCTGGCAGCACCTGCTCGGCGATGATCCGCGAGAAGATCTTTACCGCCGTGCGTCATCCTCTGTGATCGATCCGGAGCGTCGAGAGACGTGCTGACCTTTTCTGGCTCCTGCAGCTCGAGATCCCGGACGACGAGCAGCCTGCATTCCTGCTCCGGCGCCACGCGATGGGCGGCGGCGCGTCGCAGATCGAGTCGGAGCTTGAAGGCGACGAGCTCTACGTCTACTGCGCCGAACCCGGCGAGCCGATCAAGGGCGTGCTCGCCGTCATGTCGTTTGAGCAGTCGCACCCTTCGATGCCAATCATGCCGCCGCCGCTGGCCTCGGGCCCGTCATCGAGCACGTCCAAAGGCAACCGGTCCGACGACTACTCGACCGCCTCGGGCCGGTACCCCCGCCCGCCAACGTCGCAGTCGGAGACGGCAAGCAGCATCTCTGAGCTCAACGCGCTCGACGAGATGGACGACGGCCGTCCAGGTCTGGCTCGGCCAAGCGGCCAGGCGAACCCAGCTTCGAGCTCCGAGACGTCCATGTCGGCGACCGACGTCGACTATCCGTCCGGGGGTTCGAGCGCCGGCGGCACGTCGAGTCTGCGGCGCAAGCCCCACCAGCGTCGCTCGTCGCACCTCTTTTCCGGCCCGCGCCGGACGACGAGCCCGAGCAGCGGCGGCAGCCGCCGGCGGCATGAGCACGAGTGCAGCCCGACTTCGAGCGTCACTAGCCCGACATCGCCACCCATCCCGCTCCAGTCGCCCGAGACGCTCGGCGTCGACGACAGCCTTTTTGGCCGTCGCGGCAGCGTCACCCCGACGCGACCGCCACCCGCCGAGCCACCGACGCAGGCAGAGACGCAGCGCCTGGCCCCGCCGCCTCTGCCCTACCGACGGCCGCCGTCGATGTCGCCGGAGGAGATCCGGCAGATGGGCAGCGCCGAGTCGATCGACGAGCAGGAGCGCATCCTGCGCACAATTCAGGAGGCCCGCGAGCGGGATCGTCGGATGGTCGAGGAGATGATGGAGCGCGAGCGTGCCGAAGAGGTGGCACGCGAGTGGGAGCGGCGCGATCGCGAGGAGGAGGCCGCGCGCCGCCGGCGGCAGATCCAGGAGGACGAAGAGACGGCGATGGAGGAACAGAGGAAGGAGCAGGAGCTCTACAAGGTCCGCCCGCCCCGCGCTCTTCTCTGATCGCAAGCCGCCGATGCTGACGATGTGTCATCCTTTCTGATCCTGCCAGGCCCGGCTCGAGCAGCAGCTCGAACGTGAGCGCTCTCAGCGGTCGCTTGCACAGCAGCAGGCGTCCGTCCCGGTCAATGAGTTTGGCGACTGGGGCTTCAGCGGCGCCGGTCGTCCACCGCAGACCATCGCCAATCGGAGCGTCCCTGCCGGTGGGAGCGCGGCCGCCCGTGCCAACAGTCTGTCCGGCTTCCAGGACCCCTACCGCCCGGCCCAGACGATCGGCCACCGCGGGTCCGACCCTCTGGCTGTCGACCACGGCGCGGCGACCATGTTCCCGTCCTCAAGGTTCGCGGCGCAGTCGGCCATCGCCTCCCAGCTCATGAATCAGCGACCGCCGCTACCCTCGGGACCGCCAGCCAGGGCGCGCGGGCCCGAGTACGACCCGTACCCCGTGGGAGGCACCCAGCCTCGCGGCGGGCCCTCGTACCCACAGGCTTCTTACGTCCCAGCTCCGCACCCGAGCATCTTTTCTTCGGCTGCCAGCGCCGCAGATTCTGCCAATCGGCGGCAGCAGCAGCAGGGCTCGATCACGCCGCAGCCTGGTCGGTCGGGCAATCTTGGCTCTGCGCAGGCCGCGCACGCGCACAACCTCCAGCAAGCGCGGAGCAACCCCAACTTTCGCGGTGGCATGCCGCTGCCGGGCCAGACACGCCCGCGGCCGCCGATGTCCCAGCAGCAGCAGCAGCCGGGCTCTAGCGGCATTCGGGCGCCGGACGGGCCCTATCCCACGGGCACGCTCGCCATCGGTGGTCGCCGCGTTGCCTCGCCGCCAGGCAACCTGAGCCCACCCGTCCAGCAAGGCGGCTTCGGACACGGCCCAGCTTACCCCTCTGGTCCTCAAGCCAACAGCGGGTTCTCGCGCACTGCGAGCCCCAATCGCTCACCGCTGCCACTGGGGCCGAACTCGCCGCGTAGTCCAGTGCTTGGCGAGTCGCGCGTCGCCTCGCCTCGGCCGAGCACAATGTTCGACGCCGGTCAGGCCGGATCGGGCTCGACACTGCCTCGTCGACCCTCGAGCCATCACGACCCGCCCACTCCGGCCGACGAGCTCGGCGTGCCACCCGATCCGACGGGCACTATGCGCGGTGGCCACGGACGTTTTGCGACAGAGGGCGCCAGTCCTTCGATGCCGACCGTCGACCTCGCCCCACCGCCGCCGTACATGCCGAGCCCCGAGATCCAGCCCTCGAGTCCAGTGTCTGTTCCCACCCTCTCGGAGCCGTTGTCGCCGGATGCCGCCGCCCGAGAGAGCGCCTACGGCGGCCTCTTTGACTACATGGTCAACGAAACGGCCGACGTTCCTGGCTCAGTGTCCCCCAACTCGACGGCGACGGGCGAGAGCACAGAGATCGGCTACCGTCTGGCGGCACGCGCGTCCTCGGCGACCGGCCCGGCCTCGCCCATCGGCGGCGACGACACCGACGACGACGACTCGGACGACGACACGGGCACGAATGCCCTCTTCCTGCCGCAGAGGCCCATCGTCAAATCGGCACCGGCGTCGGCTCGGCCAGCACCGTCCGACGACGGCGAGGACGCCGGCGACTCGACGTTTACCTCGCAGATGCGTCAGCTGGTGCTCGACAACGGCGGCGACACGTTCCGCAGCGATGAATCAACGCTTGGCCCGTCCGGCAGGCTGAGCAACCGTTCCTTGCCGCCGATCGACACGTCTGGAACGGCGTCGGAGCCGACGCCGGCCTCGGCGATCCACACGACGCCGCAGGAGATGGCAGAGGCTCAGCTGCCGCCTGTGTCGGCCTCGCCAGAGCGTGATACGCCCGAATCGGGCGGGGCCATCGGTGACGAGCAGCTCTCGACGGCGACGCATCTCCGGCGCAAGAAGACGGTCTTTGAGAAGAACGAGGACAAGCAGTGGGCGTTCCGTCCGCCGGCCGAGCAGGTCGTCCGCGAGCTGTCCAAGTTCTTCCCCGAGATCAACCTCGAAGCCGAGTTTATCGAGGCCGACGGCTCGCCGGCCGGCGAGACTTTCGGGACGACAGCCGCCGCGTCTGCTGCCGCAGAGGCCGCTGCCGCCGAGAGCGCGACGCGCGAGACCAAGCTCCGCAACCGCAAGTCGATCCGCCGGGTTGCCGAGGAGCGCCAGCGCGGAGACCTACCGGCAGCCAGCACGCTCCTCTCGACGACGCAGCTGCGGCCTCCGGTCGATGTCAAGGTCATCCGCCGCCGCAGCACGCGCATGTGGGGCGGCAAGGTCGAGGAGGTCAAGCCGGGCACGCTCAAGGGCCAGCTCGGGGCCGTCACCTCAGAGACGGCCGAAGCGGCTCGTACGTCGCCGATGTTCTACTTTGCAGGCCACGCGGTCGCTGACGCGCTCTCGTGTCTCGCAGCAACCTTCAAATGGGTCAAGGGCGACCTGATCGGCAAGGGCGCCGTAAGTCGCCTTGGCCAGGCTATCTTTTGCCCTCGACCGCACGCTGACCAGCCCTCTTGCGACTCCTCTCCTCAGTACGGCCGCGTCTACCTTGGGCTCAACGCAACGACAGGCGAGATGCTGGCCGTCAAGCAAGTCGAGGTACCGAGCACCATGTCGGACCGAGTCGACGACCGCCAGTCGCAGGTCATAGCGGCCCTGCGGTCCGAGATCCAGCTGCTCAAGGACCTCGACCACCC
>Ga0308160_10007642_pt1 | contig 10687 bp, 15 predicted proteins | sample PhyFR1_FD_201036 | JGI IMG/M metagenome (GOLD analysis project Ga0308160, IMG submission 201036) | Phyllosphere microbial communities from UC Gill Tract Community Farm, Albany, California, United States - DLSLF.R1 | ecosystem: Host-associated > Plants > Phyllosphere > Unclassified | place: USA...
CCAGCTCTCCCAGTTGCAACGCCGTGGCCCACATGGTACCATTCTGACCCGCGATGTTGGCTTGGCCCTCTCCTAGACGTTAGCGATGCCTCTTCATGTCACCCAGCGGGACTTGCCATGATCGACTAGATGTCAGCCTAACTCATCGACGGCATTTGATGGGCAGACTCACACATCTTGTGCAACGCAACGGCACCTCCCAGACCAAACAACCGCAACTTGACTCCTCCAGTCTCGATCACCCTCGAGCATGCCTCGTCGATAACAGTCAAGTTTTGCACCTCGTACTCGCCCGTCCTGAATTTTTCAAGGATATGGACATCCTCAATCAATCCCCAGACAGTGAAGACTGGGACCGGGAAGGTGATAGCTCCAGTGAGAAGGTGAGGAAATTGCGAAAGTGGAAAGTGAATGAAAGCATTGTTTAGGGCAGTGGTCAATGTCTCGCGCGGAGCGTTGGCAGGGATCGAAAGCAGTTGCGCGCGGGTCGCAGGTGGAATGAGAGGGGAGTACTGAAGAAGGTGGCGTAGGATTCTGGCGTCAGCTTCACTACTTGCGAGAAAGATCGAGGAGGAAGAGGGGCGAGTTGCAATATGCATAAGAGTGCTTATTGTCGAGGATTGGTGTATGGCCATGGCGCGTACTCACTTATCGCCCATTCGATCCAGACTTTCAGAGTTGATGAAGCCGAAATCGCCCGTGTGAATCACCGCCGTCGCCTCATGTTCTCTGATCAACCTGTTGAGCTCATGGTCTGTGCACGCGAAGAGAGAGGAGAAGAGACGTATCAGCTTTGATGTCCTGGCCAAACTCTATGGAGAAGTCATATCTACTCACAGTCACCCCGAATGTCTGCTACACAGAGAATACGGCCGGTCTTCCCGGAAAGAATGATTCGAGGGGGCGAAGCGATAGAAGACGCTGTTTTTTCCGTTTGAGGGGGTGTGGGCAGACCGTTTGCTGCTGTCGTTGCCATTGCGGGTATGATTCGAGTATTACTGCACGTCTTTTGACAATAAGGGGGGTATAGACGGTAGATGAGGTGAGCCGGTGTAGGAAGAGGAAAGAAGGGGAAAGAGAGGAATGGGTTGAGTGAGAGATCGTCTGCCGGCGGGCGACGCGTCACGTGAGTGGCAAATGTGACGTAAACTCTGTTCATCTTGACATCCAGCAGGCGTTTCGTCTCGCTGCACATCGCATCGGTCCGTCGAGAACCCATAGGACCTGGATCTCTACTATCAATAAGCCCACTAGATCCGATCACCACACCAGCTATACAGTCTTTCGAGTCTATCGTATCTCCTGGGACCATGCCTGCTTCATCTTCGCCACCCAATACATCTACGCCTTCCCGACCGAAGTCTGCGCTTGGATTTCGAAGTCTGGTAGACCGCTTCAAACAGCGAACACCATCTGTGGTACTCCAACGAGCAGCGAGCACCTCCATTGCACCCCCACGACCTGAGAATACGCCGCAGATACAATCGCGATGGCTGCCCCCGCCTTCCACCCCACAAACCCAATCCGACGCCAGGAAGAGGTCACAGATATCTCACATACCCATCATGGGGGCCATGAAGTCTCCACCCGGTACTTCGACGACCGCCACCAAAAGACCAATTTTGCCACCGCAATGGGTCAACACTGATCCCGCTCCGACAAGTCGAAGAGCAGTGGAGGCGGGAGGCGCAGGGCCTGATCAAACCAGCTGCTAGGGATTGCCTACTTCGAGCCGAGTGCATCGCTATTACAGACCCTCTGGTCGATCTGACGCGTTAGCTTCCAATCTGATAATCTCTGGTACAGCTGACGTGCAGCCGGAATGCTGAGGCGATGCCTGAGCAACGTCGAGGCGCGGATTTTACCTACGCGAAATCGGGATCCCGACAAGACCCCAACCCAGATCTCCCCCTACCGTGTCGAGCTTCCTGAGACAGTCACTGTACGCAGAAGAAGCACGGCCAAACCTTTGCTCAAGTCTCGGCAGATACTAGATCGACCAAGACCTTGCCGCCGTCGCATGCCCTCGAACGGGAGCGACGATGTGTTCGGCCCAATTCCCGATACCATGACACCAACCGCCGCCGACGAGCTTCGGGTGCGGCAGGTATTCTCATCAGATGTCGAACATATATCTCCGGTCTGTGAGGCTGTGACTGACCTCGACACCACATCGACCGATTCACACAGCCCGACTGGCAATTCGCTCGCGATTCCGTCAAACACTTCGAGCATCACAACCCTGACCGTTGCCAGTGCCCGCGTTCTGCGCTCTACCTCACGGCTCACTCGCTCGTTCACGAAGGAGGCCCTATCTTATACGACTCCACCCACAGTTCATCCACAGACCACAGCGCGACTCATCCGCTCTCCAACGCCTACCGAGCCTTTACGAATCATCAAGAAGTCCTCCCTGCGTGCGTCTGAGACATCTCCCGCGCCGGGATCAGATCCTCGACCGGTGAGATCCGAGCACACGCGACCGTATGCCACAGTCCAAGTCAACAACAACCCGTCCAGGGCAACCCGGACCCGGTTGCCACTCCGGCCATCCATCGCCGCATCTCCACCCGGAGGGTCTGACGGCAAATTTCAGACCCCTTCCCGTCTTTCCCCGTCTCCACTACCCAAACCCGCCCGTCTCACACGGTCAAGTGCTTCGAAAAGGTAGTCACACCACGCCACCCACAGGAAAACAGGACTTAGAGATGTCCAAGGTCAGTCTTGCACCATGGCTGTCGCGAGCGTAAAGCCATGAAATGTACTTGTCGCCCCCGTCAGTGTAGCTTGTATGTCACGTATGCATAACGCAATTCAGATCGATGTAAGCGCGGAATACTACTCGTCTAAGAGTAGCTCTTCCCGGACAAGTCCTTTGTTACGCTTCCCAGAGGGATTTCAATCATTATACGCCTGTCATAGACGAGACCGTCTGACCCTATGAGGGCGACGGGATCTCTTCTGGCGGGGGACCCATGCGCATCGTAAATGATCGCCGGCCCCAACGCCTCCCTGGGTAGCTGATTGAGGAAGTAACTCTGCAGGAACCAAAGTGTTACGTGCGAGTTGGACGAAAGCCTCCTTCTTCGCCCTCCCATTTCGGCCGCCATCAGCAATTAGGTCAGTTATGCGAACAAAAATCCTGCGCCGGTTCGGCAGATGTGCATGTCATGTTGCTGCTGAAGCTGCGCGAGCAGTCAACGCGTCGATAGCGACCATCGCATGTCCGGGGCGTCACATAGTCGTATCAGGTCGTAGACGTTGATAATCTTAGCCGCCTTATCGCTTCCGACGAGCTGCGTTAGGGTTCTTTCGACCATGCCCAATTGTCGGCATGCCTTGACCGCCTGACCGCCCTTTCCCTGACATGCCAACGGTGATGATCTCCGGCATCCACTGTTGTCAGAGACCTCTCACATTTTACCACGAATGGCCACTCACATCAGGGTCGTTCCATCCCTCCAGTGTGCCTTTCGCTGCGCGTTTCTCTTCCTTGTGCTTCTTTATGTTTTGAGACTTCAAGGCGTCCTGCCATTCCCGCTGGTCTTCACGCAAGATCAAACCTGTTCCGCCTTTCTGTTGACCCTTGGCGCGTCCAGCTTTCGCATCCGGAATGGTAAATTTCGTACCGCGTAGGTGATACTGGAAGTTCTTCTTCAAGTGAATTCGCTGTTCGCCGGTCTTCGCTGACACGGTGACTGTCGTTCGAAGGAGAGAGGGGTTACCGCACGAAGGGCAGAATCGTTTGCTGGAGTCTTTGCAGATTCTGCCATCAGCGAGGATTCTCACTAATGAACAAGCTTTAGAACGGGCGATTGGATCTCGGACTCACTTGAAACACGCGTGACAACGCAAGACGAAGCTCTTGACCTTCGATATCCGTTTTCCGCCCTCGCCAACTAGACCCATGCCCATGCCGAGCAGAACGTTCTGCACAGCGAAATCTCCAGTCATACACGCCGCGGCGATAGGTCCAGTGTCTTTGGTATTGCCTTCGACGGGCAAAAGACCGAGATCGTGACTGCGATGCTGGTTGACATTGGACGGAGTGATCCACTCGCCTCCGTCGCTTTCCTCGTCGTCGTTAAGAGGCGCGTCGGCGACTGGCCGGGCAGCAGGGGTAGAGGCGTTTGACACAGCTAGCTCAGTGCTTTGCGTGGTCACTTCTGATGCCTCGGCAGTCTCGCCGGAAGTCGTTGGATCCTCCAGCAGGACTTGGTCGATGGAGCGAGTCACCTCGTCGATAGCCAATTCGACCTCTTCCTCGCTGTGTCCCTCCTCCTCTACCTCTTCACCGCTGTCTTCCTCCTCTTCTTCGACCTCCCCTTCCTTCTCTCCCGTTTGCTCGGGGGAAGCCTCGCCAGCCGTGGCTGTTTCACCGACCGGCTTCTTCTGGCTTGGATCTGTTCGAATGTTCTTTTCCCCGTTCTCTGCGATTTCCCATTGATAAGTCAGGGCAATGACCGACAAATCAGTGGCGGACAACACTGCGATATCTCCTGTTTTCCTTGCGAATGCGACGACTGATGTTAGCTCATACATCCTGTCATGCTACAGCGACCTACCTTTGGCCATGGCCTCCGCCGAAGGCTTCTCCACGCGGACATCAACCCCACTCAGTCCTAGATTCTCCCAATGCTCCCTGGCTCGCGGGTCTCTCAACTCAGCAAGGACCATCGGTGTCGTGTGGAACGTCTGAGCCAGATGGCGCAGAGGCGCAAGAGACAAGAGTGGTCCGGCATCAAGGATGAGGTGGTTGATTCCAGGAGCAGAAGACGACGAAGAGCTCGCAACGGGAGCGGGATCGGCTTTTGACTGTACTGGAGAAGCGATAGATATGACAGAAGGCGTATCCACGGCCGGCTTGGCGATCGCGCTGTAGGAGAGGACCATGGTGTGAGCTATGAGTAGCAATATGAGCAACAATAATCTTTACGGCTGCAAAGAATTCTGCAGCTTAGCAAGGTGGAGGTGGCAAAACTCAAAGCCACGTCACGCGGGGCGCCGCTATCATCGCATATTTCCGTTGATAGATTTCAGAAGGCTGGGAGGTGTCTCCTTTATACGTACTCAGAGCACATGACGGAAGAGCAAACAACGACCACGAAGCGGTCGATGGAGGAGGAAGTTCAACACATCCAGCAAGCGCTGGCCAAAAAGCCAAAGATCGAGGAGAACGACGAAGCAACCCAGTCCACCGCGCCCACGGCAGAGGCTGCCAGCTCGGAACCACCTCGAAAGGTCTTGCACCCGAACCCACTCCCAGTGCCGGTGTCAAAGATGGGACTCAAGCCAGCTATGCCGGACTTGCCGCCATCTCTTGCCCTCATCACTGGCATAACACCGGACTTCATCGCTCGGAAAGGGTTTGTAGGCGAGCAAGAGGTCGGTATCATCGGCTACGCTGGGCCGAAAGATGTCAAGGGTGTTCGCGGCGTGATCAAACAGCGGTAAGCTTGGAGTGGTTGGATTCGCGCTAATACTAGCTTCCTCGACTTCATGGTCAATGAGATCAACATGAAAGGCGAGGTATTGCACTTGAAAGACATCAGCAAACCCTCCGAACCCGAGCTCGAAGCAGCAAAGGAGAAAGCCAAAGAGGACGCCAAGGAGCTGGCCGAGGATAAGAAGGAGAAGGATACGTTGAGCCTCGAGGATCTTCCGGAATCGTTGCGATTCGAGGCGAACGAGAAGTGGTCTATCGCGACGACCGTGCTGCTGCGAGATCACCTTTCAGACGAGGCGATCGTCGCTTTGCACGCTTTGTTCGTCGAGGGAAAGGAAGCGCCTCCCAAGACGGACAATGGCTGGGGATCCAGGGAGAAGAAGTCGGACGACGCGGAAAAGCCAGAAGAGAAGCCGGAAGAAAAGGTGGAGGATCCAGAAGAGGCTGCGATGGCTGGCGCAGACAGCGGAAGTAGCGGAAGAGGACAGGGCCGGGATCGTGGACGAGGACGAGGTCGAGGACGGGGACGAGACGACCGAGGTGGCAGAGGTGGTCGAGGCGGACGAGGTGGGCAAGGAGGCGGAGAGGTCGCTTGGAATGCCGACACCCGGGAGGTGGTCACGCAGGTACGTTGTGCAATTTCAGCTTCACTGTGCTGTGATGCTGACATCTAGCCAATCACCGAGAAAGAAAAGCGGACAGCAGCGCACCGCACCATCCGGGAGTTGTTTACTGGAGTGTTCGAGAGCTCAGCGCGGGATACCCCCGGCGAAGAAGGCCAGCGACTTGTTATCAAATACTCTCGAGGCAACATGCGCAAACAACAGGATCCGAAAGACAGAGGTAAGTCTCTCTTAGGCCCTCTTTCGGTGTGCAGGCTAATGCATAGTCAAGAAGAGTCTTCCTCCTTACATCCACTTTACCCTGCACAAGTCCAACCGAGAGACGCAGGATGCGTTAGGTCACTTGCAGCGGTTACTCGGTATTCACCCGAAAGAGATGACGATATGTGGCACGAAGGACAAAAGGGCTATCACTATCCAGCGGGTGTGTCTGAAGCGGGGCGATCGTACTTTGACGTCCGTTTGGCGAGCCATCAACGGTGTCAAACTTGGAAGGCGTACCGAACAAAGTGCGACGGAGACGAGAGGTGACCGAGGTGTGAGGATTGGAGACTTGGCCTACTCGCACGAAATGCTCGATCTGGGCATGTTGAAGGGTAACAAGTTTACCATTACTTTGCGGTACGTCAGGGTTGCATCCGAAACAACAACAAATCGGAACATACTGACGCACAGGAGCGTGGAGACGGATCGAGAGCAGGAGATTGAGGAGATCCTCGCATCTCTGCGGGATCACGGATTCATCAACTTCTACGGTAAGCTGCTCAGATGAGCCGTGGGGGCACAGCTAATACCTAGGAATGCAACGATTCGGAACTTCCACAGTACCTACGCACGTGACCGGTCTACACCTCCTTAAGGGAGAATGGAAACAAGCAGTAGACTCTGTCCTTTCTTTGCGAGAAGGCGAGCACCCGGATTGCGTCACAGGTCGACTTGCTTGGCTTGAAGATGGGGATTTCGCAAAGGCACTCTCACTCATGCCGAGGCGGAGTGTGGCGGAGAGAAGTATCTGGGAGTACTGGAACCGAGGCAATGCGACATCCGATCTTCTTGGCGCTCTGACTAATGTGAGCATATCACTCCGCTCAGGTTCCGGGAGAGACGCTCATGAAAGATCCCGCGAAATTTGCGAACGATGTACGCACACGCTTATCAATCATACGTCTGGAACCTTGTCTCGTCTGAACGAGTCAAGCTGTCCGCTACGGAACCGCTGGTCGGCGATCTGGTCTATGCGAACAAAGAGGATGACGCGGAGGAGCCGGTCGAAGGTGTGTCGGCTCGGCTGCAAGGTTGAATTCATAAGCTCACACGCAGGCGGTAACCGCGAACGAAAGACCAAAGCGGAGAGCGAGGTCAAGGAGCTCACGGAGGAAGATCTGCCAAACTACACGATATTCGACGTGATCATGCCCTTGCCTGGATGGCTGGTGGACATGCCGGGCGGAAAGAGCGGGGAGCTGTACGATAAGATCCTGCGAGCAGACGGTCTCGATCCGGAGCACATGAAGCGCGACCAACGGTGAGTAAAGTGGACTCATCTTGACCCCTTTTGACTGGTGGTCCACCCCTCGGCCTGCCCAGGCGCGCGCCCACGTAGCATTAACCGCCGCGCACAATCCCTGAGCAGTACATCAATGCGACCGCTGACTCCAGCGAATACTCCCTTCCCGGCTCTTACCGGAAGATGATCAATCGCCCGACAAACGTCGAGTGGCGCTATATCCGCTACACTGACCCCGACGTCGCGCTCACTCAATCCGACGAGGATAAGCACCTAAACCAAGATCCAGCGGCACAGGACGACCCCGAGGGCAAATTCCTTGCTGTTCAGCTCGAGTTCCAGCTCTCTTCCGCTGTGTACGCTACGATGGCGTTGCGGGAGGTGACACGGGAAGAGACGAGTACGTGGCATCAGGCTGGCCTGACTCTGAGCGGAGAGGACCAAGAGTATAAGGGGACGAAGAAGAAGGATGAGAATGAGGGCGAGGGCGAGGGCGAAGGCCAAGCGATAATTGAGGCTAAGGGGGAGACACCGGCAGTAGTCGAGGCTACGACAGGCGGTGAGGCGTCCAAGGCGCCGGTCGTAGACGACGAAGAAGCAGCTATAAGCAAGTAAGGAAGTCTCCGTACTTGGGCGATATGCACATGAGAAGATCGTATCCGCCCGCCGTAACTTATGCAATTGGTACGGCCTGTATACTTCGATCAGCTTTTGCAGCCTGCGCACTTCCTGCAGCTTGTGGGCAGACATCCTTTCAGGGTAACCGCCGTATAATCATCGTTGCATGCTACATGTTATGCTTCTGACTGAACTGCTTCTTCGATCTTCACATTTACGCCTTAAAGACTGCCATCAGCGCCATACTTGGACACCGCCGCCCGATGCTGGTACTCACGTCAGGATCTGCATTCCCTCCTGGAAAGAAAAGACGAGCGTGGCCAAAGCGTCCTTGTCGGCCTCGGGGGTAGCTTCGACGAGCAAGACAAATTTGGCCGTTCGCGCGGCGATGAAGACCTGTCATCAGCTTTTATTCCCGACTCATGCTGAACCGGAGAACCGATGCGGAAGTTATGGAACAGAAAGTGCCGCGCAAGAAGTGGTCCAAAAAAAGGGAAAGCGATGAAAGGGAGTTGGGAGATGAAGGAGAAGAGTAGAAATGGTGTACGAGAAGGTAAAAAGGGTACGGTAGAAGGGGTAAGAAGACACAACCGCCGAGCACACTCACATTACCGTTGAACTCGCCGATGATCTTGTCCTGGTCTCCGTCGTTGACCTTGACCTTGCCTTCGCTGCCGAGGTCGAGGTTGTCTGGCGGGTGGCCGTCACCGGAAGCGAAGGTTGGGTCGTTGACACGGGAGAAAGTGAGGAGACCATCGAGGATCTATGGTCAGGTTTGATCCGAAATTTACATCTGCGTGGGTCTGGGACATTTGGGAGTACAGAGCGATGCTGTCTCGCAGGTCGGCAGACGCGACTCGCGATCTATCGGAGATGCATACGCTCCGGCCACATGCGCACATGGACCGGCACGAGCGTGGCAGGAAAAAGCCTCAACTCACCTTCCTGACGTTGTCCGGCTCGACGTTGAACTGCTTCTTGGACGAAGCGACGCAGAGGAAGTCGGCCTCGTCGTACAGCGCCGCTCGGGCGACGTTGGAGTTGCTCAGGATTCGCTGCTGCAGCAGCTTCTCGGGGTCACCTCCCTCGCCCTGCTCATCAGCCAAAAGTCTGTAATATGGCCGGCAGCTGCAGTGCTGGAACTGGGATACGAAGAACCGTCAACCCACCTGCGTAGCCATCTTCGACACGGTCGCGTGGTCCTCAGTCGGCTGCTTGTGGCCGGAGGAGCGGAGAGGTCCAGTGTTCTGATATCAGCGCCGATCGCTGCGACTGGCAGAGGGGATTCACCAAGTTTTGGGTAGTCATCTTTGTTGTTAATTGCTTTGAGTATTGTGAGGAGGAAGATACGTTGGGGTTGGAATAGCGGTTTCGGCGACCACAACGGAGGAGCGAAACCAGTCAGTCGCGGCTGACGTCAATCGACATGACATCAGATCGGTTTTGTCGGAATCGGAGAATGCCACCGATCGACGTCGGTCACGCTAAAATCAGTCGCGTAGGTCGGCGGGTGGATTCGGTTCTGTGGATAGTTAAGGTATACGTTCCCAAGAGGCAGCATAGACATGGCCCAGTACATTACTTGCAAGTGCATACAAGATCAGATGCGCAGGTGACTCCCATCCGGAAGTGGACGTTTTAGTACAAACCCTCTTCTTCGGCTACTCTCGCGTCATCCACCCCGCTTCACGCGCCCCCTTCCACCGCAGACTTCACCACGGCCGCCTCATCTTTCCCCCACTTCCCCTCCACCTTTCCCATATACCTGCACTTGGCTCCTCCGCCTTTGTATCTCCCTGCTCCGCCTTCGCACTTTGCCAGACCCTCTTTGATCGCCTCATTAAGCTTCTTCGCCAGATCGGCATCCGCACTCTGCACCAGCACCAAAGAAGGGCTACCAGCGTTAACAGACGTCATCACAATGGCTTTGGCCCCTTGAACAGACATAGCGATAACGCCCATGAATTCGAAATCGTGCGTTGATTTCTCTGTTCGTTCGACCAAAACGATTCCATTGTCGGGAACAACAATGTTATCCGCGATGACTTTGGCCAACTCCGCACGGAGCTCCTTCTCCCGCACGATGACGTCTTTGCGCTGGATGTCCATCTTTTCTATCCGGGGGACGAGCTCAGTCCGACTGACAGAGATGGCCTGCGAAGCGAGAGAAAGTTGCCGGGACGTCTGTTGCAAGTACCGTACGGCTCGCGGACCTGCCATGAAGTATAATCGGGATTGCGTGGCGGAAGGCTTGGACGATGTCGAGGCAGTCGAAGGTGGAATCACATGCAAGAAGCCAAGTTGGCCCAGCTGCGAGAGCTGTGTCCCGCAACAAGCGTTCTTATCGATCCCGTCAATGATGATATGTCGTATGACACCCTGGAATCAGTACCGACCATGGGCTTCATTGCAAGCAGGGAGAGTGGTAGGGGCAGTCGAACGATAGGAGAGTGGATGAACAAAGATAAGCGAGTCGTGTGCCGGTTGGCGCCA
>Ga0308160_10007643_pt1 | contig 10686 bp, 10 predicted proteins | sample PhyFR1_FD_201036 | JGI IMG/M metagenome (GOLD analysis project Ga0308160, IMG submission 201036) | Phyllosphere microbial communities from UC Gill Tract Community Farm, Albany, California, United States - DLSLF.R1 | ecosystem: Host-associated > Plants > Phyllosphere > Unclassified | place: USA...
GGCCGCGTACACGACGGCGCTGCAGACGCTCTTCGGCATCGACGTCCCGCAGACACCGGCGGTCGTCGCGCCGGTCGCCGACACCGACTCGGCCGCCTCCGCCTCCTAGGCTTCCGACGGCACCGGGCTTCTCGCGTCGGGTGGATCCGGTCACCGAGCCGAACCCCGGTCACCGAGCCTGTCGAGGTGCGCGAACACGCGACCCGACCATGGACGTTCCTCGTGTGCCCTTCGACACTTCGACAGGCTCAGTGCGGCGCAGCTCAGGGACCGGAGAGGGGTGCTACTCAGGTACGGGAGGAGGGTCACCGCCCAGGGACCGGGGCGGGAAGGGCGCTGGAACGACGAACGGGCACCGGCGCGATGCCGATGCCCGTCGTGATCCGCCTGCGGAGCAGGCCGTGGATCAGTAGTCGTAGTTGTAGTCGTACGAGCTCGCAGCGCCCATGACGCCGGCGAAGATGAGGATGTAGAAGATGATGACGACGATGCCGGCGAGGACCGAGACGCCGCTCACGATGGTGCCGGCGAGGGCCAGGCCGCGGCCCTGCTCACCGGTGCGCTTGATCTGACCGAGCGCGATGATGCCGAGCACGAGGCCGACGACGCCGAACCCGACGAACGGGGCGATGAGCGAGATGATCGCCATGACGTTCGTCTTCGGGCCGGTCGGCTGCGCGTAGCCGTACGGCGCCTGGGGCTGTCCGTACGGAGCGGCGGGCTGGCCGTAGGGGTTCTGCTGCTGCCCGTAGGGTGCCTGCGGCTGGCCGTAGGGGTTCTGCTGCTCGCCGTAGGGCGCCTGCGGCTGACCGTACTTCGGCTGCTCGCCGTACTGCGGAGCCTGCTGGCCCGACTGCTCACCGTAGGGCGAGGGCTGGCCGTACTGCGGAGCCTGTTCGCCGTACTGCGGAGCCGGCGGAACCTGCGATTCGCCGTAGGCCGGCTGCTGGGGGTTCTGGCTCTGACCGTATGGGTCGTTCGGCTGGCCGGAGTTCGGATCAGTCATGAAGGTGCACCTCGCGCATAGGGGTTCGACGAACGGACTCATGCTTGCAGCGCGCCGTCGCCTTGTCAACACAGGGTAACCCGCGATCCCTGATGTTCACTGGGCTCGCGCGGCGGGCACCGGAGGCGGTGGCAAGATGGACGAGGGGGTGCGGATGGACGAGGAGTCGGTGGCGGAAGCCGAGGACGTCACGCTCACCGATGCCCCGCCGGTCGCCGAGCGGCCTGGCGCGCTGACCATCGCCGGGATCGTCGCCGTCGACTGGGTCCACTCCGTCGTCTGGCACACGCGGGCCTTCTTCAGCGGCCGAATCCCGAGGGAGTACGCCCGAGGCGACGCGAGTCGCCCCGTCGTCGTCCTCATCCCCGGCGTGTACGAGACCTGGGCGTTCCTGAAGCCGGTCGCCGACCGCCTGAACGCCGACGGCTACCGGATCCGCATCGCCCGCGGCCTCGGATACAACCGCAAACCCATCCGCGACACGGCGGCCCGCTTCGCCCGCGCGCTCGGGCGGTTGCCGAAGCCCGCCGCCGGGTGCGTCATCGTCGCGCACAGCAAGGGAGGCCTCGTCGGAAAGGAGCTGCTCCTCACCGAACGCGAGCGGCTGGGCCTGCTCGGGGTCGTCGCGATCTGCTCGCCGTTCTCCGGGTCGGTGCTCGCGAAGTACGTCGTCGACCCGAGCCTCCGCGCCTTCCTCCCGACGGACGAGACCATCGTCGCGCTCGGCGCCCCGCACGACGTCAACGCCGACATCGTCTCGATCTACAGCACCTTCGACCCGCACGTGCCGTCCAGCAGCGTGCTGCCCGGAGCGACGAACGTGCTCCTCCCGGTGCCGGGTCACTTCGTGATCCTCAGCACGGACGAGCTCAAGGACGCCGTGGAACTCGCCGTCGACGGGTTCGCCGATCGGGTGCGGCCCGCACTCGACACCGAGCGCCCGGCCGACCGGTGAGCCGCGCACCCGAGGGCTCGGGCCGCCCGCTCCCCGACATCCTCGTGTCCGCGGTCGCGATCGTCCGCGGACGGCGAGTCCTCATGGTGACGGCTCGCGGCCGCGACGTCCTCTACATGCCCGGCGGGAAGATCGATGCGGGCGAGACGCCCGCCGAGGCCGCTATCCGGGAGGCACGCGAGGAGGTCGCGGTCGAGATCGATCCGGCGCGGGTGACGCCGTTGTTCACGGTGGTCACGCAGGCGCACGGCGAACCCGACGGCCGGCTCGTGCGGATGCACGTCTTCGCGGCCGAGACGCACGAGACACCGACGCCCTCCGCCGAGGTGAGCGCGGTCCACTGGGTGGGCACGGAGTCACTCGACCGCTGCCCACCTGCGGGACGCGACGTGCTCGAGCGCCTGGCGGCGGCGGGGCTCATCGACTGAGCGGCGTTCCTTCGACAGGCGGATCCTGCCCTTCGACAAGCTCAGGGACCGGCGGAAGTGAACCCTTCGACACGGTCAGGGACCGACGGAAGTGAACCCTTCGACACGCTCAGGGCCGGCGGAGGTGAACCCTTCGACACGCTCAGGGACCGGCGGACCAGGGACCGGAGGAGTGAGACCAGCTCAGTGGACGTACTCGAGGAGGTCCTGGCCGAGGATCCGGACGGCGTCGACCACCCCGAGGCGCGTGCCGAGCTCCGTGTCGTCGTAGCTCGTGCACACGGCGTAGCTCACGGCGCCGTTCGGGCCGCGGAGGATACCCGCCTCGGCTCGCACGCCGACCCCGGAACCCGTCTTGTTGAAGAGCTGGATGCCGTGGTCGGGCTCACGGTGGGCCAACGGGTCGAGCCCGAAGCCCGAGGCGACGAGCGAGAGGTCGGTGTTGAGCGACAACCAGGCCAGGACCCGGCGGCTCGTGGTCGCGTCGACGATCTCGCCCGTCGCGAGCGCCTGGAACAGCCAGGCGAGTTCGCGGGCGGAACCGACGGAGAGCTGCGGTGCGTTGTCGGGGCCGCGGTGGTCGCGGACGATGTCGAGGAGGGCCGTGCGCTTCAGTCCGATCTCCTCCGCACGGTGGCGGACGGCGTCGAGACCGATGTGGCGGAGCAGGACGTTCGTGGCGAGGTTGTCGCTCGTCGCGCCGACGAGGGCCGCGAGGTCGGCGACCGGGAGGGACGGCGCCTGCAGGTGCTGCCAGATCCCGGAGTCGGCGACGGCGTCGAGTGGCTCGCGGTCGAGGATGGTGAGCCCGCTGAAGTCGGCGTCGCCCAGGCGGGCCGCGACCTCGATGAGGAGGAGGACCTTGCCGATCGAGGCAGTGGGCACGACGACGTGGTCGTCGGCCGACATGAGCATCTCGCCGGTGGTGATGTCGTTGATCCGGAGGCTGACCTGCGCGCCCGACGCGGCCAGCTCACCGAGGGCGCTGAAGCCGCGGGTGAAGGGTTCGATCTGGGCGGAGGCACGGTGGCGCCCTCGACGCGCATCGCGCGAACGGCGACGTTCCGACTCGTGCACTCGTGAAGCCACGGCTGACCGAACTCCTCTGCTCCAGATGGTGATCCCGACGATCCTGCGGGTGTGGACCTGCCCCGGTCAGCCCACTCGACGGCCGTCCGACGACCCGCGCAGCGGGCCTCCGGATGTGCCGTCCACGGTATCGTAAGCGCCCTTCGCGCTGGCTGCGAATCTGGGCCTGGGAACGTCGTTCCCGGGCGCGTCGGTCCGACATCCGTCGCTTCCATCGCCCGCGAATCCGGTCGGTCCACCGCCCGGATCCCGTCGGGCCCAGAGCCTGATCAGGGGCGAGCGCGGGCTGGGAACTGGGTCGCGAACTTGCCGCCGCTGACGTCGATCAGCGCACCGGTGACGTAGCCCGCCTGGTCGCTCGCGAGGAACCGGACGACGCTCGCGACGTCCTCAGGTTCCTCCCATCGGCGCACCGAGAGCGTGTCGAGGAGTTCGTCCTGCTGCGCCGTCGGGAGCTCGGCGAAACCGTTCATCGCCGTCGGCACCATGCCGGGGGCGTAGGCGTTCACCGTGATGCCCCACGGCCCCAGCTCGCTCGCGAGGACCCTGGTGAGCTGCACCACCGCGGACTTCGACGCCGCGTAGGCCGCGCTGCCGACGCTCGGGATGACCGCCGCGAAGCTCGCGGCGTTGATGATGCGGCCGGAGCGCTGTTCCTTCAGATACGGGATGACCGCCTTCGACACCCGGAAGACGCCGCCGACGTTGACGTCGAAGCACCTCGTCCACGCGGCGTCGCTCGTCTCCTCGAGCAGCGACTGCACGTTGACCCCGGCGTTGTTCACGAGGACGTCGATCCCTCCGAGCCCGGCGGCAGCCGCCGCGACCGCGCTCGACACCGATTCCTCGGAACGCACGTCGCATGCGATGGCGACGAGGTCGCCGTGGTGGGACGCCACGAGCGCGTCCAGGGAGGAGACGTCGAGGTCGAGCACCGCGACGCGGGACCCCTCGGCGAGGAAGGACTCCACGAGGGCGAGCCCGATTCCGCGAGCACCTCCGGTCACGATCACCCGTCGATCCGTCAGGTCCAGCAGCATCGGTGTCTCCCGTCGTTTGAGCGCGTCCGTCGACGCGTCGACCCGATGTCGACGGCAGCGTGCGCACCAGGCGAGTAAAACATACTTATGATCGATCAGCTCGATACACTGGCGTCATGACGGATCGAGTGCTCTGGGTGACGGGTGGCGGCAGCGGCATGGGGCAGGCCGTGGCGGTGTCTGCCGCTGAGGCGGGCTGGCGCGTCGCCGTGACGGGTCGACGCCGCGAGGCGCTCCTCGTGACCGTCGGAGCCGTCACCTCCGCCGGCGGTGTGGCCGTCGCCGCGGAGGCCGACGCGACGGACCCCGCTTCGCTCACCCGAGCCCACGAACGCATCGTCGCCGAACTCGGCCCGGTCGACGACCTCGTCACTGCGGCGGGGCTGAACGCACCGCGGCGCCGGTGGGACGACCAGTCGATGACGGAGTTCGCCGCGATCGTCGACACCAACCTCACCTCGGTCGCCCGGACGATCGACCTCGCGCTGCCCACCATCCGCGACGCCCAGGGACGGATCGTCGTCATCTCCTCCTTCGCCGGCTGGCGCTTCTCCACGAAGGGTGGCGTGGCCTACAGCGCGAGCAAGACCGCACTCGCCTCGCTCTGCGCGACCCTCAACGAGGAGGAGGGGGCCCACGGCGTCGGCGCCACCCACCTCTGCCCGGGCGACGTCGACACCCCGTTCCTCTCCATGCGGCCGCAGGTGCCGGACGCTGCGGCGCGCGAGACGATGCTGACATCCGAGGACATCGGCCGCGCCGTGCGGTTCATCCTCGACGGCCCGCCACACGTGCGGATCGATGAGCTCGTGATCTCCCCCGCCCGTCCGTCAGCACGGGCGTGAGCCGCGCACCGGGGACGTCGGCCTTCGAACGGACGCTCGACCGGATCGGTACCGACATCGTCGACGGCGGACTGCCCGCCGGCACGGTGTGCACGGTGGACGAGCTGGTCGACCGCTCTGGGCACTCGCGGTCCGTGGTCCGGGAGGCGACCCGCGTGCTCTCCGGCATGGGACTCCTCGCCAGCAAGGCGCACGTCGGCCACACCGTGCAGCCGTCGTCGAGCTGGGACTGGTTGCAGCCTCGGGTGCTCCGCTGGGCGTTGGCGAGCGGACGACGGGAGTCCACCCTCCTCGCGATCCGCGAACTCCGCACCGCGACCGAGCCGGAGTCGGCACGGCTCGCGGCCGAGCGACGCAGCGACGACGACGCCCGCGAGCTCCGCGTGACGAGTGAGGCGCTCCGCGCGGCCGCGGTTCGCCAGGATCCGATCGCGTTCCTCGAGGCCGACCTCCTGCTGCATCGCCTCATCCGGCGCGCGGCGGCGAACCCGATCCTCGACCGGGTCGGCGACGCCGTCGACGAGGCCCTCCGGGATCGTGTGGATCAGCTGCCCGGCGACGGCATCGACCACCACGACGCGGCGCTGCACACGGACCTCGCGTCGGCGATCGAAGCGCAGGACGGCGAGCGGGCCGCCGCGACGATGCGCGTGATCATCCTCCGCACGGCCTGACGACGGCGGCGCCCGACCACCGTCCTCACACACGGTTCTCGCAGCTTCGTGAAACACGTCCGTCACGCAGGTAACGACCGTGTTGCAGTGCTGGAAAATATTTGCAAGCTTCCTGTACTTATTGAATACTGTTTCCACACCCACTGAAAACAGCAGGGATCGACCGCGGTTTCCCGGTCACTCCGGATCCCGGGCCAACGACGGCTCGGACTCCCGATCCCAGAATCGAGGAGCAGCACCATGCGCAAGCGCACCCTTCCGCTGGCCGTCCTCGCCACCGCGGCACTCGGCCTCACCGCCTGTGCCGGTGGCGGTTCCGGCTCAGGCGACGTCTCGGCAGACGGCCAGACGCTCACCGTCTGGATCATGCAGGGCACCAACCCCGACTCCGAGGCCTTCTTCAAGGAGGTCGGCTCGGCCTTCAAGAAGGAGACCGGCGCCACCCTCAAGGTCGAGTACGTGCAGTGGGCCGACGCCCACGACCGCTTCGTGACGTCGATCGCCGGGAACACCACCCCCGACGTCGCCGAGACGGGCACCACCTGGACGGCCGAGTTCGCCGATGCCGGCGCCCTCGCCCCCATCGGCGACTACGTCGACAAGGCCGGCCTGAAGGACGACCTCGTCAAGGGCCTCGCCGACTCCGGTACGTACGACGGCGAGCTCTACGGCATGCCGTGGTACGCCGGCGTCCGCTCGATCGTCTACCGCACCGACGTCTTCGAGGAGCTCGGCCTCAAGGCGCCGACCACCTGGCAGGAGATCATCGACGCCGGCACCGCGATCAAGGCCGCCAAGCCCGACATGATCCCGTTCCCCGTCCCCGGTGACGCCGAGTTCACGGCGTACCCCTGGGTCTGGGGCGCCGGCGGCGAGGTCTCCGAGCTCGACGGCGACACCTGGAAGTCGGGGCTCGCGAGCGACGACTCACGCAAGGGCATCCAGTTCTGGACCGACCTGGCCACCAAGTACGACCTCTCCTCCTCAGGTGCCACCACCTGGAAGGAGACGGACGTCCTCGACAACTTCGTGCAGGACAAGGTCGCCATGGCGATCATGGGCTCCTGGACCCCGGCGACGATCGTCCAGAAGAACCCGGAGCTCGAGGGCAAGTTCGCCGCCATCCCGATCCCGGGTGAAGACGGCGGCATGTCGCCCTCCGTGCTCGGCGGTTCGCACCTCAGCATGTTCAACACCTCGAAGAACAAGGACCTCGCGTTCCAGTTCATCGAGATGATGACCACCGGCAAGTTCGCCTCCGAGTGGGCCGAGCAGACCGGCTACTTCCCCGGCCAGACCTCGCTCCTCAGTGACTCGACCGAGAGCGACGACCCGCTGGTGAAGCCCTTCGCCGAGCAGTTCGTCGACGGCGGCGCATCCCTCCCCGTGACCCCGAAGTTCGGTGCGGTGCAGGCGAAGAAGACCACCAACGCGATGATCCAGGCCATCCTCTCCGGAAGCAAGTCGGTCGACCAGGCGACGACCGATGCCGCCAAGGAGATGGACGACATCATGAACGGCAAGTAGCCGATCGTGTCGACCCTCACCCCGCCCACGGTCACCCGCGAAGCCCCCGCTTCGCGGGTGGCCGGGGGCCCCTCCCCCAAGCGGCTGCGCCTCCTGATGCGCACCCGCCCCTGGCTGCTGCTCGCGCCGGCGCTCCTCATCCTCGCCGTGCTCCTCCTCTGGCCGCTCATCCGCGTCGTCCTGTTCTCCCTGCAGGACTACGGCCTGCGCGAGATCGTCAGCGGCGACACCAACTTCAACGGCGGCGCCAACTACGCCGAGGTCTTCGCCGACCCGACCCTCTGGACCGTCGTCCTCCCGAACACCGTCTTCTTCGCCGCGGCCGCCGTCATCGGTACGGTCGTCCTCGGCACCCTCGTCGCCCTGCTCATGGCGAACCTCGGCTCCTTCTGGCGCACCATCGTCGGCAGCGCCATCATGGTCGCCTGGGCGATGCCCGCCGTCACCGGCACCTACGTCTGGGTCTGGATCTTCGACGCCGACCGCGGCATCGTCAACCAGACGCTCATGGGGCTCGGGCTCATGGACGAGCCCTTCAACTGGTTCACGAACCAGTTCACGTTCTACGGCATCGCGCTGCTGAACGTGATCCACCACGGCTTCCCGTTCGTGGCCATCACCGTCCTCGCCGGCCTGCTCGGCGTGTCCAAGGAGATGCTGGAAGCCGCCGAGATGGACGGGGCGGGCGCGTTCCGTCGCTTCTTCCAGATCACCTTCCCGTCGCTGCGCCAGGTGTTCTCGGTCGTGATCATCCTGTCGACCATCTGGGACTTCAAGGTGTTCGCGCAGATCTACCTCATGCCGGGTGGTTCCGGCTCGAACCGCGAGGTGTTGAACCTCGGCGTGTGGTCGTACGTGGAGTCCTTCGGTCAGAACCGCTACGGCTTCGGCTCCGCGATCGCGGTGCTGTTGACGCTCGTCCTGCTCGGCATCACGATCGTCTACATCCGCGCCCTCATGAAGGAGGACGAACTGTGACCACCCACGCTCCCGCCCCCACCGCCGCCCGTCGACCGGCTGAGGGACCGGGCACCGACCGGTCCACCAAGCCGCAGGTCCCGATGCACCGGAAGGCGAGCGGTCGGAAGATCCGCTCGAACACCGTCAAGGCGATCCTCGTCACCCTCCTGCTCGTGTTCACGCTGTTCCCGGCGTACTGGATGCTGTCGAGCGCGTTCGACGCGCAGGCGTCGAGCGGCGGCCAGTCCTTCTTCCCGAAGGAGTTGTCGTTCACGAACTTCGAGTCGGTGCTGACCGACGGCGGGTTCGCGGTCTTCCTCCGCAACTCCGCGATCGTCGCCGGTGCGACGGTGCTCATCTCCGCCGCCGTCGCGCTCCTGGCGTCGGTCGCGGTCGCCCGCTTCCGGTTCAAGTTCCGCACCGCGGTGCTGCTCATGATCCTCGTCGTGCAGATGGTGCCGCTCGAGGCGCTCGTGATCCCGCTGTTCGTGCAGATCCGCGACCTGCAGCTGCTCAACACGCTGCTCGGGCTCATCATCGTGTACGTCGCGCTCGCACTGCCGTTCGGCATCTGGATGCTGCGCGGCTTCGTCGCGGCGGTGCCCGTGGAGCTCGAAGAGGCGGCGTTCCTCGACGGCGCCAGCTGGTGGCGCATGTTCCGCTCGATCATGCTCCCGCTCGTGGCCCCCGGCCTCGTCGCGACGAGCGTGTTCAGCTTCATCACGGCCTGGAACGAGTTCATCTTCGCGATGACCCTGCTCGGCGGCTCGACGGAGAACTACACGGTGGCCATCGGCCTCAAGCAGTTCTTCGGCCTGAACTCCAACGACTGGGGTTCGGTCATGGCGGCGTCGACCATCATCACGATCCCGGTCATGATCTTCTTCATCCTCGTGCAGCGCCGCCTCTCGGGCGGACTGGTGTCCGGAGCGGTGAAGGGATGATCGACCCCGACGTCGCGCGGCTCGTCCGGGGCGTCCTCTGGCCGGGCTTCCTCGGCCGGACCGCCCCGGACTGGCTGCTGCGCGAGCTGGACGGCGGCCTCGCGGGCGTCGTGTACTTCGGGCAGAACCTCTCCTCGGACCCCACGGAGGTCGCGGCGCTGTCGGCCGAACTCCGCGACCACCGGCCCGAGATCCTCATCGGCGTCGACGAGGAGGGCGGCAACGTCTCCCGCCTCGAGGCGCAGACGGGCTCCACCCTGCCCGGGCATGCACAGCTCGGTGCACTCGACGACGTCGAGACGACGCGCGCGGTGGGTGCGGCACTCGCCGAGCGGCTCCACGCCGCCGGGGCGAACGTCGCCCTCGCGCCCGTCGCCGATGTGAACACCAACCCAGCGAACCCGGTGATCGGGGTGCGCTCGTTCGGCCCCACCGCCGAGCTCGTCTCCCGCCACGTCGCCGCAATGGTCGACGGATTGCAGGCCGGCGGGGTCGCGGCGTGTGTCAAGCACTACCCCGGCCACGGCGACACGGCGAGCGACTCGCACCTGGATCTGCCCCGCATCGACCTGGACCTGGCGGAGCTCGAAGCCGAGCACCTGCCACCGTTCGACGCGGCGATCGCCGCCGGCGTCGCGAGTGTCATGACCGCCCACATCGTCGTCCCGGCGTTCGGTGACGCCCCGGCGACGCTCAACCCGATCCCCCTCCGTCGGCTGCGCGAAAGCGGCTTCGACGGCGTGATCATCTCCGACGCGCTCGACATGGCCGCCATCCGGTCCACCACCGGCTCAGGACGCGGCGCTGTCCTCGCCCTCGAGGCCGGCGTCGACCTGCTCTGCATCGGCAACCCGTCCAACCTCGGGCCGAAGCAGGGCGCGACGACCGACGAGGACGACTACCTCGAGGTGTTCGAGGCGGTCTGCGCCGCCGTCGCCGACGGCGAGCTCGATCGAGCGATCGTCGAGCGCGCGGCCGCCCGTGTGGCGTGGCTCGCGCGGTCCGTCAGCCCTTCGACAGGCTCAGGGACCGGGGAATCAGTCCCTGAGCTTGTCGAAGGGCGCTTCTCCGACGCCATCCGGCGGGTCGTGCGCGTCCGGGGCGAGGTCGCGATCGACGCGTCGGCGATCACCCTCGTCGACCTCCGCGACCGACCGACGTTCGCCGTCGCCTCGGCCCACGATCCGTTCGCCGAGTCACTCGCCGAACGGTTCGACG
>Ga0308160_10007644_pt1 | contig 10684 bp, 20 predicted proteins | sample PhyFR1_FD_201036 | JGI IMG/M metagenome (GOLD analysis project Ga0308160, IMG submission 201036) | Phyllosphere microbial communities from UC Gill Tract Community Farm, Albany, California, United States - DLSLF.R1 | ecosystem: Host-associated > Plants > Phyllosphere > Unclassified | place: USA...
CTAGTAAGGACGACCATAAGCACTTCGTGAGGTTCTGGAAGAACAAATAGAGATAGAGTGACTGTAGAAGAGTGAGTGGTGCCGATGTGGGATGTATGCAAAGAAATGAGGACGATCATCATTCTGCTTTCATTCATATGTTACTCCAGATTTCCACTTAATCGATCCTTAGTCCGTTGACTTCCTCCTTCTTCTCTTGGGGGGCATGGTTCTCGGAGTTGTCGACATGTCCACCGGGGGTATCGTGAGCGGGTCCATCCTGCTTCCTAACACTCTTCAAGTTGAACTCTCCAGTGTCGCCGAGGACAACGGGGGCATCGGCGGCCTTGTTGGCTTGCTCTTGGGGCTGAGCCTGTTTTGTCAGCTCCAACTAAGCTAGGGGGAAGAGTAGGGAAAGAAAGTGGGAGGAAGGGAAAGGGGAACTTACAGCTTTCTCAACCTTGGACCCATCGGTCTTTTGGTGTTGTTCGTGGGAAGACAATTGTTCAGTGGCAGACATCTGATGGGTCAGCTGAGAATGGACGAGGAGTTAAGGACATACTGTTGATGTGTTGTAGTGTGATTGATGGTAGAGTATGAAGAAGAGAAGACACTAGACCCGCTCCCCTAAGTTAAACTAGATCGATGAGGTCATACATCTTAAGTAAGGGTCCGATCACACCACCAATCACCGAATCTTGCAATCCCGTCCACAACTTTAAGTATGATCCCGAACGAAGGCGCAAAAAGCAATGGCATTCGCAATAAGCTACACAAGCCTGCCAGTTCTTCTGCTGTATGTCTCAGCATCCATGGCTCTGTATGAGTAAACTCCTCTCAAAAGAAGGAAGGGCCAGAGATCGTGAGCCAACACCGGTTACTCGATGACACGATGCACAGGCACGGGAATCACGTGGAAACTCCCGTGGAGCCTCGGACGTCGAGTCTTTGATTGCGGATCTTGTCCATGATCCACGCGAGAGATGCGAGGGGCGAGATCTAGATCAGCAGCCGGTCCAGCAGCACTATCCCTGCAATCTTCGTGGATAGGTCGACAGTGTCTTGACCCCGATGGCGCGTTGGGCGCGGGTGAAAGTGGAATCAGCTGTGGGAAGGGCGCAGTCTGGAGGCATGTATGCAATTAGCTTGATGGGCGCAAAGCAGTCATCCGAAACGCTCGATATTGATGAGCCAAAAGGAATATGACATTCCACATATACAACCAAAGCCATCTAAATCCACCTAAATCTACGAAAGGATCTAAATATCAGCACCACTCTTCCCGATGATAGAGAGATTTCACTCACAGCAAGTAAAACAACCAAGATGACCACAACGAGGATAATCAATAAACAAGCCATTCTCCTGCCTGCCTTTCTTTGATACTCGTGTGCAGTTGTCAACTCTTCTGCTGCACTTGATGTATTTTGGGCGACTGAGGTGATGTTTGATTCGATGTTATCTGTAGATCAGTACATCTTCCAGTTTATGGTGGATGGAAGGGTAGAAGATGGGTGACTGTGATATGATGGACGGTATTGTTACGTACCGATCAATCCTCCTTGTTCCTGTACTATTGTTCCCAAATCACGGAAAATATCGTTAAGCTCATGAATACCAGATTCAATCTCTCGAATCTCGGCTTCTCGTTCTGCTATTAATGTTTCCTGGAACTCGAGCTCTTGAGGAGAAACCCTGTCCATTAATGACGACTCATAGGATAGGCGTGAAAGAATGACTTACTGCTGCTGCTGAACAAGTTCTTGACGCTGTACAGTCCCCAATTCTACACTACCCCTCTCATCACCCGCAACAATGCTTTCTCATCAGCATCCCATCGATCCCATATTGGTAGGACTCACTTGTCGTCTTCAACCATCCTGTCGACCGTCCGTTTCTGGCTTTCAACAGTACTCCTCTGTTTTTCCGCTGAAGCCCTTTGAACCCTCTGGAAAGCAGTGATGGCATTGGTGAATTCTTTAGATAGTTTGGTTTGGACCTGCTTCCTTGACGCCTATCATCAGTACAGACCCATAGGAACATGAAGAGGGAAAGGGGACGTACATGCGGACCTCCCGCTGGAAAGGATGCTAAGTTCTTCATATCATCTGTGCTGTTTTTGACCATCTCCCGTGTTGCTTCTGTCAGGTCATGTCTGGATGTCAGTCGGGCGTCGTGGCGAGTGTTTGAAAGCGAGCAAGGAAGGATTGACGATAAGGGAAGAAGGATCAGACGTACAATCTTGTCCGTAAAGCTGGACCATCCCCTTGTGCTCCCAATTTATCGACCAGCCTCTGTATACCCAGCACATTCGATTGGATCTTGAATACTTGGATCGAGACTGCATCTTTGGCTGTTGTGAATGTCTTGTCTTCGTCTGATGTGCGGAATAGGAGTACGAATGGAGATGGGGTAGATTGATATGATGTTGAAGGTGGGGAAGTCTAGGTCAGTTATCAACCCTATCAATAATATGTGCACATACCTATAGCTCCACCACGTAATAATGGCTGAGACGACTGTCCTCTCTCTAGGTCATTGAAACTCATCTCGTTGAGGTGGATGTGGATGTAGGTTGAAATGTAAAGTATGAATGACAATGACAGTTGATGCGGTGGAATTGGATATGACGCGAATCAACTTGCACAGTCCTTTTCTATCCATTCATCACTCTATATCGCGTTTATCATGGCAGGAGAAACACCCAGTACCGGGTGAGTACTTCTTATCCACTGCAGAGAGGGCAGAGCTCATGCTAGAAATATCACTGCGCATTCAACAGCTCTCATAGCTCAAGATTGCGATATTCGAGGAACAGTCTCATTCGGTCCTGGATGTGTGATTCATCCTAGAGCTACTATTCATGTCCTATCTCCTAATGCTGCAATCAAGTTCGGGAAGGACTGTGTAGTAGAAGAAGGAGCTAAGATCGTTCATTCGTATGTCTCACTATATCATCTACCATTATAGCTGATGAATAGTGGGGAGGGAATAATGGAGATTGGCGAAGGGAACTGGTTCATGGTTGGATGTCGTATGTCACTTATTCTTCCACGTACAAGATAGCTGATGATTAGTGGTACAACCACAATCAATAGGATCATTCAACACATTCCAAGCTCGCTCCCACGCAACATCATCAGTGAGGTTGAGTGACAGATGTACACTCTCAGCCGGAACCACGTTGGATGGCACCGACGGGGATTTATTGCCGCCTTATACAGTGGTATATGGATCACGATCAGAGAGGGTTCTAGGCGAGAAAGCAAATTGGGAGGCGGAGGAGAACCTGAGGATCAAGCACCTTGGTTATCTGAGGGAGATTATTCCGAAGTGCGTTCCGTATCTCTAGGCTAACTGCTGAATTGATGCTGATAGAATAGATTCAATCGTATGCGGCCGGTCTGAGGTAATGCCATCACAAACCTTGTCCGAAGAAGAACAATCACCTTCTCAATACAAGTCCGGGAGCGCCATCTAGACACTCGAAGTCGCCGTTGGTATCTCACTCGGGCCAGCGCCGGACTTCTTACAACCACAGCTATTCATTGAGGGTGTCAGATATCAGGATGTAGTGATGCAATGAGCCTACTGGCAAGATCACGAGCCAAACCCGACAGGCGGCCCACCTCGTAGTGATGCTCACTATACATGTTCAACAAGTTCGTCCTGATCATTGCTTACTGAGCGACGACAATTGAGATAAACCGCACAGACCATATTCGGGGTACATAAATCCAAGAAGTAACCATCTGCGGCTTCGGCCATAATACTATTTTCGTCGATTTACGTTGGTACCCCCAACGCTGTAGCTAGCAGTATAGAAATTCGTTTCTCCCACTGGGACGCCGGTGGTTCTTCTTCCTTTTGCCCCAAACCCCCCGGTCAAATGAATGGTCCAAGTCGGAGCGAAGAAGCGATAGTACCATTTGCTCGGATTTGAGGCTCACAGCTAGGCCCCGTCTACCTTGAGAGCTGTCCCAGGCGATTGATGGGATATGAGCGTCGGAAGCTCACTGGTTCGATTCTAGCTCTGTTTCACCCTCCTTTCTATGGAGAGAGGGACACACAAGTCAAGTGGAACCGGAGTAGGAACGCCCGCCCCTCCGAGGTCGTGTGGAGACCCAGCTCCTCACCCGGTCTGGCGGAATCAACATGACCCTCGCTTTATAGAATGCAGAGCCAAGGTTGAGCAAGTCGGCAATACATTCTACAACATATACAACTAGAATCTAATCTGATACGACCCATTCGCTTTCGTCAAATACCTAACCCACTTGACACTCTGATATCCACTCTTTTCAAATACCTTCAAAAACCTAACAAGAAGTCCAGAAGCAGTAAACATGACTACTGAAAAGTCAACCTCGATAGGCGGTCTAGACCAGGCTTGACGATGTGTTGTCGTCGCGAGATCGGCCGAGGCTGTTAGGGTACATTCTTGTCCTCCTAATATACGTGGGATTCTGTCATTAGCTCGCGCTATTTCGGAGGAGGTGGGGACTTACTTCCAAACAATCATGTTTTCCGCTGGGACGTATTTGGCTTTACCTATTGGGACCTTCACTTGTGCTCCGGTCGTGTTGAGGGGTGTTGGTATTCTTAGGACGACGTTGTTTGCGTTTAGCTTTCCCTCAAAGTTTGCTCGAAGGTGTATTGTGTATTCGACTCGAGATTTGGTTGGCTCGGTCACATGTGTCTGAAGCTTGAATGGTAGATTGATGTTGGATGTGGATCGATACCTGCCCATCAGCGCAACACTCAGAACTTGTGGGGGATCCTTACCTCATGAGCTCAAATTCTCCATCTGGGGGGATGAAACTGATTGAACGGTCCGAATCGAATTTACCCAATCGTACACATTGATGGAATTGACAGTCGTCCAGTTCCACTGCACTTTCAGACTTTGGCGTCGAGTCGGTACCCCTGACTGTCAGTCACGAACCTGGGAGCGCTGATCAGACGGACCTCTTTTGCAAGATGAGCTTGTCATTTAGACCGAATTTACATTCCGGTGTTCCACTGAGGTAGGCCCTCATCATGACCTGCCCGTCTACGTCTGCACGCAATACCGCACCTATCCATCAGCTTGGGATCATGCATCAGACCCGGCGAGCCTACCGTCCTTGCTCATCATCAGGTTGACAGTCTCGATGACATCCACAAACGCCTCGTTTTTACGGTACTTTACGTCCGAGCGTCTCCACGAAGTAGCTCCTGTAGCCTGTATTGTGATTTTGGATGAGTCCTCCCTCTGCAAAGATCAGCTTGTGCCACAGGTGAACCTGGCTTGCAAGCTTACCACTGCCAATTCCGACTTGATGCTTTCTGTCGTGATATACATCTTGAGCGTGTCAATTTCGGAATTCTGAGGGTAACCAAAGTCAAGGATTTCTAGCTTGTCAGCTCGGAGCTACAATCAAGGGCCAACTAGCTGACCATCCAACAGCTCGTATATCAAGACGAAGTTGTTCTTGACGCTCTCCTCGTCCAGCTTCCCGAAATAGCTCTTTGAGATATTGACGAACCGGTACAAGAACTCGAATACTAGTGCAGCGGAAGCATTGCATCTAGACAGTCAGCTCAGTACGTTTCTGGAATTTAATCAAACTCACTTTGTCACTCCTACGATGTAGACATTATTCAGCCTGACGTGGAAGAAGGAGGTCGAGCCTAAAGTGATGATGGGTGATCTAACATCGGGATTCGAGATGACTTGAATCCGAAACACGTCGGATATGGATCGTCTGACTATCAGTACTGGGCCTACCTGGTATGGTATGAACGTGCTTGAGATCCGTACGAAACAAGCGGGAGATGAGGACCTCGCCCTTTTGATTGAAGATGAAGAATGCCTTTGGGGTCAGCGGGCTTTCGGGGAACTTTGGCGGGTCTCAAATCCGCCCTATGTATACTCACCGAGATCATCCTGGACCTAGTGTCTACCGGTGTGGTCTACTGGCGGTATGTATAGTACAATAGCTTTGTTAGTCGTCTCTCTGGATTGACCATAGACCGACGTCAGTCGCGTTCCTCCGTGGGGTAAAGATGACACGTCATGGTTCTTATCACTATTGTAACTTATTTCCGTTCATTCACTCACTCGACTCGCTCATCTACAACTGGTATACATCCCTTTGTGAGATACATACCATATCAAAGGAGATAGATCGACTCGAAAAAGGGCAAAGAACTTTAGTGTATGCTACGTTCTTTTATTCGCGTATCTTTTCGTACCGCACATCGCACATTACAACCACAAATCAAATCATTTATACCCACCGGTTCAAGCGCTTTATCTACCCGACTGTTCAGCTCGACGTACATAAGCAAGATGTCAAACGAATCCAAGACCGAGACTCCCGCTGCCGAGTCAAAGCCCGTTGCTCCCGCTCCTAAGGCCGAGGATAAGCCAGCAGCAGCTGCTGAAGGCGAGGACGGAGAAGGAGAGGGCAAGATCTCAAAGAGCGCAGGTAGGTTGCCTTCGCTGGCCAGCAGGATGTTGCTGTAGCTGACTATCAGCCAAGAAAGCTGCCAAAGCTGCGGAGAGGGAAGCCAAGCAGGCTGCTCGAGGTGTCTCTACCAAGCCAACATGGGGAGAATCAAAGAAGGACAAGAAGGAGAAAGCAAAGATTGAGGGAGTGTCTGTCACCGAATGGGTCAACCCTACACCAGAGGGAGAGAAGAAGGGTGAGTTCCGGAAGTTTCAGACTCGAGAGCTGACGTTCAGATGTGTCCGGAGATATGCCTGTCACAGGATATGACCCCATCCAGGTCGAAGCCGCTCATTACGCATGGTGGAAATCGCAGGGTTACTTCAAGCCAAAGTACCAGGAGGATGGCAAGCCACTACCCCGAGGATGCTTCAGTATCTCTCTACCACCTCCCAACGTCACTGGATCCCTACATTGTGGTCACGCCTTGACGATAGCACTCGAGGATGCCATGGTCCGATGGTGAGAGGATCTACTTGCGCCTATGTAGTCGCTGATTATCAGGAAACGTATGCAGGGCTACACCGTCCTTTTTACTCCCGGTTACGATCACGCTGGTATCGCCACACAAGCTGTTGTTGAGACAAGATTGATCAAGACTGAGGGCCACGGAAGACATCACTACGGGCGTGAAAAGTTCTTGGAGAAGGTCTGGGAATGGAAGGACCAGTACGTGAACTTCATTTTGAGTCATAGCGATGCTGATCATCAGGTACGAGGCCAAGATCTCGTCGCAATTAGCGAGACTTGGTGGATCGCACGATTGGGACAAGATGGCATTCACCATGTCCGAGGTAGGTCACTCTTTTTCCAGAGGAATTGTTGCTGATTCGTAGGGGTTGAGCAAGGCCGTCACCGAGGCTTTCGTCACATTACACGACCGAAAGCTTATCTACCGAGCCAACCGTCTCGTCAACTGGTGTGTCTACCTCAACACCTCGCTATCGAATTTGGAGGTACGTCTAAACTTTCAAGATCAAGACCAAGAATGCGGGATATCAACTGATGGACAGGTCGACTCACTCTCTCTCACTGGCCGTACACTCATGAACGTGAAGGGATATGACCCCAAGGAGCGATTCGAGTTCGGTGTCATCACATCATTCGCCTACCCCATTGAGGACTCCGGTATGTCTTCGATCTCACTTGAAGAACCGCACTGACAATCAGACGAGAAAATCATTGTCGCAACTACTCGACCAGAGACATTGCTAGGAGATACCGCCGTTGCCGTCCACCCAGATGATCCTCGATACACCCACCTTCATGGTAAATTCGTCATTCACCCTTTCAATGGCCGTAGAATCCCCATCATCACCGATTCGATCACTGTCGACATGTCGTTTGGTACTGGTGCTGTCAAGATCACTCCAGCTCATGACCCCAACGATTTCGAGTGTGGTCAGCGAAACAACCTTGAATTCATCAACCTTATGAATGATGATGGTACCTACAACGAGAACGCTGGAGAGTACAAGGTGAGTTGGCTGGTCTGGGTGCAAGACCTATAACTGATTTGCAGGGAATGAAACGATTCCATATCAGAAACGAGATCATCAAAGCACTCAAGGAGAAGGGTCTTTACATCGAGGCCAAGGACAATGAGATGCAGATCCCAATCTGTTCCCGATCAGGAGATGTTGTCGAGCAGATCATGAAGCCCCAGTGGTGGGTCAGCTGCAAGCCCATGGCCGAGGAGGCTCTAAAGGTATGTCTAAAAAAAGTTGGTCAGTTTCTGACTGTAGCGAACCAATGCCGGCGAGCTAAAGATCCAACCAAAGGTCTCTGCTGGAGACTGGACTCGATGGATGGAGAACATGCAGGATTGGTGTATCTCGCGTCAATTGTGGTGGGGTCACCGATGTCCCGCCTACCTACTCAAATTCGAGGGAGAGGCTGTCGACGTGAGTCACGAGTCGCAATGCAAAGCTGATGATAGACTGCGGACAACAACAACTGGATCGTCGCGCGTACAAAGGAGGAAGCCGAGGCAAAGGCCGAGGCCGCAGCTGGGGGACGTAAATACACTTTGGAGCAGGACGACGATGTGCTTGATACATGGTTCTCGTCTGGTCTATGGCCTTTCTCCATCCTCGGGTGGCCAGAGAAGGTATGTCCCCTCCCCTAGCAGACGAGAGCAGTACTAATGAGCAGACTCCCGAGCTTGCTAACTTCTACCCAAATTCTGTTTTGGAGACCGGATGGGATATCCTATTCTTCTGGGTCGCCCGAATGGTGTTCTTTGGGATCGAGTTTACAGGTCAAATGCCCTTCAAGGAGGTCTACTGCCACCCCATCGTCCGAGACGCTTTCGGAAGGAAAATGTCGAAATCTCTCGGAAACGTCATTGACCCCATCGATGTCATTGATGGTGCTACCCTCGAGAAATTGCACAATGATCTACGAACTGGTAATCTGCCCGAGAAGGAGATTATCAAGGCTGAAGATGGACAAAAGAAGATCTTCCCCAAGGGTATTCCCCAGTGTGGTACCGATGCCTTGAGATTTGGTCTGTGTAACTTTACGTCTGGTGGTAAGTCCTCAGCTACGGCGCACACTGCAGTCAGCTGATGAGCAGGTCGTGATATCAACTTGGATGTCGGCAGAATCGAAGGATACAGAAAGTTCTGTAACAAACTCTGGAACGCTACCAAGTTCTGTTTGTTCCGAATGGGACTTGTCGACCTCGAGGGCAAGCGTCTACAAGGCGACTTTATCCCCAACAAGTCTTCCCTGGTATGTCGCATACTAATGTAGAGGATCATGACTGACCCTCAGCCCACCGGTTCCGAGAGTGTTGCCGAGAAATGGCTATTCCACAAGCTCAACTACGCTTCCGAGGTTGTCAACTCTGCCATGGAGACGAGGGATTTCGAACGAGCATCTTCGGCCGCATACCATTTCTTCCTTAACGATCTATGTGATGTCTTCATCGTACGTCCCTCCTTACTCCTTGGACCCTGCTGACAGGTGGTAGGAAGCTACGAAACCACTGTTCGAATCAAACGTCACTTCGGCAGAACAGGTCTCTGCCCAAAACACCCTCTACACATGTCTCGAGGGTGGATTGAAGTTGCTACACCCATACATGCCTTATGTCACCGAGGACTTGTGGCAGCGACTACCCAGGCGCCCAGAAGACAAATGCGAGAGTATCATGGTTGCTTCCTTCCCCGAGAGGGCAAGTTCTCTGACGAGCGTTCAAGGATTCAGCTGACCAGTAGATTCCCGAACAGGACTTCCCAGAAGCATCAGCCGACTTTGATCTTACGAACGATACTATCCGAGCCGCCCGATCTATTGTTGGATTATACAACTTACCCACAAACGGCAAGACTATCGAAGACAAGATCACCCTTATCATCCAGAGCAAGAAGGCCGAGATCGCCGATATGCTCCAGAAGCAGACCGACATCATTGTGGCTCTAACAAAAGGGTGTGGAACATGTAAATTCATCATCTCCGATTCCGAGGTTCCACAAGGATGCGGTAGTGAAGTCGTTACTACCGATGTCACTGTCCATATTCCCGTTCAGGTACGTCTCCCCATCTCCCACAATACAATGAAGCTGATGAAACAGGGACGAGTTGACGCTACTGCCGAAATCAGTAAACTTGAGAAGAAGCAGGTATTGGCAGAACAAAACAAGGCCAAGCTCATCAAGACCACTCAGCAGCCTGGATATGAGAAGACTGCCAAGGAGGAAGTCAGGCAGCAGAACCAAGAGAGGGTAAGTTCACCAAAATGTCTTGTGCGGAGTCAAAGCTGATTATCAGATGGACAAGTTTGATGCCGAGATCGAGAGCTTGACACTGGCCATGGAGAGGTTTAGGGCACTAATGTAGAGAAGTGAGCTCTGGCATCTGATATATATATGCATCAATACACCTTGTCAAACTGCATACCGCCTGATGACCTTCCTACTTGAACTTGTTAGAAGGTGCAAAGGCTATGGAACGCAAAGTCGACCACGGTGAGAATCTTCATTATGGCTGAAAGTCGATGAGGAGGTTCAGCCATAATAACTGAAAGTCGATGACGAGGTTCAGCCATTAGAAGGAGGTACATGAAATACGAACATCCGGGAACAAGAAAGATGCAGCATAGCATAAGCATAGCATATGCGAAGGAATGCACTATCAGGAAGGACTCCTCAGATTATTTGCATAATTCAATCACAATCTGCCCAAGTAGAACAATCACCTATCAG
>Ga0308160_10007646_pt1 | contig 10682 bp, 15 predicted proteins | sample PhyFR1_FD_201036 | JGI IMG/M metagenome (GOLD analysis project Ga0308160, IMG submission 201036) | Phyllosphere microbial communities from UC Gill Tract Community Farm, Albany, California, United States - DLSLF.R1 | ecosystem: Host-associated > Plants > Phyllosphere > Unclassified | place: USA...
CCCTCCCCCCCCCCCCGCCCATCCCCTCACCGAGCCCGGCATGAGAGTGAGCTCATAGCTGACCAATCAATGGCCCCGTGCTGCCCGCTGCAGTCGACGACCTGCTCAACCCCTGCGCCTGCCTGACCGGCGGCTCGTGCACTTGCTGCGTGCCGCGCAAAAAGCCGCTGCCTGCCGCACCTTCTCCGCCGACTGCTCCCTCGCCGGCTCATCCTCGGTCTGTCGCCGAGTCGCTTGCGACAGAGCCAGCCGAGTTCGACCGACCGGCTCTGTCTCGGTCGAACTCTTCCTCCGGCCGGCCGTCGCGACGGACCTCCATCTCGGGCTCGCACGGCGGTCACAAGACGCCGCTTTACAGTCCGTACCCCGTCCCTGCTTTCAACGCCTCGGGCTCGCGCATCTCGATCCGCAGCTCGGTCACGCCGGGCCCGACGGCGAGCGTGACGACGCCGGAGGCTGTCCTCCGGCAGGGCCTCAAAGATCTGGTCAGCAACTATATGAAGGCCAAGGCGGACCGTGTCCAAAACGCGCTCGTCAACTTCTCCATCTCTACCGGCCAAGACGCGACGGCCAACGGCGCTGGCCCCGGCGTCGAGACCGGATCGCAAGCCCTCGGCGAGCAGATCGAGGAGATCCTCATGGTTTCGACCTGCACGTGTGGCGATGACTGCGCCTGTCCGAGCTGCAAAGAGCACGGAAACGCGCCGGCTGACGGGATCGACCCCGGCAGCGATCAGCACGGTTGCGGCGACAACTGCAGCTCGTCCGTTCGCTGCCTTTGCTTCGTCTGTCGCCAACGCCTGCACTGACGCCCCCCCCCCCTTTTCCCCTTTGATCGGCCCGATAGTTGCTTTGCCTGCAGCTCCCACGTCGCCATGCCGGCCAACCTCTCAACGACGGCGGCCTTGCAGACCGTCTCTGACCTGCTGGCCTCGAGCTCGGCCAGGCTGCCCCCGCCGCCTCTCTCGACTCGCCCGTATGACCTCGACCCGCACAACCTAAGCGTCCTGCCGCGGAGCGCCTTCCTTGGCGGCGACGAGAGCCGCGCGGCCTTCGGGCTGATGCAAGTCCCGAAGCTCGAGTGCTGCTTTGGCCGCTGCCGGTGTCCTCCGGGCGAGTGTTCCTGCATGTCAGACTGCTGCGGCTGCGTACGTCCATCCGTTGCTGCCGAGTTTTCGATTAGCGGTGGAAGTGCTGACGTCTTATGCCTCCCCTTTCGCCCAGTGCGACAAGTGCCTCTGCGATGACGACGACGAGGCTGTTGCGAGCGGCAATCGGAGCCCGGCGACGGCAGCGGCTGCTGCCGCGACTACCGGGGCGTCGTCTGAGCCGGAGCCCGTCAGCAGCTGCTGCAGCACAAAGACCGAGGTCATCGAGGTCGACATCCCGACCGTTGAGCCCCCGCCGGCGGCCTCAGCGAGGAGCTCGTGCTGCGCCCCCAAGCCGACGCCTGTTCCCGCCAAGTCCAATTCGTCGTGCTGTGCTCCTCCGGCGCCCGCTTCGTCGACGTCGGCGGCAGGCAAGAAGCCGGCCTGCGGGAGCGCCTCTTGCGGGGGCAAGTCGGCGCAACCTCCACCCAGGCTTCGCCCCCTCCTTCCCAAGCCGCCGGCCATCGAGCGGCTGGCCTCCTCCCAGGCCCCGGTCAAAAGCTCCGCGCCGTCTGGCGGGTCCACGTCACCGGGGCCTAGCTCAAGCTTTGGCGTGTCAGGCGACGCCAGCGCCGTGCCTCGTCTGGCCGAGGAGCCCATCCTTGGAACGATGGCGGCCGGCCAACCTCTCTCGCCCGAATTCCTGGCAGCCCTGCTAGGACAGAGCCCCGGCGCTGGTCTGCCATCACCTGTCTTTGGCCGCCTCGACAGCTACACCTCATCCTACGGCGCCGAACCGACCGTGCCCGCCATCTCTGACGCCGAGCTCGACGAACTGATGGCGACACTCGCAGCGGCAAATGGCGGCAGTCTGGACGGCCTCGACTGGGATGCGGCGCTGGGCGCTCAGACCCCGAGCTTCGGCTTTGATGCGGCGGCCGCCTTCGACCTATGCTCACCACAGGCGGGCGATCCTTCCGGCGGTGATTTTGCGTTCTCGGACTCGCAGCCGTTGAGCTTCGACTCTCAGCGGCCAACGGCGGACGACCCACCCTTCGACCTCCGCGCGTTCGTCGACTCCTTTGCGACCTCCCCGCGGCCGTCGCAGCCAGACCGGGCATCGGTCGACTCAACCTTCGCCGGCTCCATCGACGCACTGCATGGCTCCTTCTACCGAGATCCGGACCCGTCCGCCTACCCCGACTTTGACATGTCGGACCCTGCGCTGCTCGCCTCGGCCGGCGTCGACTGGAACGCTCTGCTGGCCGAGTCTCCGCCCCTCTGACGGGCGCCGGAGACGTCTCTTGCCACCATCCCTTTCTTTCATCCCAGACACCACCTCTCCTTTTGAACGACCTGAACGACCCTCTTTCCTTGTATGACCCGTGCTTCTCTGCGATGACCCTTGCTTACGAGTCTGAGCCCAGCGGGATTGCTGCGCGGCGGGAGGCGACCACGCTCTGACCTGCCCAGCTTGCGAGGAAGCTCGTGCAGTCCGCCAGCTGCGCTCTGTTTAGCTCTGCAATGGCTACAAGATCTAGCGTTTCTTACAGACAAGACGCAGCTCGTGATGAGCAGTCGGCAGAGAGACGGGCTGCCAGGCAACGCACTCGCCGCTGTCTGCGCGAGCTCGTCGTCGGCCTCCGTCGCCTCTCCCGAACGCGTCGCACCTCGACCGTCGACCACGTCCGCCTCTGACCCGCCTCAGCTCTGCCCAACCAGCAAGACCGCTGCAAGCTCGCCCGGCATGTCTGTCCGAGCACCCGAGCGTGCGGGATACACGACCAACGTCTTTATCCTCGACTGCTCGGCATCGATGGGCGACCTCGTGCCCGACCCGGAGCTCGACCGCGACGCCGCGTCGCTTGCGGCCGACGGACCGACCGCCATCTTCGGTGACGCCGACGGCCCGCCGGCGATGAAGAGCAAGCTGCAGTGGGCCAAGGAGTATGTGACGCGCAAGATCCTCGAGCAGGTGCGATCTTGTTCCGGTCTTGGCAGATGGACGGTCGTGATGGAAGGCGGCAGGCCAGGTCGAGTACAGCGCTAACCTCAAGAGCGCCCCCCCCCCCTTTCGACCGCCTGGCCCTGGCCGCAGACGTCGTACGGCCGCAAGACGGAGCACTGTCTGGTCGTCGCGACGGGAGACCGTACGCTTCTCAGCACTTCAGATCTTGCATGACAAACTGCCGGCTGCTGACATTTCCTCTTGGCCTCGCCCTGCCCTCTCCTCACCCCATCCGGAACTCCCGAGCGCAGGCACCAACAACGCGTACGAGGGCTACGACGGCATCGACGTCGTCTTCTCGTCCTACATGGCCTGTGCGTGCAATCCTCATCCGGCTCTGCAGCTTGAGCTCCACTAATGATCCCTCTGTGGCTGCTTCTCTCGGTCAGCGACGTGGATGGTTGGCCGGGTGCAGAACGTGCAGTCGGGCAATGGACCTGGCGACGGTCAGTCTGCTCCGGTTGTGGATCACGCCCGTGGTGACTCAGGCTGACAATAATATTGCGCCATAGTCCTCGCGGGCATGTCGATCGCGCTCTCGACCCTCCAGGACTCGCCCCACGAGATGAAGAAGCCGAGCTGGACGACCAACTTTCACATCCTCACCGACGGTTGGTCCCCGTGCTTCACATGACCCGCTGCCGTGCGGCCCTCGCTGATCGCCACTCCCCGTCGCAGGCCAGAGTCAGCTGCCGGATGCGGACGTCCAGATTCAGAGCCTCGTTCCAGGCCTCCGCTTCTTCAATAACAAATCGCTCCTCATCATGTGAGCAACCCCGAGGGCTCGGCAGCGCTCCTGGTCCCCTCATGGCTGCAGCGTGGCTCACGTCGCTCTCTTTACGACCCCTCTACAGTGGCTATGGCTTCCAGGACAGGAAGTGGTCCCGGCTCGGTGGCACGTTCCCTGAGGTGTCGGACCCAGAGCTCCTTGTGCGTTCGATCCGACGTCGCTTGTGCACGCACACAGCGACTCTTCTGACACCTCGACTTGTCGATCGTCGCAGGCGGAGAATGAGACGACTCTCCGGGGCTTCTCTCGTGCTTGCCGTTCCGAGGCCAACTGCGCCGACAGCGGGACCATCTCGCTCTCGCTGGCGCTCACCTTCGTGCGGGCTCCTCAACTGCGGACCATCAAGCCGACGGCCAAGGCGATGCCGCTGCGGATCGCCGTCGACGTCTTTGCCGAGCGCGACTCGTCCGAGGGCTACAAGTCTCTGACGATCCCGGTCAAGGTCGCCAAGATGACTGACGCGAGCACTGCGCTCAAGAAGCCAAAGACGAAGCCCGTCTTCGTCACCCCAGTCCAGCCGGCGTCTCCAGAGAGGGAGTCTGCGAGTTTGGCCGGGCGAGGTACAGAGGAAGCCCGCAAGGCAGAGGAGGCGCTTAAGGCGGCACTCGTCGACAGCGGAGTCGACGTCGAAAAAGGTCTCGAGGGCCCTGCGCTCGTCCACGAGCTTGAGCGGCGCGGCGGCGAGGGCCTCAAAGCCTTCAACCAGAAGCAGGTGTCGCTCGTCGAGCAGCTTCGGAGTCTCGCGGCTCCCGACCATGTTGCTTCAGCCGGCCAGCCGAAGCTCTGGAACCTCGTCGCGACGGACCTGCAGGCGACGCACATGTACACCGAGCGGCCCGCCGAGACCGGTACGGACACGTCGCAAGCCGATGCGGCAGCCGCTGCCGCCGAGCAGGAGCCGGAGCCCGTCCTGCCCGAGGACGTCTCGCGTGGCCATCGTTTCGGTAGTGGCTGGATCCCGGTCGAGATGGACGCCGAGACGAACAAGCCAGTGAAGATGGGAGCCTTCCAGACCGAGATGGGCATCGACATCTGCAAGTTCGTCCCGGCCGCCTCTGTGCGTCTCCCAACTCGACCTCCTGAGCCTGCTCTTCGGCAGACGTGCTGACGGAAGCGCATGGCTCGTGCTCGGCTGCCTACTACAGTTTGACCGCGAGCTGGAGATGGGCGAGCTGCGTTACATCTTTGCCGACCCCAAGTCGGCCAAGTCGCAGATCGAGCTCTCGGCACTCATTCGCGCGATGGTCGACCACCCTGCGGGCCAGATGTTTGCCGTCATGCGCTACGTCCACATCAACGACGCCGCTCCGTTCATGGTTGTCGCTCGCGGCGTCAAGGACGACGGCGGCGACCACCTCGAGTGTGTGCGGGTGCGTTCTCTGACAAGCCTCTTCGCTCCGGCTGTCCCTCGAGCCGCGCTGCTGATGCCGCTCGCCTCTCGCGAATCGCACAGGTCCCGTTCCAGGACGACTACCGCCGCAACTACTTTCCCTCGCTCGAGTTCCCCAAGAACGAGCAGGGCGACCTTGTCACCGAGCACTCGACGTTGCCGACGAGCGAGCAGAAGCGCGTCATGGGGGAGCTGATCGACAAGTCGATCCTCAACACGCTCGGCGAGGACGGGTGCGCACGTCTCGAAAGGGACCTCGCTGACCCGACCGCACGCTGACGCCATTCGTCCTCGTGTTGTGGCCCGACGCGCGACAGCTCCCCCTGGTACACGCCCGAACTCTCATACAACCCTACGATTCACACGCTCAAGGCTTTCCAGCAGCACCAAGCTCTCGCTAGCCCCAATGACCCGCTGCCGCCGATGCACGCCTACCTCACCCGCTACCTCAAGCCGCCAGCAGAGGTGACCGAGGCGACAAAGGGCCTCGGCAAGCGCGTCGCGGACGCTTTCGACCTCCGGCCAGGTACGTCTGACTCGCTCGTCCGCTTCCAGCGCTCAGGGTGTTTGACTGACTCTGATGGAAGGATCTGCTCGGCAGTCCCCCCAAAGAAGGTCGCGAAGCGCAAGGACAATGCCGTCATGGCCGAAGAGGAGTACGTCCCATATCGGTTGGCGAATGTTGCTGCAAGCGTGCTGACTCCGATCCTTTCAGCCCGGACGACATTTTTGAGCTCTTTGGGCCGACTTCGTTTGCGACGAAGGAAGTCTCTCCGCCGGGCTCGCCGACACCCAGCAGAGGCAAACCCCCGAGCAAGCCCGATGACGAGTCGGTCACCGAGTCCAAGACGGAGCCTGAGCCCGAAGACAGCTCGCGCATGGTCGAGCGGGCCGACAAGGTCCTAGGCGCCTTCCAGAAGGCGTGGACGACAAAGGACGGCGCTGGAGACACGGTCGAGACCGGTGCGTTGAGCGCGACCGGTTTGCTGCTCGATTGCAGGAGGCTTGCGCTGACCTAGATGATTCAACGACGGCCTGTGCATCAGCCATCGAGACCCTCGGCAGAGACATCCTCAGCCTGATCGACAAGGGCTCAAAAGACCAGGCTCTGCGCTGCATCAAGGCGATGCGCAAGGAGTGCCTCCAAGGCGAAGAAGCGCCCGCGTTTAACGAGTACGTCACCGTGACCATCAATCCCTCAGATCCCAACTGACAGCCCGGTCTGCCGATCAGCTTCATGCGCTCGCTTAAGGAGCACGTGCGCACGCGCGCCGCCACGAGCTTTTGGTCGTTCTTCCAGACCAAGGGCGGCCGGAACGCCGGCCTCCTGACCTTCAAGGACGACGCCGAGTTCGAGCTGAGCGCTGTCACGCCCGGAGAGGCCGAGGAGGTGCGCATCCTGCTGGCAGCCAGACAGTCTGTCCAAATCACCGACTGACGTGTCGCACCCTGCGCCTCATCTCCTGCAGTTCCTCCGCGATCTTTGAGCGAAGACGGAGATATCTAGTATCGACTCACTTCCGTAACGACCCTGACGACCTGCCAATCGATGATGCCCACCACCAGCCGAGCGCACGACAGCAGCGATCGATCATCGTACAACAGCGTTCCGTGCCAGGGAGACCCATTGGTCACTCGTCGTCGTCCTCTTCGGTCGTCTTGGATTTGCGCTTCTTATTTTTGCAGGTTGCGGCACCTGCTCCGGCCTCCTCGCTCGAGGGTGACCTCGCATCGTCCTCGGCCTTGACCGGCTTGGACTTCTTGCCCTCAACTGTATGGCGCAGACGGGGCGATCAGCATCCCACCGAGGCCCGAATTCACCAGAAAAGAGAGCCAGTACCGTCCAAGTCCACCAGGAAGTCGAATGCTGAGGAGCAAGGCAAGCGGATCAGCTGATTAATCGAGGGATCGTCCGTGCTCAGCCAGACGCACCATCCGAGCCGGAGACGGCCTTGGCGATGTCGCCCCGCTGAAGCGTCTTGCGCTTGCCCGACTCAGCGATCAGGTACGATCGGCAAGTGAGCTCGGCGATAAACACTGCGAGGCATGTGAGAAAGAGGGACGGTCAGCTTGAGAGGCCGCAAGGGGCCTTTGAGCCGAAGGCCGAGTCTTCCACAGGGCCTCACGCTCGCATGCGCGCGAGAAGATGAGCGGCGCTGCGCGGGGCGAAGGGGGGGGGGGTCCGGGCGAATTGATGGTCAGCGTCGGAAGGAGAGCAGCCTCATGAGGAGCATCGCGAGAGCCGATGCACCTTCGGCCGAGATCATCTGTCAGAACGAGCGACAATAGCCGGTCAGCGGGGGGGCAGGATGACCGGTCGACCGAGGAGCGGGGGGCCGGTGCGGCCAGGGAGCTCGCGCGGCAGACGACAGACCTTGACGTCCTCGTCCATCTTCATGACCTTCTTGATCCGCGCAAGAGGCAGGGTATGTGACTTGAAGTCGGGCGTCTCCTGCTCGTAGACCTCCATGCCTGCGAGGATGTTGGCCTCACGATCAGTCGAGCCGTGTGCATGAAGACCAAGCCCCGAGGGGGGGGGGGCAGCTCGCGAAACAGGACGAGACGCACGCGATACCCAGAACTCCTCGAGGAACTGACGGCGGGAATTGAGGGCAATCAGTCGAAGTCCGATACAGCTTCAGGTTAGTACGCACCTCGTCCAAGCTTTGGTTCGGCTTGACGAGCGGTCTCGGTGCCGGCTTTGGGCCTGGCTTCGAGGATGGTCCGGCGGCGGCGGAGGTCGAAGGCGTCTGGCGACGCGTCGGCGTCTGTGGGGTCAGTGTCCGGAGCCGCTTGTCCTCGTGGCTGAGGAGGTAGGCAGTACGTACGTTCATGGCGGAAGAGAATATCAAGGCCGCTGTGGGAGCGCTGGGACGCAAGCGCAGGATGGTGGATCGGAGTGGGAAGGGTTGGTGGATGACTGCCTGCCGGGAAAACGGGCTCGGTCCGCGAGCGCCCGATCTAATCTCTCGCCGTCGGCCGAAGCGAAGCGACTGCGAGATCCCCTGCAGCGACGGTCTCCCTCGCCGAACGCTCTCGATGTTTGACGGCATGTGCTGCGTCATCTAGTCGAGGTCGTCGAGACCTTTGGACGGTGATACAACAGAAGGCGGAGAGAGGGTTTTGCTACAGTGGGATAAATGGTCGTACATGACGGGAAGCGGCAGGGTCCGTTGCAAAGCGAGCAGATGATATGAAAGAAAGAGGAGAGAGATGTAGGTCTAGAAGGATGGACGCCGGCCGATGGCGACCCGTAGCGGAGGCAGCGTCAGGGTGTTGTCGCCCAGGAAGACGAGCTGCCGGTCGTCATCGTCCGGCGAGGATCGGTAGGAGGAAACGCTCGGCCGCGACTGACTGACGAACGATGCCGGCCTCGGAGAGTGGCCACTGGACAGCACCGGCGGCGTCCAGCTAGGCGCGCCGCCCGCGTGTGGCGCGGAGAAGGATGAAGGAAACATCTCCGACTTTGGCCGGCGGTGCGGCAGCGTCTGCTGGCCCATCGATGTCGGCTGCGACCAGCCTGAGCAAATCAGCGGTTCCTCGGCCTCAGCCTCGGTCGACAGTGCCTGGAAGTCGAACGCGAGGCTCGTCAAGGGCGTCATAGGTGAGTCGTGGGTGACGACCGAGGTCCAGCCGGAGATCGTGAGCACGGGACTTGGGCCGGGCGTCAGGGACGGCGAGGGCGGCGAGGTCGGAGTCTGCGAGCCCGTCATTGAGCGCGACGGACGAAGCCGGGCGCTGCTGTAGGAGATGACTCAATTGTGAGAGAGTCAGCCCAAAGATTCCGAGAGCTGGAGGAAGAGTGTGCGGCGGTACCAACCTGGCGGCGGACCCCCGCTTCTTGCTCGGCTCCGACCAGACGCAAGGCTGGCCGAGCTCGTCGCACCGGACGCACGACCGGCTGCCCTCGAGGCTCGAGCATCGCGTCTTACGCGACCGACACGAGTCGCAGGCCTTGCTCGTCCGCGAAAAGGCTCGGCGCGAATCGCAGCCGAGCTCATTGTGCGTCGTCGAGACGGTGATCGTGCGCGAGACGCTCGAGGGCGTGGCGGCGGTCGGCTGCGTGCGTCGGTAAGGGTGCGGTCGATCAAAGAACGGCGGGCTGAGCGGCCAGCCCGAGTTGCCGTTCGGCGAGATGCTGCGCATCGGAGGCGGTCCGAGCGGGAGGAGCGGGTGCTGGGAGACGGCGTCGAGGACAGAGTCTGAGACGGCCCGGCGGTCGAGCGATGGTCGGCGATCGCCCGCGCCAAACGAAGCAAGATCGGAGGCGGCGGTCGCCGGCGGAGGGGCGACCTCATCAAAATGGAGCAGCGACCGAATGTCGTAGGAGCTGTGGCGGTGACGGTGTTGCGCGGGAGCGTTGGACGAGGGTCGCCTCTGGGCCGCGTCTGTCGCCCAACGCAGGGCGTCGCTGTCGCGCTGCCGGCCGACGTCAAAGACGGGCGAGGTGTTGGCCCGCAGACCTTCCATCTCTGCCGCTTCGTCCGAGCTTGCCGACCAGGCACGATCGCGGGGAGGGAAGCTGAACGACGGGCGCTCGCTGCTGCCCTCGGGAGGAGACACGCGAGCCGGCTGGCTGTCGACGTCTTGGAAGAAGGCCGCGCGCAGGCCCGATCCCCGTCGCGGTGGCTCGACCGAGCTCGAGAGCGGGTCCGATCCGTGCGAGCTCCAGCTCTTGCGCTTCGTGTGTGTCCGCGAGAAGGATGGCTGCGGGCGTGATGCTTCAACGGGCCGGGGCACGGGCCCCAGTGGGAGGTGCCCAAAGGTGCGCTGCTGCATCGGCATCGGCTGCGACGGTTCAGCGACCAATCGAGGTCGAGGTGTGGCCGTGGGCGACCGGTGTTGCTGCTGAGCTGCCCCCGGGGGCGAGCCGAAGCTGGATGATGAGCTCGACGACGAGGACGAGGCGACGGACGAGTCAATCGACTCGCCCCCGTCCGAAACGCTCGACGCGCTCCAGCTCGGAGACTGGACCGCGAGTGGTGCGACCGGCGAGCGGAAGGATGCCTTGCCGTCAGGGAAGAGACCGAGCGACGACAGCGGCGGGAGGGCGGCTCGGGAGAAGGCCATCGAAGGGCTGAGGTTGAGCTCCTGCGAGAGGAGCGAGACAGGCCGAGATCGGTCAGCCCTCGTCAAGCGGCTGAGCGTGGGAGGCGAAAGCACGTACTTTTGAGCCTCTAGCTAGCTGTTGAGGGATCGAAGGGCCGGCGGGTACAACTGGAAGGGGCAGGCTCGGTAGACAGAGGGCCGACGGGAAGGAGCAGAGGCAACTTTGGGAGGAGCGGCGAGCAAGGTCGGAGAGAGGGAGGAGAGCGACGTCGAAGGTCGGGAGGGTCTTAGTACGACGTCCAAGACGGGCCGGGGGGGGGGGGGGGCGTGGCGGTGGGGGGGGGGGGGGAAGAGCGC
>Ga0308160_10007647_pt1 | contig 10678 bp, 9 predicted proteins | sample PhyFR1_FD_201036 | JGI IMG/M metagenome (GOLD analysis project Ga0308160, IMG submission 201036) | Phyllosphere microbial communities from UC Gill Tract Community Farm, Albany, California, United States - DLSLF.R1 | ecosystem: Host-associated > Plants > Phyllosphere > Unclassified | place: USA...
ACGGCGTTGGCCACGTCGGACACTTCGGCGCGGGTCGGCATCGGGTTCTGGATCATCGACTCCATCATCTGGGTCGCCACGATCACCGCCTTGTTGTTGCGGCGGGCGTGCTGGATGATCTTCTTCTGGATACCGATCAGCTCGGCGTCGCCGATTTCAACACCCAGGTCGCCACGCGCCACCATGACGGCGTCGCTGGCGCGGATCAGGCCGTCGAGGGTCTCGTCGTCGGCAACGGCTTCGGCGCGTTCGATCTTGGCCACCAGCCAGGCGGTACCGCCCGACTCGTCACGCAGCTGGCGCGCGTATTCCATGTCCGACGCATCGCGCGGGAAGGACACGGCCAGGTAGTCCAGGTCCATTTCTGCGGCCAGCTTGATGTCGGCCTTGTCTTTCTCTGTCAGGGCCGGGGCGGTCAGGCCGCCACCGCGACGGTTGATGCCCTTGTGGTCGGACAGTGGACCGCCGATCAGCACCGAGCAATGCAGCGAGTCGGCGGTGGCGGTTTCCACGCGCATGACCACACGACCGTCGTCGAGCAACAGCTCGTCGCCGACACCGCAGTCCTTGACCAGGTCAGGGTAGTCGATACCCACGACGTCCTGGTTGCCCTCGGTGAGCGGATGGCTGGTGGAGAAGGTGAAGCGGTCGCCGACCTTCAGTTCGATGCGTTTGTTGGCGAACTTGGCGATGCGAATCTTCGGACCTTGCAGATCGCCCAGCAGGGCGACGTGACGCCCCAGCCGTGCAGCGATCTCGCGGATCAGACGGGCGCGAGCCTTGTGCTCATCCGGTGTACCGTGGGAAAAGTTCAGGCGAGCGACATCCAGGCCTGCCTTGATCAGTTGTTCGATCACTTCCGGCGAGTTGGAGGCGGGGCCCAGGGTGGCAACGATTTTGGTACGGCGAGCGGTCATGCACTGACTCCTTTATTGAAGCGCTGGCAAAGGCTACTCCTCAATTGCGCTGGCGTCATCGTTCCTCTGCACTCGATAGAGAGGATTTGGACAGAGACAGTTGGCGCGCGCCGGCATCGGACGCCCGGGTATTGAAGATTCCCGGCAACGGGTCGATAAAGCCTCATACCCCCTGCGGCAGGAGAGTCCCATGCGCGCGCTTGTATTGATTGCCCTGGCCATCGCCGTGTCAGGCTGCACCCGCTGGTCGATGGACCAGCACCTGAACAGCGCCTACCGCGCCTACGACGACGGCAACTGCGAGAAGGTCGTGCTGGAGCTGTCCCAGGTCGACCGCAAGAGCCGTTCGCGGCCGTACGTGCAACCGGAAGTCTCGATGCTGCGAGGCCAGTGCCTGGAGCGCCAGAAGCTCTACGTCGATGCGGCACAGACCTACCAGTACATCATCAATCGCTATCCCTCCAGCGAATACGCCTACCGCGCCCAGGCGCGTCTGCAAACCCTGGATCAGCTTGGCCACATGAGTCCCGGTGTGCCTGCACAGCCACGTCCAGCGGCATTCTGAGGTGAATTTCCTGTACTCTGAAACGATCTGGAAAACGCCTGGGACACCTGAACGGGTGTACCTGTGAAACGACAGAGGACGAACGCGACACTTATGCCGGATATCTACAGCAGACCCATCATGTACACCGAGCGTCGGATCGAACGGCACCAGTTGCCGTACTACCTGAAGGTCTACAACCGCTACACCGGCCGCGCCATGGGCTACATGGGCAACATTTCGGACGTCGGCCTGATGCTGATCAGCGAACTGCCGCTGTTGGTCGGTCCGGTGTTCGAACTGCAGGTGAAAATCCCCTCGGTCGAGGGCGAGCCCAAGCTGATCGACCTGTCGGCGCACTGCCTGTGGTGCAAGGAAGACGCGACCCCTGGTCACTACGATTCGGGCTTCGAACTGCAGGGCCCGGCGCCGACGGAGTTTCTCAAGCTGGTAGACGCGTTGCGCCACTATTTCACGTTCCATCCTCATGGCACGTCGGCCTGACGTAGAACCTGAAACTCAGGCGCGCGGCTGGCGCAGGCTTCGATAGCGCAGCAGCGCTTCGGTGGCGATCTCTCCCGGCCATGCATCCACGACAGTAACACCTGCCGCGACCAGCCGATCGTGCAGCCCCTGACGCCAGAGCAGCCGCTGCATCACCCCGCAATAGAGCAGGGCATCGCGCCGAGTCTTGACCGGCTGCTGACGCAGGCGCTCGAGGGCTTCGTCGCGCAAGCTGGCCAGCAGCACCGGATGGCGCACCGCTACCTTGGCCAACGCAGAGACCCTGTCCGGCTCGTCAATCTCCTGGAAGCCGGTGACCATGACCACCAGCACAATGGCCTCGTCTTCGACAAGCAAGGCATCCAGGGTCGCGGTCGAGTCACCCGCCGTCGAGGAGGGTTGCAGATGCGCAAGCGCTTCGGCCATTCGCTGCAGCTGCTCGGCCCCGGATTGCGCCGCCAGGCTCACCGGCGTCACGCAGGATGACACCTGCAGGCCCACGGCATACCCGTCCGTCAGCGCTGCTTCGCCTACTTGCAGACACGCGTGCACGGCATGCCTCAGGTCGGTTTCGCGGTGGCCGGCCCAGGCGCCGCCGTCCAGCAGCATCATCACCACTGGGTCGGCCTCTCTTGCGGCCACACTCAAAGGGCGGTTGATCCGCGCGCCGACCGACATCGGTCCCAGGCTGTCCCGCAGGCTTTGCAGTTGCGCCACCGCGCGGGTGAATGCTCGACTCGACAGACGTCGGTGGCCGGCTGGCATCAACGCGGCGCCAACGCTGCGGGTCGAATGCTGCGACAGTTGCGCCAGCACCTGCCACTGGTCGGCGACGGCGAGCTTGTCGAAGCCTGGATGATGCAGACGCGCGCGCTGCAGCACGTCTTGGCGCAGATGGCCGAGCAACGCCTGTGGACCCTGCTCGCGCAGACACTGACGTCCGTATCCACGTAGCCGGCGCAGCTGATGTCGGTCCAGCCCGTTCAAGCCCTGGTAGGGACGCCGCCGCGTCCTCATCCACCAGAGCCCCGACCCGGCGGCCAGCAACAGTACGACCAGCGCCCACGGCACGTATCGTCCAGGCTGATCGGCCGCCGGTTCGAACAGCCAGGTCACGTCACTGCCCTGATTCAGGTACCACAGCAGCCAGGCATTGTCGTAGCGCTGGATCTGCTCGCGCTTCCACAGTTGCGCATCGCTGACAAGAGTGATGAGGCCATCGCCGTAGGCCATCTGCATCAGATGGGTGGCGCCATTGCTGTTGGCCCATGCCTGAACCTTGCCGGTCGGGTCATCCAGATGGCGTTGCGTATCGAAGCTGAAATACGCCGGCGCTTCCTCGTCTTCCAGATAGAGCTTGGTCAGGCTCGGGTACTCATCGTCCGCAGCAGGGGGAAGCTGCGGCAGCTGCGCGCTCAACTGAACGCGGATCTGCAGACGATCGAGCAACGCATCGCCGCTGGTGGCGCTGGCTTCGTCCCACAGGGCGTCGGCCACCGTCAGCAGGCGTCCGCCGCGCTGTACCCAGCCCAACAGTCGGTCGACCTGCTGGGTGGACAGCGGCGTTTGCCGGTCCAGCAGCATCAGGCTGTTTCCCGCCGCAGGCAGGCTGTCCAAGGCGGCCCAGGCGGTTGTTGTGTGGTTGGCCAGCCTCTGAGCCTGCAGAAAGTCGCGGGCGCTTTGATAGGGCGTATTCCCTGACGGAGGCGAAGCGACGATGCGCGCGATGGATTGCCGGGCGCTCTGGCTATTTAGCGTCTGGTCCAGCAGGCGCGGGCTGTCGGGATCGGTAGCGCCGGTCAAGCTGACCCACAAGGCCAGCGTGAGGAGCAAGGCCGCAGAACGCCGGATACGCTGCCCCTGGGCTGGCCTCAACGGACCGCTACCAGGCTCAACAGGTGTCCGTCGAACCAGGCAAACTGCCCGTCGATTTCGAATCCGTCGCCAAACTCTGGTGACAGGTCGGTCAACAGGCGCAGCCGCGCATGCCCTTCGGCCGACCACTGCAGCACTTCGGCATGCTCGAAATAGAAACGCTGCCCGACCAACGGGTACAACGCCTTGAACAGGCTTTCCTTGAGCGAGAAGGTCAGGGTGACCAGCGTATCCACCTGCGCCGGATCCATCCGCGTCATTTCCGCCGGGGTGAGGATTTCCGCGCACAGCCGTTCGGCGCGCGCCGCTGGCAGCAGGCTTTCGATATCCAGGCCCAGCCCCAGGCAGTGGTCCCGATGGGCGACCACGGCCGCGGCCCGACCACTGCCGTGGGTGATCGACCCGACGATTTGCTCAGGCCAGACCGGGGCGCGGTCGGCGCCGATGGCCGGCACCTGCGCCTCGCCGGTCAACGCCTGTAGCGCGTCACGTGCGCAGACCCGTCCTGCCAGGTACTCGGCCTGACGCTTGGCCACCGAACGCTGAATCGACGCAGGCGGGGCAATGCCGCACTGCGCGAAGTCTTCGGCGGTCAGCGCGCGGTGATCGAAACGGCTGCTGAACAAACGCGCGCCGGGCACGGCCTCGGGCAGGGGCCAGTGTTGTCGCAGGTCGCTCAGGCAAGCGGGGAGGGCTGTATTCATGTGCGCATTCTGCCCAGCCTGGTCGTGCAAGGGAATGGCGATCATTGCACGCGCGTTTCACCGCTGAACACCAGGGTCTGGCGACAGCGCCGGCACAGGTAGCGGCGACCTCTGCCGACCAGGCCATGGCGTTGCGCCGAGAAGGCGAACTCGCTGTCGGGGCAGGGGCATTTGTACAGGTAGCGCATGACCTGGCGACGCTTCACGGCGTAGCTGTGGCAGCGGTGCGGGGTCAGTTCATAGACACCGCGCATGATCAGTTGCCATTCCTCGCCGTGAGGCGCGATGCGATCGCCGAACAGCTGGTGCGCCACCAGGTGCGCGACCTCGTGGGGCACGGTCTGCTTGAGAAAGTCTTCGGCATTCTCGCGGTAGAGCTGCGGATTGAAGCGCAGCAGGTTTTCGTGCAAGTGCGCCACACCGGCCTTCTGCCCGCGCAGCTGGGTGCTGACCACCGGGCGCCGGAAAGGGCGCTTGAAAAACAGCTCGGCCTGGCGAAAGCAGGCTTCGACGCGTTGATTGAGTTGCTCGGGCATTCTTCGACACACTCCAGGTGCAGCGATTATGCCGCAACCTCCGTGCAGTGCCGAGCCATCCGTCGGTGCCGTGCGGCCCTCACGCTTCGCAGACGGTACACGGCACGCATCAAAGTGCGTAAAATGCCCGGCCTTTGTCACCCACCTCGCGGGATCCTGTCGCCATGGGCACTCTTTCAGTCAACCAGAACAAACTGCAGAAACGCCTCCGTCGCCTGGCCGGTGAAGCCGTCGCCGACTACAACATGATCGAGAACGGCGACAAGGTCATGGTCTGCCTCTCGGGTGGCAAGGACAGCTACACCCTGCTCGATGTGCTGCTGCACCTGCAAAAGGTCGCACCCATCCAGTTCAGCATCGTGGCGGTGAACATGGACCAGAAGCAGCCGGGCTTCCCCGAGCATGTGCTGCCGGCCTACCTGGAACAGCTGGGCGTCGAATACCACATCGTCGAGAAAGACACCTATTCGGTGGTCAAGGAGCTGATCCCGGAAGGCAAGACCACCTGCTCGCTGTGCTCGCGCCTGCGCCGCGGCACGCTGTACACCTTCGCCGACCAGATCGGCGCGACCAAGATGGCTCTGGGGCACCATCGCGACGATATCGTCGAGACATTCTTCCTCAACATGTTCTTCAACGGCTCGCTCAAGGCCATGCCACCCAAGCTGCGCGCCGACGACGGGCGCAATGTGGTCATTCGGCCGTTGGCTTACTGCCATGAGAAAGACATCCAGGCGTACTCGGACTTCAAGGGCTTTCCGATAATCCCCTGCAACCTGTGCGGCTCCCAGGAGAACTTGCAGCGCCAGGTGGTCAAGGACATGCTGCTGGACTGGGAACGCAAGACGCCCGGCCGCACCGACAGTATCTTCCGCAGCCTGCAGAACGTGATGCCGTCGCAGCTGGCCGACCGCGACCTGTTCGATTTCCACAACCTGCGCATCGACGAGAACGCCCCGGTGCGGATCGCCAATGTGGTGAACCTGTAACACCGCAGCGCCCCTTTCGCGGGCAGAGGCCTCAGCCGCCCGCCCGGCTCCCACAGAAAACAATTCAGCCCGCAGCGATCACTGTGGGAGCGGGCTCTGCCCGCGAATGGGGCCTGAGCCACACCTCAATTCCTGTGACAAAAAAGTGGACGAACAAGCCGCCCGCAAAGGCTACCCCGCTATTTCTCGCCAACCGCCCCCGCCGTGACCACCTGCACGCTCAGGCGCGGTGTCGCCAGGTCCAGCCCGGCTTCATCCAACTGGCGCTTGAGTGCCAGGTTGAAGGCCCGCGACACTTCCCACTGCTTGATCGGCCCGGTCTTGAACCGCGCGCGCAGGATCGCCGTGCCCGACTCGAAGCTTTCCACCCCCTGAAACTCCAGCGGAGACCAGATATCGCGCCGATGCAACGGATCGCTGCGCATCTTCTGGCCCACTTCGCGCATCATCTTGATGGCGTCGTCGATCCCCATGCTGTAGGGCACCGCCACACGAAAGATGGCGTAGCCGAATTCCCGCGAGTAGTTCTTGATGCTCTTGATTTCGCTGAAGGGGATGGTGTGCACGATACCGTCGATGTCGCGCAGGCGAACCGTACGGATGGTCAGGCCCTCGACGGTGCCCAGATGGCCGCCCACATCCACGTAGTCATCGATGGCCAGCGAGTCCTCGATGATGATGAACAACCCGGTGATCAGGTCTGCCACCAACGACTGTGCACCGAAACCGATGGCCAGACCGATCACCCCCGCACCCGCCAGCAGCGGCGTCACGTTCATGCCCATGTTGGCCAGGGCGATGATCGCGGCAATGATGAAAATGGTCACGAACAGCACGTTGCGGATCAGCGGCATCATGGTCTGCGCGCGCGCGTTGGCCATGCCCTTGCGCGAGCGGGTAAGGGCATGATGGATGCCGGTGTCGGCCAGAATCCACACCAGCCAGGCGAAAATCAGAGTGCCCACCAGGCTGGCCAGGCGCACCGAGATTTCGTGACCATCGCCCTCGGTGAAACCGATCAGCGACATGCCCCACACACGCAGGCCCAGATCGATGAACAACACCCAGATCAGCAGGTGCATCAGGGTGTAGGCGAAGTGACTCAGGCGCTCTGAATACAAGGCATGGCGCCGAGGGCCCTTGGGCGGGCGCAGGGCATGGCGACGGATGAGGCCATTGATGACCATGCACAGGATCAGCAGCACCGCGCACATCAGCGACTGACGCAGCGCCGTGCTGGTGTCGCCGGCCGAGAAGAACGTGGCGAACAGCGAGATGCCCACCAGCACCAGGGCCGGCAGGTACCAGAAGCTGCCGAGAATCTCGATGGTGTCGCTCAACGCCCGACGCGTCAGCCGCCGCGACAAGGGCTGATTGCGGATCAGGTGGGCGATGGGCCGACGGAAGCGCAGGATGAACAGGCCGGTCGACAGGGCGGCCAGAACGTTGGCCAGGGTTGCCGCGCTGTGGGCCAAGTGCTGACCGAGCGCGGCGACCATGCGCGGGTCACTGAGCGCCTCGCCGAAGGCCGCGAAACTGCCGATCAGCCACAGCGGCCGAAAGGCCCGATGCCGCAGGATGTTCAAGGCACGGTGCCGATGCGGACCGTCCAGCAGGGAAAACGCGATCACGCAGATCGCGGAGAACAGCGTGCCCACCACCAGTGCATAGGCCATGACCATGGCCAGGCTCTTGCCCAGCGACGAAGGCAGCGCGTAGCCCACGTACACGGTAATGACCAGCGCCACCAGCCACGGCCCCAGCTTGCGCAAGGCAAAGCGCAGCAGGTCGAGGGTGCGTGGATGCTGCGGCAGTTCTTCCGACAGGCCGAAGCGCAGGCGCACGCGATGGCCGATCCAGATCAGACTGTAGGCGAGCAGGCTCCACACCAGCATGATCAACAAAAAAGCGCCGATGATCGGCGGCCATTCCGCCATGGGCAGGGCCAGCGCCAGCAATTCATCGTGGGCCAGGGCGACTTCCTCACCCCAGCGCCGGAACGGGCTGTTGTCCCCGGAAAACTGCTGGTCGACGTGGGCCAGGGCGCTGCCGATCATGCCCAGCACGCCTTGCTCGGCGGCCGGCTGGGCCTGCCGGGTACTGTCCCTCAGCTTTTTCAGGTCGCTCAACAGCTTGGTGCGTTGCTGGTCGTTTTCCAGGGTCTGGATCACCTGATCCAATGACTGGCCCAACGGCTGGGCGGGCTGTTCGGCCGGCTTCTCCGAGCTGCCCCCCAACAGGCCGGGCAGGCCGACTGCCTGAGCGGTAATGGGCAGCAAAAGCAGGACGGCAAGCGCCAGGCGCAGGAAAAGGACCATCAGTGGAGTCACCTGTAGATCGGTGTTTGGGTGGTGCGCCCTGCGCGGACAGAGAACGACCTCTGCCCGCTTACGGGTGTTCAGGTCGGGCCACGTCGCGGCAGGGGCGTGACTAGGGCAGCTCGTTGCTGGCGTAGAAGGCACCCAGCACTTTGACCAGATGCGCCAGGTCATGGCTGCCAGCCAGCTCGCGAATCGAATGCATGGCGAAGGTCGGCAGGCCTATGTCGACGGTCCTCACCCCCAGGTGACTGGCGGTGATCGGGCCGATGGTCGAGCCGCAACCCATGTCGCTGCGCACCACGAAGCTCTGCACCGGCACTTCCACCGCCATGCACAGGTGCCGGAAAAACCCGGCCGTCTCGCTGTTGGTCGCATAGCGCTGGTTGCTGTTGACCTTGATCACCGGCCCGGCATTGAGCTTGGGTCCGTGATTGGCATCGTGCTTCTCGGCATAGTTGGGGTGCACGCCGTGGGCGTTGTCCGCCGACACCAGCAGCGAACGCTGGATGCTGCGCACGTACTCGTCGCCCTCAGGGATCAGGCGTTGCAGCACCTGTTCGAGCATCGGACCGTCAGCGCCACAGGCGGAGCTGGAACCGATCTCTTCATGGTCGGTACACACCAGCACGCAGCTTTCGTCGCCTTGCGTATCGAGCAGGGCCTGCAGGCCCGCATAGCAGGACAACAGGTTGTCGAGCCGCGCGCCGGCGATGAAATCACCGTTCAGGCCAATGACCGCAGCACTTTGCGTGTCATAGAAACTCAGCTCGTAATCGAGCACCACATCGGCGTTCAGCCCGTGTTCGCGAGCCAGCTGTTCGGTCAGCAGAGCGCGGAAATCCACGCGCTCATCCCCGGCTACCTGGGCCAGCACGGGTGGCAGTTCGGTCTGGGCATTGATCGCCCAGCCCTGATTGGCCTCGCGGTTGAGGTGGATGGCCAGGTTGGGTATCACGGCGATCGGCAGGCGGAAATCGATCAGCTGGCTTTCGACCTTGCCGTCGCGGCGAAACGTTACCCGGCCGGCCAGCGACAGGTCGCGGTCGAACCAGGGTGCTAGCAGGGCACCGCCATACACCTCGACACCCAGTTGGAAAAAGCCTTGGCGCTGCAACTCGGGTTGCGGCTTCACGCGCAGGCAGGGGCTGTCGGTGTGGGCGCCGACCATGCGCAGCCCGTTGAGCAGCGGTGAGTGCTTGCCCAGCTTGACGGCGATGATCGAGGAATCGTTGCGGGTCACGTAGTAGCGCCCGCCGGGCACCGTGTTCCAGCTCTCGCGCTCGTCCAGCCGCTGAAAACCGGCTGCTTCGAGGCGTCGCGCCAAGGTGGCAGTGGCGTGGAAGGGGGTAGGGGAGGCCTTGAGGAAATCGATCAGGCCCTGGTTCAAAGCTTCGCGCATAGAAAACTCCAGACAGCAATGCAGCCAGTTTACCCGATTGCCCACGGATAGGGCTGCTCAATCCTTGGTGGCGAACCCCCTGCCCACGATGACCCCACCGCGGTACTTGTGGGATCGGGGCAGGCGGCGAGCCCTCTGCCCGCGAAAGCCCCGCCGCAGTGTATCCGGCGTACCCGCGAAGACCCCATCACAATTCAAAACGGCGCAGCACACTCGAATTTCATCCGCTCATCTGTCACCGGATGGGTGAATGCCAGCATGCTCGCGTGCAGGCACAGCCGCTCATGGGCCTCCAGCGCCTGCGGATGGGCATACAGCCGGTCACCCAGCAACGGATGACCGATCGACAACATGTGCACGCGCAACTGGTGCGAACGCCCGGTGATCGGCGTCAGCTCGACGCGGCACCACTCCCCGCAGCGCTCCAGCACCTTCCAGAAGGTCAGCGCATGCTTGCCCTGCTCGTGGTCCACCACATGCCGGGGCTTGGTCGGCGGGTCGTAGCGCAGCGGCAGGTCGACACTGCCGCTGTCCAGCGCCGGTTGCCCCCAAGCCAGTGCGGTGTAGGCCTTTTCCGTTTCGCGATCGTGAAACTGACGGGACAACTCGCGATGGCTGTCGGCATCCCGCGCCAGCAGAATGATCCCGCTGGTTTCCCAGTCCAGGCGGTGCACGATACGCGCCTCGGGAAACCCGTTCTCCTGCAGGCGGGTGATCAGGCAGTCCTTGTTGTCTTCGGCGCGGCCCGGCACCGACAGCAATAGGGTCGGCTTGTCGATGACCAGCACGGCGGCGTCCTGGTGAATGATGCGAATGTTCGACAACGGCATGAAAGTCTATCTCTCAGAAACGCCAACGGCGGCGCGTCGACCCTTTTCAACAAAGGGCC
>Ga0308160_10007651_pt1 | contig 10675 bp, 7 predicted proteins | sample PhyFR1_FD_201036 | JGI IMG/M metagenome (GOLD analysis project Ga0308160, IMG submission 201036) | Phyllosphere microbial communities from UC Gill Tract Community Farm, Albany, California, United States - DLSLF.R1 | ecosystem: Host-associated > Plants > Phyllosphere > Unclassified | place: USA...
CAGCCGGAAGAAACGGTGGAGTCCGCCGCCGCCTTCGGCCAGGCCACCTGGAACGTGAACGCCGCGCTGCACCTGACCGCCGGCGTGCGCTATACCCACGACCGCCGCGAAAATGTCGGCGGACGCGCATTCAACTGGGTCGGCGGGCCGGGCCTGGCGGTGATTCCGCTGAACCCGTCGATCGATCCGAGCGTACCGGGCCAGGGCTTCGTTGCGGGCGTGCCGGGCAACGATGGCGTGTTCAAGGGCAGCAAGGTGACCGGCCTGCTGCGCGCCAACTATGACATCGACCGCAACAACATGGTGTATGCCAGCGTGGCCACCGGCTACAAGTCGGGCGGCGTGCAGGATCGCGGCCTGAGCTATCAGCCGGAAACCCTCACCAACTACGAAGTCGGCAGCAAGAGCACTTTCCTGAACGGCGGACTGCGCATCAACAACGCCCTGTTCTATTCGGATTTCAAGGACTTCCAGTTCAACTCGCCGGTGAACTTTACCGATGGCGGGCGTGGCCTGGCGATCGAGAACGCCGAAGGCGCCAAGGTGTATGGCCTGGAAAGCGAAATCGCCGCCCGCATCGGCAGCAATGGCCGCCTGCAAGTCACCTTTGCCCTGCTGAAGACCGAGCTCGGTCGCCTGGTGGCGGGTTCCAACGATTACGCGCTGCCGCCGTGCACCGTCGATACCCGCATCGAGACTTGCGTCGACGTCACCGGCAACACCATGCCGCACGCCCCGCGCTTTTCGACCACGGTCCAGTACCAGCACAACTTCCACATCGGCAGCGACGGCACCCTGTCGCCGCGCATCACCGCGCACTATGAGAGCGACGCCGAACTGAGCGTGTTCAACCTGGGTCCGCAAGACCGCCAGGAAGCGTATGCCACGGCGGACGTCGGCCTGCGCTTCCAGAACGGCCGCGGCTGGTGGATCGACGCCTGGGTACGCAACGTCAACGACAAGAAGATCAAGACCAGCGCCTTCAACGGCTTCGGTCCGTGGCTGGCCCAGTACAAGCCGCCACGGACGATCGGCTTGAACACCGGCTTCGACTTCTAAGCAGAAGAGGAGCGCGGCATGGCTGACGGCACCGGGGCATCCCCCTTGCCACCAGCCCCGCCGCCCGGGACGGCGCCTGCCGATGGCCGCCGGGGCGGCGCACATTCTTTTGCGTAACCGAAAGCTTCAATAATGAAACCGATTTCAGTAGCAGCACAACAGTTCCCTGGCGACTTTGTCTGGGGCACGGCCACGAGCGCTTTCCAGATCGAGGGCGCGTCCAGCGCCGACGGCAAGGGTCCGTCGATCTGGGACACCTTCTGCACCCGCCCCGGCGCCATCAAGGATGGCAGCGACGGCACCGTCGCCTGCGACCATTACCACCGCTACCGCGAGGACGTGGCCCTGCTGGCCTCGCTGAACGTGGACGCCTACCGTTTCTCGATGGCCTGGTCGCGCGTGCAGCCAAGCGGCAAAGGCGCCTGGAACGAAGCCGGCTTCGGTTTTTACGACCGCCTGCTCGACGAACTGGCGCAAAACGATATCGCAGCCCACCTGACCCTGTACCACTGGGACTTGCCGCAAGCCTTGCAGGACGAAGGCGGCTGGCTGAACCGCGACACCGCGCACCGCTTCGCCGATTATGCCTACGAGGTGAAGCGCCGCTTCGGCGACCGCATTGCCGCCATCGCCACCCACAACGAGCCCTGGTGCACAGCCAATCTCGGCTATGGCAACGCTCAGTTCGCGCCCGGCGTGGTCGACCAGAAAGCCAGCGTGCAGGTGTCGCACCATTTGCTGCTGTCGCACGGCCTGGCCATGCAGGCGATGCGCGCCGCGCCGGGATCGGCGCGCCTGGGCATCGTGCTGAACCAGTGGACCGCCGACCCCGCCACCGACTCCGAAGCCGACCGCGCCCTGGCCGAATGGGAATATGCGCGCTCGGTGCAGTGGTTCATGGACCCGATCTTCAAGAAACGTTATCCGGAACTGGCCCTGCGCGCACACGGCGAGAATGCGCCACGCGTCGAGGAAGGCGACTTCGACATCATCGCCCAGCCGCTCGATTTCCTCGGCTGTAATTATTACTTCCGCGCCTGGTGCAGTGCCGAAGACCCGCCGCGCCCTGCCCCGGCCCCGCTCGGCACCACCGACATGGACTGGGAGATCTATCCGCAAGGCTTGCCGGAACTGTTGCTGAAGCTGAAGGCCGAGTACCCGCTGCCGCCGCTCTACATCACCGAGAACGGCATGGCGCGCGCCGATGCGGTCGAAGGCGGCAATGTGCACGATCCCGAGCGCATCGCTTTCGTGCAGCAGCACCTCGCCGCCCTGCGCCAGGCCATGGACGCCGGCGTCGACGTACGTGGCTATTTCCTGTGGAGTTTGCTTGACAACTTCGAGTGGAACTCGGGCTACAGCAAGCGCTTCGGAATCGTCCATGTCGACTACGCCACCCAGCAGCGCACCCTGAAGGAAAGTGCGCTCTGGTACCGCACCTTCCTGGCGCAAGGCGCACGCTGACCACAGCCGAGGAGAATTCATGCAAGCGATCTTTTACCCGGACGGCCCGCGCTTGCTGGCCGACATTGGCGGCACCAACGCCCGCTTTGCGCTGGAGCGCGCACCTGGCCAGTTGAGCGCCGTGCGCACCCTCGCCTGCGCCGACTACCTGCGCTTCGAGGATGCGGCGGCCGCCTACCTGGCCGGCGTCGGCATCGCGGTACGGCATGCCGCGGTGGCGATTGCTAATCCGGTCGATGGCGACGCCATCCGCATGACGAACCACCACTGGGCGTTCTCGACGGCGCGCGCGGCACGCGAATTGCGGCTGGAGACGCTGCTGGTGGTGAACGATTTCACGGCGCTGGCAATGTCGCTGCCGCTACTGGGGCCGAACGACCTGGTGCCGATCGGCGGCGGCACGGCGCGTCCCGGTGCGGCAATCGGCTTGGTCGGGGCCGGCACCGGGCTGGGCGTGTCGGGACTGGTGCCGCATGCGGGCGGCTGGACGCCGCTACACAGCGAGGGTGGCCATGTGGCTTTTTCGCCGGCGGACGAGCGCGAAGTGGCGATTTTGCGCCACTGCTGGGAACGCTATCCGCATGTGTCGGCCGAGCGCCTGGTGTCGGGACCCGGGCTGGTGCTGATCCGCGAAGCGCTGGCTGCGCAGCGAGGGCTGGTGTTCGAGACCTTGAAGCCGGCGGAGATCGTAGCGCGTGGCCTGGACAAAGGCGATGTGCTTTGTCTGGAAACGCTGAACTGTTTCGCCGGCATGCTGGGGACGGTGGCGGCCAATCTGGCCGTGACGCTGGGCGCGCGTGGCGGCATCTATATCGGTGGCGGCGTGGTGCCGCACCTGGGTGCGTGGTTTGCGCGCTCGCCATTCCGTGCCCGATTCGAACAAAAGGGGCGCTTCAGCGATTTCACGGCGGCAATTCCAACGCTGCTGATCACGGCGACCTACCCGGCGCTGCTGGGCGCGGAGCGCTTATTGGCCGATCATTTGGCGGATCACCTGGCTACAGATACGCGAGATTCCGGTCTCCTGGCGCATGAGGCCCTGCACGAGGAGCACGAACATGCACCCTGCTGAGCGCGTCCGCTCGCCCTTGCTGTGGGTGCCCAGCGGCTATTTCACCATGGCCCTGGGCTACGTGATGCTGACCAGCGTGACGGCGATCATGTTCAAGAACCTGGGCATGGACAACGGCACCGCCGCCCAGTATTCCAGCCTGCTGATCCTGGCCTACACGGTCAAGCCGCTGTTCGCGCCCTTCGTGGAAATGTACCGCACCAAGAAGTTCTTCGTGCTCTGGTCGCAGGTGCTGATCGGCGTCGGCTTCGGCGGCGTGGCCCTGGCGATGGCTTTGCCTGGCTACATGACGGTGCTGATGGCGATCTTCTTCGGGCTGTCGTTCATCGGCGCGACCCAGGACATCGCCAGCGACGGCGTCTACGTGACTTCACTCGATACGCGCACGCAATCCCTGTATTGCGGCCTGCAAAGTCTGTCGTGGAACGTGGGGCCGATCGTTGCCGCCGGCGGCATGGTGTACCTGAGCGGCTATTTGCACAGCCACGTGTTCGGGCACGACCCGGCGCGCTTCGGGCCGGACTGGATCGACGCCTGGCGCCTGATCTTCCTGCTGGTCGGCGCCATCGTGTTGGCCATGGCCGCCTGGCATGCGCGCACCATGCCCGAGGGCGCGCGCGCCGCCGATACCCCGGCCAGCATGCGCGACGCCGGGCGCATCCTGTTCGACGCCTTTGTCACCCTGTTCCAGAAGCGCGGCATCTGGCGCATGCTGGCGTTTGCCTTCCTGTTCCGTCTCAGCATCGGGCTGCTGGAAAAGATCGGCCCGTTCTTCATGGTCGATCCGGTGGCCAAGGGCGGGCTGGGATTGTCGAATGAAATGCTGGGCCTGGTGTATGGCACCTATGGCCTGGCGGCGGTGCTGGCCGGCTCGCTGCTCGGCGGCTGGTATGTAGCGCGGCGCGGGTTGAAGGCGAGCCTGTTCGTGCTTTGCTGCGCCGTCAATATCCCGAATCTGACCTTCCTGCTGATGAGTATTTATCTGCCGGGCTCGCTGTTGTTGATTACGGCGGGCGTGGTGATCGAGAAGTTCTTCTTCGGCTTCGGCGCGGTCGGCTTCATGATCTACCTGATGCAGCAACTGGCCCCGGGCAAGTACACGACCACGCACTATGCCTTCGGCACCGGCGTAATGGGCCTGTGCGGTCTGGTGACCGGCGTTGCCAGCGGCCACCTGCAGGAATGGCTCGGTTATGTGAACTATTTCGTGTTCGTGATGGTCGCGACCATTCCTTCGTTCCTGGCCACCTGGTACGCGCCGTTCTATCAGCCCGATGGGAGCGCGGCGCCGGACTGTGCGGCGGGCGCCAGGGAAGTGCCGGCATGAGGCGGCGTCCCATTGCGCCGGTCTTTCTCCTGCTTCTGGCACAGGCCGCGGTCGCAGCCGAGCCAGTGCCAGGCATCAGGCTGAACACGCTCGGCTTCCTGCCCGGCGCAGGCAAGCTGGCGCTGGTGCCGGATGGGCCGGGAACGGTGTTCGAGGTCGTCGAGGCGACTGGCGGCGATGCGGCGCGCGTGGCCCTGCGCGGCGAACTGTCGCGGCCGCTATCGTGGGCGCCGGCCGGTGACACCGTGCGCGTCGCCGACTTCAGCGCCTTGCGCGTGGGCGGGAGCTACCGCATCCAGGTTCCCGGCCAGCCGCTGTCGAATGTGTTCGCCATCGGCCCCGGCGTTTACCGCGAGCTCGACCGGGCGGCCCTGAAGGCTTTCTATTTCAACCGCAGCGGCACGGCGCTGGCAGCGCGCCATGCCGGCGCCTATGCGCGTCCGGCCGGCCACCTTGACGACCGGGTGCTGGTCCACGCTTCGGCGGCAACAGCCAGGCGCCCGGCCGGCACTGTCATCGCGTCCGACAAAGGCTGGTACGACGCCGGCGACTACAACAAATACATCGCCAGTTCAGCCATTTCCACTTACACCTTGCTGGCGGCCTGGGAGCATTTTCCGCAAGTGTTCGGCAAGCTGGACGTGGGAATCCCGGAATCCGGCGACGCCGTGCCGGACATCCTCGATGAGGCCATGTGGAACCTGGCATGGATGCTGAGCATGCAGGACCCGGAGGATGGCGGCGTGTACCACAAGCTGACCAATCTGCGCTTCGACGCCATGGTGCAGCCGCACCAGGCCATGCGCGAGCCGCGCTATGTGGTGGCGAAAAGCACCTCGGCCGCGCTCGGCTTCGCGGCCACCTTGGCCACGGCCAGCCGGGTGCTTGCGCACGATGAGAAGCGCTGGCCGGGCCTGTCGGCCCGGATGCTGGCTGCAGCCGAACGTGCCTGGGTCTGGGCACAAGCCCATCCGGCCGTCGTGTTCAAGAATCCGCCGGATGTGCTGACCGGCGAGTATGGCGACGCCCGGCTCGACGACGAGTTCGCCTGGGCGGCGGCCGAGCTCTACATCACGACCGGGAAAGACAGTTACTACCTGGCCATGGCGCCCGAGACCGTATCGGCCACGGTGCCAGCCTGGGACGACGTGCGCGGCCTGGCCTGGATGTCGCTCGCCCACCACCGCGCGCGTTTGAGTCCGCTTGCCGACCAAACCTTGATCGCCAGCCGTATCGACGGCCTGGCGGCGCGCCTTGCCGGCGCGTGGCGGAGCTCCGGCTACCGGGTGGCAGTGCGCGACGGCGACTTTGTCTGGGGCAGCAATGCCGTGGTGCTGAACGGGGCGATGATGTTGCTCCAGGCCTACCGCCTGAACGGCAAGCGCGACTACCTGGACGCGGCCCAGGCCAACCTCGACTACGTACTGGGCCGGAATGCCATGGGCATGTCGTTCGTGACCGGCTTCGGGGCACGTTCGCCGCAGCACCCGCACCACCGGCCCTCGATAGGCGACACGGTGAATGCGCCGGTGCCTGGCTTCGTGGTCGGCGGGCCGCAGCCCTTCCAGCAGGACAAGGCCGAATGCCCGCCGTATCCCTCGACGTTGCCGGCCCTGTCTTACCTCGACCATGCCTGCAGCTATGCCTGCAACGAAGTGGCAATCAACTGGAATGCGCCGCTCGTGTATGTGTTGGGCGCCATCTCCGCCCTCACGCCCGCCACCGGAACCCCCACCATGACAGCGCAAGAGTTCACCCGCGAGCAATTGCTGCATCAAGAAGCGCGGCTGCAGTTCGACAGCTTCGGCAACGACACAGCCCTCGACATCGGCTTGAAGTTGATCGAACTGGCGCGCGCCGACGGCAAGGCGGTGGCGGTCGAGATCCGGCGCAACGGCATGCTGCTGTTTGCGCACGGCATGGACGGCACCGCGCCCGACCATTCGGACTGGATCCGGCGTAAGAGCAACCTGGCAAACCGTACCGGCCACAGTTCGTATCTCACCCACGCCGATGTGAAGGCGAGCGGTGGCGACATCGACGCCATGCCGACCTTTGACGCACGTGACTACGCCGCGCACGGCGGGGCCTTTCCCGTGGTGGTGCGCGGGACTGGCCAGGTCGGCACCATCACCGTCTCGGGTCTGCCCGGTGCCGAAGACCATGCGCTGGTCGTGCGCGCCTTGCAAGTGTATCTTGGCCTGGACCGGCTCTGAGATGGGGCAGATCTCGACCCACATTGGAGGCACGATCCGTTGGGGCATCCTCGGCACTGGCGGCATCGCCCGCGCGTTTGCACAGGCGCTGGGCCAGACGCCGGGCGCGCAACTGGTGGCGGTCGGCTCGCGCACGCATGCGTCCGCCAGCGCGTTTGCCGCCGGCCTCGGCGCCAGGGCCTACCCGTCCTACGAGGCGCTGGTGGCCGCGCCCGACGTCGACATCGTCTACATCGCCACGCCGCATACGCTGCATGCGGAGAATGCAATGCTGGCGCTCGAAGCCGGCAAGGCGGTGCTGTGCGAAAAACCCTTCGCCATGAACCTGGACCAGGCGCAGGCGGTGATCGGCCTGGCGCGCAGCCGTGGCCTGTTCCTAATGGAAGCGATGTGGACGCGCTTCATGCCGGCGCTGGCCGAAGTGCGGCGCCGTGTCGCTGCCGGCGAGATCGGCGAAGTCGCGCTGGTGCAGGCCGACTTCGGCTTTGCCGCCACGCGCGATCCCGCTCACCGCGTGAACCGGCGCGAACTGGGCGGCGGCGCCCTGCTCGACCTGGGCATCTATCCGCTGTCGATCGCCAGCGCCTTGCTCGGGCCGGTCGAGAGCGTGCGGGCGCAGGCGCTGATGGGTGAGGCCGGCGTCGACCTGACTACCGGCTTCAGCATGCTGCACCGGGGCGGAACGATGTCGGTCTCGAACTGCTCCCTGCGCTCACGCACGCCGTGCACGCTGAGTATTTCAGGTAGCCTCGGCAGCATTCGCATGGACAGCATGTTCCACATGGCGCGCTCGCTGACCGTCACAGGACTTGACGGCAGCAGCCGGCAGATTGCCACGCCCTTCGTCGGGAATGGTTACGTGCACGAAGCCTTGGCCGCCGGCGAAGCGCTGCGCGCGGGATGCATCGAGCATCCCTTGATGACGCACGAGGATACCCTGGCCGGTATGCGCGTGCTGGACGAGATCCGGGCGCAGATCGGCCTGGTATATTCGTCGGACCAGGAGGCTGGCGCGGGCGGCTAATGGGGCCGCTGGCAGGAAACGGGCTGTCTGCCACGCTCGCCAGGCGCCATCCTGGCTACGCTCGTCGCTAGCGTATCTAGCGTCCGTTGCCAATCACAGAAGCGATGATCTCGTCGTGGCGCTCGTTGTCGGTCTTGTGCAGATAGGCCGCCGTGGTGGCGATGTTGGCGTGCCCAGCCGTATCCTGCAGGGTCTTCAATTGCACGCCGTTGTTGGCGTGATTGGTCAGCATGCTGTGGCGCAGCCAGTGCACGGATGCATGGCGCAGCGTGGCGGCGGTGTCGCTGTCGCCGTCGTGAGCGGCCCGGGAAGCGGCCTCGGCAAAGATGCCCTTCAGCGCTTCGGACGCGGCTTCGTCGCTCAGGCGCGACACTTCGCGGCTGCGGCTGGACAAGACCAGCGGCATGCGGTCGACCCGGGCGGTGTGCGGCGGCAAGCCGTAGGCTTCGCGGTAACGCCCGAAGGCGGCCAGCATCTCGTCGGGCACTGGCAGGCGGCGCGGCTTGTTGCCCTTGCCGAGCACGTCGATCCACCAGCGCCCGCCGCCTTCGGTGTAGATGGCGCCCATGTTGGCGCTGACGAGCTCGTTCAAGCGCGCGCCGGTATGCGCAAAGGCGATCAGCAGGAAGCGGTCGCGCTCGCGACGCCGTTCGGCGGCGGGCGAATCGGCGAGGCGGTTCGATACCGTGCTGATGGCCAGGGCAATCGCCGCCGGCGTCAGGTAGCGCGTGATGCGGCTCGACAGTTGCGTACGCACATTGCGCACCAGCGCGCCCGGATTGCGGCGCAGGTAGCCGGTCTGCTCGGCAAACGACATCAGGCCCTTCACGGCGATCATGGCCTGGCGCCGGCTGGGGTCGGACAGCGGTCCGCTGAAGGGCCGGTAGCGCGGGTCGCTGCGCGGCCACTTGGTGGCCGAGACCCAGTCCGGCGGCGGGCTGCGCAAGAATTCCTTGTAGGTGTTCAGGTCGGCCACATTCAGTTCGGCCAGGGTTTTTTTGGCTTCCTCGCGGCACCAGGTGAGGAAGCGGTACAGCTCTTTTTGCGAGTTGGCGATGGACTTCGGCCGCAGTTCGCCGTTGGCGATGAATTCGCGCGCGATCTCGATATCGGTCTGCGCCTCGGTGATCGGGTCGTCGCTCACCCGGAACATCTTGACACCGAGCCGGCCGCTGGGCTCCACGGTGGCGGACGCGTCTGCATCCGGATTGGCAGGGCCGAGGTCGATGGGAACGAACTTTGTCATGGTAAAACGTCGAATACTGTATTAATGTACAGTATAACATCCATGACAGGCCCGATGGCAGGCCCCTGCACCGTCGTGCTACCCTGTTCGTTTGACGTATATCCAAACAGGAAGGACCTGCCTACCATGAATCCGATCAGTCTGAACGACAGCGATGCCCTGCTTGTCATCGACATGCAATACGATTTCCTGCCCGGCGGCAGCCTCGGCGTGCCCGAAGGCGACCAGGTGCTGGCGCCGGTCAACGCGCTGATGGCAAAATTTGCGGCGCGTGGCTTGCCGGTGTATGCATCGCGCGACTGGCATCCCGAGAACCATTGTTCCTTTACCGAGCGCGGCGGACCCTGGCCGCCCCACTGCGTGGCCGAGACCCGCGGCGCCGCGTTCTCCGACGAACTGCTGCTGCCAGCCGATACGGTCATCATCTCGAAAGCCGATACGGTCGATGTCGACGCCTATTCCGCCTTCAACGGCACGGCCCTGGCCGACCACCTGCGCCAGCATGGTATTCGCCGCGTATTCGTGTGCGGCCTGGCCACGGATTACTGTGTGCTGAACACGGCGCTCGATGCGCGTGCCAACGGTTTCGAGACGGTGATCGTGCCGGAAGCGATGCGCGCCGTGAATGTGCAGTCCGAGGATGGCGACCGTGCGCTGGCGCAGATGCGTGCAGCCGGCGCCACGACGGCGGCGCTGGCCGACCTGGGCGAGGAAACCGCCGCGGCCTGAATCAGTGTGAAATGTAATGTCCCAAACGAAAACGGCGCCCCTGAAACCAGGGGCGCCGCTTTTTTACACCCTTACTTCACATCCGGCCCGGTCAAGGCTGGGTGTTGTTCAGCAGCGAGCGCTGGCGGGCATAGGTGAAGTACACGATCAGGCCGAGCAGCAGCCAGACGGCGAAGGCCACCCAGGTATGCCAGCTGAGGAAGGACATCAGGGCCAGGCAGAAGATGATGGCCAGGGCCGGCACCACCGGTACGCCCGGGCAGCGGAAGGCGCGGTGCAGATCGGGACGCTTCTTGCGCAGGATGATGACGGCCAGCGACACCAGCGAGAAGGCTGCCAGGGTACCGATATTCACCAGTTCGGCCAGCACGCCGAGCGGCACGACGGCGGCGATCAGGCCGAAGATGATGCCGACCATCCAGGTGGCAAAGTAAGGCGTGCCGTATTTCGGGTGCACTTCCGACAGTTTCTTCGGCAGCAGACCGTCGCGCGACATGGCGAACAGGATGCGGGTCTGGCCATAGGCCATGACCAGGAT
>Ga0308160_10007652_pt1 | contig 10674 bp, 8 predicted proteins | sample PhyFR1_FD_201036 | JGI IMG/M metagenome (GOLD analysis project Ga0308160, IMG submission 201036) | Phyllosphere microbial communities from UC Gill Tract Community Farm, Albany, California, United States - DLSLF.R1 | ecosystem: Host-associated > Plants > Phyllosphere > Unclassified | place: USA...
GTCAACACGATGTCCGAGCCCCCGATCAGCCCGAAGGTCGGCTCGAAGCGCAGCCCCCGCGCTCGCACGGCGTGCAGGTCCAGCAACAGGTTGTTCGTCCCGGCCATCGGGATGACGTCTCCGTCCCTGAACCCGGGCTCCATGTAGAACCCGCCGAGCAGCGCCCAGGACGGGGGAGGTGTGCGGTAGTGGTAGCGGACCGGGCCGCTCACCCCGGACGCGGCGCGCGTGCGCTGCACGGCGAGGAGCGTCGACAACCACTGGGGGTCCGCGACCTCGTCGTCGTCGATGAACGCGATGAAATCGTGCTCCAGCGCTGCGCCGAGTGCCCGGTTCCGGGCCGCGCTGATCCCCGGCTCAGGTTCGTGCAGCGCGAGGACGCGGAACGGAAGCGTGTCAGCTCGTCGCCGCACCATCGGCAGGGCCGACGCGTCCGGGTCGTTGTCGACCACGATCACCTCGAACGGCTCGGCGGTGTCTTGTTCGGCGAGCGACTCCAGCAGTGCCACGAGCATGTCGGGCCGCCGGTACGTGGCGATCGCGACCGCCACTCGCGGCCGACGGTTCACCTGCCCAACCACTTCACCGGAGACGCCACGACCACGAGGAGCGCAGGCCAGGAGAGCGCTCGTCGCAGCGCAGGTGTCGGAGCGATCGACCGCAGGGAGTGCAGTTCCCGGAGTCGACGAACACCCACGAGTGGCGCGCGGAGCCAGCGCACCTGGCGCCGGAGCATCCCGGCGACGCCGGAGCCCATCGCACCGAGGCTGTTGCCGGGATGCAGGCGGTACCGGACGACCGGCGTGTCGTCCAGGTCCAGACCGCCCATCGCCGCGGCAGCGAGGGTGACCCACCGGTCGCAGAGCCAGCCGTACGGCACCGGGGGGATCCGACGCATGACGGATCCGCGCAGCGCCATGTTCGCGCCCGATCCGTAGGGCTTCCAGATCGTCCAGCGGAGCTGCTCGACCGCGCTCCGGTCCTGCCAACCAGCCGGGCGCGGGTAGAGGTCGTGGAAGTCCATCCCGAGGGGTGCGCCGTCGTCGTCGATGCAGGGGCCGCTCCCCGCGATCACGAGGATGTCCGGGTCGTCCTCGAGTCTGCCGGCCTGGTGCTCGACACGGGTCTCCTCCCACACGTCGTCGAGGTCGGTCATGATGATGACGTCTTCGTCGGCGAGTTCCCGGAGACCTGCGCTGACGTGCTGGCCCACGCGGGAGTACACGACGTCCCAGTGGGTGTACCCGGTGTCCGGGAGCGGTCGGACCTCGATGGGCAGCCGGTCGCGGTAGGACTCCACGATCTCCACCGTGCGGTCGGTCGACGCGTCGTCGAAGAACACGAGCGCGTCGACCGGTCGGGTCTGCCGGACGATGGACTCGAGGAGCTCAGCGATGTGGGGTTCGCCGTTGTGCGCCACCATGTTGACGACGACGCGACTCCGGTGACGGCTCTTCCGTCGGGCGATGCTGGGGGTGGTCTCGATCATGCGTGGACTCCGATCCGTGTCGGGGTGGGGAGCGGTGCGTCGCTCTCGACGGGGGCGTCGTCGTCCTGTGGCAGCAGACCGAACACGAGGACGACCACGGAGGCCCAGCGGAGGTAGTCGAAGCTGAACGCCAAGGTGATGACCACGAGGACGACCGTTCGGGTGCTCCGCGACCGGGAGCGCCACGCTGCGACGAACACCGCGATCAAGAGGACCAGGCCGAGCACGCCGAACGTCGCGAGCGTGGTGACGAACTGGTTGTCGACGATGTCGAAGCCGTTCTGGTTCAGGAACCCCCGGTCGAAGAGCTGCTGCTCCGTGTCCCATCCCGTCCCGAAGGCCACCTCGATCGCCGGCCGGCCCACGATGAGGTCCGGAGCGGCAGCGAGGTTCCCGGACCGGTTCGTGAACGACCCGGATCCGAGGAGTGCCGTCACCTGTTCGGAGACGAACGCGGCGGTCTGGACCCCACCGAACGTCGCAGCGACGACTGCGGCTGTCCGCTTCCACGCACGGTGGACGGACCGGGACGTCACGGTGAGGTACAGCGCCAGGACTGCGGTTGCGAGCAGCGTGCTCCGGTTGCCCGCGGCGAGTTGCCCTCCGGCGAGGAGGGCGAGGATCCCCCAACGCACGACACGGTTGGGGAAGACCTGGGGTGCAGCCGCCACGACCGCGATGGCCACCGTGGCGAGGAACCCGAGCACGAGGGGATGTCCCGTCGTCCCGGCCATCCGCAGGAACTCGTCACCCAGGATCGGGTTCGGGAGCTGCAGTCCGCCCGGGGCGTCGGACAGCGCGGTGTAGTCCCAGAACCCCGGCCGCCCCCGCACGGTCAACTCCCACAGGGCGGCGACGGACTCCAGGGCGGCGACGCCCACGACCCCGCGACGGAAGGAGTGGCGTTCACCGGGTGTGCTCGACCGCGCGGTCATGAGCGACCCGACCGCGAGGACCGCGAACTGGCAGACCGCGCCGATCCCGGTGGGTGCCGCCGCTGCGGTGACGACGAGGGCAAGACCGTAGTACGCGAGCGTCAGCACCAGGATGCTCTGGCGTCGTGGGGCAGTCGCGAGGCGTGGAGACCCGATCGCACCGGCACCCACGAGACCGATCGCCAGGTTGAGGACCCCCACCGGAGCAGCGCTGACCGCCGACGCGGCGGGCGAGTAGGCGCCGAAGAGCAGAGCGACGGCGAGCGTCAGGACAGCTCCTCGGCCAGCACCCGACCAGGTCCGGACGATGATCGAGAGGAACGCCCCGGCCGCCATCAGTGCGACGTTGTCCATGGTTCCCCCTGCGCGATCACGTGCTGTTCAGAATATCAATACTATGTGATTGGTCAATTCGACGCAACATCAGTTGGACAGGCTGAGGGCTCGGGGTGCTCGGGGATGCGAGCGCGAGATGGTCGCGCCGCGAGCGCGGTCGCCTGGACGACGATCCCGGCCGACTCCGCGATCGTCAGGGCCGCGAACGCGGCGGTGACGCCTCCGAGGCCCGCCCAGATGGCGACGCCTGCCGTACCGACCACGGCGATGGTCAGTGCCGCGGTCGTGGTCGCGGCCGGCTTGCCCTGCGCCACGACGACCAACCCCAACCCCCGGGAGGCGCAGATCACCGTGACGAGCGCAGCGGCGGCCACGACCGCGGAACCCGGTACGACGACCGCGTCCCCGAAGAGGACGCGGAGCACCGGCGGCGCACCGACGAGCACCCCGCACCCGGCGGCGACACCGAGCGCGACGTTGACCAGGAGCGCGGCCTTCGTCCGTCGTCGGAGCTCGTCGACCGATGCGCGACCGAGCCAGGCCTGCATCTGCGCAGGTACGGCCTGCAACACCTGGAGGCCCATCCGGAGCGGCCGGTCGAGCGCGGCGTACGTCGCCACCGCTGACGGTGCAACACAGCTGAGCACCGCCGTCGGGAGCGCGGTCGCCGCCGTGCTCGCCGCTCGTCCGAGTGTCAGGACCCGGAGCTCGGTCATCGTCTCGGGGACCCGACGGAATCCGTCCCAGCGAGGAAGGGGGGCGTCGCCGACCAACGCCGCGAGGACGACGGAGCACAGCGCCGCGATCCCGAGGCCGATACCGTACGTCGACAGAGGAACGCCGAGGGGCAGCGTCAGGGCGACCGCGACGGAGACGAGGCACTTCGGGAGGGTCTCGATCAGCGCGCACGACCACGGGCGGGCGCGTCCGACGAAGTACCACGCAGGACTGAGCGCCCCGAGGCCGACCCCGGCCGCGGCCCACGCTGCGGCAGCTGGGTCCGACGGCGCGAGCGACGCCGCGATCACCGCGACGAGCGGGACGAGCACCGCTGCGGCGCAGGAGCGGGAGGCGAGCGAGCGCCGGTACTCCGCGCGGTGGTCCACGAGGCGGGCAGCGACGCGCTGGGGGCCGATGACGGTCCACCCGAGGTCGGCGACGACCGACCCGGCGTTCCCGAGGGCGACCCCGACGGCGATGGCGGCCCAGCCGTCGGCGCCGTGGGTCCGCGCCACGGCCGGGACCACCAGGAGGGGGGCGACTGCCGACAGCACGGGCACGACCAGGAACCCGATCGTCGCCCGGAAGCCGCGCCCCTTCACGAGAGGCCTCGCAAGGTCGCATCGAGCGCAGCCTCCAGCGGACGACCGAGTCTCCGGAGGAAGGTGTCGTCGAAGCCCGTCGGTGCCGATGTCGTCATCGACACCCTGGCCGCATCGCGGAGTGCCGCTGCGAGTTCCGTCGGTGCAGCTCCGCTCGCCCGGAGACGAGGACTCAGCCCTGCGCGCGACCCACCGACGTCGTTGGTCACGGCGATGCCCCCCGAGGCCACAGCGTCGAGCGGCGGGTGGGACGGATGGGGCGTGAGCTGGAGGGACAGCAGGACGTCGATCTCGGACGTCGCGGTGAACGCATCGGTCCACGCGAGGCGCCCGGCGACCGCGGTCTGCGACGAGCCGACGGCGAACGGGCGGTGTGATGCGCCGATCGTGGTCACCGTGTACGGGATCCCGTCGGCTGCGAGGAGGGGGCCGGCGAGTTGCAGCGCCGCTCTGCCGAGCGCGAAGCCGTTCCTGGGTTTCTCCGGACGGGCGTAGAAACCGATGCGGACCACGGGTGACGAGACCCGTGCTCGCGCGGCCCGGCGGAGCTCTGTGACGTCGAGCGCGGGGCGGAAGGTCCGGTCCTGTTCGATGCCGTGGGCGTCCGTGTGGTCGACCAGGAAGCGTCGCAGCGGCTCGCTGTTGACCAGCGGTCGGAAGCCGCAGCGGTACGTGTGAGCTGCGATGACCGACTCGGTCGACGCCGGGAAGAACGCCGGTTCGTGGTCCTGCACGAGGTACACGACACGGTCGCGGTCGACTGCTCCGCGGTCACACGCCCGATCCAGCGCGTGTGCCGTCGAGAAGTAGGTCGCGATCCAGATGTCCGCGCGGTGGGTCTGCGTCTGCTCCCACGCGGAACGGACCTCGACGTCGGACTCCGGCACGCCGAGGACGCTCGACACCCGACGTCGTGCCGCTGCGCAGGCGGGACGAGACGGAGCGTCGAGGGTCAGGACGCGCAGCGGGAGGCCGGTCCGGCGGCCGATCGACCCGGCGACCGCGAAGGCCGTCCGCATCCCGGCGAAGACGGCGTCCGCACGCACGGTGGGTACGAGCAGGACGACGGCCGGGACTGCTGCAGCACTCTGCGTCAGGTTCGCCAGCGCCTGTCCGGCGACGAGGGGGGAACCCTGCGCGCCCGTGACCGCCCGATGGCGCACGACGTGGAGCCGTGCACGGTCCCCGAGTGTCGAGAGCGGCATCACGACCCGTTCCCGTCCAGCCAGGCGCCGAAGACCGCGTAGCGCCGGGCCACGTAGGCCTCGAGCTCGTGCGCGATGTGCGGGACGTCGTCGGCGGCCCGGCCGGCAGCATCACGAGCCAGCCGGTCGCCGGCGATGCGGTCCAGAGCGTCGGCGAGCTGCTGCGGTGCATCGACGTCCACCTGGACGATCTGGTCACCGGCGATCGGGAGGAGCTCCGCGAGCGCGGGACTCCTGCGGGTCACGACGACTCGTCCGCATGCCAGCCCCTGCCAGGTCTTGTTGGCGATGACGGTCGAGGCCTTCTGCGACGTCCCGAACACTCCGAGGACGACGTCGTGGTCTGCGACGACCGAAGCGAGTCGGTGCTCCGCGACCGGATCGGTGAAGACCAGACGGTCCGTCACCCCGAGCTCCTCTGCCAGCCGCTCTGCCCGGGGCCGGCGCTCGCCGTCTCCGAGCAGCGTCAGGACCACGGCGTGCCGAACGCAGGCGATGGCCCGGATGACCCTGTCGATGCCGTGCAGTGGGATGTAGTTGCAGTAGTACAGGATCCGGAGCGGACCTCCCGTGTCACGCTCTGGCTGCGGAACGGCCCAAGCAGGAGCCCCGACCGGCAGGGTGATCACCGACTCGGGACGGGGGCGGCCGGCGCGGAGGAGGCCGGCGCGGACGTCGGTGTCGATGAGGACGCAGTCTGCCGAGCGCAATGCGAACCGGTCCTGGAACCGGAAACGCCGTGCGAGGAGCGAACCGGGCCGAGCGACCCCCCAATCGTCGACGGCGGTCTCGTGGACGCCGACGAAACCGTCGACGACGAGCCGACAGCCGCGGAGCCGTGCGACGAGCGCGGCGATGGGAGTGGCGCGCACGTACTGTTCGGCGACGATGATGACGTCGCCGGCTCGCGAGGCCCGCCAGAGTCGGCGGAGGTCGAGGAGGTGCTGGCGGAGTCGGCCACTGCCCGTGCTCGGCGGGACGACGACCACGTCGTGACCCCGTGCCTCCAGCCAGCAGCGGACACGACGGTTCCGTGGGTACGACGGGTCAACGACACGGAAGTAGACGACACGGCACTTGTGGGTGTCGTTCCGGGGATGCATGATCGGCTCCAACGTGGATCGGGTCGGGTGGTCGGGCCGCGGATCTCGGCTGGTGACTTGTGCTCAGGCTGGGGGTGGCGCGGCGATCGGTCCGTCGAGACCGCTGCCACGACGTCTGCCGCCATCGGGGTGCGGGGGCTGTGGGATGCTCTCGTCGCCGTAGTACCGGGAGTACGCGCCGTACCCGTAGCCCTCGGGCCCTCTCTGGGGCAGCATCGTCAAGATCATCCCGAGCGGGGCGCGTCCGATGCGGTCGAGTGACGAGAGCGCCTCGCGGAGTTGCCCCTTGCGGACACGTCGGTGGGATGCCACGAGGATCGCACCGGAGGCGAACCGGCTGAGGACCGCGGCGTCGGTCACGGGTAGCAGCGGTGGCGCGTCGATGATGACGTACTTGAACCCCGCGGCGAGCTCGTCGATCAGGGCCTTCATCCCTTCCGATCCGAGCAGCTCACTCGGGTTCGGGGGGACCGTTCCTGCCGGCAGCACGCTCAGACGGTGGCTGCCCCACGGCTGGAGGAGGTCCGTGAGCTCAGCCCGTCCGGCAAGGGCGTCGGTCAGGCCAGCGGCCCCCTCGACGCCCATCATCTCCGCCAGGCGCGGCCGGCGCAGGTCCGCGTCGACGAGCACCACGGACGCACCGCTCTCGGCGATGGCGATGGCGAGGTTCGCGCTCGTCGTGGTCTTGCCCTCGGCTGGTACGGACGAGGTGATCACGAAGGTGCGGTCGGGATTGTCCGGGTCGAGGTGCTGCAGGTTGGTCCGGAGCGCTCGGAACGACTCGGCTCGCGGACTGCGGGGGTCGTCGTGGACGATCAGCGGGCGTTCGTTGGCGTTCTCGTCGAAGCCGATGCTGCCGACGAGCGGTGACTGCGTCAGGGCTTCCAGATCGCCCCGGCCGTGGACACGGGTGTCGAGCCGATCGCGGAGCAACAGCAGACCGAATCCGCCGAGCAGTCCCGTGGCCGCTGCGATCGCGAGCGATGCGGCGAGGTTCGGCGAGCTGGGGGTCGTCGGCGTCGAAGCGGGCTGGACGGTCTGGATCGACACCGGCGACGGAGCTCCGCCGTCGACCTCTTCCAGCTGCTCGACGGCCTTCGCGGCACTGGTGCCGATCGCGTTGGCGATCTTCGCCGCGGTCGCCGGGTCTCGGTCCGAGACGGAGACGTTGAGCAGGACGGTGCCTTGCGGGGTCTCCGTCGAGACCCGCGCCGCGAGTTGCGCCACGGAGTCCCGCAGCTTGAGCTCCTTGATCACCGGCGCGAGCACTGCAGCACTCCGGACGACCTGGACGTACGACTTGACCTTGAGCTGTGCCGCAGATGACCCCTGCACCACTTCACCGGCCGAGTCGGCTTCGATGGTCTTCACCGAGACGAACAGGTCCGTCGTCGCTACGTACTGCGGTTGCGCGACGAGCGTGTAGGTCGCGCCCAGGGAGATGGCGGCGAGCGTGATCGCGACCAGGCTCAGCCACCCCTTCCGGAGCAGTCGTGCCGTTTCCTTGATGTCCATGCTGTCCCTGCGTTGGATGTATGTATAACACGCAGCATATCAATTACGGGGCGGGACCGCCACCGCGGTGTCCAGCGGAACTTGACACGGATGGACTCAAGAGTAGGGTTGAGTCATCCGGACGCAAGTCCGCAGACTTCAGCAGCACCACGTCAACACAGAGGAGCAACCCCACATGGGACGTGCAGTAGGAATCGACCTCGGAACCACCAACTCGGTCGTCAGCGTGCTCGAGGGCGGTGAGCCCACCGTCATCGCGAACGCCGAGGGCCTCCGCACCACGCCGTCGATCGTCGCCTTCACGAAGGACGGCGAGGTCCTGGTCGGCGAGACCGCCAAGCGCCAGGCCGTCACGAACGTCGACCGCACCATCGCCTCGGTCAAGCGCCACATCGGCACCGACTGGACGACCGACATCGACGGCAAGAAGTACACGCCGCAGGAGATCTCGGCTCGTACCCTCGGCAAGCTCAAGCGCGACGCCGAGCAGTACCTCGGTGAAGACGTCACCGACGCGGTCATCACCGTCCCGGCGTACTTCAACGACGCCGAGCGCCAGGCCACGAAGGACGCCGGTGAGATCGCCGGCCTCAACGTCCTCCGCATCATCAACGAGCCGACCGCCGCCGCGCTGGCCTACGGCCTCGACAAGGGCAAGGAAGACGAGCTCATCCTGGTCTTCGACCTCGGTGGCGGCACGTTCGACGTCTCCCTGCTCGAGGTGGGCAAGGACGACGACTTCTCGACCATCCAGGTCCGTGCGACCTCCGGCGACAACCGCCTCGGCGGCGACGACTGGGACCAGCGCATCGTCGACCACCTGGTGAAGAAGTTCAAGGCCGACCACGGTGTCGACCTGTCCACGGACAAGATCGCGAAGCAGCGCCTCAAGGAAGCCGCCGAGCAGGCGAAGAAGGAGCTGTCGAGCCAGCTCAGCGCCAACATCCAGCTGCCCTACCTCACGCTCACCAGCGAGGGCCCGCTGAACCTCGACGAGACCATCTCGCGCGCACAGTTCGAGCAGATGACCTCCGACCTGCTCGACCGCACCAAGAAGCCCTTCAACGACGTCATCAAGGAAGCGGGCGTGTCGGTCAACGACATCGCGCACGTCGTCCTCGTCGGTGGCTCGACCCGCATGCCCGCCGTGGCCGAGGTCGTCAAGTCGCTGACCGGCGGCAAGTCGCCGAACCAGGGCGTCAACCCGGACGAGGTCGTCGCCGTCGGTGCCGCGCTGCAGGCCGGTGTCCTCAAGGGCGAGCGCAAGGACGTCCTGCTCATCGACGTCACCCCGCTCTCGCTCGGCATCGAGACCAAGGGCGGCCTGATGACGAAGCTCATCGACCGCAACACCGCGATCCCGACCAAGCGCAGCGAGACCTTCACCACCGCCGACTCGAACCAGCCGTCGGTCGCGATCCAGGTCTTCCAGGGCGAGCGCGAGTTCACCCGCGACAACAAGCCGCTCGGCACCTTCGAGCTCACCGGCATCGCCCCGGCACCCGCGGGCATCCCGCAGATCGAGGTCACGTTCGACATCGACGCCAACGGCATCGTGCACGTGTCCGCGAAGGACAAGGGCACCGGCAAGGAGCAGTCGATGGTCATCTCCGGCGGCTCGTCGCTGCCGAAGGAGGACATCGAGCGCATGGTCCGCGAAGCCGAGGAGCACGCAGCCGAGGACAAGGCCCGTCGCGAAGCCAGCGAGCGTCGCAACCAGGCCGAGCAGCTCGCCTACTCGATCGAGAAGCTCATCAAGGAGAACGACGAGAAGCTCCCCGCGGACGTCAAGTCCGAGGTGCAGGCCGACGTCGACGCGCTGAAGTCGGCCCTCGCGGGTGACGACGACGACGCGGTGAAGACCGCCTTCGACAAGCTCAACGAGTCCCAGGGCAAGATCGGCCAGGCCATCTACGCGCAGGACCAGTCGGCTGCTGCCGCCGGTCCGGAAGCGGGCGCCGAAGGTCAGGCCGCCGGTGACGACGAGGACATCGTCGACGCCGAGGTCGTGGACGACGAGGACGACAAGGACAAGAAGTAACCGATGGCTGACCCGAACAACGACAACGGCAACGTCGACGACGCCCAGGACCCGCAGGTCGAGGGCGACGCCACCAACGCGACCGAGCCCGAGGACCTGATCGAGGCCGAGGGTCCCGACATCGAGGTCCCGGTCGACGGTCCCGCCGCCGGTGGCCCGGCCGACGACCTCAGCCCGGAGGACGAAGCCCTCCTCGCCGATGCCGCCTCCGGCATCGCCGAGGACCGGCTCTCACCGTCCGACCGCGACCTGGTCGCCGAGATGCGGACGGACATGCTCCGGGCGCAGGCCGAGCTGGTGAACTTCCGGAAGCGCGTCGAGCGTGACCGGGACGCCAACCGCGAGGTCGTCATCGCCGAGGTCGTGCGGGCCCTGCTCCCTGCCCTCGACGACCTGAACCGTGCCGAGGCGCACGGTGACCTGACCGACGGACCGATGCACGTCATCGCGCAGAAGATCCGCGGCGGGTTCGACCGGTTCAAGCTCGTGCAGATCGGCGAGAAGGGCGAGTCCTTCGACCCGAACGTGCACGAGGCCATCGTCCAGCTGCCCACGCCGGGCGCCACCAGCCAGACCGTGGCGGACGTCGTGGAGCCGGGCTACAAGCTCGGCGACCGCGTCATCCGTGCCGCCAAGGTCGCGGTGGCGGTCCCGGCCTGAGCGCCGGCGACGGAAGAAGGGAGGTGAGCCGTGGCCAGTCAGGACTGGTTCGACAAGGACTTCTACGC
>Ga0308160_10007655_pt1 | contig 10671 bp, 8 predicted proteins | sample PhyFR1_FD_201036 | JGI IMG/M metagenome (GOLD analysis project Ga0308160, IMG submission 201036) | Phyllosphere microbial communities from UC Gill Tract Community Farm, Albany, California, United States - DLSLF.R1 | ecosystem: Host-associated > Plants > Phyllosphere > Unclassified | place: USA...
CCCGACCCCAGGAGGCGCGCTCGGCTGGCCGCGCACCTCGCGTCACGGCGACGTGGTCGTCGTCGCCCACGGTGCGGCGTTCGCGGGCACCTCGATCGACGTCGGCACCCGAGCGCTGGTCGCCGTCCTCGACCGCGCGGCTCCCGAGGCCCGGGACGTCGTCGACCTGGGGTGCGGCACCGGAGTGCTCGCCGCCTCCTTCGCCCTCGCCCGACCGGACGCCCGGGTGGTCGCCACCGACCAGTCGTGGGCGGCGGTCGAGTCGGCGCGGGCCACCATGACGGCGACCGGCGTGGCCGATCGGGTCGTCGTGTCGCGCGACGACGCCGGGTCGTCGTTGCCCGAGGCCTCCGCCGACGTCGTGCTGCTGAACCCGCCGTTCCACGTCGGGGCGACGGTGCACACGGCCATCGCCCACAAGCTGTTCGAGGCGGCCGCTCGTCTGCTGCGCCCGGGCGGCGAGCTCTGGTGCGTGTGGAACTCGCCCCTCGGCCACCGGCCGGTGCTCGAACGCGTCGTGGGACCGACCACCCAGGTGGCCCGTGACCGACGGTTCACGGTGACGCGGTCGGTCCGTCGGGGCTGACCCGGGGCGGGGCCCGGGTCGGGTCCTGTCAGCGGGCCTCGGCCTCGGCCTGGGCCTGGGCCTCGACCTCGACCTCGACCTCGTCGAGGCGCAGCGACGCGTCGATGTAGGCGAGCAGGGCGTGCGCGTAGGCGTCCTCGGCGACGGAGGCGCGGTGCCGGAGGTCCGTGTCGCCTCCCGTCGGGCGGGTGGTCACCTCGTAGACGGTTCCGCCACCGTCTCGGTCACCGCTGATGTCGGGGTCGCCGCCTGGGTTCGTGGTGATGTCGCTGTCGCTGCCGGGGCGGGAGCCGGTGTCGACGTGTCGCGCCAGCCCGCGGAACACGGGGCCGAGGAGCTCGCGCAGCTGGTCCTCGCGGGGCAGCCACAGGCTGTCGTCCGCGGCCACCGAGTCCAGGGCCCACTCGGTGGTGCCGTTGAAGCCGAGCTCCGTGCCCGTGGGGTACTCGTGGACCTCGATGGTCATGTCGCTGAGCGTGAAGACGTCGCCGTCGAATCCCGGGGTCTCGATGACGAAGCGGTCTCCGGCGCGGGGCCGCCAGCGCAGTCCGGCGTCGCGCAGGCGGCGGGCGAGGGCGTGGTCGAGCATCGGCCCATGATGCACCGTCGAGGTGGGAGGGAGCGCCGGGGTGCCGACCCGCAGAGATTCGCGCCCGATTGCTCGGGCTCGGGCTCGGGCTCGTACGGGGAGGGGCCTGCTGGTGCGCCGCGTCAGCGCGTGGTGACGACGTTGCCCGTGCCGTCGGTGTTGAGCACGGGCTGAGGGTCGTGGTCGAGCCGGATGGTGTTGTCGTCACCCATGGCGTCGACCTGGTCGACGTGGGGCACGTCGACGGTGTTGCGGTCGCCCATGACGACCACGACCCGGGTCGGACCCAGGGTCAGCTCGGCGTCACTGCCGTTGACGATCACCGTGTCGCACCCGTCGGGCAGGGTCTTGCTGCGGGGCTCGCCGTCACCGAACTGCATCCAGGCGAAACCGTCGACACAGGTGTCGTCGGCGGGACCGGCGGCGGTCGAGTCGCTGCCCGCGGGGGAGGGGCCGCCTGCTGACGGTGCGGTGGTGGTCGAGGTGGTCACGGAGGGGCCCCGGTCGACCGTCGAGGAGGCGCTCGTGCAGCCGGCGAGGCCCGCGCCGAGGGCGACAGCTGTCACGAGGCTGAACATCAGGGTCGAGGTCGTCGTCATGGGGTGCTCCGGGGCGGGGATGGAGAGTGGGTGGTGCGGTTCGGGGGCGTCAGAGGACGAAAGGGCGGGTCCAGCCAGAGACTGGACCCGCCTCTCGATCACTCCGCGGCGGGTTCGGCCGCAGCGGTGACGGAGTTGGCCTGGCCCTGGTCGTCGATGGCCGGGGCCTCGCCGGCGTGGTGGACCGTGTTGCGGTCACCGGCGAGCTGCACGGTGCCGACGTCCTGCACCGAGACGGTCACGTCGGAGCCTTCGACGACGAGCGTGCCGACCTCGTCGAGCACGACGGTCCCGGTCGAGCCGACGATCGAGACGAGGTCGCAGCTGCTCGTGTCGAGCGAGGGCGCGTCGTCGTCGGTGGCCCCGAGGTCGACCAGCATGAAGCCGTCGTCGCAGCTGCCGACAGGGGCGGCCTCCAAGCTTGCGGTGCTGGTCGTGGTCGTGGTCGGGCTCGGTGTCGCGTCGTTCTCGGCGGACGAGCACGCCGAGAACGAGAGGATCATCGTGGCCGCGACCAGGGCGGCGGCGGTCGGTCCGCGTCGGGGGAGGAGGGCGACCATCAGCGGGCGGTGACGGTGTTGTCGAAGGTGCCGTTCTCATTGACGGTCGGGGCGGCCCCGGTGTGGCTGACGGTGTTGCCGTCGCCGGCGAAGTCGACCGTGCCCACGGCACCGGCCGTGACGGTGACGCCCTGGCCCTCGACCACGAGGTGACTCACGTCGGCGAGGGTGACGGTGCCGTCGCTGCCCACCACGTTGACGCTGTCGCAGGGCTCGGTGAAGGTGACCTCGGGGGTGTCCTCGTCGAGGACGACGACGGCGTTGCCGTCGACGCAGGTCTCGGTGACGGCGGGCTCGGGGGTGACCTCGGCGAGGGGCGTCGTCTCGGCCTCCGCCTCGGTGCTGGTGGCGTTCGAGGTGCAGCCGGCGAGGGCGGCGACGAGCACGACGCCGAGGGCGGCTGTCCGCAGGGTGGAGGTGCGCATGGTGGTTCCCTTCGGGAGGTGGGGGGACGGTGCGGGGCGTCGGCTCGGGATGCGGCCGGCGGATGGTCTGAGGGGGCCGGGGAGACACCGTGTCGGTGCCTCCCCGGCGGGGTGGTGCGGTGTCGCTGTGGTGCGGGTGTCGCGGTGTGGTGCTAGTTGCCGCTGGGGTGCCAGGCGAAGCCGCTGATCGGGTCACCCGTCTGGCCGTCGAGGGCCTTCTGGGTGATGTTCAGCGTGTAGTTGTGGCTGGGGCCCCAGGCACGGCTGAAGGACCAGTTGCCCTGGGCGTCGGCCTGGACCTCGCGGTAGACGGTGGAACTCGTGGCGGAGCTGACCGTGACGGTGGCGAACGGCGTGGCGGTACCGGTGAAGGTGGCGGCCACCCCGTTCTCGTAGGTGTCGCCGACCGCGGGGCTGGCCAGGACGAGGGGGGCGAACCGGGGCGCCTTGACGTTGACCGTGGTCTCGGTGGTCGACTTGTCGGGGTTCGTCTGGGTGACCTTGATGGCGTAGTCGTTGGCCGGGCCCCAGTTGCGTTCGGGCAGGGCCCAGTTGCCTTCGGAGTCGACCTCGGCCTGGCCCATGGGCACGTTCCAGTTGTTCGTGGCGTTGACGGCCCGGACGGTGGCGCCGGGGGTGCCGGTGCCCTCGAGGACGTTCATGCCGGGACGGTAGGTGTCACCGTCGGCGATGCTCGTGACGGCCACGGGGACGTTCGTCGCGCGGTAGTCGAGGTGGATCAGCTGACGCTGGACGTCGCCGCCCTTGGTGGCGACGAAGGTGATGTCGTAGCCGGCCGAGGTGGGTCCGAGGTAGCGGTTGAAGCTCCACGCGCCCTCGAGGTTCGCGCTCGTGCTGCCCATGGCGGTGCCCCACTGGTTCGTGGCGGTGATGGCGGCCTGGGGGGCTGCGGTGCCGCGGAACGTGGTGGTGCCCTCGGTGTAGGTGCTGTCGTTCGTCGGGCTGGTGACCTGGAACGCGACGACGTTCTCGTAGTTCAGCTTCAGCGTCACGACCTGGGGGGTGCCCACCTGGGGCGTGGCGGTGAAGGTGATGAGGTAGCCGGCGGTGGTGGGGCCGAGGTTGCGGTTGAAGGCCCAGGTACCGTCGGCGGCGTTGGCGGCGCCCATCGGGGTGCCCCACTGGTTCTTCGCGGTCACGGTCGAGCCGATCGGTGCGGTACCACGGAAGGTGGTCACGCCTGCTTCGTAGAACTGGTCGTTCACGTGGCTCGTGACGCTCAGGGGCAGTTCTGCGGCCACGCGGTTGATGGTGTGGGTGACGCGCTGCACGTCGTCGCCTGCCGTCTGGGTGACGACGAGGTTGCTCGTGCCGAGGCTGAGCCCGCGGTTCGGGGTGATGGTCCACTCGCCGTCGACGACGGTGCCGGTCCCGATGATGCTGTTGGGCCCGTAGCCGATGGTGACGGTGGCGCCGTCCTGTCCGTGACCGGAGAAGACCGGGCGGCTGGTCGTGACCGTGGAGCCTGCTTCAGGGGTCTCGACAGTCGGGGCGACGATCACGGGGGGCTGTTCGCCGTTCTCGGGGTTGAGGGTCACCGTCGAGGTGGTGGTGTTGTTGCCCTTGCCGGTCTGGGTGGCCTCGAGGACGTGCTTGCGGTCGTCGACGTCGGTGGTGCGGATGGTCCACTGTCCGTTGGCGAGCACCTGGGCGGTGCCCAGGACGGTGCTGCGGCCCTGTTCGCGGACGGTGACCTGGGCGCCGATCTCGCCGGTGCCGCGGAGGGTGACCGGGCCGCCGTCGTGGGCCATGCCCTCAACCGGAGCGGTGATCGCGACGCCGGCACCGTAGGCGACGGTGACGACGATCTCACCGTTGGCCTCGCCGTCGATCTCTTGGTGGACGCGGACGTCGTAGTCTCCGCCGGCGTCGGGGGCGCTGATCGGGGTCGACCAGGCACCCGAGCCCAGGCGGGCCTCGGTGCGGGCGATCTCGTCACCGTCGACGTCGCGGATCACGACGGTGGAGCCGGGGTGGGCGGTGCCGGAGAGCACGGCGTCCTGCTCCAGATCGGTCGGGAACGAGACGGCACCGCGGACGGGCGTCACGTCGAGGACGACGTCGAGGGTGGTCTCGCCGGTCTTCTCGCCGTTCTCGTACTGCGAGAGCGGGATCGGGTTCGAGCCCAGCGTGAGGTCGGTCACCGTGTGCGACCAGCGCCCGTCGGTGCCGGTCTGCACCTGGTCGGGGACGGCGGTGTCGATCAGGACGAACGACCCGGGGGCCGCGGTGCCGGAGATGACGGCCGTCCGGTTGGGGATGTCGATGGAGTCGACCTTGCCGGAGAAACCGTTGATGGCGATCTCGGTCCGGACGCCCTGGATGTAGCTGTAGATGTAACCGGTGCTCAGAGCCGCGGCGGCGTCGTTGAGCACGAACGAGAACGTGTTGTCCGCGGCCGCCTTCTCGATCTGGACCGCGTTGGGCGAGAGACGGTCGGGGCCGACATAGACGTTCGCGCCGGCCATGCCGGATGCCTTGCCACTGACGGTGACGCTGCCGTCGTCGCCACGCACGACCTGCAGGTCGCCGATGGCGGGCAGCCGCCCGGTGGAGACGGTCTCCCACGCGCCCGAGTCGCCGTACTTCATGCGCACCGTCTCACCGGCACTGAGCAGCGAGGACAGGGTGATCGTGGCGTTACCGTCGGAATCGGTGCGGCCGGTGGTGCCGTTGTCGCCGGACATGTCCTCGATGGTCACGTCCGCGTTCTTCTCACCACCGGTGATCCGCAACGACACCGTGTCGTCAGCAGCGACGTACGAGGGAACGTGCGACGTCATCTGGTCCCGCAGGTCCGTCGCCGGGTACACGTCGCCCGACGCGAAGTTGTGGTTCACGAGTCGGTTTCCGGGTGAGCTGCTCGAGCCCTGGATGCGCAATTCTGGCGGGGCGTCGGCTCGAACGAGCGCACGGCCCGTGACGGCCGTGTTGCTCTCATCGGTCCACGTGAACTGCTGGGACGCCGAGGCATCGCAAGTCGCCAACACGACCCTGCTGTTCGACGTCGCGCCTACCGAGAGGCACCTCACGCCGTCGGAGGTGACGAGGGTGACGGGGCCGACCTGGGCATCACCGGGGAAGGATGCCAGGTCTGATCTCGCCGCAGCCGCGGACGGAGTCGAGTGAGTCCTGGAGGTCAGGGCTGTAGCGCTCGCGGCTGCGTTGCTCCAGAAGGTGTTGTGCGCGCTGGCGAGCACGAGCGGTCCGGAGAAGCGGCCGGCGGGCAGGGTCCCGCCTGCGTAGATGGCATCGGGTGAGATCGCAGCGTGCGATCCGATGCCGCTTCCGCCCGTGTCGGAGGCGTCGCCGGTCGGTGCAGCGACGGCCGCGGGGCCGAAGCTGAGGCCGGTCACGATCGTGGCTGCGGCCAGCCCGATCGCGCCGGTGCGCTTGAGAGTTTTCTTCATGTGAGAGAGGTGTTCTTTCATGTCTGGGCAGCACGATGTGCCGCCAGGCGAACAGATAGTGAAATGTTAGACACAAAACAAGGCATGCACAACATGACGACCGCGAGGGCTTGCGATCCGGGCGTGTCGGCGTAAACTTGAGCCAGTACCACTCAAGTTTCGAGAAAGGCACATCCATGGCGAACATGCAGGGCGCTCCGGCCTCCACCGAGAAGCAGAAGACGGCCCTCGAGAAGTACGGCGTCGACCTCACCGCCATCGCCCGCAGCGGCAAGCTCGACCCCGTCATCGGTCGCGACGCCGAGATCCGGCGCATCAGTCAGGTGCTCACCCGCCGCACCAAGAACAACCCGGTCCTGATCGGCGAACCCGGCGTCGGCAAGACCGCCGTCGTCGAGGGTCTCGCCCAGCGCATCGTCGAGGGCGACGTCGCCGACAGCCTGAAAGACAAACGCCTGATCAGCCTCGACCTCGCCGCCCTCGTCGCCGGCGCCAAGTACCGCGGAGAGTTCGAAGAGCGCCTGAAAGACGTGCTGAAAGAGATCACCAAGAGCGACGGCCAGGTCATCACCTTCATCGACGAGCTGCACACCCTGATGGGTGCCGGCGGGGGCGAGGGCTCGGTCGCCGCCTCGAACATGCTGAAGCCGATGCTCGCCCGCGGCGAGCTGCGCCTCATCGGCGCCACCACCCTCGACGAGTACCGCCAGTACATCGAGAAGGACGCCGCCCTCGAGCGCCGCTTCCAGCAGGTCTACGTCGGCGAGCCCAGCGTCGAGGACACGGTGGCCATCCTCCGCGGGCTCAAAGAACGGTACGAGGCGCACCACGGGGTCACGATCACCGACGGCGCCCTGGTGGCCGCCGCCTCCTTGTCGAACCGCTACATCCCCAGCCGTCAGCTGCCCGACAAGGCGATCGACCTCGTCGACGAGGCGGGCTCCCGCCTCAAGATGGAGATCGACTCGTCGCCCGTCGAACTGGACCAGCTCTACCGGGGCCTGGTGCGCCTCCAGATCGAGGAGCTCGCCCTCAAGAAGGAGACGGACGACGCCTCGCAGGCGCGCCTGGCCACCCTGCGCGAGACCATCGCCCAACAGCAGGCCGCCTACGACGACCTGAATGCCCGGTGGCAGGCCGAGAAGGCCGCCCTGCAGGGCGTCGGCACGTTGCGCAGCGACCTCAACGACGCCCGCATCGACGCGGACCGCGCCCTGCGCGAAGGTCGGTACGAAGACGCCGCCCGCATCAGCTACGAGCGCATCCCCGACATCGAGAAGCGCCTCGCCGACGCCGAGTCGTTCGAGAAGTCGGGCGACCGGCTGGTCAGCGACTCCGTCACCGACAGCGACATCGCCGAGGTGGTCGCCGCCTGGACCGGTATCCCCGTCGGGCGGCTGCTCAGCGGCGAGACCGAGAAGCTGCTGCACCTCGAGAGCGAGCTCGGGAGGCGCCTCATCGGTCAGAAGGCGGCCGTCCAGGCCGTCAGCGAGGCGGTCCGGCGCACCCGCGCGGGCATCAGCGACCCCGACCGCCCGACCGGTTCGTTCCTCTTCCTCGGCCCCACCGGGGTGGGCAAGACCGAGCTCGCGAAAGCCCTCGCCGACTTCCTCTTCGACGACGAGAAGGCGCTCGTCCGCATCGACATGAGCGAGTACGGCGAGAAGCACAGCGTGTCCCGCCTCGTGGGCGCGCCTCCCGGGTACGTGGGCTACGAAGCCGGTGGTCAGCTGACCGAGGCCGTGCGTCGTCGCCCGTACAGCGTCGTGCTGATGGACGAGGTCGAGAAGGCCCACCCCGAGGTCTTCGACGTCCTGCTGCAGGTGCTCGACGACGGCCGGCTGACCGACGGGCAGGGCCGAACCGTGGACTTCCGCAACACGATCCTGGTGCTGACGTCGAACCTCGGCTCGCAGGTCATCACCGATCCCGGTCTCAGCGACCCCGAGAAAGAAGAGCTGGTGCAGGGCCTGGTGCGCCAGGCGTTCAAGCCCGAGTTCGTCAACCGGCTCGACGACATCGTCGTGTTCTCGACCCTCAGCACCGACGACCTCGGCCAGATCGTGTCGCTCTACGTCGACCGCCTCGGACGACGGCTCACCGATCGCCGCCTCGCGCTCGCCGTCACCCCCGACGCGCGGGCGTGGCTCGCCGACCGCGGCTACGACCCGATCTACGGCGCCCGGCCGTTGCGCCGCCTCATGCAGCGTCAGATCGACGACAAGCTCGCGATGGCGCTGCTCGGGGGCGAGATCGCCGACGGCGACACCGTGCGGGTCGACGTGGCCGACGGGGGCGAGGGGCTGACGGTCGTGCGGCACGACGTCGGCGAGCCCACGCCCGGCGACCTGGACGACCTGCCCGCCTGAGCCCGGCACACTGGAAGCATGCGCACCTGGGTGAAGATCTGCGGCCTGTCCACGCCCGAGACGGTCGACGCCGCCGTCGAGGCCGGGGCCGACGCCGTGGGGTTCGTCTTCGCGGCCGGCAGTCCGCGCACGATCGATCCCGAGGGTGCACGCGAGTTGGCGGCGCGCGTGCCGGCGGGCGTCGAGACCGTCGGCGTGTTCCGCGGGCAGGGCATCGAGACGGTGCTCGAGTCGGCCCGCGCCTCCTCGGTGTCGACCGTCCAGCTGCACGGCGACGAGACCCCGGCGGACGTCGCCGCCGCCCATGCGGCGGGCTTCCGGGTGATCCGTGCCGTCAGCGCCGCCGCCTACGCGGCCGAACCCGAGGAGGCGCGGGTCGCCTTCCGAGAAGACGCCCTGCTCCTCGACGCGATCGACCCCGGTGCCGGCGCCACCTTCGACGTGGGGCCGCTGCTGTCCGCGCCGCCTGCCCGGGAGTGGCTGCTGGCCGGGGGGCTCACCCCGGACAACGTCGCCGGGCTGCTGGCCGGACTCCGGCCCCTCGGGGCCGTCGGGGTCGACGTCAGCTCGGGCGTCGAGTCGTCGCGCGGCGTGAAGAGCGTCGACCTGATCCGTGCGTTCGTCGAGGCCGCCCGAGCCTGAGCGAACCCGGCCGGAGCGAACCCGGCCGGAGAGAACCTGGCCTGAGCGGACCCGGCCTCAGCCGACGAGCCCGCGGGCGTCCTCGACGAACCGGTCGACGTGCGCCTCGGTGGTGTCGAACGAGCACATGAGTCGCACCTCTCCCGTGGCGCGGTTCCAGTCGTAGAAGTGGTGCGCGGCGCGGAGGGGCTCCACGGCCTCGGGCGGCAGGACGACGAAGACGGCGTTGGCGTCGACCGCCTGGGTGACCGCGACGCCCGGCAGGGTGGCCAAGCCGGCGGCGAGACGCACGGCCATCGCGTTGGCCCTCGTCGCCGACCGCAGCCAGAGGTCGCCCTCGAGCATGGCCAGGAACTGTGCCGAGACGAAGCGCATCTTCGAGGCCAACTGTGCGTCCATCTTGCGCAGGTAGACCAGACCGGCCCGCGCCTCCTCGGAGAAGGTCACGACCGACTCACCCAGCACCAGGCCGTTCTTCGTGCCGCCGAACGAGACCGAGTCGACGCCGGCGTCGCGCGTGATCGCGCGGAGCGGGACGCCGAGGGAGGCGGCGGCGTTCGCCAGGCGCGCGCCGTCGAGGTGCACCCGCATGCCGAGCGTGTGCGCGTGGTCGGTCACGGCCCGGATCTCGTCGGGCGTGTAGACCGTGCCGAGCTCGGTGCTCTGCGTGATCGTGACCGCGAGGGGCTGTGGGCGCTGCTGGTCGCCCCAGCCGTATGCCTGCCGGTCGATCAGCTCGGGTGTGAGCTTGCCGTCGGGGGTCGGCACCGTCAACAGCTTGATGCCGCCCAGGCGTTCGGGAGCACCGCCCTCGTCGGTGTAGACATGGGCGGTCGTCGCGCAGATCACGGCGGCCCAGCGCGGGGTCAGGGCCTGCAAAGCGGCGACGTTCGCACCGGTGCCGGTCAGCACGGGGTCGATGGTCGCCCCCTCGCCGAACGTCTCGACGACGACCTCGGCCAGCCGCTGCGTGTACGGGTCGGCACCGTACGAGCCCACGTGGCCGCCGGCGGCGTCGACGATCGCCTGCAGCACCTCGGGGTGGGCTCCGGCGTAGTTGTCGCTGGCGAACGTGTGGACCGAGGGATCGTGGAGGCGCGTCACCCGTCGATTCTGCCCGACGGCCGGGTTCCGGGGTGTCAGGAGGCGCGGGGGCGCAGGGGAGTGCAGGGCCTGTTCGGAACGATGACGGCCGCGACGTCTTGTGCAATGTAAATGTCACACGTAGAGTAGTACGTGACGCATCGTCGACTCGATGTCCCGCCCGGTCGGACCCGCCGGGCGCTCCTTCCACCCCGAGAGGCCCCGTCACGCTGTTCGCCCACGCCCCGAAGCTCGTCCTCGCCGGTCCGTACCCGGTGATCCGTCCCGTCGCCGATCGGGCGGCGGCACTCGACGCCGAGGTCGTCGTGCTCTCGTGCGAGATGGCGACCCCGATCGACGACGTCGTCGGCTTCGACTGGGCCGTGG
>Ga0308160_10007656_pt1 | contig 10669 bp, 7 predicted proteins | sample PhyFR1_FD_201036 | JGI IMG/M metagenome (GOLD analysis project Ga0308160, IMG submission 201036) | Phyllosphere microbial communities from UC Gill Tract Community Farm, Albany, California, United States - DLSLF.R1 | ecosystem: Host-associated > Plants > Phyllosphere > Unclassified | place: USA...
CAAGAGGTAATCATAGACTGAAATTGGTCAACGCTACTGAAGACAGCTTATGCTGTACCCCCCTTTGCAGAACAGGCTCGTGGGGCAAAATGTCTCATACGGATGGAAGGCAACCAGACGACGATCTTCACGCCTGGCTCGGACGACTTGGCAACGAAGGAGAAAGACCGAGATCGGCGAGAGCACTCTTTCACCTTCGGTGAGGAAGGATTCTATGCATTCTACAACCTATGAATGACATCTAGCTAACGAACTCGTGTTCCAGACAAGTCATACTGGTCAGCGGGGTCAAAAGGTGAACCGGATTACGCATCTCAGCAAACGCTCTACGACGATGTTGGTGTGGAACTGCTGGATCACAGCTTCGCTGGATACAACTGCTGCATATTTGCGTACGGTCAGACTGGGAGCGGGAAATCGTACTCTATGATGGGTTGTGAGTGGTCTTCTCTAATATAGGCCCAGCCGTGGACGAACTGAATCAACCGGATACCCACGTCCCAGATGGATCGGATAAGGGTGTTATTCCGCTCGTAACCGAGGAACTTTTCAACCGAATTACTCAGAAGACTAAAACGGACCCGGCAGTGGAGTTCCGTGTCGAAGTCTCGTATATGGAGATATACAACGAGAAAGGTTTGTCCGATGCTTGCTGCTGTCGAGATCCCCGGAATAGCACCTTGCTTACGCCTTTAAACAGTTCGTGATTTGCTTAATCCAAAAAATAAGGGCGCACTCAGAGTAAGAGAGCATCCATCTCTTGGTCCCTACGTTGAGGATCTTTCGAGACTCGTCGTGGAATCGTATCCTCAAATGATGACGGTCATGGATGAGGGCAACAAGGCTAGGACCGTTGCATCGACGGCAATGAATGAGACGAGCTCCCGGAGCCACGCTGTCTTTACGGTCATCTTGACGCAAAAAAGACATGACGAGACTACCGACTTGGCTGGCGAGAAGGTCTCGAAGGTATCCTTGGTAGATCTGGCAGGTTCGGAACGAGCCAATAGTACTGGCGCAACAGTACGTCCATCATCACAGGGCCGTAATGACGCAAGATTGACCAATCATATAATGCCAGGGAGCGAGGTTGAAAGAAGGGGCGAATATCAACCGCTCATTGACGACTTTGGGGAAGGTCATCCAAGCGCTTGCGTCTGCTGGCAACGCTGGCCACAAGAATCAGAAGAAAAAGAAGGATGACTTTGTGCCATATCGGGATTCAGTGCGTTCCTGACCGCGTCGCTTGATATGTGGAAGCTTATAGCGCCGTCGCAGGTCTTGACATGGTTACTAAAGGAATCACTTGGTGGCAACTCGCGCACATGTATGATCGCCGCGATCAGCCCTGCTGATTATGAGGAGACACTATCGACCTTGAGATATGCCGATCAGGCCAAGCGAATCAAGACCAATGCTGTCGTTAATGAAGATCCCAACGCCAAAATGATCCGAGAATTGAAGGAAGAACTTGCAGTACTCCGCCAAAGAGCTTCTGGTGGTACAGGCGAGGCTATCTTTGATGAAAGTACTCCGCCCGAGAAGCAGATTGTCACGTACAAGACCAAGGATGGCGAGCTGAAAACAGTGACCAGTATGTGGATCTCCTTTGGACTCGACCTGTACCTCACCAACGATTATGATTCACTTTCCAGAGCTCGAGTTACAGGAGACCCTCGAAGCATCGGAGAAACTCATGGCAAACCTCAACGAGAGTTGGGAAGACAAGCTAGCAAAGACTCAGGAAATACATGTCGCGCGTGAACAGGCTCTAGAGGAGCTCGGCATAAGCCTCGACAAAGACCGAGCACTCGTAGGTGTACATGCGCCGAAGAGGTGGCCTCATCTTGTCAACTTGAACGAGGTAAAACCGAGGTTCTTGGTGGGTGTGATGCGCTGCCATACTGATTTCCCCAATTCATTGGCAGGACCCACTGCAGAACGAATGCCTCCTGTATTCGATTCCGGAGGGACGAACGATCGTCGGAAACACTGAATCGGCCACCGCAGTCATCAAATTGTCCAGTCCGCGTATGTTGCAGGAGCATTGCGAGTTCATCAATGACGCCGGTCGAGTTTCCATCAAGCCCTTAAATCAGAGCATCGTTCTGGTCAACGGCAAACCGATCTCCACCTCTTCAGAGACGCCTCTTGAATCCGGCTTTCGAATCATCATCGATTGGCATGTATTCCGCTTCAGTTCACCTCAGTCCGTGAGAGCTCAGAGGATGAAGGAATCGGTGAGCTTTTCGGGATGGGTCTCCGAACATCAATTCGAGGGACCGGAACCAAGCGACATCGGCCGGGATGCCGGGATGAACACGATAGTAGACTGGTCATTTGCTCGCAAGGAAGCTCTGACACGTCTGACTCTCCGTGGTGATGATCTCGATCTACTGGGTGACGAGGAGCTAGATGGATTATTCGAGGACATTACAAAGGCTCGCACCTCCCGTCGACGTCCAGAGTCCCAAGCAGGGACGCCTGACCGGATCCGGACGATACGAGCGATGGTCGGTGCGGATTCAACAGAAGATTTGTCGATGCCCGAAGGGATCGAAAGCGTATCAGAGAATCCTTGGCAAGGCGACAGGTATAAGCAGGATTCAGTAACAAACCCGACCACACTTGAAGTAACTAGCGCCAAACCAGAGTTTGAACCTGGGTTGACGCCGTTGAGCTTCTCGGATGAGGAATCTATGGCATTGCAAAACCGCCACCCGACCGCCTTGCGCGAACAAGCGCCAGAAATGGATTTAATGACCGAAGAGATTCGGCGGTTGCGCCAGATCGCTTTACAAAATCGCTTTGAATCGCTCAGTTCCAAGCTCAGCGGGATCTTACTTGATCATGAGAAGGCCATGGCTCGAAAGGTTGTCGATAGCTGGCGGAAAGTCCGTGTCGTCGCCACAGCGAATGCCTTACGTCAAGGCAACGATGTAGTCAGCGAGGCAAATAGGTTAGCCAAGCAATACGGGGTCAATATAACCTACCGTTTGACCGTAGGACCAGACTCCCCCGTATCTGTTCTGGAGCATGACGTGGAGTCGATTTTCTTCGACGCGGAGGCGACGCATTCCATGACGAGATCAGCAGGGGACGTCAAAGTCCTTTCAATCGACCCTCTTGGACAAGCTGCAGAAAAATGGCCATTGGAGAAGTTGAAGCGGCAGATTCCGCTGATGCGAGCATATGATGGCACCTTTGATCACACGCATATGCCAGCTGTCGAAAGCGCCTTCAGATCATTTCCTAGTCCACAGTGGACACTGCTGGGCACAGCAGTGTTCGCGCTGAATCGAGGGTGCTCTGGCTCCATGCGGGTGCCAATACACAGTCATGAAATGGGAGAAGCAATCGGAAATATTGCGATTCATACTGAGTGGCAATCTCCGGAATCAGAACGAGGATCAAGCGACGCGAGCCAGGTCATCATTCGGCTGGAAGACGTGAGGGCATTCTCAGAAGGCATCGCTTCGGCCCATATGCAGATGCGATTGCCTACATTCGGGATCGGTGGGAGGCGGGAGGACCTCCGACCAAGCTCGTTGGTCGATTTGACGACGGGCTCTGCCTCCCAGCTGAAGCTAAGCGAAGAATATGTCTTCCATGATTCTTTCGGCTGCACCGCCCAGTACATCAATGTCGACTTTTTCGGTCAGGTCAGCAAGGAGTACCTGCAGCAACTAGCGGAACGGATTCCGGTGGTAATACCACACATGGGCCACAGTGATGGCCTTTCGAGTCCGACTGTCACCTCTGCCAGCCATACTCTAGGCGTATATGTGGCCCTGTTAGAACCTAACACTCAAGGAAATTTCATCCCGGTGGATTACGACCGCAAGAGCGATATGTTCTCACTACGCCAAGGCCGACAACGCCGTCTGAGATTGAGCATCACGCATAATTCTGCGAGAACTCTTGACTTCAGGAGTATTGATTTCGTTACAGTGCAAGGGCAGCTGGGTCACAAAATCGTTCGACTTGAAGCCATGGGTCAAACGGATGATCAGAACGGCCAGACGTCACGACCCGTGTATCGAGAGGATGGTACTGGAACGTGGTCGATCGATTACAAGTTCGAGGATCTGCCCGGGATGGAGCGCCGAACTGGAAGCGGTGAAAACACCACCTGCCAGTTCTCTTTTCAGGTCAGCTTCAAGGGCTACCGGTATCCGGCGCTGTTTGTCCTCCCGTTGTCTTTTCGAATTTCGGGGAGTGACGCCAGACGCCGCAGCAGTATCCTGGACTGCCTGCGGGCCAACACTATAGCTGCCCATTCAAGCAGAACTTTTGAGCTAGTTCCTCCGTCAGAAGACGGATCGAATCTGAGTCCCAGCCAAACTGGCATCATCGCTTCCTATCTAGAACAACGCCGCCGGCAGTATCTGGTGGCCGACGTACAGGCTAATACGGCGCTCCTCCGGTCTCTGGGCCAACTTCCCGCCGTGTCCAAATCGGAAGAAGATCTGAAGCGACGAGCTATAGATGCGTGGACAGCTACGCATAAGCAAAGAGTAGGTCACAGCATGTTTATCCGGATCTTCCCAGCTCACACGGTCGCCCTCGCAAACAGCGCTATCCTGCGGATCTTTCGAAATCGCTGTCTCTGAAGCTTTCTGCGGAAGGGAAGATGCAAGTATCAGAAGTGTTCATCTCGTTAGTAGTCCCAGTCGTCTTGCAAAGCTGCCAAGCCGTCCGAGCTGAGTTCCATACGAGGCGCAGGTCGAGAATAGACAGAGAAGGGTGGCTAGACGTTTTATCTTCTCCAGCGACCCATGAAACAACTCGTTGCTGGGCAAGATTGACGAGGTACGTCGCGGAGTTGTTGCTATGCATCTGAAGCTTACTTCGATTGGTGGTACAGGCCATATTTACGGCTATTTGAATCGAACGATTTGCGACAAGAGCTTAAAGTGATCTGCTTGACAGACGCGGATATCAATGAGGCTGCCGAACTAGGAATGATTCTCGGCGTAAGTCAGATGGGTCCCACGATATCATGTCCGGGCTGATTTTGGGTGTTTTGTAGACGACGAATATGTTCCTGGTTGCGGCTAGGACGAACACGACCCTCTTCCAGACGACCAGCTCAAACGAACGCGACGCATGGATCAAGGCTCTTGCATGGAAATAACGAAAGACTGTGAAATGATGACGAAGGCTGCTAGCATCTTGTGTATTTTGTCTTCGCATACTCATATTAATCGACAGAATGTGGACGTTCCTTCAGACTCTGCTACTGTTACTTGTCCAAACAGCTCCCTTGTCCCTAACAGACCTTGCCATTCTCATCCGATCGCCTTTGCGTTTGCCGTTGCACAAATATCCTAGCATGAGTTCATACGCCTCATCCTCGTACCGCGCCGATGTCTGGATTCAAAAAGAAAATGTCAGGTCGACTGACAAGTGCAATAGTCGATCAGCGTGATCCCGCGTCATCCCGAACCACTGAGCTTCAGGGTGCTTCAAGGGGTTGATGTGAGTGTCAAAATGCGAGACTGTCTTGCTTATAGCTTACGATCAGTATCCTTGTGAGAATTGAATCGAATAGCCTCACAGTCTTTCTGGATTCTGTTCGAAACGTCCGGTCATTGAATCATCGCCATGGCTACCGCTACGCTTGCTATACCTCCACCCATCTATTCCCCCTTTCTCGATGATCAGTGCGGGAAGATCAACGCCAAGGGGGTCTCATGGGAGGTATGTCTGTACCTTCATAGACCATGTAGACGAATCGGAGAGCTGAAGTGCATAACAATATCTTCAGGGATACCAAAGAGCGAAACTAGTCTCGGGTGAAGAAGTTACATTGCTCAAGGCATTGGAGCGTCAAGTGAGTGACCTGTCGTGATTAGGCTTAGCGGAACGCCTTTATTGATCAGCATCTCGTACGCCAGTCTCGCTCGCAAAGATCGGCACTGTTTGCCCAACAAGGCTCCACTTATGCTAAGCTTTATATTGATCTCCTACGGAAGCTGCAGAAGGTCGATACAGTTCAGGCGGTGCTTGTCGGGATCTCCAATATGCTTGCCGGCAAGTTCGGAGTTGCGTGGGATCCCTTAACCACCTACTGACTTTGAGTGGTTCGCAGAGCCTGGCACTCTCCCGCTGTTTCATGGTCTGCGATCATCCAGCGATGCCAAATCGGATGATCCATATGGCCCCCTGATCAAATGCCTATCACTGCAAGACGAGTTCGTCCTTTTGGAAAGCTTGAGGATCATGGCACTTTTGATCTCGTAAGTATGCCGGGTGTCGATCACCACCGGGATGAGACTGAAGTCAAGCTTTCACAGGACCGATCCCAAATCTCTCCCAACCGATTCGACGACCCCCTTACTGAATTCCTTGGCGAAGTTGACGAACTGTACGTCAGTTCCGGTATTCCTTCGAGCCGGCATGGGGCATTGATTTGCGCTACTTGTCGTGCAAATAGCCAACCCTTCGCCTGCTCGGGATCTTGCTATTCAATGTCTGGGAGCAATCCTTAGCACCCGACCAATTCGTCATGCGGTCTGGAAGCACGACTCTTTGCTATCAGGGTGAGTCTGTTGGATGACATGGTGAATCCCAACCTAGCTGACCCTACCTTTGCTCGATGTACGTCGGCACAGCCTCATCAAAGCGCTTAAGTCAAACCCTTTACCTCAACTCCAATACTGGATCATCGTTTGTTTCTGGGAGATGAGCTATGAGGAGGAAGTAGCGCAAGGCGTTGACAAGTGAGTGAAACCGAAACTTCGAGAGTAATTTTATCCTGACGATCTCTATCTCTGGTTCCGTGCTACAGGCGATTCGACCTGATCCCTATCTTGACTGAGCAAGCCAAGCACGCTGCTAAGGAGAAGGTCACGCGTGTCATCATGGCCACACTGAAGGTGGGTCTTACCTGCAGATTCATAATCGCTTGATAACTGAATGTCAAATTCTTGGCCCGCAGAATCTCCTTTTGGTCGCTCCAGATGTCAATGTTCCTTCAATGATTGCCGCCAAACTCCTGACCTTGGTGACTTCGTTGTCGAGCAGGAAATGGTCGGATGACGATCTTATCGAGGATATTGATTATCTCAAAGTAGAATTGAAGCAACGGTTAGAAGGTCTCACGTGAGTCATTGCGCTGGTTCTGGGTGCAGCTAGAGTCTGATGTCTTCGCGAAAACTCAGGACATACGACGAATACGTATCCGAAGTGTCCAGTGGACATTTGACGTGGTCGGCAGCTCATGAGTCCGAGGACTTCTGGAAGGAAAACGCTGAGCGACTAGGCACTGACAACGGGGGCAAAGCGATCAAGTGAGCTGCCTCGTGGGGAAGGATGATCGGCTGTGCTGACCCTTCATGCTGCGATCGTAAAGGCAATTGATCTCTCTCTTGACCGGAACGCGAGAACCGCTTGTACTGAGCGTCGGTGTACACGATGTCGGCAAGTACTTAAAATACGGCGGAGATCGAGCGCGGCGGTGAGGCATCCTGGCCATTTCTGGAGTCATCGCTTTACTGACATTGTTAGCAACATAGAATTGTGACTGAGAACGGTGGCAAGGTCAAGATCATGGAACTCATGGCACACGAGAGTGCCGATGTCAAATACCAAGCATTGATCACAGTAAGTTCTGCTCACTTAGCGCAACACGTCGCACCGACTGACCTATACTACTAACATCGCAGGTACAACGCCTAATGTCGCAAGCCTGGTCCACGTCCTCTTAACATAGACAGCAGTTCTCTATCCCATTGTAGTTGTGCTTTTTTTGTGTCAATCTAGTCATACCTGAGCCGATTGACGAAGACCCTATGTATCATCTCTGCAGCCATCGACCGTTTCCTTGTCGAGCATCGTGTAGGTGATTCGACGGCAAAGGGCCGCGTCCGACGATATCGCGCAAAGCGGCTCCCTTTATTGATTGCGAGTTCACGCCGTCTGGCTTCGTCTGCTTAAATCCTAGGGTTCAGCGTTGGCCCCGGGATTTAGAGTAGCAGGTGGTAGCATTTCGCAGGCTCGACCTCGATCGCGCCTAGTCATGGGCGATCATTTACGCATGTTCGACGAAACCAGGGCATTTCGTGTGGTACATCCAATCTACCAGCTGTTTCACATCGGTCCGAGTGACATCGGGCTTTGGACGGCCTCTCCGTCAAGGCCGGTCAGATTTCCGTGGCATGGCAAGACTGCGCTACATCGGATTGCATGTAACGCATGAATTCGGTGTGAGTTGAGCAGGGACCGGTATCGATTTTGAATTAGTGGCATTATCTCTCCTTGTTCCGCTCTGCTTACGATGAATGTGATCTCGTCGTCTACCGCCACGCCCGCCACCAATAAGCGACACTTGCTTGTGCCGGTAACGCTGCCGCAGGTCAACTACCGCAGTCGACACTGGGTTTTCAATCGACACCGCACCTTTACAGGACTTGTGATTGTCAATCTCAACAAGAGGTGTCGCTCGCCTTCATGACCAAAAGAGAACAACCCCCCCTGTGACGACACGATCGACTGACCGGTGAACGCCCCACATCTGCGCTATTATCGGTCTGATCGAATCTACGTACGCTGGGTAGCTGCCACGCTCGTTACGGTGAGGGTGGGAAGTTTTAATGTGCTCAAGATAGTACAAGACGCATTGCTAAAATACGAGGGATTTCTAGGGGCAAAAGACCTCCACAGGTACTGTCATTTTGAGTACCACTGATAAATCCCGGCTTGACTTGACTGTCCGCAACCAAATTGCTCAGGGTGCATTTGGCCGGAGCTCCTATCTGCTGCACCTGGAAAGCGAACAGGCATGACATGAGGGCGGGAAGAGCTAAAATCAAGCTGTTGAGCGTGATCACAGGCTATGTACGTCGTTTCATACAAAAACTCTACTAGCTCTGGGAGCCAAGCAGCGCCGGGCGCGTGAAACACGAGCGGAAGTCATGATCGCGCAAAAAGCCAATTGGCCTCCCCGAGAATCGAACTCGGAGTGAGAGATTATGAGACTCTAGTGTTGCCATTACACCAGGAGGCCGACTCATACAGGTTTTGGCTGATTACAAATATATAGTTAGCGGGCACGAAACGGGATGATTCGTCATTGCTTCCAGTCTCAAAAGACGAATACTTTTCGGCAAGTTACAGGTCATCTTGCTTGACTCCGCACGAGTCATTCTGTCGCACGTCGCTGTTAGCCCTGCTTGATATGGGTAGAAGCATCGAGCGCATAGAGAACCCAGACTACGAGGATTTCTTTGTGGGTAAGCGGGTCGCGCGGTCGTTAATCGACACTACTGATAGAAGTTCGCCCTGCAGGAAAATATCTCCTGCCGAAATGAGCCATTCATAGCTTCCCCCTCACTGACGAAGTCGTGGCAGGCCTCAAAAGATTGGAGGCAGAAAAGCGGGACGAATGGCCAGGTGAAACCTAACATTTCGACAATACGCTCAAGATACGGTCATCACCTCGTGCAAGTCGCGAACATACGGCGAAGACAACTCAACGAGTTTGAACGGACAGAGCGACCATTCGCCGAAATCGCCGACCTCTGGTTGGCGGACAAACCAGATGGAGTGGATCTATATGTCAAAGACTGGCACTTAGCCCTTGAACTGGAAGGAGAAGGCGGATGCCAGCGGGAAATCTACGACACTCCCGAAATCTTTCAGGGTCCGTCACATCGGCAGGGTAAAATATGAATCTGTCAACTGATCCTTGCGTCGACAGATGACTGGATGACCAATCATGCCCTGTCCCTCAAGCCGCGGAACGATTATCGATTTACATATATCGGTACTACCGGGACCTTCACACCCTTGCACAGAGATGTTTACGGCAGTTACAGTTGGAGTAGCAATGTAATAGGCCGGAAGCGATGGTGGCTGATACCTCCAGAGATTAGGCATCGATTCCGGAGGTACCCTCAAGGAACGGACAAAGGAGAGAGTGAGATGATTTTCGACCTTAGAGACGTCGAAGAGCATATGTTGGAGGGCGTTATAGTGGTAGATCAAGAGGTGTGTGGGTCTCGGTATACCAGGCGCATCGTCCAAAATCTTACAATATGACCGGATCGCAGGCTGGTGAAACGATATTCGTGCCATCAGGCTGGTATCATCAAGTAGAAAATCTAGAATTCGTGAGTGTTGGGTGCCGGCATGTGATGGGCCAAATCGAAGCTAACGACCCTATGAACCTGGTCCAGTGCATTTCCATCAACCAGAACTTCGCAAACTCGGCCACCATCGCGAACATCTATTCGAACCTACTAGAGTCACTTGGACGGGTAGAAGACAGCATACGTGACATCCTGCCCATGTTACAGCAGCGCCTTGGTGATCAAACAGCATTCGTGGTCACGGATGGAGGAGTTTCGGAATGTATCATGCTATGGGAAGTGGAATGGGTAGACGAAGTGCAAAAGGTCCTTGAGATGGACGCTGGCTGGGGTCTCAAAGGGTTCTGGGATATGGTTCTCTACAACTTGGCGGTGAGTCTAGCAAGGAGATTTGGCAATGCAATGTGCTCAACCCGCTATGGTTCCCAGAGCCCTGCCGCTCCTGCCCATCTGCGACCGTCGGATGCGTACGTTGCTTCACAAATTGTGCCGCTTTTGAATAATTTTCAGGCGAGACGAGAGTGGAAGGTAAGACCGGATCTCAAAGCTACAGTAGAGGCGATCGCAGCCGTAGT
>Ga0308160_10007657_pt1 | contig 10669 bp, 6 predicted proteins | sample PhyFR1_FD_201036 | JGI IMG/M metagenome (GOLD analysis project Ga0308160, IMG submission 201036) | Phyllosphere microbial communities from UC Gill Tract Community Farm, Albany, California, United States - DLSLF.R1 | ecosystem: Host-associated > Plants > Phyllosphere > Unclassified | place: USA...
CGAGGCGCGCGAGGTCATGATGCGCCGCAAGCTCGAGCTCGAGCGCAAGGAGATGGATTCGCGCCAGGGCGGGCGCCAGGCGTCGGACGGGCCGGCTCCGACTCCTCCTGCGCCCGCGCCGGCACCCGTCGTCGTTGCGCCTGCGCTCGTGCCGCAGGTGCAAACGAAGAAGGACGAGCTCGAGCGCGGCGCCGACGGGCAGGACGACCGGCGCGACGCTCGTGATCGTCGCGACGAGCGCTCGGGCCCGCCGGCTCGAGGGCCTTACGACGGCGGCGCGCCGCCGCCGCCGGGCTTCCAGCGCAGCGACGACGGCGCGCGAGGACCCGCGCGCGACGGCGACGGCTCCTCGCAGGGCGGCGGCGGCGGCGCGAGGGCGCCCGAGGGCCACAAGCGGCGCATGTCGTCGACGACGAACCGCTCGCCGAGCCCGCCGCCGTTCCGCCGCCCGCCTGCGCCCTTCGGCGGCGGCGGGCGCTCGCCGCCTCCGCCGCTCCCGCCTCACGGCTCGGGCTACCACGGTGGTGGGCCGCCTCCGCCTCGTCGCTACTCGGGCGGCCCGAGCCAGCGTCCTCGCAGCCCGCCGCCGCTCCTCGACCGCTTCGGCGTCCCGCCGCCTCGTCACGGCCCGGCCCCCTCGAGCAGGTACGACGACGGCCCGCCGCCGCCGCCGCAGCGTCGTCGCTCGCCGAGCCCGCCTCGCCGAGGAGGTCCGCCGCCGCCTTTCGACCCGCGCGACCGCGACTTTCCGCCGCCGCGCAGCGGCCCGCCCGGCCCGCACTCAATGCCGCCGTCGAGGGACGCTCGTGACGTCCGCGACCCGTACTACCCGCCGGGACCGCCGCCGCCGCCGCGTGACTCGTACGAGCACGACCGGGACCGAGGCCGAGGTGGACCTGTGCGTTCTTCTCCTCGCTCTCCTGCTCCTCCTCGCTCTCCTGCTCCTCCTCGCACCGTAACTGATGCTTCTCCTTGCTCGTGCGCAGCCTCCTCCGCTCGCCTCTCGCCGCTCGCTCTCGCCGCCTCGCGGTGGGCGCGGCCCGCCGCCGCCGCCGTCCGGCGGGTACGACCGCGGGCGCGACCTCGGCCCGCACCCGCCTCGTGGGCGCTCGCCGCTGCCGTTCGGCCGAGGACGCTCAAGGTCGCCGCCGCCCTTCGCCGGTGGAGGGAGGCCTCGCTCGCCGCCGCCGTTCGGCAACGGTCGTCCTCGGTCGCCGCCGCCGTACCCGCCCGGCAGAGGCATGCCGCCGCCCGGACCGCCTCGCGGTGGACCCGGCCCGTACGATCGCCGCCCGCCGTCGCCGGGCCCCCCTCGCGGCGGCGGCCCGCCCTCGGTCAGCGGCGGCGCACCCTACGATCGACGCCCGCTCTCGCCGGGTCCGCCGACGTTGCAGCAGCGCTTCCCGCCGTCGCAGGGCTTCCCTCCCTCGAGCGCGCCGCCGCCGCCTCCTCCCTCGGCGCGCGGCCCTCCTCCCGGCGCCGCAGGCCCAGGCGGCCGAGGTCGCTCGCGCTCGCCGCCGCCGAGGTTGCAGCCGACGCCGTTCGAGCGCGAGCGCGACATGGCCATGCGCGACCGGGACCGCGGTCGTCCTCTGCCGCCGCGCGACGAGCGCCGCCGCTCGCTGAGCCCGCCTCGTCGCCCTCTCAGCCCGCCTCGCCGTCTCGGTCCTGGACCCGGGCCCGGCGGCGCTCCTCGCGGCGCGCCGCCGTTTGACGACCGCATCCGCGACCGCGACTTCGACCGGCGCGGCCCGCCGCCGCCGCCGTCGTCGTCGTCGTACGGCGGTGGAGGCGGACCCGGACCTCGCGACCCGTACGAGCGCGAGCGCCCTCGCGAGCTCGACTACCCGCCGTCGCAAGGAGGCGCTCGCGGCTCGTTCCCGCCGCAGCCGATGCTGTCGGGGCGCGGGACGGGCTACCTCGACGACGAGTACCGCCGCGGCGGGCCGGGCGGGCCTGCTCCGCCGCTCCCTCCTCTCGGCGGCGGCGGCTACGCCTCGGGTCCCTCGCCTCTCCTCCCTCCCCTCGCACCGCCGTCGTCGGCCTACGCCCCGACGCCCTTTGGCTCGGCGTCGACCTCGTCGGCGCTCGACCCGGCGCTCGACTTCGAGGCCCGTGCGCGCGCTCGCGCCGCGGCCGTCTACGAGGAGGAGCGCGAGCGCGGCCGGCTCGAGTACGAGCGCGAGCTGCTCAAGCGCGAGAGGGAGGAGTACGCGCGCGACGTCGAGCGCAGGGAGCGCGAGCTCGAGATGAGGGAGAGGGAGGCGGCGGGCGCGAGGAGGCTTGGAGGCGGCGACGGCGGCAGGTACGAGGACGACCGGGACCGCGACTATCGCGGTGGAGGAGGAGGTGGACGAGGCGGCTACGGCCCGCCGTCGGGCAGGGGAAGGGGCGCTCCCCGGGGCCGTGGACGTGGGCGCGACTGAGCGGCCCGAGCGTCTCTCTCTCTCTCTTCCCTCATGGACAACGAACCGCTGTACGACCTCATGTGATCCACATGCAATCTATTCGCCTGCGCTGTATCGCCGTCGCGCTCGTCGAACGAAAGCATCTTTCCCTCGCGGTCTGGCCGAACGGTCGCTGTCAAAGAGGGAGAGCATCTCACTTCTCTCTGCGCCCCTCTCTCCTGCTAGGCGTTGTTCGGTGCCTGTGCGACGCTGTAAGGGCTGCTAGGCGAGCATCGAGAGCGGCGGTGCGGTCGACCTTCTCAAAGCGACCGCCCTCCTCGTCTTCCTCGCGTTCGCTCCCCGAGACGTCTTGCAGCCTTCGTCCTCGTGTACGCACAATCTGCTGCGCGCGCAGGCTGCAGGAGGGCTCTAGGCGGTCCGGGTGCGGGGCGCAACCAAAAAAAAAATTGCTCCCGTAGGAGAACCCTTCTGACATGCATGTGTCATCCTTGTGCAGGGGCCATGCTAATCTTCTCTATGGACGATAATGCGAGATGGTTTGTGTTAGTTCACGGCGGTGCCGAGGAGGTTAAGCTTTGAGAATAGAGCTCGCCTGTATCGTTCCAATTTTATGTATAACACAGTCCGTAGACTGGTTAACCGCCGCTGAGCTAAAGGAGCTGGCGAACAAAACCAAGGAAGTGCCTATTTTGCAAAACGACGCAACACGCATGTCGACCCCCTTCCTCGCCCGCTTTCTTCCTCCGTCTCTCTCCTTTGCGCGACGGCACTTGGACTACCATCTCGGCGCTTTTTTGCTGCAGCCCCTCGCCGAGCAGCAACCCAGATGGAGCGAGAGTGACGGAGAGAGACGGCGGAAAGTGAGGCCGGGGCAAGCCGGCGCGCGCCCGCGCGCAAGCTGAGCGGTCCTCTTCGCGTCTGCTCGGCAACGCCTACAGCGCAGGGCAGCTCCAGGGTCATCTGAGGCGCCTTTGTACGTACACGAACGCTGTAGAGAGCGAGGAAGGCGAGGGGCGAGAGGCCCGAGCGGGGAGCGAGTCTGGTCACGCTCGCACTGCGGATGCCGCAGCTCTTTCTGACTACAATGGTGCACGAGCCCAGATGCTGTTCCGGCACGACGAAAGGCAGCCTCGACAAAGCGAGTCGAGCGGAAAAGGCGAGAGCGGCGAGTGACAAATCGGCGAGCCGCGAGTGGCCGGACCTGGCCTGTCCCTCGCCCTCTCCTGCTCCTCCGCCTCACCGCTTTCAGCTGCGCGTCTTCGTGCTACCCGCAGAGCACAGTCTTCCTCTCCAGGTGCGCCACTTAGGTCCTCACCAGCGTCTCGCGTCGCCCTCCCTCCTCCCCTTCCCCACACGCCCGCCTCGTCGCTCCCTCCTCGCCTTGATAGCCACGGCGGCAGCCATCGAGGCAAGTCAGGCAGCACAGAAGAGCTGACTCTAGATCCCCATCGCCACAGCACACCTCATCCCTCAACCCGCACAACCCGCGCCATGTCGTTCTCGTCCCTCCTTCGCGCGACTCCGCGCCTCGCCGCTCGCGCAGTCCCGATGCAGGCTGCTCGCCAGTCGGCTCGCCGCTCGTACGCCTCGGCGGCACCTTCGGCCAAGTCGGGCGGCAACAGCGGCCTCATCTTCGGCCTCCTCGGAGCCGGCGTTGTCGGTGGCGGGCTCTACCTCTACGCTCGCCCGGACTCGGACGACGCGCGCACGGTCAAGGACGCCGCGAGCCCCAAGGAGGTCGACTACCAGAAGGTGTACAACGCCATCGCCGAGTCGCTCGAGGACGAGAAGTACGACGGTGCGCTCCCCTCTCCCGCCTCGTCGCCGTTTCGCGCTCGTCCGGCTGACTCTGCCGCGCTCCGCGCCCGCAGACGGCTCGTACGGCCCCGTCCTCGTTCGCCTCGCGTGGCACTGCTCGGGCACTTACGACAAGAACACGGGTGCGTTCAGCTTCCCCTGCGCCTTCCTCCGCCCGATCCCTCGGTGACTGAGGTTCTTCCTGTCGTGCAGGCAACGGCGGTTCGAACGGCGCGACGATGCGCTTCGCTCCCGAGGCCAACCACGGCGCCAACGCCGGCCTCGAGCACGCCCGCAACCACCTCGAGAAGATCAAGCAGCAGTTCCCCGAGATCACGTACTCGGACCTCTGGGTGCGCTCGCTCTCTCTCTCCTCTCTTCGGTCGCGCGCCTCCCTCTCGAGCACCTCCTCACTCTCACGATCATGCCCGCAGACTCTCGCCGGCGTCTGCGCTATCCAGGAGGCCGGCGGGCCCTACATCCCGTGGCGCGCCGGTCGCAAGGACGGCGACGTCGACAACTGCACGCCCGACGGCCGCCTGCCCGACGCCGACAAGGGCGCCGACCACATCCGCAACATCTTCTACCGCATGGGCATGGACGACAAGGAGATCGGTGCGTCCAGCCCTCCCTCCTCTCGAGGGAGCCGTCGCTGATCCTGTGCCGGTGCTCGCAGTCGCTCTTTCGGGCGCGCACGCTCTCGGTCGCTGTCACACCGACCGCTCGGGCTTCGACGGCCCCTGGCAGTACTCGCCGAGTGCGTCGCGCCGTCCTCGTCCTCCTTGCGCTTCCGACCCGACTCGAAGCTGACGCGCGCTTCCTCCCCGCAGCGACGTTCTCGAACGAGTACTACCGCCTCCTGTTCGAGGACAAGTGGCAGGAGCGCAAGTGGCAGGGACCTCCTCAGTGCGTCTCGAGCTTTCCTTCTCTAACGATCGTGCGCGCGCCCGAGCTGACGAGGCACTTCGCTCGCGCGCAGGTTCGAGAACAAGTCGGACAAGAGTCTCATGATGCTGCGCACCGACATGGCCCTCACGACCGACAAGGAGTTCCGCAAGTACTCGCAGCAGTACGCCAAGGACGAGCAGGCGTTCTTCGGCGACTTCTCGAAGGCCTTCTCCAAGTGCGTCCCTCTCCTCGCTCGAGCTGCTCTCCCTCGCACCCTCAGCGACGACGTCCTGACGCCTTGCTCCCACCTCCGCCTCTCTGCAGGCTCATCCACCTCGGCGTCCCGACGACCCAGCTGTCCGAGGCGGTGCCGCTCAAGAAGACGGAGGACCAGGCGCCGGCGACGGCATGAGCGGCCTCGGCCGGTTTTATCCCCATTTCCTCGGTTGCATGGGCTCTGCGCTTTTGAGGTAGATAGTTCAGTCTTTGCGAGCGTAACGGTCTTGTCGTGCATGGTCTTATGCAGCAGCTCGACTCGATAGCCTCTGCATTTGTGCTCGGATGTGACTTCGGCTTCGTCCGGTTGATGTTCTCTCACGGGCGAGCTCACGGGCGAAGCACAAGGTCGGAGAGCAAGAGAAGCAAGAGGAGCGGCGAGCCGAGGGCAGCGAAAAGAGTCCCGAAGAGCGAGCGCGACGGAGACGAGGAGGGCCGTCGCTTTGAGAAGGTCGACCACACCCGCTCTCGACGCTCCCCTCGCATGCCTTTCAGCGTCGTGAGCGCACCTAACAGCGCCTAGCAGAAGAGAGGGGCGCGGCGAGAAGTGAGTCGCTCTCCCTCTTCGACAGCGACCGTTCAAGCTTTTGCGGTCGGACGGTGCTGCTCGACGCTCTGACCTCTGGACGCTCGAGATCCTGATTTTGGCGACTCCTCGCTCGACTGCACTGCACGACCACGTTGCTACGGATTGCGCTCATACAAGGGTCCGTGCGAGGCTCGCTCGACTTGGCGCGGCTCGGCGGCGCTCGCGCACAGGCGGCTCGCGACGTCGATCGAGAGCTCTGTAGGCCAGGAGAGAGCAAGACTGCGAGCTAGAACGCAAGCGAGCTCATGTCCGCAAGCTTGTGCGGGCGCGAGAGCCGGGCATTACAAAGTGTCATTAGCTCAAAATTGTAATGCCGCGTCGGTTCGAACCCGACTCGGGTCGCGGACTGGCGGCAAAACGGTTGAAAGGGGGCCAGATTAGGCGCGCGTTCCTAATCCGATTAGCTTTGCTCGGCCCGCTTCAGACGAGGATTGCGCCGCCCACAGACCTCCGCGCGCCTTGCCTCGTTCAGGGCGCACTCCATGAGGTCCAGACAGCACGCTCGAGAGGAACTAGGCCAGCAGGAAGAGCTCGCGCTCATCGCCCTCTCGACCCAACTTGAGAAGGCAGGGGAAACGGTCCAGCTCGCGCTCTACAGGACCAACAGGGCCGGGAGAAGCGCACATGGTATTTCAGACGGAACACAAGCTGTACGAGGGAGACAGAGGAGAGGCGAGCGAGAGGAAGGCGGGTCGCGAGGAGAGGTCGAAGGGGAGTGAGGGTGAGCTCAAACTGTTCGGCGGTGAGAGGCGGGTAGGTCATCAGCGTGGGTGTGAGGAGGTCGAGGCTGTTGAGAAGAAGGAAGGGACGCACCTCTGCGGCGCTCGGCGAGCTTCCTCGTGAGCGCGACCCAGATCGGCCCGACGCCCTCGATCTCCTCGCTCTCGAACCGGTCCATCATGGCCTGCCACGCCTTGCTCCTCTCGACGGAGTACCACCGTTCGACGACCCACTCGACGACCATGTCGCGCCAAAGCGCGTGGTCGCTCGACAGCTCGGAGAAGAGCTCGACCGGCGCAGTCTTGAGCGTGAGCGCCTCGTCGCGGAAGTAGCGCACGGCGAGCGACTCGAGATCGGTGAGCTCGAGGACGTGGGCGAGGCGGTAGACCGACTTGGGCGAGACGAGGAAGGGGTGCCGAGGGTTCGACTGGTGCGCGAGGAGGAGCGTGTCGTTGCGCGACGGCGACGTGCTCGACTTGGAGGCGTAGGCCGACGAGGGCTGCGCAAAGCCGATGTAGCCCGTCGAGAGCCACAGGAGGACGGCGCGGTAGGTCGAGAAGGCGGCCTGCGTGATCGTGACCTGCTTGTGCGGGAACTCGCCCGACTCGAGCGCGTCGTCGAGGGCGAACGACCGCTGCTTGAACGAGAAGGCGTCCGTCTCGTCGTCCGAGTCCTCGAACGTTTTGTCGGGCGAGTCGGCGACGGGCGAGACCGTGACGGGGCGAACAGAAGAGGATGCCGCCGGGCTCTCGTCGTCGTCGGTCCGAGCGCGCTTGGACCCGACGACGACCGTCTCGGCGAGGCCCGAGTTGAAGAGAGCGTCGTAGTAGGGCGACGAGGTGCGGAGGAGGTGCTCGGACGTCCACAGCTCGGCCGCGGCGCGCGAAGGCGTCTCGGGGAAGAAGAGGCGGACGTCGTGCGGGTTGGCCCTGAGGTTGAGGTCTGCGCGAGGGGAGCGGGTCAGCTCGCGCTCGCTCACCGTCTCACTGGAGGGGATGGAGAGGTGCTCGACGCACCTGGGAGGCGGCGGGCGTGCACCTGAGCTTGCGGGCTCGACCTGCGACTGTCGCGCCGGATCTCGACGACGATGCGATACTTGCGCTGCGTCGTCAGATTCGGCCCGCCGATGGCCGCCTCGCGCAGCTCGTTCATCTCCTCCTCGAACATGCAGCGCATCAGCCCGCTGTCGAACGAGTCCGAGCGGGACCAGAACTGGCGGAACTCCTGGCCGTCGTGCCACTCGAGGCGGATGTCGACCTCGATGTCGTCGGCGTACATGCTCGGCGTGGCCGTGACGCACTGGACGCTGAAGTAGATGTCGTCGTCGCCGAAGCGCTCGATCTCGAGCTCCCAGGCGCCGGCGAGAGGCAGCTTGTCGAGAGGGTGCCGCACGTCGAGCGTCGGCTCCTCGAGGTTGAATCGCGCGTCGACGGCGATCTGGATGTGGTAGCCGCTGTCGTACGAGATGCTGGCGGGTGGCATAGGCTCGGGCTTGACCCTGACCCTGCTCTTGAGCGCGGGCGGGTCGGCGCTGGTGGAGGGACGGCGAGGGACGGGTGCGCTCGCCCGGCGCAAGGCCGAGGACAGGGCGTGCTGCACTCCGTAGCTGAGCCCATGCGGAGGACCGTGAGACGAGTGCTGCATCGAGTCGTCGGCGGGTGGCGACGAAGAGAGAGGGAGAGGGCGAGAAGGACTGCGGTTCCTCCCCCGGCGGACGCGCACCGGAAGGTCCGCCCGCCTCGGACAGGGGCTCGAGCCTCGTCCGCACCTCCTGTCCGTCTCTGTACGCACGCCGACAAGCCGATCGAGCCCCCGGCGCAGCGTCGAGCCGCTCGAGTTGCGAAGGTCGAGAGGCGCGAGAAGCAGAGACGAGCGCGAGCGCGCACGAGAGCAGCGTCGACAGAGCGAAAGCAGCTAGATACACGGCACGACACGTACACGCCCCGACAAGCTACAAGGTGGACCGTCGCGCCCTCGGCTCAGCGCCCAATGTTCTCGCCCGCACGTCCCCCTCCCTGACCGCCGCCGCCGCCGCCCGCTCCTGCAGCCGGCAGTTTGCCGCTCCCATCTCCACCGGCCGCCCATTTCTCGAGGACGGCACGGTCAAAGTTGCCGTCGGCCGGCGCGCGCTCGTGCGTCGCCTCGAGGACGACGCGCGGGATGATGGCGTCGCCGAGCGGGTGCGTTGCCGCGGCGCGGAACGCCTCGAACCAGCGCGAGGCGCACAGGCACCAGACGCAGGGCTCGGGCTGCTGGGCAGGTGCCGGTGTCGGGGTTGCGGGAGGGGTGAGAGGTGCCGAGGGCGAGGGCGAGGCGGGTCGGGCGGCGCGCATCGAGGGAAAAAGGGGCCACAAGTCGTTGCCGCGGCCTGCAGAAAGGGTCGAGGTTCAGCACGATGACAGCAGGAACGAGGCGAGCAAGCAGAGACGGCTGCTCGCCGTCGGAAGAGAAGCTGCGGACGCACTCTTGGAAAAGTCGAGGAACTCGGGCGTGACGACGGCGGCGACGGTGTGGCTCGCCGGGTCTGCGGGCGACGCATCGCAGTAGTTGTTGCGGAAGAAGCCGGTCTGCGGACCGTTGCCGACGGGCGCGGGGAGGAGAGGGTTGCCGAAGACTGCGGGCGAGCGAGGACGAGAGGGTCAGCGAGGGGTGCTCGTCCGTGTGTGCGACTGTGCGCAGGGGTTGCTGGTGATGCTGCGATGGCGACTGTCGAGCAGGAAAGGCGACTTTGTCGAGCGAGTTGGGCGCGATCCGCGGTGACATCAGGGAGCTCGAGGCGAGAGGTGGCTCCACTTGGGCGCTGTGGGACTGCTCGCTCGCTCGGCGAGGGGCGGGTGAGAGGGGAGGGGGACTGACTGTTGTTGCGCGGGTAGAGGGGAAGGCCGCCGAGGGTGTCGCCGTCGCGAGCGGGCGACGAGCGGTTCATTGTTGGCGGACGGCGGTGCGAGTGCGAGGGCGGGAGAGGGGCGTGCGAGGCGTAGCGGCGGGTGAAGAGTCTGAGCTCGCGGGGCATGCAGGCGAGCAGGAAGCAGGAGAGAGAGCGAGAGCGAAGTGAGGGTTCGGGGAGAGCGACGGTCGGCGGGTCGGGAGGCGAGGCCGACGACGACGACGACGAACGACGACAAGCGACGACGCACTCGATCCTCTGCCTCGATCTCGCTTCCAGCTCCAAGCACGCCCAGCTCGCACCCATGAGCTACCGCCAGCCACCGCCCCACCTCGCAGCAGGCCGCGCCCAGGTGCGCTACAACGACGTCGACGACCCCTCCACCTCCGACCGCCGCCCGCCCGCTCCAGACCGCTACGGCCAACCACCCGCTCACCGGGGCTACGACCGCGACTCGAGGGCACCAGACTACTCCCGCGGGGGCGGCTACCACGGCGGCGGCGGCGGCGGCAGGGACTATGAGCGCAGGAGGAGCAGGAGCCCGGTCCGCCGAGGAGGAGCACCAAACGACGATGGCCCGAGGAGGGACCGTCCCAGGGCCTACGACTACGACGACGACTACCGCAGGGACGACCGAGGTGCGCTCTCACTCTCTCCCGCTCTCCCTTCCCTCGCCGCTCGCCTCGCTCACCTCGTCCTCGTCCCACCGAAACAGACCGCCGCCGCTCGCGCTCCCCTCCCCCACCTCGCTCTTCGACGACCCGCCGCGGCTTCTCGCCGACTCCGTCCCCTCCCCCTCGCCGCCGACGCGACTCGCGCTCGCGCTCTCGGTCCCGCTCGCGCTCGCGCTCGCCGCCGCCCGCACCTCGAGACCGCCGCCGCGACGACAGCGAGGAGGCTGCGGCGGGCTCCAAGGGCAAAGGGCGCGAGGCCCCGACCGCCGACGATGCGGCGCAGGTCGCAGAGGAGGACATTGCGCGCATGATGGGCTTCGGCGGGTTTGGCACGACCCAGGTGCGCTCGTCGTCCCCTTCCCCCTCCAGCTCGTTCGCTACGTGCCCGAGGGACGCCTCTCGAGACCTCGTGAGCTGACTCGGACTTCTT
>Ga0308160_10007658_pt1 | contig 10668 bp, 16 predicted proteins | sample PhyFR1_FD_201036 | JGI IMG/M metagenome (GOLD analysis project Ga0308160, IMG submission 201036) | Phyllosphere microbial communities from UC Gill Tract Community Farm, Albany, California, United States - DLSLF.R1 | ecosystem: Host-associated > Plants > Phyllosphere > Unclassified | place: USA...
GTACCTACTACATGGTCAACATCTCAGAACCCAAAACCACATGTTCAGAACAATGCGAGGTAAGCTGACTGACCAACAATTATCAATTCGAGGGAAGCTGACGATCAGATTCGAACAGACGAATCTTGATTTGCAGCCAAACGCACAGAGTGCCATGGGTATGGTAGCAGAAGACCCAATTAGATTGGTAGATGGAAGAAGGGCTTCTTGTGACGGAGGTGAGCTGAGCGCTCCCGGTCTTGGAGATCGTAGCTGACGGATAGGTGGTGGACCATTGGGACATCCTCGAGTTTTCATCAATCTAGATAAACCAGGACCCAAGGCTTGTGGATACTGGTATGTAGCCAAGGCATGCCGCAGCATGGATCAAGCTAATGGTGTAGTGGGATCAGGTTCGAACAAGCTCATCACCACTAGAATCTTGTCGAAGGGGCGTCACTGGACGTGATGAGGGAGAAAGGAGCGGGCTCGGACAGTAGTGCTCACAGTGTAGACGATGGGTGACGCATGTAAAAGCATATTCTCACCGTCGGGCGTCGAGCTTCGGTCGACGATCTATTTGGATCAAGGGGGAATTGCAGGACATAATATCGGATCACTCGCTTGAGCCTCCTTTCTGCTGATCTGCTGATCAGCGCGTGATAGAGGACAAAGGTATATATAGAGCTCACTCAAGATCACATACTGACGGAACGCCCTCACTGAACCCACCGCTCTCATAACCAAGTCTCTCGACGCCATCGTATCTTATTCAACCATGTCCAAAGCGATAGGTGCAAGCTGCTTGAAATTCCGACTAGAAACAGTAAGTCCTCCTGTGTCCCAATCAGGCTCCGGCTGACGCCCAGCTCGCTCCATCAGGAGGATGGCTAGCAAGTCTAGTCGTTGGTCTAGCGATCAAAACTGGTATCTTTGATTACACAATCCTAGCGACCGTATTCATGTTTTCATTCATTATTCTCAGAACCGCTTCTTGTGAAAGCGCAATGGTTCTAGCTCTAGCTTATGACTTGGTGATACCTTTCCAATATCAGAGTACGTCTTTCTCCATGAGTCTGAGAGATGGTGGCTGATGATGTAGATGCACAGGTCCATTTGAAGGAATTGGAAAAGTATTGGCCTAAATTCATCATTGGTACCATGATTGAAGCCGCGTGCTATCTGGTCTTGTTCCCCGATCTCTTCAATCTGGGGGTGATCATCAAGACATCTGTGCTCTTGGTGCTCTGGATGAGGGGCAAGAAACAATGGGTAGGTCTACCTCTTCGTCTTTTCGGCAACGCTGATCCGATAGCCGCTCGTGTTTCCCACCAAGATCCAAGCTAAAGCGGCAGCAACCCCGAGAAATTCGACGACGACGACAGAGCCTCCTCAGCAAACTCAGCCGACGAGTCAAAATAAAAAAGCCCGACCTCGCTCTTCATCTTCATCATCCCCTACAAACGCAGTAACGCCCGAATACCTAGATTTTGTCAAAAAGGAATTAAGCAAATCCACTGGAGAGAACGCCCTCAGTAAGAACAAGATCCAGTCGAAGCTAGATGGTTTGCAACAACCAGAGGAAAGTCAGCTGCGGCGACAGGCGGAAGCTAGTTTGAAGAAACGGAACATTCCGACATTCGAAGTTTGGAAAGCGGCCCAGGGTGGATCTGGGACAGGAGGTGAATCTCGGCCTTCTGAAAGCGAGCAAGGCAAGGGCCCGAATGGTCAAGGTCAGTCAACCTAACCTGATGTTAGCCAGCATTGGCTGAGGGGACAGGATCCGGTGGAACGGCCAAGGACCGACTCGCCGAAAAGGAAGTAATGGACATTAGACAGAAATTGAAAGATCTGGGCATGCCTGATGAAGAGAGAAGGAGGTTACAGCAGCGCCTGTGTAAACCGTTCAATGATCCGGATTGGGAGGTGGCTAGGAAGGAGTTGGAAGCCGCTGGAGTCAAATTGCCTGCTCGTGGTGAAATCTACACACAGAATCAGGCTGCGGCTGCGGCTGCGGTCGCGGCATCTGCTGCTGCGTCGGCTGCCACTGGAGCTAATCCTGAGCCGGGTACCAAAGCAGGAGCAGGAGACGGAGCAAGACCTGAGACAGGAGGCTCTCGCTCTGGTGAGCCATCCCGAACTGGACCCCCTCCCGAAGGTCCGCCTCCAGCCGCATCCCACCCCCAAGCTGGTGATTGGAGAGTCAAGATCCCAACGCCCGAGGAAATCGATCAGCTCAAACTCGACCTCGAGACTGCAGGATCAACTCTTCCCCGGCAGAGAGTCATTGAACCATTACTCGCAGGACCTTCCCATCCTGACTATTTCAACCAGATCAATTACCTTCGATATAAAGGTATCAACACTCGAAAATGGGTGCCTGAGGCATCTGGGAAGATCATGTATCGAATCCCCGACAAAGATCAAGATGCATGTACAGTATTGATTGAAGAGTATATGACTTGTCAGACTTGGGATCCCATCAGGAACCTCCTCAATACATCGCACGAGACCTTTGCCGATCTCAAGGCAGCGGTTCGAAAGTTGAATACCGAGTTTAGAATTCGACCGAATATACAAATTACAGACGACGAAGAAAAGTATCAAGCCGAATGCAGTCCTCTTGGCGATATCTGGTATCACTCCCTACAAAAGATGGAACTGGCCAAGAGGATGGGTCCAGAGAAGCTGCTGGAGATGGAAGCTGTATACGACTACCTTTGTGACCCGCAAAACGAACCAAACGAAAAGAGTGATAGTCAGACAAGGCATCGATGGCGTTGTATGGAAACCAAATGGCTCGACCCCGAATTGGAGGTGTTGAGGAAGGATGAGGCCGATAACGATATGTTGGAAGGATCAGCACATGTTCCGGCCATGGACATTGTAGACTGGAGACGTCAATTGGACGGAGTCGATGTTTATCCTGAACCCATCAAGGATGCTATCTTGGGTAAACTCAAGAATGCGTCATCCGAAAAAGATGCCCGACGTAGTTTTAAAGCAGTCATGAAGGCATCCGAAACACGACAAGGTCAGAAAGACATCATCAGAGACTTTGAAGAGCATACAAGGGAGGCAAAGATGTTTGCCAAGCAACTGAAGGCGGCTGAAGAGCAAGAGGCCAAGGAGGGAGCAAAGGCCGCAAAGTCGGGTTAGATGGTAGTCCGGCCTACAGGCGACTGTCAAGGTATGTACGTAGGCGGAAATCATGGCCTAGTGAGGGGTTCCTCTGCTGACGACACAGATTAGAAGACTCTATCACCATAGCGACATGCGATTCATGGCCAGCTCTTTCGGGGAGTATCACGTGCTCTACAAGTGCAGTAACAATCGGGCTGGCAAGATATACAGTATGTACAACTGGTACTGTCGTATGTATGCGGTATGTCCAACAGATCGTGTATATTGAAGAGCAAACCCTTCTCGCCGGCAGCTCATCGTTTGGGTGTCTCACAGCGGTCTCGTACAATCTTCTCTACCTTGGCCACTAATCATACTGATACCCCACCAAACCCTCCAATACCTTCATCAACCCCAAAACCCTCTCCTCCTCCCAAGGCTTCCCAATAACCTGCACCCCAACCGGTAAACCATCCATCGCATTGGCATCGTACGCCCCAGCCCCATCCCTAGCTGGACAACCATAAGTTCTTCCTTCTAAGATATTGGATCCAGTCGATCCGTCCAGGAAATCGGGAGGTAGGGCGTCGAAGGTGGGATTGACTTTCGTTATGGGGAGGACGCCTACTGTGGAGTCTACCATACTGAACAGGACTGTAAAGATACTAATCGTCAGCTTGATTTGATACGAGAGCCGAGAGGAATGGGACGGACCAGAGGGGAGATAGGTACTTGGTCTCGGCATGACGTAGAGCAGGAACAGCCATGACGGGACAAATTAGGAAATCGTATCCCTTATCCTCCCACACCTAATGGGTCAGCTTTCGACTCGTACATCAAATCGCTGATAGTCACGAATCGAGCAAGGCCGCCCGTCAGAATTTCAAGCTTGACTTTCCAAGGGCAAGTTGACGAGGTAGAGAGAGAATCAAAGCAGCTTGCACCTACCTCTTTGAAGAATTTGATAATGTAATTATCCCTCTTTGCCGTCCATTGCCAATACTCATGAGTCGTCTTTTGTCCCGAAACAGCTACTTGATCAGTTCTGAAGTTCTCTTCATACCCTCGTCACGACCGGGCCCGAGGTCTATCCTTTGTCCGTAAGAGTACGTACCAAAGATATCGGCGAATGTCTTGTCGCCCTTGATATATTCCGCTGCCCATTCAATCAATTTATGGATCACCCAGGGGACTTTTGACCCTAATGAAGTCTGGCATCAGCTTAGTTCCTCTTCGAGGATCTGAAAGAAGAACAAGGGAAAAACAGGGACGGTGTGAGGTGAGATGAAGAGACTGACTAATTTCATTGAAGGTTCCAATGGATCGGGTCCAATACTATCCAATCTGGCTTTATACCCCTCTGCCGAACTGAGCGCTACAAATACCTGTAATCAGCTATATCCACCACGTCTCGGAGGATCTGGAAGCTACTTTGAAGATCTCGACCACTTTTCATCAGCCTGAACTCATGGAGTGAGGACTTACAAGGAGGCGGTTCGAAAAGTTCCACTTCGTGTCCTTCTTCTGTTAGTTTGTTGACGCAAATCTCTACTGCTCGTCTACAAGCTGGGCTGGTCTATCCGTCAGTCTCTTACTCTTTTCGGTGCCACCAAACGACAATTTGGGGTAAGGGAGGGGGACATACCTTGACAGACCCCTCGTCGATGAAATATCCAATCTTCATCTTCTTTTTCACCCCTAATTCCTCCTCCTTCCACGGAATAGGGATCACTCGTTGTCTAATCATATACCCCTCTTCCCTCTGTTCTTGGGCTATGGTGTACATTGCCTTGGCTCCGAATATTAGGTCGGGGACGGTACGAGCCATCGGGCCTGCCATCCACTTTTGATCAGCTGTCATCATTTTGCTTCCCGCTTCCTCTTTCCCTTTCTCTCTATCTCCACTGCCGATATCTTGAAGCAATGGAAGAAAAGGATGATCAAAGGTGCAGAGGGCAGGAGAGGACTTACCTTGATTGCATCCTGTGAATCATTCCGAATCTCGCTGAATTGAATAGGAAGTCTCCCAGGCCAAGGTTTCAAAGAACAACATCCAGAGAAATGAGCTGGGATTCGGAGTGATCCAGCAACTACAAATTAGCCAGTTTTCTCTTCTTTTCAATCTCTGTCCTCATCTCCGCCTTTGGTCAGTCGAGAAGGAGTGATGGAAGGACTTACTATCGTTGCCCCATCCAATTGGACTACCTCGCATAGCCACCATCACAGCCTCTCCACCTGAACTACCACCGCATGTCCGGCCGGTATCGAGCGGGTGGGTCGTAGTTCCCCAAATAGGATTAGAGCATTCGAAAGAAAGCAGTGTCTGAGGATAAGTCATCCGTCAAACAAGCCCTAAGGAGCTTAACCGCGGATGGAATTACCTGAGGGACGTTTGTTTTACAGAATATTATCCCTCCTGCGTCACAATACAATCTAACCATCTAAAAAATTCATCAGCTTCCACATAATTGACTTGTCGAGCTGAGCTGAGCTGAAGGGACTGACAGCGCTTTCCAGATCTTTGTTCTCGACAGGTTTGGAAGCTGCCCTTTTCCCATCAGCCTCTTATCTCCCTTAAAGTCGATGACATACGGAGAAGTCCCCAGGGTCATATCATATCCCTCCACAGCGTAGTTATCTGCCATCTCAGCCATCTTACATGTTTCCTTGTCCATATCTAATACCACTACCAGTGCCAGTACCAGTATTGAGCGAATAAGGCTAGGCGTACCTTTAAAACAGCTTGGTAATCCCCAAAAATCACCTTCGGCCCTTCCAGTTCCATTGTACTCTTTGTCCTTCCTGTCTGCCTCCAAGAGAGCTTCTTTGAACATGACTAACGATCAGCGACTATATCTATATCCCCCTCCTCACCAGTGATCAGGGAGAATGAAGAAGATGCTTACTCTCCGTTAGGCAGTTGGTCTTTCGATGGACTTCACATGCTGATCTGATCTCCCCATTAGCCAATTTCCCGCAAGAGGGACGTACAAAAGCTTCCATCACATGCCTACAAGTCCATCCCTCCTTCCCTGATTTCAGATTAGCTACAATTTCTTCCGGACTACATATCAGCCCAAAGGCCTACGCATGACATTGAACAAAAAGGATGACCTGGTAAGTAAGATCTCTTCATCCTCCGGATGATGTCCCTTGATCCCTATCTCCTTCTCCACCTCTGCAATCAGTCGACGCTGTTCAGCACGTTTCACGTCTCTTGCATTGATCGTTTGGGATGATACCATGCTATCGGGTGACGGTAATGGGTGATGAAGTGGGGGAGGAAGCTCGATTGATTGATGCCTTTACGTCACTCAAATCCACGTGGTTATCTCCCTCGTCTCTTTTGATCGTTCACCGTCGAGACGTCCTTGTCCAGTCTACCCTAAAAGGTCTCAAGGAGGGTAGAGTATACTCAGCACCAGAGAGCTCAGACCATTGTTGCCCCCCGACTTTCTGAAGAAAGAAAGACATGATCGTACATTCCAAAGACCTCCCGAGAAAACAAGAGGCAAGACTGAACAAAACGATAAACCCAATAATCAGACTCTTCCCACCCTTCACCAATCCTAAATACCCCTCGCTCTTAGCAGGCCTCAAGCTCAAGCTCGATCACCATTCCAGCCCGATGGGTCTACTGGATAACTACACCAGTAGCTACCGCAATCATGGTAATCATCACCACGCCCATGATCCCAATCTCATCCGCGGTAGCTAATCCACCTATTAAATATCAGCTCACGGATCTCACACATATTGAACCTCGAATTACAGCTCCCATTGATCAACGATCAAAGTGGTGATAAGATGTACACTGCTTACCGGAAGTTGAACCCCCTCCACCGCCTCTCCCACTTTTACCCCCTCCTTTCCCACCCCCACCTCCTTTTCGCCTTTCCAACACCCACACCGTTTCCATCTCTGTTTCCATTTCCATCTCCACCCCCTCTTTGTCATCCTCCGATTGAATCTGAATTTGACTAGGACACGAATCCGGAGTAGTGGACGTAGTCCCAACAGGTAAAATTACCGGACAATCTATCTCATCAGCACATCTCTCAACTTGTATAACCACCTATTGACTTGCTCTCTTTCTCATTCTCTACTTCTTGAACTGCGAGATCTACTCCTGCGGCCATCTCTCTAGCTGTCGAGAATACTAGAGTTCCAAGAGCGAGGAGTGCAATCGTAAAGTGCATTTCGCTCTTTTGTACAGTAATGTTGATTCCCGTTTTTGTATGTCCTGTTATGACTGTCTTTGTTTTGAGAATTGCGAAATATGTAGATAGCTTTTGACAGTAGTGTCCTCCTATATATATGCATTGTCTGTATTGTCGTGTACTGTACATGACCGAGCCCGAATTCCTTCAAACACGCTATTATACGCTAAAAGAACCCAAATTCACCTCCACACACAACCCCCAACAACCCTCAACCTCATTGTCCATCGGAACAGATCGCACCGCATCGCCTTATGGGACAAGAAGCAAGAAGCACCGATCGAATCAAAGCAAAGGGTCCAGGTCCACCAAAACCAAACCAAAGGACACCCTACCTCGTTGTCGTCATTGTAATGGCTTCTTACCTACCCCGGACCTGGACCTGGACTTGTCTGTGTGTAGCTATGAATTTGACATTCCGGATTTTACGGTCATAACACACTCCACCCTATTCGACTAGCGTCGACTCTTTCCTGTAGCTCTGACTATCCTGAACGTGATTCATGAAACATAAATGGGGTATCCTATATCTATCTTGACTGCTCTGCTTCCTTCCTGCCTGACTACGAGCCCTATACACTCGTCGCCTCGTTTCAAATCATCTCTGAGATTCTACTGTATATCCACAACCTCTCTCGCTAGCTTCTGATCATGAGAAGATCATGACAAGACTGGATATCAGCTTTATGCCCCCGCTTGAGACCATCCAAAGGCAAGAGCTCACCCATGGGTTCAGACATGTCACCCGTAGTCTTTTCAAAGGCCTTTGTAGCAAAGTATCTATCATTAGCTCTTTCCCATTTATCCGAAAGGAGGGGGACATACCGAACATCAGCATCCGTATCTTCCTCTTGCAATTTCTTGAGTGCGGGGACAATACGTCGATGAATGATATCCTGACCCTCGGCATCATTCGTACATTGCACAGCTAGCGTTTCGAGACATTTAGCAACGTTGAATCGGATATTGGGGATCGGGTCGGTGGAAAGTGCAAGGGCGGCATCGAGGACTGTATCTCGGATAATGGCGACATCGAGGGCCGGTGCCATTGTCTGCATGTCAGCCCATTGTTCATGTTTCATCGATTGACGGCCTATCGACCTGACTTACAGTGATGGCAAAGATGGTGGTCATTCGGTACAAATAATTCGGGTGTTCACGCATATCCATGACCTTGGGGATAATCGTCTGTTTGGCCCATTCAACACCGAAAACATCCGTCAATTTCTTGAGATTTATCGTGGCTGCTTCTCGGATCGAGAAAACAGTATCGCCAAGCCATGTCATGCACAATGCACCGAGTTGATCGTCAAAGAATTGTACACCGAGTTGAGTGGCGATAAGGGGGATATATTCGATAATGGCTTGTCGGACACGCCATTGTTTATCTTCGGAAAGTTCCATGACGGCAGGGAGGATAGCTTGGGATAGACGGTCAACACCAATGACTGGGATCAGCTCTTTTCCAACGTAGAAACCGTGAAACCCACCATTGTTGACGACTTCGAGCTTGGAGATGAGGTTGAGACGGACTTCACTAAAGTCGTCCTTCAATAGGGTGAGATAGAGTGGGACAAGGACATCGATAGTAGAGTCTTTGCCGAGCAGAGGGGCAAGACCAGAGATTTGCTGAGCGAGGGAAGCTCGGACGTGCTGACTCGAGTCGGAAGACAGAGCCTGGACACAAGGGACGATTCGAGCGAGAATGACATCTCGATCCAGTAGCTTGGCGAAGCCTGATATAAGCCACGCTCATGAAACATTAAGCAATGAGACACGTACCAGGGACCTGACTGGCAGCAGCAGACCTGACTTCCGCTTCCTGATCCTTCAACAAACCAACAAAAGCACCGACCAATTCCTCCTTGACGATAGCTTCTCCAACACTTTCTGCCAATGCCACAAATTCATTGGCGACCATGTACCTGACTCTCCAACTCTTGTCGGTGACGGCATTACGGATAGATTCGAGCATATGTTCCTTTGTCTCTGCCGCGTCTAGGTTGGAAGTAATGGCGATAAGGTCGGGAATAGTCAAGAGTCGTACGGAATCTTGGTCGTCGGTTGATAATTTGCGGTAGAGGGGTAAGACGTCTTTGATGAGGTTATCGTGTTGCTTAGCACCTTCAGCTACTGATCTAGCGAATGGCTGCGGGTCAGCTAATCCTCTAAATCCCAATGGCATCGAGGGAAAACCTACGCCTAGAGCCTTGGCGGCAGCACGCCTGACCATGGGTGTATCATCGTTACACAATGCGGTAAACATTGTCCTCAATTCTGCCTGTGCCTCGGTTCCCATACCAGGATAAGCAGCTGCAAACATCGCACAAGCTGACGTCCTTGAAGTGAACCAATCTCCACTCTGTAATCGCCGGACGAGGGGAAGGTAATATGTCTCTAGAGCAGAAGTCGAGATGATCTTTGCTGTTTTCGAAATCGATTCAGCTGCCTATATTCGTCAGCGACAGCTCATTCACGTACATCAAGGAGACATACCTTGTCTCTGACCAAGGTCTCCTCAACCGCAGCTAGATTCTCCAAAGGCCCGAGGACAGTCCAAGCATATTCTTTTCCTCCTACATATTCCTGGAAATTCCCAAGTTCTTCCGCCAACACCAACAGCACTTCATCCTCATCATCCAACTGATCCTGCAAGAAAGGAAGTAGTTCATCTCTCGTCCTCTGTGGTCCAAGCGCTAATGCGATGGTCGATAATCGTCTGATGGAAGCTAATCGCAGAACCACATCTTCAGACTTGAGTTCGTCCATCAGGAGATGAATTGGATAGAGGGAGTTTGCATTGTTTTGGTTCTGGTTGGAAGGGTTGGAGGTGGGGGCGGTGGTGCTGTTTGTTGGGGATGACATTGTGGTGTGTGGCTTGTTGGCCTGTTTGATATGATTATTCGTGGGTGGCTATTCGCCTGTCTGGTGATTACTCCTCTGTCCTATGCGGTGTAGAGAGGTGAGGTGTGTAGTGAAAGGAATGCTCTATGTATACACTACTACTACTGCTGCTGCTGAGACTGATACAGGACAGACACCATCCACGAGAGCATCATCGACGCGCCTATATCGGTAATATCCGGAAATATATCAAAAGTGGCAAATCAGACCATGGTGCATATGCCTGTCTCTATAAACGCTCTTCTAACACCCTCTACTCTAATCAACATCCATCTCCTCAATCGTAGGTCCACCTTCATCCTTCTCCATATCCTCATCCTCTTTCTTACCCTGCTCCTTCTTGCCCTGATCAGGAGTTGGTGTAGGCTCAGTAGTAGCCTTGGGCTTGGGTTTAGGTCGGTTCATGATGGCCGCACTGGTGTAGACGACATCTTCACGTCGC
>Ga0308160_10007659_pt1 | contig 10665 bp, 10 predicted proteins | sample PhyFR1_FD_201036 | JGI IMG/M metagenome (GOLD analysis project Ga0308160, IMG submission 201036) | Phyllosphere microbial communities from UC Gill Tract Community Farm, Albany, California, United States - DLSLF.R1 | ecosystem: Host-associated > Plants > Phyllosphere > Unclassified | place: USA...
TGTCAGTCTCCCAGACTCGACTGTGAGACGTAAGACTTTTAGCCGTCACGCCAGGGAAGGGGATCGCGCTCCCATTTGACGTTCGAATGATCGACTCTTTGGGGAAAACCTTATCGTTGATGTCGGTTGCTTGAATCCCTCGATTTGGGTCGAAAGTTGTTCTCGAGGAAGAGTCGGCAATTCGATAATGGTACTTGTCGTTGTCTAGATCAGCATAAGTTAGGCGATCCATGATTGTAGTGATTTGTTAGAGATTGAAAGTGATGAAGTGAAAAAACAATCAGCTCTTCCCTCTTGCCTTTATATACGTATCTGGCTGATGACTGAGCCCGAGAAACTTGCTCGTTGACGACCGTCTCCCGGCAACTCGTCGTTGATCTCGAGAGGTTGTTCAATCCTAGTCAATCCGCGTCAGCTCGAGACAAGCCATAACACCCCTTTCAGCTAGATCAGCCACATTCCACATCTCGCCATTGCTTCTGACCCTCCTTTCGTTTTTCAGTATCCTAGCAACAGCCCCGGCTACGATTCCCCGAGGCCCGACTATTTGAGCCTAAAGTCGATCTGAGAGATCCATGGCCGAATCGCCGGCCACATACATTTGTCGCTATACATTCCTTTTATCGCCTCGATGCCTCAATCTGTTCATATCGTTCGTGCAATCTTTCCTCCGCCGTGTAAAACGAGTCGTGGTCGGGATCCCAGACTAGGTTGTCAATCCATCGGTTTGAATGGCGATGCTATTTCGGGATGAAGAAGTATTCTGGAAGACTGGCTCCGTGTTCCTGAAGGTCAGCGTCTAATCAGTCACCTCGGCCGAAGGGTAGTACTTACATCTCGCACCCAAGTCTCCTCATGCTTGATATCTTTGGGAAAGATCCGTCCATAATACAGGGTTTCTTTGCTTGACCTCGCAAGAGCTAAACACCTATCTCGATCACCGAAACCCTGCTTCTTGAGCCAGGTAATGGTTTTCAACCCAAATTTCTGAGTGCCACGATAATTTGGGGAGTGTTTGGTGTATGTCCTGATCTCGGCTACAGATACCCATGATACGTGCCCAGAGGCAAGACGTCGAGCGGTTTCCTACATTGCCCATTCGTGATCCGCCGTGGTGGAGACCCACTGGGAGCGACGTCGTGTAGGGTGATAGGGATACGTAGACCATCCTCCCAGGATATGCCCCACCACACCTTCTCGAAGACTCGGGTCATCGATAGATGGTTTCTCGACTTCCGACATGAAGATCCGTCCAGAGATCGGGCGGCCGGACCCATCTGTGAACAACGTGTGGTTGGCTGTGAAGCCGAACTCCTCACTATATGGACTGACAGAAGTTGAGTCCGTCACCCGGTAACAGCTTGGCCCATAATATGGACCTTTCATGCTTTGGGGTACATACAAAGATGGAGTATGGTTGAAGGAAGATGTTGCAAAAAGTTTCCGTCGGTGCACATACAAGTACCGGAGCTATGTACTACGGAAATATGGATCATGTACACTACTACTGCATGCTTTTGGGTCTCCGCAATTGTCGTGAACGATAACTATACCATTTAGATGCTGGGATCAGCACCCCTTCCGATTAAGATGATGCTCCGTACTCGCTGGCTTCCCGGAACTTGTAAGGGTCGTCCCCATGTTCCCGTTGCAATGCGAGCCTTCGCATCAGGATCTTGTATGTGATACGATGAAATGTTTCTCCCAGATCAAACACGAGATCCTTGACAGCTCGTGTAGGCTGAACACCGCTTTGCTTGATTAAGCGGTAGTCGTCAGGAAGCCAACCTAGAGCTACCAGAGGAAGTTAGCTGAAGCGAAATCCTTGCGCCGAGGCATCACTCACTTCCAATCAAAGCTATATCCCCGGTATGGATGTACTCTGATGGAAGTCGGCGAAAGTATAGGTACCCCGTACCATCGTTTCGATAAGACCTCGCCTTGTTGGGTTCTCTGCCCACCGCATCCACTAGAAGATCACAAGCGCCGGCCTAATGATGTTTCTGTCCGATCTTGCGGGCTTCTTGACTACGGTCAACGTGACATGGCTGGATCCCGAAATGAATCGTCGTGTCAGGGTGTTCTAGACCGCGTATTCGATGCAAGTTTGGACTCTTGTTCCTTGCGAGTCGAAATTTGCGAACATGCGATAGTACGTTTTCGGTGCTCCCGGGACACGAAGTATCGTCATGCTTTGGACCCTTTTTGGGCTGCAGGCGAGGCAAGACCTGGCGATTGGCGATAGGAGCTTGGCTGTTGCGATGCGGGGGACAGGTCGGTAGGGAAATGACGTCGGTAGCTCGGAGAGGATATCTGGCGCCCAGCAAGTCAGCTTATTCGAGAAGCGGTACGTCGGGCGATCGATGTCGAGTGGAGAAGTGAATGGCTAAGGGAGGTACGAGAAGACTTGTGGACTACGCGTTTGTAACTTGACCGAATTCAAAGTCACTCCAAGGTCTGCCTTTGCCCTGAACAAGGAGGTCATCGAGGATCCTCGTTGCTCTGTCTCTTCCCAAGAACGCGAACCACGTCGCGGTATCTTGCATTTCTCTTGGTCGGTGTCTTCGCCCTAGCCGATGCCTTAGGTCTTGTACGCGACTTGAGAACATAATCTGCGTGTACCCTGCTCGCCTCTTGCTTCCCCCCTTCTACTTTCCCCTCCTCACTTTGATAGTGGAGATCAAAGCCACCCATCACTATCAGAATCCATGTCCAAGATCCTGTCTGATACCTTCTTGCAAGCCTCGTAGAATGAGTCGACAGGGGGATCCCATACCAAGTTGTCGATCCATCGGTCCGATTGCCTATTACTTTCGGGGATAAGGTACTCATTGAAGGGAAAGTTGTCCACGGTACCGTGGGTCTGAGATGGATGAGCCTGCGCGTATTCAAGATCAGACAAGGACTCACGTCCGACGTCCAGTACTCTACACCTGAGATATCCCTCGGGAATATCCTTCCGTACCACAGTTTCTCTGAGCTCGACTCGGCGAAGCGAACACTTCTGTCGGACGTGTCGTATCCTCGTCCCGATAGATAGCCGGATGCGTCGACTCCAATCATACGGGTGCCACGATATCTTGGACAGTATGCTCGCCTATTGACTATACTTGTCACGCACACCTTCCCGACGCGGTTCGAGATCAAGCGCCGGGCAGTTTCCCAGACAACCCACTCGTGACTCAAGGTAGTCGATATCCACCTGGACTGGGTGTCGCTATCGGAGTCCCATCCTCCCACAATGTGATCTGTCACGCTTTTCAAAACCTCCTTATCGTCCCATGCTGGAGAACTATGAGATAGGCGCTCCGCCCTTGCCCTTGAACATGGTGTCGTTGGCGGTGTAGCCATATTGGGTGGAGTATGGACTGACCGAGCGGGCATCTGTCACCCGGCAGCATTTATAGTATTCATTGACGTCCTTCATAGTGCTGTAGTTTACAAGGATAAAGGTGGAAGTAAGGTGTCAGGTGACTGTGGTGATCTAATCAAGCCAAGCCCGCTTGTGCTTCGGAAATATGCCGGGATTGGGTGCGGAATATTACGGAATATAGGTCGTACACAACATCTCATTAATCATCAATCATTCTATTGTACAAATATAAGAATACAATTCTAGCGACTTTATCGCCTAGAAAGCGACCTCTCGACGGCCTCGGCAGCCAACCTTTCCGCCTCATCCCTTTGGCTGAAACGGTCAAAGCACGTCAAGCCTAGAAATCATCAGCAATGCAGTAGCGCAAAGCAGCCCGAGGTAGACGTACACTTTTGTAGGATGAGGTTGTTTACCCTCTGCCTGGCTTCGGCTCTACACTGTGCGCACTAAAGATCAGCTTGATGCATCTGTATACGCAAAGAGAGGACATACAGTGTAGTTGACCCCCAGCCTGGTGGCCTGGAACTCGACCCATTCGAGGGCCTTATAAGCTGCGTAGACGCTGTTCATCGTCAGCCATGACTCTCTGCGAGTGTTAATGAAAGGACAGCGTACCAGATGTCTTGAAAGTCCAGGCTATTTTGCCCGGCCTCGTCTTCCCTCTTGAAGGCCCTATGTCGTCAGCACATGCACGGGTGATAAAGGATATAGTACTCACCCCACCCTCTGCAAGATCGCCTCGACTTCTACTGCCGGCACGGGCAGGTATGAGGCGAGGCCTGTGGTGTCAGCACCAGACCCAACACAAGACCCGCGAATGATTGACTTACTCATCTCTCTATATCTAGAGTAAGTAAAGAAGAAGCTGATGAAGAAGAAAGAGGAGCAGGATTGTGAGTCTTTATATCCATCTACTCGAGCACCATGTTTACTGGCCGCAAATGGATAGACAGATGGTGTCATGACAAGACAGGTTTTACTCGGTTCCGGACCAGGTCCATTGTAAATATCCTGAGTATGACGATGTAAGTCGCAGTCAAAGCTTGGTATCACATATCCGAAAGTCAAACTCAGACGTTTGGTTTCGCGTCCGTCGCCGGATTTGTAGGATCGAAGGTGTAGATCATGATAGCATTTGTAGCTAGAGCAGTATAGGGACGAGATTAGTTGCCCCGCGGAGTGGAGGTGGTCCGGAAAGGTCCGGGTATAGCCGGCTATTTCGAGAATGACTAGGCATGCCCAATGTCATCCGCCTCCAAGGTCACTTAGCCGAATCAGAAGACAGCCAAAGGACACCACAGTCGAGCTCACTCTACATCATCATCAATCAGCAAGCACTCATCACCATGGTAAGCTACCTCGACAAAGATCATAGATGAGCCGAGCTGATTGTGCAGTCACACAAACCAGTAGCAACCGTATGTCTTCCCTCACTACCGCCCTTTCCGGTCTCCGCCACCTCCTAGACATGCCCACTGACTACCTTGATAGCTTTCCGGAGTCTCAATTCTCAGTGGGATGTACGCCTACGCCAGATTTGGGTCACTTCCATCTCTCTTCGGCTCGTTCGGTATTGGTGGTTTGATGGCGCTAAGTAGTATGAGGATGAGGGACAACCTGGATTATGGTGTTGAAGGAGCCGCAGGTAAGCATACTTCTGCCGTCTCGTCGTCTGGTCATATCAGAAATATACTGACAGATGCAGCATCCTCAGCAATGATGGCCATCCCTACCGCTATGTAAGCCAGCCTGATTCCTCCCCCTGCAGACGACCCGAAGCTGACAAGCTTAGTCGAGCAGTCAAGACGAGAGCCCCAATCCCTGCGGTAGTAGCTCTTTTGGCAGTGGGAAGTACGGGATACTACGCAAACATGCTTATGGACCGCCCAAAGCATCGACTATAATGGGCGAGCAGGACAAGGGGACATATTATCGGAATAGGAATCTACAGCCAAAAATTACGGATACATATATGTGTAATATAGGATACAACAAGTATGAAGATCAACAGGAGAGAAATGGTCGATAGGTCGGGAACATCAAGATGCAGTACTTTCACAAGGCGGCAGGACGAGCGGGTGCATCCTAAGTCATCAGAATTTGTGCCGCTCGGCGTGTGTGGGAGACTCACTCTAATCATGACGCTTACTCTATGGCCTGCATCCAATGGCTTACCATCCCATACTGATCCCTCGTCGTTGTATGGCAATATCGAATGCTCGTATTGGTACCGAATAGCGTCCCTTCAACATCAGCTCTGGATCTGGACCTCTCCAGCTAGCTCACCTTTGCAGATATACAGATCCACTAGGTAATCTCAGCTCCCATCCATCTTGTCCATCCTTCCGCTTCAATCTCATTGTCCGTTCTGCACCTAGCGACAAACCTAGGATGACCGATCCTGACGCTTCTAGGTTGTCGACGTGGGGTAATATCGCACCTTTCGGCGACAAGTGTAGAAGGTGGGTTGATGTACCTGGAGGGGGGAGGGTGTCTGGATTAACCGATAGATCGGGGAGAAGGGAATATAGTCGTGCGAGGAGGGATGTGAGTGATGTCGATGGTGAAGGGGGAAGGGAAGAGAGTAGTGTTTCGCGATAATCATGTATCACAGAGTCATAGTGTCCCTAGAGATAAGCTCTGTTGCAGTCAAGGACCAGATCACTGAGCATACCTCCTCGAATCCAAATTCTCCTTCAAATTGATTCTGCAGACCCCTCAAAGATTCAGGACTCTGATCGACCTGTTTCTGACGCCTTCTTCGCCGTGTTGAGTCCGCTCGATCAAGCTTCCATAACGCCATCTTGAGTATTTCAGAGCTTTCCTCCTCGGTAAAGAAGTTTGGCCAGAATTTGAAGTCCCGTTGAATCGCTGCGTTGTCGGTTGCATTGCTGGGTCCGGCTAGTGGGCGAATGAGGGGTGATTTCGAGATCAGGCTCAAAGGTTGTGGAATCTCATCCGAGTAGCTCCTCAGCGATCTTGATGCTCGTGCTACTCTTTCGATGACCCTGACTCTCGTTACATTCGATATCATTGCTGTGACCTGGTGGTTGCTGGTGTAAAAGTAGAATATACAGCAGAATACGACACCCAAAGTGGAGGTCGTTGTCGCGAGTCAAAGATTTCTGAAATCCTTCATTCATTCATCCAACCACTTTACTGCATCATGTCGGGTCCATCATCGAAACCGAACCCACGAGCAAGACAGCACGCTCTGAATGCCAAGTATGGATCACCACTTCCCATCCTACTGCCGAATTCGGCTACGGCCATGAACGGACAAAAGGGGAAATCAAAATCCATCCTTTCCGCATATACGTCCTCTTTTACGGCTCATGTGGAAGTACCTAAATGTACGGGCGTTTACGATCCTATTACGCGCTCTGTATGGGTAGTAGATAGGGACGATATGGATATATTGTTCAGAAGGGGATTCTTTGGAAAAGGCACCTTGAGTAGAAGTGAACCTTCATGGCGGGAAAGAAGAGTAGACTTGGTGAAAGGTGGAAGCTGTACGTCTACTCAGCTATCTCGAGATTTCCGAAAGCTGATGGTATAGCTCTCGCTGCTGAGCAATTCAGAGAAAAAAGGCGACAAGAGCGAAAACAATTCAAAATCGATAGAGCGGCAGCTATGCTAGATGCAGCCAAAACGGCAGAAGCAGTCTTGGTCACTGGACAAGCACCACCCATTCCGGGGCACGAGGAAGAGGAGGAAGTTCTTGTGGAGGGGAGGTCGAGCTCGCCTACACCATCGGCGTCGACAACCGCGCTGGATACGTCGAGTCTCACTGCTCAGACATACCTCGTCAGACCTACTCGACCGGATGCGAGTCGAAATAGGGGCAGAAAAGCTTTCAAGCGGAAACCACCTGCACCTCAGACGACGGCGACTACAACGCAAGCCGATGATGCCGTGACGGCCACAGCAGCACCTTCGGCTCCAGTAATGACGACCTCGAATGACGTGGACGACGAAGTGGAAGAGCTACCAGAAGTTGACGAATTTGACGATTCTATTATTGAGGAAATGGAGCATTTGCAGCTATCCCTAGAGGAGGCATGGTTCTTGTCGACCGCACTAGGTGTACTGAAGGTATACGACTCGACGACGGTAAGTTGAGGTCACCTAAAATGGCCAAGCTGATAGACCAGAGTACCTACTTATCCCCTACATCAGTCTTGCCCCTCTTCCTCAGTCCCAATTCTCTTACAACTCCCAAACCTGCTCTGCGGCCAGATGATCCATTCATGGTATCGTATGTCGCTTATCACCATTTCCGATCGCTGGGATGGGTCGTCAAACCAGGTATCAAGTTCGCTGCCGACTGGCTGTTGTATCGAAGAGGACCCGTCTTTTCACATTCCGCGTAAGTCACTCAGCCTCAAGCACTCCATCCATTGGAGAACAGGCATGAACAGTAGCTAACGACGCAGATTTGCCGTCGTGATAATACCCGTGTTCGAGGACCCAGAAGAACAAAAGACTTCGCCATATAAGGACGAAGATTGGTATGGAGAGAGAATGAGTTGGAAATGGATGAACACCATCATGCGTGTCAACTCTTTGGTGCAAAAGGTAGGTCTTTGGCCGGGCAAGTCTGCAACGTGGAGCAAGCTGACTGTTCAGACGGTAATCATCGCCTATGTGACGGTACCCTCCCTGGCATCTTTCCCGTCTTCCGCTCGACTAAGTAATGGTCTGAAATCTTCTTCTGGCAGTATGGAGGATCTCCTCAAACGCTATACCGTCCGCGAAGTCGTCTTGGTAAGTGCATTGCCTGGAAAAACAAGCTTTGGCTGATTTCGTAGAGCCGCTTTGGACCCGCGAGGAGAAGGGACTGATTGAGTTTGACGCCGTGTGCGAGCCAATTCGCCTTGTAGATCTATACTGTATGCCGAAATGTACATATGCTCCGTGTCCCTACCCACATAGATTAAGTTCAAAGGCATCGAGATGCCCAAAACCGGCACTGTCTGACGAGAATCGTCGTTTTTGAGGCCGAGCAACGGAGCATGTCCGCTCAGCATATTTACGCGGACGAGTACGTATATCCTCCTCCACTCAGCTCGTGACACGCACGACGCAAAGATCTGCATAGTTGATGAGTCATGAGTTGCCAAAAGCGGCCATGGATGTAAACAACAATTGAATAAAATGTCGGAACCAGTCTGGCCGAAGACCGGGTTCCGAACAATGATACTGAGACTTTGAGATCAGACCCTGAGATAGAGAGGGTGGAAGCTGGGCCAGAAAGCACAGGGTCCATTCTCGGAATTACCCTGCTCCCACGCTTTCGGGTCAGAGAGGAGCGTGAAGAGTGCAGCAAACGGAGACCCTGCTCAGAGGCTCATTCGCATACATGGATTTGGTGGTGCAGAGGTATAAGTGGGTACATATCAGAAAAGTGATGCAAAAGCACCCTCACTCTTCTTGTCACCCTACTCTAAGTGAATGTCAGCAGGTCTGTTGCTTGTCTGGATTACGGTTCAACAGCGAGTGGTCAACCCGCCAAGGAGCACACACAGGGATTATCAAATTGTTCCTGAATCTGCAACTACGCCCAACTCCTCCTCCCCTCTCTCTTCCACCCTTCCTCTCTCACCCTTCCGATCTACCTCGACGCCATCTTTCATTATCGTTACACACTCACTCGATCATCCGTCTGCTCGCAATTGTATACCATACACATAGAGTAGAGCTCGAGGATTCAATAGTTATACACCAAGGGCACATGTCCCGGTGACAACTTTCTTTTTCTGTTGCGATCGGCCATTCTCGTACCCGACCACGCCCGCAACCTCCACCTTCTTTCAACCCTGGTTGTTGAATCAACCAACGCGATCACGGTCCACTCCCAACTCGCATCCACCATCTCTCCGTTCCCGTTCACTACATCTTTCGAATCTATCTTTTCGCAAAGTTGAAAACTTTACAGTATCAGAGATAAGGCCATCTATCAACTATCACGCCCGAGCCAGATCGCCAAGGTCACGTCCCGAGTAAGTTCATCAATGCCATCTCGCGTTGAGGCACCTTTATTCATGTGCTTGAGATAGACGACTGATGTTCACAGACCTCCGCACACACACCTAAATACCCACCGGCGCCATGCCAAACCCCAATCTTCGCCCGGCCGATGCGGCGGTCCATTTCCCTCCATCAACGTCTGTCTCCGAACCGGCACCACAACCCTCATCCTTCTCCAGACCATCATCACGTCGTCGACCTGGGACTTCCAAACCACGAAGACCTCCTACTGCCCGTCCCGATACATCAGCATCTGGAATAGGTGAACTCCCTGAACAAGAATTCTACCCAGAAGAAGACGAGTCGGATGAAGGACAAGGATATGACGAAGAGGATGATCAGGAGCAAGATACGTTCGCGTTCAAAAGACCTCAGACGGCAGCCGTACCTGTCGTCGCATTCAGCAATACCGATCCTTCTGATCCTCACAATGGGATTAATGCGGCGGATCCCCTCGCGAACGGCACCGGCAGACGCATTTCGGTCGACCCGACAAACCAGGAGACTGGACCGATAGAGATTGGATCCTACTTTTACGAACCAGCCTATGATCCCCGAGATCCACCAGCTCTGAGTGGAAGAAATAATCCCAACAATATGCCATTCGCATTCTCGATCGCTGCTCGAGCCGATCCAGAAGCACCCCCACCTGTCGCCGGACCCAGTGTTCCTCCTCCTGTCATAGTCCGCCCTACCACTGGCAGGTCGATCCTGTCTCGTATACAGCGACGCGATACGAATACCGCAGCTACCAGTAGGACCACCAATACCCATCTCACGGCCACTTCTGCCGGTATCACGGGAACTTCCTGGAATTCGACAGAGGATCTCTCGGACTCGGGCTCGTTCTCGGAGGTCAGCCTGTCTCACGCATCGTCGGCTAAACGTGTTCGCTCCAAAACCAGACTGCTCGACGCCAGTGCAAGCGTGGCTACGAGATGGAAAGACGACATATGGCGACGGACTTGGACACGTGACACCTGGAGCCAAATATGGCAGTGAAGAGGAAGGCGTTGGGCACATCGATTGGGACCCTGTAGATGAAGACAGTCCTTACCCAGAAGTGCGGGCTTCGGTGTCGAATCTCGACGATCCGGAAATGCCTGGTGAGTTCCAATTTAAGGTCATTGCTGACTGTAGTCTTCACGATCCGCGCGGCGATGATTGGCATGTTTTTCGTTGTCATCTGCTCTGTGATCAACACTTTTTTCTTCTTCCGATTCCCCTCCCCTACACTCAGTGCGATAATCGTTGAGTGA